>ERZ1026957.1-NODE-1-length-181381-cov-11.051217_pt1 | contig 181381 bp, 146 predicted proteins | sample MGYA00519300_ERZ1026957 | MGnify/ENA primary metagenome ERZ1026957 (study PRJEB26926, sample SAMN06164520) | human gut metagenome | biome: ENVO:00009003; feature: ENVO:2100002; material: ENVO:00002003 | host: Homo sapiens | place: USA | collected 2012 ...
TTTTTATTGCTTATTATCCGCACCCAAAAAGTTGCATTTATAAGTTGAACTCAAGTAAGTCATTATACTCATGCTGTAACTAATGTATATTTCATTCAAAAAAGAGACAACAGATCAAAAATTAATAGGTTTTATACCACTCCGCAAACGCACGCAGGCCGTCTCTTAATGAGGTGCTTGGCTTGAAACCGAAATCCCGTTCAAGCGGGGCGGTATCGGCATAGGTGACGGGCACGTCGCCCGGCTGCATCGGGACCAGCTCCTTGTGCGCCTCGAAATCGTAGTCCGCAGGCAATACGCCGGCACGCACCAGTTCCTGTTGCAGGATGTCCACAAAGTCCAGCAGATTCTCCGGGTGGCTGTTGCCGATATTGTAGACCATATAGGGCGGCAACGGAAGGCCATCCTCACCCGTCTGTCGTTCGGGGGCATGACGCATGACACGCACGACGCCCTCCACGATGTCATCAATATAGGTAAAGTCCCGCTTGCAGTTGCCGTAATTGAATATCCGGATCTTTTCGCCGCGAACCAGCTTGTCCGTAAATCCGAAATAGGCCATATCGGGCCGACCCGCCGGGCCATAAACCGTAAAGAAGCGCAATCCCGTCGACGGAATGTTGTAGAGTTTCGCATAGGCATGCGCCAGCAGTTCGTTCGACTTTTTCGTCGCAGCATACAGCGAGACCGGATTGTCCACCTTGTCGTCGGTCGAATAGGGCACCTTCTTGTTCGATCCATAAACGCTCGACGAGCTGGCATAGACCAGGTGCTCGACTCCCGACGCTCCATTGTCATAGGAGTGGCGGCAGGCCTCCAGTATATTGTAGAACCCGATCAGATTCGACGCGATGTAGGCATCGGGGTTGGTGATGCTGTACCGCACACCGGCCTGTGCCGCGAGGTTCACGACCACCTCGGGACGATATGTTGCGAACAACCGGTCAATCTGCGCCCGGTCGGAGATATCGCCCTTCACGAAAATAAAGCCCGGATGGCCTTCCAACGCTTTCAGCCGCTCCTCCTTGAGTCGCACGTCGTAATAGTCGTTCATGTTGTCGATGCCCACGATGCGAATATCCCGGACATCGGCAAGAAGCCGTCTGGCAAGATTCGACCCGATAAAACCGGCTGCACCGGTCACCAGGACCGTCTTGCCCTCCAATTTGACGTTCTGCGGTAACATAGCTTAATCTCTTCTGAAAATATCCCGTGTATAAACCTTGTCGGCCACATCATCCAGGCACGAATCGTAACGGTTGGCAATGATGGCCGCACTCTCCTGCTTGAATTTTGCCAGATCGTTCACCACCGTACTGCCGAAGAAGGTCGTCCCGTCCTCCAACGTCGGCTCGTAGATGATCACCGTGGCCCCCTTGGCCTTGATGCGCTTCATGACGCCCTGAATCGAGCTCTGCCGGAAATTGTCCGAATTCGACTTCATCGTCAACCGATAGACCCCTATCACGATGGGTTGCTCCCTGCGCGCATCCCACTGGCTGGAAGCCGTATAATAGCCCGCCTTGCGGAGCACCTGGTCGGCGATGAAATCCTTGCGGGTGCGGTTGCTCTCGACGATGGCCGTCATCATGTTCTGCGGCACATCCTGATAGTTGGCCAGCAGCTGCTTCGTATCCTTCGGCAGGCAATACCCTCCGTAACCGAACGACGGGTTGTTGTAATGCGTGCCGATACGGGGATCGAGTCCCACACCCTGAATGATCGCCTTTGCATCCAGTCCCTTGACCTCGGCATAGGTGTCCAGCTCGTTGAAATAGCTCACGCGCAGAGCCAGGTAGGTATTCGCAAACAGCTTGACCGCCTCGGCCTCCTTCATGCCCATGAAGAGCACGGGAATATCCTCCTTGATGGCGCCCTCCTTCAGCAGATCGGCAAACCGGTGCGCGGTCTGCTCCAGAAACGGGATGTCGGCAATGGCCCGGATGGCTTCGTTCTCCTCGCGGAACTGCTCGTTGTCGATGATCTTCGGATAGCCGACAATGATGCGGCTCGGATAGAGGTTATCGTACAGTGCCTTGCTCTCGCGCAGGAACTCCGGGGCGAACAGCAAATTAAGCCGTTTGAGCCCCTGATGATAATACTTTATGTAGAGCGAACGGCAATACCCGACGGGGATCGTCGACTTGATGACCATCACGGCTTCGGGATTGACCGACAGCACCAGATCGATCACCTCCTCCACATGGCTCGTATCGAAATAGTTCTTGACGGGATCATAGTTCGTCGGCGCGGCAATGACCACGAACTCAGCATCGCGATAGGCGGCCGCCCCGTCGAGCGTGGCCTTCAGATGCAGCGGTTTTTCCGCCAGATATTTCTCGATGTATTCGTCCTGAATGGGCGACTGGCGGCGGTTTATCAAATCTACCTTCTCGGGAATGACATCCACGGCCACGACCTCATGATGCTGGGCCAGGAGCGTGGCGATGGACAGGCCCACATAGCCGGTTCCGGCAACTGCTATCTTCATATTATATTATTTTAAATCTTTTGCAAACTGCTCCTTGATCCTTTCGTAGGACTTTACGTCCCCTATGTCGTACCGGTGACCCGGCATCGGCCACGCATGCAGCACAGTACGCGTCGTCAGATAATGCGCCAGGTTTCCCGGGGCATCGTATTTGCAACCGTCCGCCACGGCTTGCCGGATCAGCGGCAAATCTGCCCGACAGTATATATAAAACGGAGGTACGGCCCAATGGCTCCTGGGCTCCTGCGGCTTTTCCTCCATCAGCAACACCCTGTTGTGTTCATCCAGGCAGACGACACCCGTTTTTCGCAGCGCAGCGATGTCCGGTTCATTGTGGCACATGATCAGACTGGTCCCCTTCTCCCGGAAATAATCCACAAAACCGCGGAACGAGAAGTCGAGCACATTGTCCGCCGCAGCGACCAACACATCGTCCTCCACACCGCGGCTTTCCAGCGCCAGGATCAGATCCTTCACGGCTCCGATTCGGGTCTCGTTGGTTAACGACCCGTCGTCGATAAGCGTCACGGGATGCCGGTACCTTTTCCGGGCCTCCACCGCCCAACGCTCAAAGATGGCGATGAATTTGTGATTCGAGACGATGATATGCTCGTCGATGCCTTCGATCGAGTCGATGTCCCGCAACATCCGGTCAAGAATCGTCGAACCGCCGATCTCCAGCAGCGGCTTCGGAAAATTCTCCGTAACGGGATACAGCCGGGTGGCGTAACCGGCTGCAAGGATGATATTTTTCATGTTCGATCAGCTATTCAATAAATCGGGCGCCATCTTCCGACGTGCAGAAGAAGACCTCGAACGTTTTTCCATACTGCGGAAACTCCGCAAGATATTTATCCGTGATCTCGGCACGGATCCGCTCCGTCTCCGCCGGATCGACCAGGGCGATACAGGCCCCCTTGAATCCGGCTCCGGAGAAGCGTCCACCGTAAATGCCCTTCGTCGAGCGCATGGCCCGGTAGATGGCGATCAGCTCCGGAGAGCCGCATTCGTAGTTGTGAATCGACGATTCACAACTTTCAAACGACAGTCGGCCGAACCACTCCAGATCGCCCGTTTCCCAGGCCGTGACGGCCTGCCGAACCCGCTTGTATTCCGAATAGAAATGCTCGGCCCGGCGGGCAAAACGGGCCGGCATGCGATCCCGGGTCGCATCGTAGAGCTCCCGGGGTACATCGCGCAGGAACGTCTTGTCAAGGCTCTTCAACGGCATGTTGGCATACGCCAGCATGTTCCATGCCGCCGTCCGACACTCTCCGACACGCAGGTTGTAATCGCTGTTGACCAACGAACGGGTCAGCCCCGAAAAGAAGATCGCCAACCGGAAATCGGGCATCTTCGGATTGCGTGGAATCAACCTATAATCGTTCGTGTCGCAATCAAGCATCAACAGCTCATCCTTGCGGCCCAGCGCAATACAGGCCTGATCCAACAGGCCGTTGTTCAGTCCGATATACTCGCGCTCAGCCTCCGAAGCGATCTTGGCCACCTCCATCTTCGTCAGCGAAATGTCGTTCGCCCGGGCAAAGGCCATTACATAGGCAATCAACACCGCCGCACTCGAAGAGAGGCCCCCCACGGGGAGCGACCCCTTGAGCACACCCCGTATGCCGCGATGCAGCTCGAAGCGTTTGCGAAGGGCATACTTGGCCCCGCGGGCATAATCGCCCCAGTTACCCTGCCGGACAAGCGACGGCTCCGCCAGATTGAAACGGACTTCCCCCTCGAAGGATTCACTCCGCAAATCGACCGAACCATCCTCCGTCACGTCAAACCAAAGATCGACCCCCTTGTCCAGGGCAAAGCCGGTCACCAGTCCATGCTGGTGATCGACATGCGCCCCTACGGGACAAATACGGTACGGAGAAAACAAATGATGCGTGTACGCAGCAGCCATACCTTTCCGATTATTTGGATGCAGCCTCGATCTCCTTGTCGTACACCTCGAACCGCGAGTTTCTGGACTTGAACTCCGGGACGGTCCGCTTCATCAGACGGACCATGTCCGGAATCTCGACGGCCCGCGAGAGCGTCTCCAGTTCGGCCGCGGCCTGCCGGGCCTCCTCGTAATCGTATTGGCGGACCTTCGCGATGCGGATCCGGTCATGCGACGTCGGCAGCGTGTTCTCCGTATTGGAGAGCACCTCCTCGTAGAGTTTCTCGCCCGGACGCAGTCCCGTATATTCGATCTTGATGTCCTTGTCCACCTCCAGACCGGCCAGCTCGATCATGCGGCGGGCCAGGTCGGCGATCTTGACCGACTTGCCCATGTCGAATACGAAGATCTGCGTACCCGTGGCCATCGTCGCGGCCTCCATCACCAGACGGCACGCCTCCGGAATCGTCATGAAGAAACGCGTGATGTCGGGATGCGTCACCGTCACCGGACCGCCGTTGGCGATCTGCTCGCGGAAACGCGGAATGACCGAACCGTTCGAGCCCAGCACGTTGCCGAAACGCGTCGTCACGAACTTCGTCCGTCCCTTCATCTTGCCCGCCTCGATGGCCAGTCCGAGCGACTGGACATAGATCTCGGCCAGCCGCTTCGTGCAGCCCATGATGTTGGTCGGATTGACGGCCTTGTCGGTCGAGATCATGACCATCTTCTCGACGTCGTACTCGATGCACTTGTCCGCCACGTTGCGCGAGCCGGCCACGTTGGCCAACACCGCTTCGCACGGATTCTCCTCCATCAGCGGCACGTGCTTGTAGGCCGCAGCGTGGAAGACCACCTGCGGACGGAAGGTCCGGAAGGCATAATCGAGGCGCGGGATCATCCGCACGTCACCGATCACGGGAACAAAATTCAGTTCCGGATAGCGCTCCTCCAGCTCCAGACGGATGTTGTGCATCGGCGTCTCGGAGTTGTCGAACAGGATCAGCTGCTTTACCCCGAAGGTCGCCAGCTGGCGGCACAACTCCGAGCCGATCGAACCGGCGGCTCCCGTCACCATGATCGTCTTGCCGCGGAAATTCGCGATGATCTCGTTCATCGAGATCTTGATCTCCTCACGGCCAAGCAGGTCCTCGATCTTGATCTCGCGGATCGGCTGCTTCATCAGCTTGCCGTCGATCACCTCGTCGATGGGCGGGGCGATCAGCACCTTGAGACCGTCCTCCGTGCAATGGCGGATCAGCCGCTCCTGCTCGTGCTGTGCCTCATCGTTCGTCGCGAAGAGCACGGCGTCGATGTCGTAGCGATCCTGAAGGTATTTGACGTTGTCATTCGTCTCGAAATAGTAGACCGGATAGTCGGCGAGAATATGGTTCTTGAGCCGCTTGCCATAGGTCAGGAAGCCCACAATTCGGTAGTGGGGCGAGTTCTGGAGCCGTCCGACCAGCGCCACCGACTTGTCTCCCGTGCCGTAGACCAGCACCCGCTTGCAGTTCTCGCGCCGGATCGACTTGTACTTGATCAGATCATAGAGCACGATCATCATCAGCCGCATCGACAGCAGCAGGAAGAGCGTGAGCAGGATGTCGATCATGAATCCCAGCGACGCGGCCGTAAGCCCGGTCTGCGCATCGTGCGGCAGCACCCAGAACACATAGGCGAACAGCAGCGCATCCTTCAGCGCCACGGCGGCGACCAGTTTCCACATCTCGCGCAGCGTCGTGTGACGGATAATCGTCCGCTGCGTTCCGAACAGATAGAACGACAGCACGCTGAAGATCAACGAGCCCAACAGCAGCAGCAATCCGTAACGCACGGAGAACACACTGCTCACGACAAGACTCCTGACCAGCAGATAGGCCAGCAGGGTCGATCCGACCGAAACGGCCGAGTCGATCAGGAGAACCAACTTCGAGCTCAGATAACGGTCCAGATGAAATTTTTGGATAAGTCGATACATAAAAACACAATTAGATATACCAATCTGAATGACATTTCAAAAACAGGGATGGCCGTTCCGTCGTCGCTGCGACGCAGAATGCGGCCTGTTTTTCCGCCGCCCATCCGGTGGGACGGATCGGACAACGATGAAGGGTCGGGTGAGATGGCATGAAGACAAAGCGCGAAAAGCAGCTATCCGATCCGCTCGATCATGCGGGGCGGCAGGTAGGTCGTGGCCACGGCCATGACATCCTCGATCTCCACGACCAGCCGCTTGTGGCCCTTTACCCGGAGCAGCCGTCCCTGTGCCCCCCGGAAGGGGCCGGCGATGACACGGATCCGATCCCCGACCTTGTAGTTCACCTCGTCGGCCCCCAGAAAGAGCAGCTGCTCGTCGTAGCTCCCCGCCACGGCGATGAAGCTGCGCATCTGCTCCTCGGGAATCAGGATCGGCTCATGCGTTTCGCGGTTCATGAAGAGCCGGATGGCCCATTTGGACTCCAGCTCCTTCTTGACGCGATCGAGCAGCGAGCGGCAGGTCCGGGTGAAAACGATGTTGCGGACGACCGGTTCGAGCACCTGCCTCACCTCTCCGCCGCGCTTTACGTCCACATAGTGCATCGGGATGAACACCTCGGCGCCCTGCGCCTCGAGGTACCGCCCGACATTGAGGTCGTTGCGATACATCGTCCTTACGGCGAACCAGCCTGTCAGATCGTTGTCCATCTTTGATAATCAACTTGTTGCATCCCATTCAATCCGTTCACGACAGCGCGTATTTCAGGGATACCACCGGCAATTGCGCCAGTGATCAATCAAGTTTCCGCCGCTCCGCACGACACGCAAGACGTCCGCACTCCGGCCTTCGAGCCGATTCTTTACACAAGAATCCGCCCATGAAACCCAGACGCAAATGTAGGAAGAAAGTCTTATTTATGCAACTTTTTGAACGGCAAATTCGTTCTCCGACAAGCCGAATCGACGGAAAACGGCCCCGGAGACGCTTAAAACCGCAATTACACACTTGTATCCAACTTTTCAACCCGAAGTACCGGACAAAACGACGCATTTCCATAAAAAAAAGTTCCCCTGTCACGCTTTTTGCGAAAAAAAAGCTACCTTTGATCGAATTTGAACCGACAAACCCGCAATCGCGATGAAAGGAATCGTTCTGGCCGGAGGCACGGGCACGCGCCTCTACCCGATCACCAAGGGGGTGAGCAAGCAGCTGCTGCCCATCTACGACAAGCCGATGGTCTACTACCCCATCTCGGTGCTGATGCTTGCGGGCATCCGCGACATCCTCGTCATCTCGACGCCTGAGGACCTGCCGGCCTTCCGGCGCCTGCTGGGCGACGGATCGGACCTCGGCGTGCGCTTCACCTATGCCGAGCAGCCCTCGCCCGACGGACTGGCGCAGGCCTTCCTGATCGGGCGCGAGTTCCTCGCGGGCGATTCGGTGTGTCTGGTGCTGGGCGACAACATCTTCCACGGCTCGGGCCTCACGGGCATGCTGCGCGAGGCCGTGCGGCGCACGGAGCAGGAGCGGTGCGCCACGATCTTCGGCTACCGGGTCGACGACCCGCGCCGCTACGGCGTGGCGGAATTCGACGCCGCGGGCCGCTGCCTCTCGATCGAGGAGAAGCCTGCCGAGCCGAAATCCGACTACGCCGTCGTGGGGCTCTACTTCTACCCTGCGGAGGTGGTGGAGATCGCTTCGCGGATCCGCCCCTCGGCGCGCGGCGAGCTGGAGATCACGAGCGTCAACCAGGAGTTTCTGAAGGCCGGGCGGCTGCACGTGGAGCCCATGCCGCGGGGCTTCGCGTGGCTCGATACGGGCACCCACGAATCGCTGGCCGAGGCCTCGATCTTCGTGGAGGTGATCGAGAAGCGGCAGGGGCTGAAGATCGCCTGTCTGGAGGACATCGCCTACCGCGAGGGGTGGATCTCGGCCGAACGGCTGCGCGAGATCGCCGAGCCGATGCGCAAGAACCAATACGGACAATACCTGCTCAAAATACTGGAGGAGACGACACGATGAGGGTGCTGCAAACCGAAATAGAGGGAGTCGTGCTGATCGAACCGGAGGTGTTCGGCGATGCGCGCGGCTACTTTTTCGAGAGTTATTCGCAACGGGAATTCGACGCCAGGGTGCGCCCCGTGCGCTTCGTGCAGGACAACGAGTCGCTGTCGCGCCGCGGCGTCGTCCGCGGGCTCCACTTCCAGCGGGGGCGCGACGCGCAGTCGAAGCTCGTGCGCGTGGTGCGGGGATGCGTGCTCGACGTCGCCGTCGACATCCGGCGCGGGTCGCCCACCTTCGGACGCCACGTCGCCGCGGTACTCACCGACACGAACCGCCGCCAGCTGTTCATTCCGCGCGGCTTCGCCCACGGCTTTGCCGTGTTGAGCGACGAGGCACTCTTTCAGTACAAATGCGACAACCCTTACGCTCCGCAGGCCGAAGGGGCCATAGCGTGGGACGACCCCGCGCTCGGCATTGACTGGCGCCTGACGCCCGACGAGGTGATCCTCTCGGAGAAGGATCGCCACCACCCGACCCTGCACGAGGCCGCGGAGTTGTTCGACTACAACATCGACTACTATGCTTGAAATACTGGTTACGGGCGCCGACGGCCAGCTGGGCCGCTCGCTGCGCCGCCTCGGGGCCGCCGGGGCCAACCGCTACACCTTCACCGACGTCGCCGAGCTGGACATCACCGATGCCGACGCCGTCCGACGGCAGTTCGGGGAGCACCGCTACGACGTGGTCATCAACTGCGCGGCATACACCAACGTCGAGCGGGCCGAAGCCGAGGAGGAGGCTGCCGACCGGCTGAACCGCCTGGCGGTGCGCCACCTGGCGCAGGCCGCCGCCGCAACCGGCGCGACGCTGATCCACATCTCGACCGACTACGTCTTCGACGGACACGCCTCGACCCCCTATACGGAAGAGGCCACACCGGGGCCGCTGAACGCCTACGGCCGCACGAAGCTCGCCGGCGAGGAGGAGATCGCCGCCACGGGCTGCCACGCCCTCATCTTCCGCACGGCGTGGCTCTACTCGGAGTTCGGCGGCAACTTTCTGAAGACCATGCTGCGGCTCACGGCCGAGAAGGAGCACATCAACGTCGTCGCGGACCAGATCGGCACGCCGACCTACGCCGGGGACCTCGCCCTGGCGCTCTTCTCGATCGTCGAGGGGGGCTACTACGCCGGCCGCGAGGGCATCTACCACTTCACCGACGAGGGGGCCTGCTCGTGGTACGACTTTGCCGTCGAGATCGCCCGCGCCGCGGGTCACGACACGTGCCGCATCGAACCCTGCCGCACGGCCGACTACCCCACGCGGGCGCTGCGCCCGGCCTACTCGCTGCTCGACAAGAGCAAGGTGCGCCGCACGTTCGGCCTCGAGATTCCCCACTGGCGGGAGTCGATGCTCTACTGCCTGATGCGTCTGAAGAAAAACAACGGATAAGATGAAACGCCATGTCCTGATTACCGGCGGCGCCGGCTTCATCGGCTCGCACGTCGTGCGACGCTTCGTTACGCGCTACCCCGACTACCGGATCGTCAACTTCGACCTGCTGACCTACGCCGGGAACCTCGCCAACCTGAGCGACGTCGAGCAGGCCCCGAACTACACCTTCGTGCGGGGCGACATCTGCGATGCGGAGGCCGTCGGGGAGGTATTCCGCCGCTACGCGATCGACGGGGTGATCCACCTTGCGGCCGAAAGCCACGTCGACCGCTCGATCCGCGATCCGTTCACCTTCGCCCGGACCAACGTCCTCGGCACGCTGACGCTGCTGCATGCGGCCCGCGAGGCGTGGCAAGGCGCCTGGGCGGGCAAACGCTTCTACCACATCTCGACCGATGAAGTCTACGGCGCCCTCGGCTTCGGCGACAAGCCTTTCAACGAGGGAACGCGCTACGACCCCCACAGTCCCTATTCAGCCTCAAAGGCGTCGTCCGACCACTTCGTGCGGGCGTTCCACGACACCTACGGTCTGCCGACCGTCGTGACGAACTGTTCGAACAACTACGGTCCCTATCAGTTTCCCGAGAAGCTCATCCCGCTGCTGGTGAACAACATCCGGCTCGAACGGCCGCTTCCCGTCTACGGCCGCGGCGAGAACGTCCGCGACTGGCTCCACGTCGAGGACCACGCGCGGGCCATCGACCTCATCTTCCACGAGGGCCGCAACGGCGAGACCTACAACATCGGCGGCGGCAACGAGTGGCGCAACATCGACCTCGTGCGGCTGATCGTCCGCACGACGGACCGCCTGCTGGGACGTCCCGAGGGGGCCTCCGAGCGGCTGATCACCTACGTCACCGACCGCGCGGGCCACGACCTGCGCTACGCGATCGACTCCTCGAAGTTGAGCCGCGAGCTGGGCTGGGAACCCGCGTTCCGCTTCGAGGAGGGAATCGAGCAGACCGTGCGCTGGTATCTTGAAAACCGGGAGTGGATGGAGCGCATCACCTCCGGCGAGTATGAACACTACTACGAACAGATGTATGGCAACCGATAAGAGCCGCCGGGGTATCCCACCCGCCATCCGCGAACTCTTCTTCGCGCTGCTGCGCGCCGGGCTGCATCCCGACCGGGCAGCCGAAGCGATCACGGTCCCGGCGGGCAATCCGTGGCCGGCGCTCTGCCGCCTGGCCGCCGCACAGGGCGTCTCGGCCATCGTCCGCGACGGGCTGGAGACGCTGCACACGCAGGGGCTCCTCGCCGACGAGGCGATGCCGCCGCGCACGATCCGCCTGCAATGGGCCCTCAACGTCGAGCGCATCGAACAGCTCTACGCCCGGCAGCGGCGCGTCATCGGCCGCCTGGCAGCCTTCATGCACGGGCACGGCATTCCGATGATGCTTCTCAAGGGGTACGGATTGAGCCTCTCCTACCCGCGGCCCGAGCACCGGCCGTGCGGCGACATCGACGTCTGGTTCTACGGCCGCCAGCAGGAGGCCGACGAGCTGCTGCGCCGCGAGCGACAGGTGCAGATCGACGAGGATGTCCACCATCACACGACCTTCACCCTCGACGGCATTCTGATCGAAAACCATTTCGACTTCCTGAACATCCACGCCCACCTCTCCAACCGCCCCATCGAAGAGCAGTTGCAACGCTGCGCCCGCGAGGAGCCGTCCGAACAGGTCGAGGTCGACGGCGCCCCCGTGCAGCTGCCCCCGGCCAACTTCAACGCCCTCTTCCTGCTGCGGCATGCCGCCTCGCACTTTGCCGCCACGGAGATCGGCATGCGGCACGTCGCCGACTGGGCGATGTTCGTCGAACACAGCCACAACGGGATCGACTGGGAAGCATTGTACGTCCTGGCCCGGCGCATGAACATGCACCGTTTCCTGAACTGTCTGAATGCCATAGCGATCGATCGCCTGGGAGTGGACGCGGGGATGATCCCCGCCTTCGACCGGGATCCGGCACTCGAGGAGCGGGTGCTCGCCGACATTCTGCAACCGGAATTTTCGGAGACACCGCCCGCGGGAGGGCTGCTGCGCACCGTCTGGTTCCGCACGCGCCGCTGGTGGTGCAACCGCTGGAAGCACCGCATCGTCTACAGCGAGGGGCTGCTCCGGACCTTCCTCGTGCAGGTGCGCAGCCACCTGATGAAGCCCAAATCACTCACCCACTGACACACGTCGTCCGAGAGGGGGCTAGTACCTGCCGCACACCCGCCGACGCTTGCCGTCCAAAGGCCGGGGCCAACACCACGCACCCGCCGACGCACACCGACCGAAGTCTGGCTGCCATGATGCGCGTTCACCCGCCGACACGCGCCGCCCAAAAAAGGCATCGCACCGCGCGCCGGCCGTCTCACGGCAGCACATGACCGGAATCAACCCCGATCTCGGGCCGACCTGCGCCGCCTGAAATCGGTGCCGCTCTGCTCACACCCGGCCGGCCCGGCCCATCACGCCTTGCGGCTGATGTCGGCCAGCGAGCCGTGCACGTAGGCGATCAACTCCGAGGGCGCGACCTTGAGCTGCAGACCGCGCACACCGGCACTCACGTAGATGAAGGGATAGTCGGCCGCCGTCGCGTGAAACCACGTCGGAAAGGCCTTTTTCATTCCCACGGGCGAGCAGCCGCCCCGGATGTAGCCCGTCACGGGCAGCAGCTCCTTCATCGGGATCAGGTCGACCTTCTTGTTGCCCGAGACACGGGCCGCGGCCTTCAGATCGACCTCGTGGTCTCCGGGCACGACACAGACGAAATAGCCCGTCCGGTCGCCCTTGAGCACCAGCGTCTTGAAAACACGCTCGATCGGCTCCCCGAGCTGTGCGGCCACATGCGCGGCCGCGAGGTCCGATTCATCCACCTCATACGGTACGAGTTCGTATGCGATCTTCGCGCGGTCGAGCAGCCGCGCGGCATTCGTCTTTTCCACCTTTGCGTGTGCCATGCGGCAAAGGTACGATTTTTTCCCTCCCGCTGTACCCATTTTTTTCGCTCCGGGCGTCGACAAAAAAAGCGGTGCGAAGAGCTGCAACCGGCTCTCCGCACCGCATCCTTTTCCGCCTCCACAGCGGAACCTACCGCCCGGTCACACGCAGGTAGCGGGCCAGCGACGTGCGGTAGGCCGCACAGGCCGACGTGAAGTTGTCGCGGCTCTGCGTGTAGAGCGTCTCGGCGTCGAGCAGGTCGGTCAGCGGGGCCGTACCCGCCTCGTAGAAGCTGCGGTTTTCACGCAGGTTCTCCGTCGCGGAATCGACCGAACGGCGGGCCAGCTGGATCTGGGCATAGGCCTCCTGCACCTCGCTCCAGGTCTTCTCGATCTCGACCGAGAGCATCTCGCGCGCCTGCAGGCGGTCGTTCTCGGCCTGCTGCTCGCGGATGCGGGCCTTCTTCAGGGCGTGCGAGCCGCCCCACCAGTCGGAGATCGGCACCGACACCTGGGCAAAAACCAGCCCGTCGTCGACATCCTTGTCCGTCACATTGTAGTAGAGGTATCCGGCCCCCACTCCCACGGTCGGCAGGTGCTTGCCGCGCTCGATGCGCTTCTGATACCTCTGCGCCTCAACGTTCTTCTCGGCCAACTGGTACTCGGCCCGGCGGTCGAGCGCCTCCTCCACGCTGACATAATAGACACCGGGCGCCTCAGGCTCGGCGAAATTCTCCGCCGCGATGTCGAAACCCTGCCAATCGACCCCGATGTGGTGGGCAAGCAGCAGCCGGGCCACCTTCAGGCCGTTCTCGACCTTCAGCCGGTTGGAGGCGACCTCCTGCTGCCGCAGTTCGACACGCAGCAGGTCGTTCGTCGTGACAAGCCCCGCGTCGACCGAAAGGGCGACCTGACGGTGTATTTCGTCGAGCTGCCGCTCGACGGCTTCGATGGTCCGGAGCTTCTCCTTGAGCGAGACGATCTGCCAGAAATAGGTATCCGTCTGCTCGCGGACCTCCGCCTCGGTCTTCCGCACCTGAAGCGCCCCGACCTCCTCGCCCACGCGGGCGAGCTTGTTGCCGTTGACGATCTTCAGACCCGCAAAGAGGGGCTGCACGGCCATAACGCCGCCGAACACGCCGCGCTTGACCAGCGACAGGGGCATCTCCATCGTCCCCATCTGCGGGATCGTCAGCCCGAAATCAGCCTGCACCAGCCCGTGCTGGGCCTGAAAGGCTCCGCCCGAGGCGGAGATCTGCGGAAAGTAGTTCGTGAAGGCCTGGCGGCGGTCCTGACGCGCCGCCTCGAAATCAAAGCGGCTGTCGCGCAGCGTGCGGTTGTGTTCGACGGCCGACGCGCGGCACTGCTCGAGCGTCAGGGGCTGGGCCCCGGCCGGGCATGCGCAGAGCATCCCGGCAACAAGAAACAACTGGATGAGGGTCTTTTCCATCACTTGTAGATTTTTGAATAGAGAACCGGGAGGATCGTCACCACCAGGATCAGCGATCCGATGCCGCCGGCAAAGATCGTCACACCGACCGGCGCCCAGAAGGTGCTGCCTCCCAGCATCATCGGCACGACACCCACGGCCGTCGTGGCCGTCGTCAGGAAGATCGGCACCATGCGCCGCCGTCCGGCGTCGTAGGCGGCCAGCCGTGCCGACCAGTGGCACGTCTTGCGCTTGTCCTCGGCGTGCTGGTACATGAGGATGACGTTGCGCACGATCATGCCCAGCAGCGTGATGAAGCCCAGCACGGAGGTCAGACCGATCGTGAAGTCGGCAATCCACAGTCCGAGCATCGCACCGAACAGACTGAGCGACATGGCGGCCATGATGACCAGCGAAATGCCGAACTTGCGGAAGTTGATCAGAATGAAGAAGAAGATGATGATGAGCGAGATGCTCAATCCGTAGATGATCGGCGGCAAGGTCTCCTCGTCGAACTCGCGGGCGCCGCCCACCTCCGTCGCCACACCGGCGGGAATCTCCAGCTCATGGTCGATCACGTGACGTATCTGCGAGGTCATCCGCATGGCATTCACACCGCGCTGCAGATCGGCCGAGACGGTGATGCAGCGCATGCCGTTGCGGTGCACGATCTTCGTCTCGCTCCAGCGGGGCTCGACCTGCGCGATCTGCCGCAGGGGCACGCTCACGCCCGGGACGAGCGACGAGACATAGGTGTCGCCGATATCCGACAGCGAGCGTTCGGCTGTCCGGTCTTCGTTCTTCAGCACCACGGGCACCTTGTAGTCACCCTCCCAGACCGCGCCGACGGCCACGTCACCGGCCGCAAGCGCGAGGTTGGCGGCCGTCACCGTGCGCGTGACGCCGAGCTGCGAGGCGGTCACGGGATCGAGCGTCACATCGGCAATGACCCGCGGGTCCTCGTAATCGGTGTGAATCCACTGCAGGCCCCCCATTCCGCGCATGCGCGCCATCAGCCGGTCGGCCGCCACGTGCAGCGAGTCGAGGTCGTCGCCGTAGAAGCGGAACTCGAGCGAGGGGACATTCTGGTAGTCCAGCTGCTTGAACTTGACATAGGCCTCCGGGAAATGGTCGGCCCATGCATCGGCGTACTCGTCGAGCAGCGCCTCGGTATCCTCGATCGAGGTCGTATTGACGATGAACTGCGCATAGTTCTTTCCGGCGATCTGCGGGGCATAACTCATCTGGAAGCGGGGCGAGGCACATCCGACGAACGACGTCACGGACTTCACGCGCCCGTCGGCCCGCAGCACGCGGTAGAGCGAATCGGCCACGGCAGCCGTCCGTTCAACCGGCGTATCGGGCCGCAGATAGATCTCCACGGCGAACTGGTCCCGGTCGGCAAAGGGCACCATGCGGAACTTGAGATGCGGGGCGATCAACAGCGACACGACGACCGAAGCGATGCCCATCGAGATGGTGAGCCACCCGTGGCGGAAGGTCCAGGCCAGCACGCGCCGGTACAACTTCTGCACCCGGTCCGTAAAGGCGACCTTGCCCTCGCGACGGGGCTTGACAACGGGGATGATAAGCACCTCGAGGAAGGGAATGACCACGACGGCGAGCACCAGCGAGACCATCAGGTTGATGGTGACCGTCCAGGGGAAGAAGTTCAGGAAGTCGCGGAACATGCCCGACATGGTGAAGAGCAGCGGATAGAAGATCATGCAGATGCAGACCGTGGCGAGCAGCAGCGAGGGGAAGAACTCGCGGGCGCTCTCGACAGCGGCATACCAGCGCGAATAGCCGCGCCCGAGGTAGTCGAGATAGCCGTCGATGACGACGATCGAGTTGTCGACGATCATGCCCAGGACGACGATCAGCGCAGCCAAGGTCACCGTATTGAGCGGAATGCCGCACAGATACATCACGCCGACCGATATGAAGGTCGACAACGGGATGGTGATGGCGGCCACGAGCGCCGAGCGGAACGGGAAGAGCAGCATCATCACGGCGATGATGATGGCCATCGAGACGAAGAGGTCCCGCAGGAACGAGTGGACGGAGTCGCCGACGACTTTGGCCTGGTCGGCGATGCGCTCGACGGAGACATCCTCGGGAAGCACCTCCTCGATGAACTGCCGCAGCACCTCGTCGACCTCCTCGCCGTATTCGACGATGTTGTTGCCGGCCTGCATCTCCATCGAGAGCAGCACGCAGTGATGGCCGTTGTTGAGGATGTAGCTGTCCGGATCGTCGTACTCGCGCACGACCCGCGCCACGTCCTTCACCCGGAGAACATGCCCGTCGGGATCCGACCAGATGATCTGATTGGCCACCTCGCGCTCACCGGCCAGCGACGGTGCAATGTGAATCGGCGTCTCGGTGTCGGCATTGTCGATCGACCCGCCCGTCGGAGTGAGCCCCTGCGCGGCCAGTGCCGCCGAGATGACCTTCTCGCCGATGCCGTAGGCCGCCAGCCGCTCCCGGTCGACATAGACCGATATCTGCTCCTGCTGCACGCCGTAGGGGCGCAGGTTCGAGACCGATTCGATGCGGCGCAGCCGGTCGCTCAACTTGTCCATGTACTCCTTGAGCTCGCGGTAGGTGCGCGTGTCGGACTCGAGCGTGATGAGCAGCGCCGAGGTGTCGCCGAAATCGTCGTTGGCAACCAGCGCGACGACTCCGGCCGGCAGTTGGGCCTTGAACGAGGCGAGACCGTGCTTGATCTTCGACCACACTTCGTCCTTGTTGTTGACATCGTCGTTGAGTTCGACCATGACGTAGCACATGCCGTTCTGCGACGTGGAGGTGGTCTTGCGGCGCTTGACCTCCTTGTAGGTCATCAGGAACTGCTCGAGCGGCCGGGCCAGCTGCTCTTCGACCTCTTCGCTCGTGGCGCCGGGATAGAGGCCGACGACCACGCCCTGCCGGATCGTGTATTCGGGGAACTCCTGCTTGGGGATGCGCGACAGGGCGTAGATGCCGAAGACGAAGAGGCACCCTACGATGAGGAAGGTGATGCGGAAATTCCGCATGGCCCACGCAATGATGTTATTGGAAGTTTTCATCGCAGCACGACTTTGGAACCCTGACCGATCTTCTGCATACCGTCGACAACGACGCGCTCACCCGGACGAAGGCCCTCTTCGATCACGACCTCGTTCCCGACGAAGCGCCCCGTGCGAACCACGGCCCGCACGGCCGAGTCGCCCTCGATGCGCCAGACGAAGCGGCTGCCGTCACCCGTCTGCTGCACGGCGCGGGCCGGCACGGCGATCTCCTCGACGGCCGAAGCGGGCGACACCGTCACACGGCAGACCATTCCCGGAAGGAGCGCGCCGTCCCGATTGGCCAGCAACGCCCGCACGTCGTAGGTGTGGGCCGCGGGATTGGCTTCGACGCCCTTTTCGATCCGTCCGGCCTCGAAGAGCGCATCGTGAAGCGCCGGCACGACGACACGCACGCGGTTGTCCGTCGTAATCGAGGCAATCTCCTGCTCGGGCACCGAGAAGCGCACCTTGACACGACCGATCTCCAGTAACGTCAATACAGGTACGCCGGGCAGCGCCGTCTCGCCGACCGAGGCGCGCTTCTGTCCGACAACCCCGTCGAAGGGGGCACGCAGCCGGCAGTCGCCGAGATTCTTTTCGGCAATTCCGTAAGCGGCTTCGGCCTGCCGGAGCCGTGTCTGCGCCTCGACCCACTGGATTTCGGGCAGCGTCTTTGCATCATAGAGCCGTTGCAGACGCTCACAGGCATCGCGGGCCTGCTGCAGGGCAGCTTTCGCCGCCTCGAAGGCATCGCGGGCCGACGTCGCATCGAGTTCGGCGATCAGATCGCCCTGCCGAACCCGGGTCCCCTCCTCGACACAGAGGCGGGTGACGGTTCCGGCAACAGGGAAGCTGAGCGCCGCGGCGTTCTCCTCCTCGACGACTCCGACATAGATGCCGGCATGAAGGTCCTCGCGGGGCTCGACAACAATCGTGGAGACCCGCAGGGGTCCCGCCGTGGAGGCGGTGTTTCCCGATGATGAACAACCGGCTGCCAACAGCAGCGCGGCACCAAAAATCACACGTTTCATATCCATTGTCTTTTCACTTGGTTTCCGCTGCAAAGGAAGCCTTTTCACCAACTCGGGGAAAGGCCTCGTCGTCGGAGGAATTTGTCAAAAGGTTCGATTTCGTACTTTTCGGCAAAAAACAGGGGGATTAATTCCTATCTTTGTCCCGTAAAATGGTTCCTGCAATGAACGAAAAAGAGATTTTGAGTGTTTCGCTGGCCTCCCTGCTGAAAATCTACCCGCTGCAACCGGGTGACATCTACTATGACGGATGTTTAATGGGCTACCGGGAGGCGCTGGAACGGGAGACCGCCATCATGGACCTGTTCCGGTTCCCGACGCGCATCGACGCCTTTGGCGTGGTATTTTGTTCAAAAGGTTCGGCCACGGTGACCGCCGATCTGAAACATTGCGTTATCGGCGGGCAGACGATGTTCGTCTGTCCTCCGGGAACCATCATACAGGTGGAGTCGCAGCAGCAGGCAGCCGTCCGCTTCATCCTCTGCGAGGAGGATTTCATCAACCGCATCCGCATCGACCTGAAACTGCTGCTGCACCTCTTCATGGCGGTCCGCGAAAACCCTACACTGACGCTCGACGACCGGGAGTGGGCGGAGATCATGCGATCGCTCGACGAAACCTTTGCCGAAGGCCGTCTGGGCCGCACCGACGCCCTCTCCGAGGAGATTCGGTTGTCGATGTTCCGGACGCTGGCCTACCGCATCTGCCGGATCATCGACAACCGCATCGAAAGGCGCGCCGACGGCTCCCGGACAGACAACGCCTCCCACAATCGCAATGCAGCCTATTTCAACACCTTTCTGGAGGAGCTCTCGAAACACTACCTGCAGGAACGGTCGGTGGGCTTCTATGCCGAACAGCTCCACCTGACCCCCAAGTACCTGACGACGCTGCTGCGCTCGACAACGGGACGCACGGCATCGGAATGGATCGACGAATACGTGATTCTGGAGGCGAAGAATCTGCTGAAATACTCGACGATGAACATCCAGGAGATCGCCTACTACCTGAACTTCCCGAACCAGTCCTTCTTCGGCCGCTACTTCAAGCAGCACACCGGCATGACCCCCTCGGCCTACCGGACCTGCAAATAGGACGTCACAGAGTCCGGTCGCATGAGGGCTGCCCCGCCACGCCTGCCGGGAATCGGACGCCACGGGCGGCTATTTGTCAAAGCCCCACCCTCAAGACGGCCGCTGTCGTCCTGTCCGGTACGGAGCGGAGCAATGATCGTGAAACGCATTCCGAGGGTGCGGTCCATCCGTCCATCTGTCCCCCTCTACAACAAGGGCCGACGGCGCGTGACGTACCGCGCGCCGTCTTTCCACAGGGATTTCACCCAGCGTTTCGCCCGTTGCCGCATCTCGAAGAACAGCCGCATGACGGCACCCGTGAGCTGGATGGAGTCCGTATTGGCATTGGCAAGCCGCGCATAGCGGTCGAGGATGTAGAGATAGGCCGGAGCCGGGCAGGAGAGCCGCCGCAGGTTGTCGAGCCGTCTGCGCATCGAAAGGGAGCGGTAAAACCGCATCCGGTTGGTATCGATCACCTGGAATGCATATCCGCTGCAGCGATCGCCCCGGTAGAGAATATTGCCGATATTCAGGTCCTTGTGCAATACGCCCGCATTGTGCATGCGGAAAAGGAAATCCGCCAGGGCATCGAGTACCGCCGCCACCTCGGGCCGCTGTATGTCGAGCTCCGCCACAGGCCGCAACGACCTATATCCCGAGTGCACCGCGACAAAATAACACCCGTCCAGCAGTCCGCGGCGCCGCACCTCCACAAAGGCGACCTGCTCGGGCGTATCGATACCCAGTGCGCGCAGCCGGATTGCGTGGCGATAGGCCCTTTCGGCCTTGCTGGGGCGGAGCACGCCGTAAAGCAGGCGGTTGAGAAGCGAAATATGCCCGTAGCGCTTGACCGCAAGAAGGCTGCCGTCCGCGTCGAACACTTTGACCGTATTGCGTCCGTCGTGAATCGTCGTGCCATGCCCGGAAAAGACCTCGGGACTGGCGAGGGATCGGACAAAAGGCGTCAAATGACGATACCGGGGTGATACACAGATTTTCATGCTCGTCTTCATTGGGTGCCGGCGTCGATTGCTTCCGCACGAAAGCGCAGCAGCATCGCGACGCGACTGTTTCGTGCCGCAAAAATGGGGGGTTCGATCGAGCAGACGGTTATCCTTTTCGGTCACAGATTGTCCGAATTTTCTCTCGGGCTCCATTTGGAACAACATATCGAAAATATCGAACAACGTCCGGCATCTGCCATGCCCGTCCTGTGCTCTTTTTTTGCTCTTTTTGCGTTGAATCACGGCTCCGTCACGGCCGATTCGGCCGAATACGATTCGGCCCATGCGTCGGGACGAAGGCCGGGCAACGGAAGGGCGCAGCACACGAACCCGTGAGGCCGCCCGTGCACAAGTCGCTCATCTGCAAGCGGAAGAGGAAGGGGAAAGGTAAAAACGAAAAGGAGAACCTTTCGGTTCTCCTTCGTAGCGGGAGAGAGACTTGAACTCTCGACCTCATGATTATGAATCATGCGCTCTAACCAGCTGAGCTATCCCGCCAAGGCGTTAAAGCGAGTGCAAAGGTAATAGAATTTTTCAATCGTGCAAAATCTTTTCGCCAAAAAACTTCCAAAAAATTCTCCGCCACCGGCTCTGGCACTGATTTTGAACCGACTGCGCCCAAACCGATTTCCGTTCATGACACGTCGATCCACCCGCGAAGCCGCCACGCGCGATCCTTTCGGTCTGCTCCGGCTGCTCCGGCTGCTCGCCGGGATAGTCCTGCTGGCCGCCGTCTCCTGGGAGGTGCTGGCCGGTGACAACCTCCGCTTCTCGCAAACCTACCTCACGATCCAGCTTGTCGTCTGCCTCATCTTCCTCGCCGATTTCTTCGTCCGCTGGGCCGCGGCCGGGGACCGGAGGCGCTTTCTGCGGCGCAACCTGCTCTACCTGCTCATCTCGATCCCGTGGCTCAACATCAGCGCCTGGTGCGGGGCCGACATGACGCACGACTGGGGCCTCGTCGTGGGCATGATGCCTCTCGTGCGAGCCTTCCTGGCCATGGCCATCGTCGTCGAGTGGCTCGTGGGCGACAACCGCATCCACCGCCTCTTCGCCGCCTACCTGTTCACCGTCGTGGTCTTCACCTACCTCTCGGCACTGGTCTTCTACGACTACGAGGTGGCGGTCAACCCCCGGCTCCACGGCTTCGGCAACGCCCTGTGGTGGGCCTGGATGAACGTGACAACCGTCGGTGCGGAGATCTTCCCCGTCACGGCCGTCGGCAAGGTCGTCTGCGTACTGCTGCCGTCGCTCGGCATGCTGTTCTTCCCGATCTTCACGACCTACATTCTCCAGGAGTACGCGCCCCGGAAAAAACGCTCCGACCAATAACCGCCCCGCCCCGGAGCGAATCGGCAGACCGGCGCCGCTCCGCCCGGTCGAAAAAAGCAGCGGACGGACGGGATAGTAAAAAAAGCAGCGCAGAACGGAGCCGTAAAATAAAAAAGGCGGCGGCAGGACGGGACCGTAAAAAAAGCGGCAGCCGGACAGGCCGCCGCTTTTGCGGTGCGCATCACCGCCACGGACCTACCGTTTCTGCTGCTCCTTGAGCAGGTCGCGGATCTCCGTAAGCAGCAGCTCCTCCTTCGTCGGGACGGGTGCCGGAGCGGGTGCCGGGGCCGCCTCCTTCTTGCGGGCGATCCGGTTCATCAGCTTGACCATCAGAAAGACGCAGAAGGCCAGGATCGTGAAGTCGACGCACTGCTGGATGAAGGCGCCGTAGTTCCAGTAGATCGGTTCCGCGGCGGGCGGGGCGATGACCGCATCGCCTGCCGCGACGACGTCGCCGACCGCCTGCACGGCGTGCGACGTGGCGTCGCGCAGCTTCGAGATGTCGAGCCGCAGCTGCGAGAAGTCCGTGTTGCCGATCAGCGCTCCGATCGGCGGCATGAGGATGTCGTTCACGAACGACGAGACGATCTTGCCGAACGCGCCGCCGATGATGACGCCCACGGCCATGTCCATGACATTGCCCTTGAGGGCGAACTGCTTGAATTCCTTGAAAAAAGCCATAACGATGTTCAGTTTGACGGTTTATTTCCACAAAGATAACCGTTTTTCCGGGATTCGCATCCTGCGGCGGCCGTTCGGGCGGTGATTGCGCCCGAATCGCGGAAGGGGAGGAAAATCGCGACAGTCCGACGCCCTGTCGTCTTTTTTTGTATCTTTGCCTTCGGTTTGTTGAGTTCGCACGCATGACACCTGCCGCCGTAATCGCCACCCTGACGGGGTACATCGCCCTGCTGTTCGTCGTAGCCTGGATTTCGGGCCGCCGGACCGACAACGCCGGATTCTTCACCGCAAACCGGCGCACGCCGTGGTACCTGGCGGCCTTCGCCATGGTCGGCGCCGCGATGTCGGGCGTGACCTTCATCTCGGTACCGGGCTCGGTGGCCGCCGACTCCTTCTCCTACATGCAGATGGTCGCGGGTTTCACCGTCGGGCAGCTCATCGTCGCCTACCTGCTCGTCCCGACCTTCTACCGGCTCCGCCTCGTCTCGCTCTACGAGTACCTCGACGACCGCTTCGGCGCCCGCACGCACGCCGCCGGGGCGTGGTGCTTCTTCGTAGCGAAGATGCTCGGCGCGGCGCTGCAGGTCTACGTCGTCTGCACCGTCATGCAGCTGCTCGTCTTCGACCGCTACGGACTGCCCTTCTGGCTCAACGCCGCCGTGACGATGGCCCTCGTATGGCTCTACACGCGGCAGGGCGGCGTCCGCTCGCTCATCCGCACCGACATCCTCAAGACGTGCTGCCTGATCGCGAGCCTCGTGCTGTCGATCCTCTTCATCACCCGCGCCCTGGGGCTCTCGTTCGGCGAAATGGCCCGCGAGGTGGCCGCCTCGCCCCATTCGCGGATCCTCTTTCTCGACGATCCGGCCTCAGACCGCTACTTCTGGAAGATGTTCGTCGCGGGGATCGTGACGCTCGTCGCCATGACGGGCCTCGGGCAGGACATGATGCAGCGCAACATGAGCTGCCCGACCCCGCGCGACGCGCAGAAGAACATCCTGCTCACGGCCGTATGTCAGATCTTCGTGATCTTCCTCTTCCTGGTGCTCGGCGTGCTGCTCTACCTCTACGTCGACCATGCCGGGCTGACGCTCCCCGAAAAGAGCGACCAGGTCTTCCCGCTTGTCGCCGCCGACGGCGGACTGCCGGCCGTCGTCGGGGTACTCTTCCTCGTCGGCCTGCTGTCGAGCACCTACTCGGCGGCGGGCGGTTCGCTCACGGCGCTGACGACCTCCTTCACGGTCGACATCCTGAAGGCGCCGCAGCGTCACGACGACAACGCCCTGACGCGCATCCGGCGCCGGGTCCACGCGGCGATGGCCGCCGGCATGGCCCTCGTGATCCTCGCCTTCGGATACGGCGCCGACGACAGCAGCATCAACCTCGTCTTCCGCGTCGTCAGCTACACCTACGGTCCGATTCTGGGCATGTTCCTCTTCGGCTTCTTCACGCGACGGCAGGTCCGCGACCGCTGGATGCCGCTCGTCGCCGTGGCGGCTCCCGTGTTGAGCGCCCTTCTACAATGGGGCGTGCGCGAAGTGTGGGACTACCGGATCGGGTTCGAGCTGCTGGTCTACAACGCCGCCTTTACTATAATCGGCATGTTACTGTTGAAACGTCATGAAAAATAAGATACTATACCTCATTATCACACTCTTTGCAGCAGCTTCGGTCTCGGCTGCCGAAATCGACCTCCGCACGCGGCAGGAGGTGGGACGCACCCTTACGCGCATCGTGGCGCGCGAGGTCGCCGGCGGCTACGTCAAGGTGCAGGCCGTGAAGGCGTCGCGCAGCCGCGTGCGCATCTACGCCTCGATCGGGCTGTCGTACTACCCCTTCCGCGAGCAGAACGTGCTGGCGATGTACGACTCGGTGCGGGCCGTCCTGCCCGCCGGGTACCGCAAGGCGCGGATCGAGCTCTACACCGACCGCCACGAAGTTTCGGAGCTCATTCCGATGGCCTGCCGCAACCATGCGGCGCTGGAGAAGCTCCTGAAAAAACGGCGCCTGATCCCCTTCGTCAACCCCTCGGAGCGGCCGCTCGTAACGCCGCTCGACCGGCCGGCCGTGCCGACACGCGGGTTGGCGGGACGTCATATCGCACTGTGGCAGAGCCACGGCCGCTACTTCGACCAGACGCGCAACTGCTGGCGCTGGCAGCGTTCGCGGCTGTGGATGACCTGCGAGGACCTCTACACGCAGAGCTACGTGCTGCCCTACCTGGTGCCGATGCTCGAAAACGCCGGGGCCAACGTGCTGCTGCCGCGCGAGCGCGACGTGCAGAAACACGAGGTGCTGGCCGACAACGACGGCGCCGCCGCACAGTACCGCGAACAGACGGGCCGCGAGGCGTGGACAACGGGCGGGGCGGGCTTTGCACACCGGCGCGAGGTCTACCGCTCGGGCGAAAATCCCTTCCGCGAGGGGACCGTGCGCCGCACGCGCACGGTGACCGACCCGGCGGAGGAGAGCCGCGCCGTGTGGCGTGCCGACATTCCCGAGCGGGGCGAATATGCCGTCTACGTCAGCTACGAGTCGACGCCGGAAAGCGCTGACGATGCAGTCTATACGGTCCATCACCTCGGGGGACGGTCGAGCTATGCCGTCAACCAGACGATGGGAGGCGGCACGTGGATCTACCTCGGACGCTTCCCCTTCGCCGCAGGGGAGCAGGAGGTCGTGACGCTCACGAACCGCTCGCGCCGTGCCGGACGCACCGTCTCGGCCGATGCCGTGAAGATCGGCGGCGGCTTCGGCAACATCGCCCGCACGGTGTGCGACTCGCTGCGGCGTCCTGACGTGGAGTATACCGAGGAGACGAGCGGCTTCCCGCGCTTCTGCGAAGGGGCGCGCTACTGGCTGCAATGGGCGGGCTTCGACCCGAAGGTCTACACCCCGAAGCAGGACAAGGACGACTACCGGGACGACTACATGTCGCGCGCCCACTGGGTCAACGCCCTGATGGGCGGTTCGCCGCGGCTGCCCGACTCCGCGGGGCTGCGCATCCCGGTCGACATGGCGCTGGCGTTCCATTCGGATGCCGGAGTCCGCGACGGCGACGGCATCGTCGGCACGCTCGGCATCTGCTATACGCGCGACACGAAGGGGCGCTTCGCCGGCGGCGCCGACCGCTATCGCTCGCGCGACCTGACCGACCTGGTCATGACGCAGGTCGTCTCGGACATCCGCCGCACGTGGGAGCCCGAGTGGAGCCGCCGCGGGCTCTGGAACCGCTCCTACTACGAAGCCCGCGTGCCGGGCGCCCCGACGATGCTTTTGGAACTGCTCTCGCACCAGAACTTCGCCGACATGCGCTACGGCAGCGACCCGCGCTTCAAGTTCCTTGTCAGCCGCGCCGTCTACAAGGGCATCCTGCGCTACCTCGCGTCGCAGTACGGCGTGCCCTATGTCGTGCAGCCGCTGCCGGTCGAGGCCGTGGCAACGGAGTTTGTCGGCGACAACCGCGTCTGCGTGTCGTGGACACCCGTTGCGGACTCGCTCGAGGCGACGGCCGCACCCGACGGATACATCGTCTACACGCGCATCGACGACGGCGCCTTCGACCGCGGCACCTACACCGAAAAGCCCTTCCTCATCGCCGAGCTGGAGCCCGGGCGTCTCTACTCCTACCGCGTGACGGCCGTGAATGCCGGCGGCGAGAGCTTCCCAAGCGAGACGCTCTCGGCGTGCCGCATGCCCGACGAAAAGGGGTGCGTGCTCGTCGTCAACGGCTTCGACCGCACGAGTGCCCCCTTCAGCATGCGCAGCGACTCGCTGGCGGGCTTCTACACCGACGTGGACGGCGGCGTGCCCGACCACCGCGACATCTCGTTCATCGGCAACCAACGCATCTACGACCTCGACATGGCCCGCTGCGACGACGACAGCCGCGCACTGGGCGCCTGCACGTGGGACTACGAGACGGATGTGCTCGGCGGCAACAGCTTCGACTACCCGGCGCTGCACGGGCGTGCGATCACGGCGGCCGGCTACTCCTTCTGCTCGGCGTCGGTCCGCGCCGTGGAGCGCGGCACCTGCGCGCTGGGCGTCTACCCCGCCGTGGACCTTATCCTCGGCAAGCAGCGCACGACGACGATGGGCCGCGGCGTGCGCGAAGCCGTCTTCCGCACCTTCCCGCCCGACCTGCAGCGCGAACTGAAGGAGTACCTCGCGCAGGGCGGGGCGCTCTTCGCCTCGGGCTGCTACGTGGCGTCGGACCTCTGGAACGGGGCGCTGTCCGACGCTTCGGACCGGGCCTTTGCCGAGCGGGTGCTCCGCGTGGCCTGGGACGGCGGGGCGGCGCGCCGCGGCCGGGTGCGCGTCGTGACGGGACACGGCGGCTTCATGCGCGGCGAATACCGCTACCGCGACCGGCTGTCGCCGGAGGGCTATGCCGTCGAGGCAGCCGATGTGCTCCGTCCCGCAGGCGAGGGGGCCTTCACCGTGCTGCGCTACATCGAAAACGGCCGCACGGCGGGCGTGGCCTGCGATGCGGGGGTTCGCACGGTCGTCACGGGATTCCCGTTCGAGGCGCTGACCGATGCAGCGCAGCGCGAGCGGCTGATGCGCGACGTGCTGGACTTCCTGCTCATGCAAAACAACAGATAACCGATACAACAAACTAAAAAACAAACTGTCATGTCACTCGAACAACAGATTTCCAAAGGGATCATGGAGGCCATGAAGGCCAAGGATACGGTGCGCCTGAGCGCGCTGCGCAATGCCAAGAAGTACATCATCGAGGCCAAGACGGCCGGTCCGGAGATTGCCGAACTGCCCGATGCCGACGTGCTGAAGATCATCTCGAAACTGGCCAAGCAGGGCACGGACTCCGCGGCAATCTACGCCCAGCAGCACCGGCAGGACCTGGCCGACGAGGAGCTGGCGCAGGTGGCCGTCTATGAGGAGTTTCTGCCCAAACAGCTCACGGCCGAGGAGCTGACGGCCGAGGTGAAGGCCATCATCGCCGAGGTGGGCGCCACGTCGATGAAGGAGATGGGCAAGGTGATGGGCGTCGCGTCGAAGCGGCTTGCCGGCCGCGCCGATGGCAAGGATATTTCTGCCAAGGTCAAGGAGTTGCTGTCGTGACCTCCGGTACGGCGGGAGGTAAATCCAGGCAGCGAGCCGGACAAGAGGCCAATCCCGACAGCGAGCAGGCCGGCCGGTATGTCCGGTAAGATTCCGGCCGGGAGTTCCATGCTCCGTCGGGCCCGGTCCGGGGCCGCTCCAAGGCCGCGGCACAGCTGCGCCCGGAGCGGCGCCTGCGAATCGTTGAAAAGAAACCGAAAACCATGCACATACTCGAACACCTGCACCGCAACGTCAAGACCGTCGCCATGCCGTCGGCCATGATCGCCGGCGCCCTGCTGTGCCGCCCCGTCACGGCACTGGAGAGCTGGTCGGGACAGATGATTACCCCGACGCTCATTTTCCTGATGCTCTTCGTTACCTTCTGCCGCGTGAAGCCGAGCCAGATGCGGCCCTCGATGATGCACGTGTGGCTGCTGATAATCCAGATCGCGGCCTGCATCGGCGTCTACCTCGTGCTGCGGCCGCTCGACGAGGTCGTGGCGCAGGGGGCGATGATCTGCATCCTGGCCCCCGTGGCGATGGCGGCCGTCGTCATTGCCGGCATGCTCGGGGCCAACGTCGCGACGATGGCCACCTACAGCCTGCTCTGCAACATGGTCGTGGCCCTCGTGGCGCCCGTCATCCTCTCCTTCACCGGAACGGGAGCGTGCAGCTTCACGGAGATTCTGGCCCGCATCGCCCCGCTGCTCATCATGCCCTTCGCCGCGGCGCAGTTTCTGCGCTTCGTCCTGCCGAAGGCGGCAAAGTGGATCGGCGACCACAGCCAGATTTCGTTCTACATGTGGCTGCTGTCGCTCATCGTCATCATCGGCCGCACGACGGCCTTCATCATCGACCTGCACGGGGCCGACCTCTCGACCGAGCTGTGGCTCGCCTTCGCGGCGCTGGTGATCTGCCTCGCGCAGTTCAAGGCGGGCCGCGCACTGGGCCGCCGCTACGGCGATCCGGCGGCGGGCGGGCAGTCGCTCGGACAGAAGAACACGGTGCTGGCCGTCTGGATGGCGCAGTCGTTTCTCAATCCGATCTCGTCGATTGCTCCGACGGCCTACATCGTCTGGCAGAATATCGTGAACTCCTACCAGATCTACCGCAAGGACCACGAGAAAGGGTGGTAGACGGGGTGAAATGACGCGGATGGCGGGGCCGGGGCAACTCCGTCAGCGGAGAAGCGTCGCCTGCTCCAGTTCGAGCAGCAGCCGTTTGGCCGCAAGGCCGCCGGCGTAGCCCGTGAGCGAGCCGTCGCTGCCGACGACGCGGTGGCAGGGAATGAAGATCGAAAGGGCATTGGCGCGGTTGGCCGCAGCGACGGCCCGCACGGCTTGCGGATGTCCCAGCCGGGCCGCCAGCCACGCGTAGGAGCGGATTTCGCCGGGGGGAATCTCCGTCAGCAGCTCCCAGACCGCCCGTTGGAACGGCGTGCCGACGGTCAGCAGCGGAATGTCGAACGTGCGGCGCTGCGCGGCGAAATATTCGTCGAGCTGCCGCACGGCACGGTCCAGCACGCAGCGATCGGCATCGTCAGATTCGCCGGAATCGGGGTCGCCGAATGCGCCGGGATTGCCGGGAGCGTCGAAATCGTCGGAAACGCCGGGATTGCCGGGAGCGCTGAAATCATCGGAAACATTGGGATTGCCGGGAGCGCCGAAATCATCGGGAACTTCGGGATTGCCGGAGCCGTCCGGATCGGGAGTATCGGAAATGCCGCGAGGCCCGCTGCCGGACAGAGAGCCGTCATCGGGCCAGGGGGCGAAGCGGGCGTGCAGCCCCCGCTCGAGACGCCGCACCACGAAGTCGCGCGCCGGAACATCGGCCCAGTCGCAGAGACAGAGCCGTCCGCCGAAGGCCCCGAGGCGCAACACGCCGCACGGCGTTGCATGCAGGCGCCAGCGGATAACATCCGGGGCCTCACCGGCCGTTCCGGCCTCGTGTCGATCGGATGCCACGGGCGGCGTTTATTTGCGGAAGATGAAGTAGACGGCCAGAATCAGGCAGAGGAATCCGGCGAGGTGGTTCCAGCGCAGCGAATCCGAGCGCATGAAGACCAGTGCGAAGACGGTGAATACCGAGAGCGAGACGACCTCCTGGATCACCTTGAGCTCCCAGATCGAGAAGGGACCGCCGAATTCGGCGCTGCCGATGCGGTTGGCCGGGACCTGAAAGCAATATTCAAACAGGGCGATGCCCCAGCTCAACAGCACGATGGCCATGAGGCCGAAGCGCTCGAGCCGCGATTTGAAGGCGATGTGCCCGTACCAGGCCAGCGTCATGAAAGCGTTGGAGATGACGAGCAGAACGATGGTTGAAAGGCCGCGTAACATGGTGACGGTATTTGTTTTGAATACTCTTTTTCGTTAAAGGCGGTGCAAAAATAGACAATTTTTCAATACGTTGGCCTCTGCCCGGCGAATTTTGCCCCGCAGGGTCCGAACATGCAGGGTTAAACAGAAAAAAAACAGCGCAGTCATGCAACGCAGAGCAAAAGAAGGAGAATATGCCCTCGTAACGGGCGCCTCGTCGGGCATCGGCCGGGCCTGTGCCGCGCAACTGGCCACACGGGGCTACGGCGTGGTGCTGGTGAGCAACCGTGAGGAGGAGAACCGCACGGCCGCCCGGGAGATCGCCCGGCAGTACGGAGTCCCGACGCTGCCCCTTTGTCTGGACCTTGCCCGGGAGGACGCCGCGCAGCGGCTCCACGACGAGACCGCGCGCCGCGGACTGGACATCGCCGTATTGGTCTGCAACGCCGGGATGCTGCTCTTCGGGCTGACCGAGACGACGCCGCCCGAACGTCTGCGCACGATCGTGGCGCTCCACTGCACGACTCCCCTGCTGCTGTGCCGTCTCTACGCCCCCGAGCTGGTGCGGCGCGGCGGCGGAGCGATCCTGCTCATGTCGTCGGCCACGGCCTGGATGCCCTACCCCACGATTGCGGCCTACGCCGCGACGAAGAGTTTTCTGCACAGCTTCGCCCGCTCGCTCGACAGCGAACTCCGCGCCCGGGGCGTGCACGTCACGGCCGTCTATCCCGGAGCCGTCGACACGCCGCTCTACAACCTCTCCGACGCATGGCGGCGGCGTCTGCGCCGCTGGGGCGTGATGCTTCCGCCCGAGGCGGTGGCCCGCAAGGGACTGAAGGCGCTCTTCCGCGGGCGGCACCGCTGCATTCCGGGACTCTTCACAAAGTTCTGCGTCGCCCTCTGCCGGATTATCCCCGCCGCGGCAATCCGGCCCGCCCTGCGCATTCCGGCCCTCCGCCGTCTGCTGCAACGGAGCGAGTAACCCCGCCCGGGACGACGCCTCCCGAGATAAAAAGGCAGGGCCGCCCCTGCAAGGACGGCCCTGATGTCTTCGCGGCACGGCCGATCAGTCGGCAAGCAGGCGGTCGAGCCCCGGCAGGTCGGCGAAGGTCTCACCGATCACGTCGGCATCCGTCTCACGTTCGAGCACCTCGCGCGGCAGCGTCGTCGCCAGCGCCACGACGCGTCCGACACCGGCCCGGCGTGCCGACTCGATACCCGCCTTGGCATCCTCGAAGACGACGCAGTCGGCCGGAGCCATGCCCAGCGCCGCGGCAGCCGTGAGATAGATCTCCGGATCGGGCTTGCAGCGCGTCACGCGGTCGCCCGAGATGCGGGCGTCGAAGAACTCCCCGATGCGGCACTTCTCCAGCACGAAATCGACATTCGCGCGGCAGCCCGACGACCCGACGGCGCAGCGCACGTCCGCCGCACGCAGCGACTCGAGCAGCGGAACAAGCCCCTTGACGGGGCGGATTTCCGGGGCGTAGATTTCGCGGTAGATCGCCTCCTTCTCCTCGGCCAGCGAGGCCAGGCCCCGCTCGCGGATCAGCTCCGCGGGCATAATCAGGCGCATGATGTCGTCGTTGCCCATGCCGAAGGCCTGCGAGAGCTTCTCCTTCCAGCCCGTGACGCCATAGCGGGCACAGAAGATTTCAAAGGCGCGCATATGCGCCAGCGTATTGTCGACGAGCGTGCCGTCCATATCGAAAAGCGCGGCTTTCTTCATGATCGTTTCATTTTCGAGCGGTCGCAACAAGAACCGACGGAAGGTCCTGCGACCCTCCGTCGGTAATCCGAACCGGTATCTGCTATTTGTTTTTCAATGTTTTGAGTACCTCGAGCAGCAGCGCCCAGAACTTGGGCACCGTGGCGATCTCGAGCCGCTCGTCGGGCGAATGCACGCCGCGCAGCGTCGGGCCGAACGAGACCATCTCCAGCTCGGGGTACTTCTCGAGGAAGAGCCCGCACTCCAGTCCCGCATGGATGGCCCGCACCTTGGGTTCCGTGGCGAAGAGGCGCTCGTAGGCGCTGACGGTCACCTTCAGCAGCTCCGAATCGGGGTTGGGCGCCCAGCCCGGATAGCCGTCCGAGTGGGCGACGTCGGCCCCGGCCAGCGCGAAGACCGACTCGACCATCTGCATGACGTAGGTCTTGGCACTCTCGACCGACGAACGCTGCGACGAAGTGACGACGATGCGGTTGTCCGACTCGAATTTCACCGACGCGAGGTTCGTCGAGGTCTCGACGAGACCCGGCACGGCGAACGACATGGCAATGATGCCGTTGGGTACACCTACGAGCGAGTAGACCAGCCCGAACTGCGTTTTGCGGTCGAGCACCTCGCCCACCTCGGGCATCTCGTTGAGCGTGATGCGGAAATTGGGTTCGCGGTGCTTGAATTCGGCCTGCATGTCGGCGGCGAAGAGGCGGTAGCGCTTGATGAAGTCCTCCTTGTAGCGGGTCGGCACGCCGAAGATGGCGTAGGCCTCGCGCGGGATGGCGTTGCGCAGGTTGCCACCGCAGAAGTAGCTCAGGCGCAGCTCGCAGCTCTGCATGCCGTCCCACAGCAGGCGTGCGACGGTCTTGTTCGAGTTGACGCGCCCCTTGTCGATGTCGTCGCCCGAGTGTCCGCCCAGCAGGTCGGAGACGTCGACGCGGAAGAACGAATAGTTCTTCGGCGCGGGCTCCATCGTGTAGCGGAACGTGGCGATCGTGTCGATGCCGCCCGCGCAGCCGATGAAGATCTCGCCCTCGTCCTCCGAGTCGAGGTTGATGAGGTATTTGCCCGTGAGCATCCCCTCGCCCAGCTCGAAGGCCCCCGTCAGGCCCGTCTCCTCATCGACGGTGAAGAGCGCCTCGAGGGGTCCGTGCTCGACCGCGGGGTCGATCAGCGCGGCCAGCGCCGCGGCCATGCCGATGCCGCAGTCGGCGCCGAGCGTCGTTCCCTCGGCCTTGACCCACCCGTCCTCGATGCGCGTGCGGATGGCGTCGTGCTCGAAGTCGAACTCCACGTCGGAGTTCTTCTCGCAGACCATGTCCATGTGGGCCTGGAGAATGACCGTCGGGCGATCCTCGTAGCCCGGCGTGGCGGGCTTGCGCATCACGACGTTGCCGATGGCGTCCTTGCTGTACTCGATGTGGTGCTGTTTGGCGAAGTCGACCAGAAAGTCGATGATCCGGCCCTCCTTCTTCGAGGGACGCGGCACGCGCGTGATGGCATCGAACTGTTCCCAGACGATGCGGGGTTCCAGTGAGGTGATTTCCGACATAGCGAATATGTTTTTCGCAAAAATAAAAAAATTCCCTAACTTTGACAAAAGTAATGACACGATTATGGAGTTCAGAATAGGACACGGATACGACGTGCACGCCCTCTCCGACGGCCTGCGGCTGGTACTCGGGGGCGTGGAGATTCCCCACACGCAGGGGTTTGTCGCCCACTCGGACGGCGACGTGGCGATCCACGCCGTGTGCGACGCGCTGCTGGGCGCCGCGGCGCTGGGCGACATCGGGCTGCACTTTCCCGATACGTCGGACGACTACGCCGGCATCGACTCGAAAGTGCTGCTGGGCCGCGTGGCGGCGATGCTGCGCGAACGGGGATACGAGATCGGCAATGTCGACTGCACGATCCGCATGCAGCGGCCCAAACTGCGCCCCCACATCGACGCCATGCGGGCGGCGATGGCTGCGGCGATGGGAATCGACACGGACCGCGTGTCGGTCAAGGCGACAACGACCGAGCACCTCGGCTTCGAGGGGCGCGAGGAGGGGGTCTCCGTCTCGGCCGTGGCGCTGATCTTCAGGCCCTGATCCGTCCTGATCCGTCCTGATCCGTCCTGATCCGTCCTGACCCGCCCTGGCCCGGAAGGCCCGGCGACAGCCGGACGCGGCGAAATTCTGCCGATGCCCCGGTCAGGAGGGCCCCGATACGACGAAACCCACGCCGATGCCCCGATCCCGCTCGGGCGGCAGTCCGGCGTTGTCCCGATCCGGCTGCGGCGGTAAACGCGGCGATGATCCGGTCCCGCCCGGGCGATGCACCGGCGGCGGAATACAAGGCAAAAGGCTGATCCCTTTCGGAGGATCAGCCTTTGTTTCTGCTTCAGATCGCAGGCGCGGCGGCACGGCGGGTCAATAGACCTTCGAGATCGTGCCGGTGTACTGCACGGGGTTGTACCACGGATTGGTGATCGTGAGGTTCGCACCGCCCGTGCGGGAGAAGATCTCGAAGGTGAAGGTGTAGGTTGAGGCCGAGAAGAGCGACGTCGAGAAGGTCACCATCCACCCCTCCTGGGTCTGCTCGGTCGTGTAGCCCGAGACGTTGGGCACCGTGTAGTTGATGACCGTCGAGTAGTAGGGCGGCACATACCCCTTGACATAGGGCAGACAGATATCCACCGTCCCGTCCCAGATCTGGACGCTGAAGGCCGGGTTCATGATCTGGCGCATGGGACCCGCAGGCTGCTGCTGCATGGTCTGGGGGTTGAACTGGAAGTTGCGCGACAGCACGAGCGAGTCGGTGAACTTCTCGTACTCGGCAATGCGGTCCGCACGGCGTTTCTCACGCACCTCGCGGCGCTCCTGCTTGGGCGACAGAACCTGCTTCTGTCCGATCACGGTGAAGGCCGCCGCGCACAGCAGCAGGCCCGTGACAACGATAATGACTGTTTTTTTCATAGCACATAGGTTTGTATGGCCATGAAATGCAAAATCGGTGCCTGAACCGTCAGAGTCCCATCTTTTTCAGAAATTGTCCCGTATAGCTGCGGGCGCACTGCGCCACCTCGTGGGGCGTGCCCGCGGCGATGATCTCGCCTCCGGCGGCGCCACCCTCGGGGCCGATGTCGATCAGGTGGTCGGCCACCTTGATGACGTCGAGGTTGTGCTCGATGACGATCACCGTGTTGCCGCGGTCGACGAGTTTGTTGAGTACATCGAGCAGCAGGCGGATGTCCTCGAAGTGGAGCCCCGTCGTCGGCTCGTCCAGGATGTAGAGCGTGCGCCCCGTGTCGCGCTTCGAGAGCTCGGCCGAGAGCTTGATGCGCTGGCTCTCGCCGCCCGAGAGGGTCGTGCAGGGCTGCCCGAGGGTCAGGTAGCCGAGACCCACCTCCTGGATGGCCCGCAGCTTCTGGTGGATATTCGGGATGTTCTCGAAGAACTCCACGGCCATGTTGACCGTCATGTTCAGCACGTCGTCGATGTTCTTGCCCTTGTAGCGCACCTCGAGCGTCTCGCGGTTGTAGCGGTGGCCGCCGCAGGCGCGGCAACGCACGTAGACGTCCGGCAGGAAGTTCATCTCGATGGTCTGCACGCCCGCGCCGCGGCACTCCTCGCACCGCCCGCCCTTGACATTGAACGAGAAGCGCCCCGCCTTGAAGCCGCGCACCTGCGCGTCGGGCGTCATTTCGAAGAGCTTGCGGATGTCGGCGAAGACGTTGGAGTAGGTCGCGGGGTTCGAGCGCGGCGTGCGGCCGATGGGCGACTGGTCCACGACGACGAGCTTGTCGATGTGCTCGATACCCTCGATCGAGTCGTATGCGAGCGGCTGGTCCAGCGAGCGGTAGAGCGCCCGGCTCAGAATGGGCCGCAGCGTCTCGTTGACGAGCGTCGACTTGCCCGAGCCGCTCACGCCCGTCACGCAGATGAACTTGCCGAGCGGGAACTCCGCGTCGATGCCCTTGAGGTTGTTGCCGCGGGCGCCGCGGATGACGATCCGCTCGCCCGTGCCGGGGCGCAGCGTCGCGGGGATCTCGATGCGGCGGCGGCCCGTAAGGTAGTCCGCCGTGATGGTGTCGGCCTTCACGATCTCGTCGAAGGTTCCCGCTGCGACGATCTGTCCGCCGCGGCGCCCGGCCTTCGGGCCCACGTCGACGATGAAATCGGCGGCGCGCATCATCTCCTCGTCGTGCTCGACGACGATCACCGAGTTGCCGGCGTCGCGCAGCTCCTCGAGGCTGCGGATCAGGCGCTGGTTGTCGCGCTGGTGCAGGCCGATCGAGGGCTCGTCGAGGATGTAGAGCACGTTGACGAGCTTCGAGCCGATCTGCGTGGCGAGGCGGATGCGCTGGCTCTCGCCGCCCGAGAGCGAACGCGACGAGCGTGCGAGCGACAGGTAGCCCAGCCCCACGTCCATCAGGAAGCGCAGCCGCTCGCGGATCTCCTTGACGATCTCCTGCGCGATCCGGCGCTCCTTCTCGGAGAGGTACTCCTCGATGTGGTCCATCCAGCGGGCGAACTCCTCGATCGAGAGGGCCGAGACCTCGGCGATGTTCTTCCCGCCGATGCGGAACTGCAGGGCCTCCTTGCGCAGGCGCGTGCCGCCGCAGACCGAGCACTTGCGGTAGACGAGGAATTGCTCGCGCCACTTCTGCCCGCGTTTGGACTCCTCGTCCTCCGTGCGGCCGATGTACTCGGCGACGCCCTCCCACGAGAGGAACTGCCGCCCGCCGGCCGGGGAGCTGAACTCCGAGAGGTCGACCGTCAGCGGCTCCGAGTCGCCGTAGAGCACGGCGTTGAGCGCCTCCTCGGAGAAGGTCTCGATCGGATCGTCGAGCGTGAAGTCGTAGCGGCGGCCCAGCATCTCGAGGATGGCGAAGAGCATGTTGTTGCGGTACTTGCCCAGCGGTTCGACGGCCCCCTCGCGCAGCGAGAGCCGCTGGTCGGGGATGATCTTGGCCAGGTCGAAGACGGCCTCCTCGCCCAGCCCGTTGCAGTGCGGGCAGGCGCCCTTGGGCGAGTTGAACGAGAAGGTGTGCGGCGCCGGGTCTTCGAAGGCGATGCCTGTCGTGGGGCACATCAGGTGGCGCGAGTAGAAGCGCTGCTGCTCGGTGCCGTAATCGTAGACGGCCATCGTCCCCTTGCCCTGGCGCATCGCCTCCTTGAGCGAGGTCATCAGCCGGTCGCGCGACGCCTCGACGACCTGCAGCCGGTCGACAACCAGGTCGATCGTGTGGATTTTGTAGCGGTCGAGGCGCATGCCGGCCGAGATTTCGCGGATCTCGCCGTCGATGCGGGCGTAGATGTAGCCCTTTTTGGCCAAGGTCTCGAAGAGTTCGCGGTAGTGGCCCTTGCGGCCCTTGACGATGGGGGCCATCAGGGCGATGCGCCGCCCGGCGAAGTTCTCCAGAATGAGCTCCGCGATGCGGTCGTCGCTGTAGTGGACCATCTCCTCGCCCGTGACGGGCGAATAGGCGCGTGACGCCCGCGCATAGAGCAGACGCAGGAAGTCGTTGATTTCGGTGACGGTGCCGACCGTCGAACGGGGGTTCTTGTTGGTGGTCTTCTGCTCGATGGCCACCACGGGGCTCAACCCCGTGATCTTGTCCACGTCGGGACGCTCCATCGTGCCGACGAACTGCCGGGCGTAGGTCGACAGCGTCTCCATGTAGCGGCGCTGCCCCTCGGCGTAGATCGTGTCGAAGGCCAGCGACGACTTACCCGAGCCACTCAACCCCGTGATGACCACGAGCTTGTGGCGCGGAATCTCCAGATCGACGTTCTTCAGGTTGTGGACCCGGGCGCCGAGTATCTTGATCGTCTCTTCTTTCATTGCACAACGATGCGGCGCCTCTGCGGTTCGTTCGGAACGGATACGGAGGTACCGGACCGCAAAGATACGACATCCGGGGCAAATCCGGAACCCCGCGGGCTATTTTTCGCCCGTTTCCAGCACGAAATCGTCGGCGTCGCGCCACGCCGGGAACTTTTCGAGGAACGTCTCCCGGGCCGCGCGGTCGAATGTCGCCCGCAGGAGGCACTCCCCTGCCCCGGCCTCGGCGAGCGGCACGCCCCGGAAGTCGACAAGGGCCGAATCGCCCGAATAGGGAAGGCCGGGATCCGAGCCCGCACGGTTTGCGGCGACCACGTAGCACTGGTTCTCGATGGCCCGGGCGCGCAGCAGCGTGCGCCACACCTCGCGCCTGGCGGCAGGCCAGGCGGCGCAGCAGACGATGGCGTCGTAGTCGCCGCGGCAGCGGCTCCAGACCGGGAAGCGCAGGTCGTAGCAGACGAGCAGCAGCAGGCGCCACCCGGCATATTCGACCACGACGCGCCGGTGCCCCGGGCGGTAGTTGTCCGCTTCGCCGCCCGGGCGGAACAGATGCCGCTTGTCGTACCACGACACCTCGCCCGACGGCCGCACGAAGTACATCCGGTTGCGGAAGCCGTCCGCTGCGGCCACGGCGACGCTCCCCGTCACGGCACACTTTCCCTGCGCGGCCCAGCGGCGCATGGCCGCCAGCACGGACGCCTGTTCTCCGGCGAGCTCCGCGGTCGCGCGCATGGCATCGGCTCCGGCAGCATCGGCTCCGGCAGCATCGGCCCCCGCATGTCGGCCGGCATCCGCCTCCCCGGCGGCCCGTTCGGCAAAGGAGGCGGGGCGGGTGCTGAATCCCGTGGCGAAGAGTTCGGGCAGCACGACCAGATCGGCCCCGGCGGCCGCTTCCGCCACAAGCCCGTCGAGCCGAGAGAGGGTCTCGGCAGGCCGCTCCCAGACGGCATCCGTCTGACAGAGGGCGACTTTCAGTTCCTGTTTTTCATCCATGGCTTCCGGTCCGGGCGCGGAACGACCCCGCAGCGGGCCCCGCCGTCCGAACCGACGGGAAAGTTACCACTATTTTTTGAAACGGCAAAAAACGACCCGCGCCGGCGCCGCTGTTGCACGCGAACGAAATAAAACGTACTTTTGTCGCGAAAACCGACATTTATGCTCAAGGCAGGACGCACACAGACACTCACCGTAAGCCGCCTGTCGGACTACGGTCTCTACCTCGCGGACGACGAGGGGCAGGAGGTACTGCTCCCGAACCGCTATGTATCGCTCACCGACAAACCCGGCGACACGAAGGAGGTCTTCCTCTACCACGACTCGGAGGACCGGCTCGTGGCGACGACCGAAACGCCGCTGCTGCGGGCGGGCGAGGCGGGCTTCCTGCGCGTCGTGGACAAGACCCCGCACGGCGCCTTCCTCGACTGGGGGCTGCACGGCAAGGACCTCTTCCTGCCGAACCGCAACCAGCAGGGCGGCGTCCTCAAAGACCACCGCTACGTGGTCTACCTCTACGAGGACAGCATCACGGGCCGCTGCGTGGCGACAATGAAGCTCAAGTCGTTCATCGACAACGAACTCATCACCGTTGCGCCGCGCGAGGAGGTGCGGCTGCTCGTGGCGTCGGAGAGCCCCATCGGCTTCCGCGTCATCGTCAACAACCGCCACTGGGGCATGCTCTACCGCAACCAGCTGTTCCGGCCGGTGGCCGTGGGCGACGCCCTGACGGGTTACGTGCGCCGCATCACCGAGGACAACCGCATCGACGTAAGCCTCCAGCGCGAGGGCTACGCCCAGGTCAAGGATTCGGCCGAGCAGCTGCTCGGCCTGCTGCGCGACAACGGCGGATTCCTGCCGCTGAACGACAACAGCGCCCCGGAGGAGGTGGCACGCCTCACGGGCACGAGCAAAAAGGTCTTCAAGCGCTCGCTGGGCGTGCTGCTCAAACGCGGCGCCGTCGAAACGACTGACCAGGGGATCAGAATCAAAAGGTAGGACGGAATGGGACGCATGGCAACGGCCGAGCGCGTCTGCGCGGAGGCTTCGGACAACTTCGTATTCCAGCGTTCGCTGCTCGCGTACCACGCGGCGGCGGAGCGCATCGACGGCGACGTGCTCGAGATCGGCACCGGCTCGGGCTACGGCGTGGAGGTCATCGCGCCGCACGCCCGCAGCTTCGTCACCCTCGACAAGCACGTCCCCGAAGCGGGCAGTCTGCCCTGCCTGCCGCACGTGCGCTACATGCAGGCCACGGTACCGCCGCTGCCCTTTGCCGACGGGAGCTTCGACTTCGTCATCTCGTTCCAGGTAATCGAGCACATCCGGCGCGACATGGACTTCGTGCGCGAGGTGCACCGCGTGCTGCGCCCGGGCGGGCAGTTCATCGTCACGACGCCCAACGCCCCGATGTCGCTCACGCGCAATCCGTGGCACGTGCGCGAATACACGGCCGACGAACTGCGCGACCTGCTCGCGCGGAGCTTCTCCGCCGTCGAGATGCTGGGCGTTGCGGGCAACGACCGAGTCATAGCCTACTACGAGCAGAACCGCCGCAGCGTCGCCCGCATCACGCGCTTCGACGTGCTGGATCTCCAGCACCGCCTGCCGCGCTGCCTGCTGCAGCTGCCCTACGACCTGCTCAACCGCATCAACCGCCGCCGCCTGCTCCGCGACAACACCGACCTGACGACCTCGATCCGCATGGACGACTACCGCGTGGGACCCGTCACGACCGACTGCTTCGACCTGTTCGCCGTCGCGCGGAAGTAACCGCCGTCACGACAAAACAACAAGAGGGGGTGTCCGACCTTTCGGTACGGACACCCCCTCTTTTCACGGGTTGCCGCCAGCTACCGTCCGACGCGCGGGGAGGCTGCGGCGCGGCTGCGGGTCTCGGCCTTCAGCAGCACCGGCCGCTCGCCGCCGGGCGTAAGAACCGGTTTGCGACGGACCGACTCCTGCTGCGCTCCGATGCGGCACTCCATGGCCGAGCGAGAGAGCGCAAAGGGACGGAAGTCCTCGACGGGCGATACGCCCTCTTCGGTCAGCACAATCTTCTCGCGGTAGACCGGACTGTAGTTGCCGTCGGCACCGATGGCGAAGGCCAGCAGCGTGGATTCGTCGTCGTAGGGCAGGAAGAACGACACCGACTCCTGCGAGATGCCGTCGCGCAGCAGGGCGGCAATCGCCTCGTTGTCCGGGAGGATGAAGTCGCTCGTCAGGTCGCCCTCGTAGATGTAGTAGAGCACGCGCTCGGCCGGCTCACCCTGCGTGGTGACCGTCAGCGGCAGCACGGCCAGGCCGTAGGCATCGGCGTAATCGTCGGGATAGAGCTCCGCGATCTGCGTGCCGTCGAAGTAGCGGTCGTGCTCCACGAGGATCGAGATGTCGGCCGGGATGCCGTCCTCGGTGGTGAACTCCACCGAGAAGAGCCCCGTGGTCGCCTTGCCCTTCACGTAGCCGAAGGCCAGCAGCGTGTAGCTCGTGGAGGCCTCGAGTTCGCTCGCCTCGACGGAGGTATCGCCCCGGCGGAGGTAGTCCGCGATGGTCTCGTCGGCCAGCAGGGAGTTGATGACCGCCTCGTCGTCCATCCCCTCCACGGCCGACGTATTGACGAGGTAGAGCACATAGGGATCGAGGTTCTCCGTCTTCACGTCGATGGTCGCGGCATGCGCTTCGAGCGAAGTCACCTCGAAGGAGATGCGGTTGTCGGAGGGCTGCACCTCCGTGGTCCGGAACGTCGTCGAGACGGGAGCCGAGTTGATGAGTCCGTCGTCGGTGCACGACGCGGCGAAGACCAGATACTCGGTATTCTCCTCCAGCTCGTAGGTGCGGTCGGTCGTGCCGACCACGCTGAGTCCGGCCACGGTCTCCTCGGCGGTCATGCCCATGGCCTCGTAGATGACGATCATGTCGCTGAGGTACTGCTGGTACTGCCGGCAGGCGTCCTCACCGTCCTGCACCTGATCGGCGACATACATGCCGATGACATAGCGCTGGTTGGGATCGGACGGCTCAACATGCAGGTCGCACAGCGGCCCGTTGACCGTCGCATCCACCGTGAACGTGACGTCGATCTTCGGCACCGCAACGGTCTCGAACTCGACCTTGTAGATATCCGTCGTGCGCTCGCCGTCGACCGTCAGGCCGTATGCGTAGACGTAGTAGGCCGTTCCGGGCAGCAGGCCCGTCATGTTCTTGACCAGCAGGTCACCGCGGTTGAGCGTGTTCGAGAGGTACTCCTGCACCGAGACGCCGAAGCTCTCGGCCATCGCCCGGATGTAGGCCAGGTCGTCCTGGAAATACTCCTCGTCGGAGGCGTAGCTGTCGAAGTAATCCTTCTCGACGAGCATGCTCAGGTAGGTCTGCTCCTTGTCGCCGGGAATCACCGAATACTTCGCGCTCGTCTGCGTGATGAGCTCCATGCGGATGTCGAAGACGGGCGGAACCGTCCGCGGCGACTGCACGACGCGCAGCACGGCCGTCTCCGCATCGCCCGAATAGCGGACGGAGAGCTCCGCGGAGCGCGACTCGGTGAGCTCGTTGGAGGCAACCGTGAAGGAGATCACGCCGGAGAGCGAGGTGGCGACTCCGGAGATCCACTCGGGCACGTTGCCGACCGTAATGCGGCCCTCGTAGACGGGGCTGGCGAGCCGGTACGACACGCTGACCTCACCGCCGTCGGCCGCAACGGTCACCTCCGGGGTATTGAGCGTAAGGGTCGAGGGCTTGAACTCCCCCTCCTCCTCCCGGCAGCCTGCCGCCAGGAGCAGGCATGCCGACATGAAAGTAAGATACAACTGTTTCATCTTCATCTCTCAATCCGTATTAAAATGCGAGAATCGGGCGGATGAGTCCTATGGCATCGTATTTTCCGCGGTACCCCACCATGCCCGTGCTGACATCGAGGCAGTTGATGCTGCCGTCGGCCAGGGCGTAGCACTCCGACGAGGACCAGTACCACCGGTTGCGGAGCCGCGTCATCCCCTCCCGGGCATTGAGCTGCTCGCGCAGCCCGTAGACCGTGCAGAGCTGGCTGACGGCGGGAATGAACCAGCCGCTCGAGTTGGCCGGGGCCGGAACCGCCTGTGCGAACTGCCGGGTGTAGTAACCGACGGGATAGCCCTCCTGCGTGTCGGGCGTGAATCCGCCGTTGCGCTCGGCCTCCAGGGTGATCTTCTCCGTGTAGAGATAGCCGCTCCAGTCGGTATCGCCGCCGTTATTGGTGAAGTTGTCGATCTTGTTCCCGCCGTCATCCACCGGATAGAGACCGATCTCATAGCCGTATACGCCCCACAGGCACAGCTCCTCGGAGGCATCCTGCAATGCGACGACATAACCGTGGCATGCCGCCTCGCCGATGCCGGTCTGTGAGTAGTCGGAACGGTCGTTGGCGTGCTGCCCCACCTGGAAGACGACGCCGATGCACTCCTTTTTCGGGTTCAGGTCGGCCGAATAGGTGCCGTCGGAGTAGTAATAGTCCCCGACATGGGCCTCCCCCGGGAGGGTCACCGTCACGTCGCAGACCGCCTGCCGGTTCTCGGCCAGGGCATAGACGCGGGCGCTGCCCGTCTCCCCGGCCGTGAGGTTGCCTTCGGCATCCACCGTGACAACACAGCCGTCGGAGGTTGCCCACGTGACGTCGCACCCCTTCCCGTCGAGCGTCTCCACCCGGGCCGTCAGCGTGTAGCGCTCGCCCCGCACCAGGGTGATCTGCGTATCGGACAGGGTGACGACGGAGACGTTCGAGGGCGCATCATCGTCGTCGCTGCACGCGACGGCAAGCGTCGCGAAGAGGAGCGCGCAGAGAATCCAAAGATACTTTTTCATCTGATTTCGTCTTGTTTGCGTGTTGATCCGTCACCCGGCCATCAGAATGCCAGCACGGAACGGGCATAGAACCAGGCTCCGTCCTTGCCGTCGGAGCTGACGCTCGGCGTGCCCATGTTCATCAGGTAGCGGAAATAGTCCTGCGGGCCCGGATTGTCCACGGCAGCCTCGGACGAGGAGCCGTACCAGTCGTTGGCCAGCTTCTTGCCGCCCTCCACGGAGGCGATCCGGTCCGCCACGTTGAGACTCTGGTAGAGCTGGCTGATGGCCGGCAGGAACCAGCCCGACGTCGAGCACGGAGCGGGCACGGCATCCGCATAGGCCACCATGGCGTAATAGAAGAGCGGATGTCCCTCTGCCGCACCTGCCGAAAGGCCGCCGTTCTGATCGGCATCCGCCTTTGCAAGGCAGGAGTAGAGGTAACCGCTCCAGTCGTTGTACTGACCGTTCTCGCGGCCGTTCTGAATCGGATCGCCGAACTCATCCTTCGGGTAGCAGCCGAGCTCCTGACCCTTCGGGCCCCACATCGCATAGCTGGTCGAGGCGTCGTTCAGGGCGATGACGTAACCGTTGCACTTCGCCTTGCCGATACCGGTCGACGAGTAGTCCGAGGCGTCGTACTCGCTGTGTCCCACGGCAAACACGATACCGATGCACTGCTTGTCGGCCGCGAGCTCCGTGGACCACGTGCCGTCGGCATAGAAATAGTCACCGACCTGGGCCGGAGCCACGACCGTGACGACGCACGACGCCTCGACGCTGCCCACGGCGACACGCACGGTCGCCTGACCGGCCGCTACGGCCGTCACGAGACCCTGTTCGTCAACCGAGGCCACGCCGCTGTCCGACGAGCTCCACGCAAGGCCCTCCAGATTGGCATCCTCGGGCGAGGGGGTGGCCGTCAGCTGCGACTGCTCGCCGATCGTAAGGGTCAGCGCAGCGGCATTGAGCGTGAGCGACTCCGCTGCCGGACCGACAACGGTCACACGGCACGACGCCGAAATGTCGCTGCCGACCGACGCCGTTACGGTAGCCTCGCCGACCGCCAGGGCCGTCACCGTGCCTTCGGCATCGACGGATGCGATCTCGGGCGCATCGCTCACCCACGATATCTGACCGTAGGCGGCATCCGCCGGTTCGACGGTCGCCCGCAGCGTGTATGTTTCGCCTTTTACGATTTCAAGGGTGGTCGGATCCAGGACCAGACCCGACGGGGAGACTGTCTCCGTGTCGTTGGAACAACCCGCCAGCAGCAGCACCGCGACCGCTGCCGAAAAGAGATGCTTGGGTTTCATACTTCGTTAAACTTTAAAAGATCCATAAAACTTGACCTGCTAAAAGTAGCGCATGAAAACGGGTTGTGCATCCGGCGTATTGTATACTTGTAATATACAGACGCAAAATCCCATATATACTTTATATATACAGGATACTTCAATAGACTAATCAACAGTGAAATATGTATCGAAAAAACAGGTTACGGATTGTAACGTGAAAGGAATTCCTGCAGACTCGTGGTCTTGCCCGTCAGGTTGAATTTGCTGCGCAGACGCGCCCGGGCGATGTTGATGCTGTGGGGACTCTGACGTGTTATCTCCGAAATTTCCTTGGTCGTCATGTTCATGTTCAGCAGGGCGCACAGCCGCCGCTCGTTGATCGAAAGCGTCGGGAAATCGGCAATGAGCCGCTGGTAGAACACGCTGTTGAAAGCCGGGACGAAGCGGTTCATCTCCCGCCATTCGTTCTCGTCCTTGCTCTTCACGAGCTCACGGCAGATGGCCGAAATCTTCTTGCGCGTGGTCAGGTCCTTCACCCCGGCATTCAGTTCCGTCAGCTTGTGCGACAGCTCCTCGGTCATCCGCCCGATCTGGTAGTCATGCAGCTTGCGGAGTTCGATCAGCTCGTTCTGACTGGCAATCTCCTCCTCCTGACGCCGAATCTCGAGACTCTTCCGCTTGGATTTGCCGTAGAGCAGGATCAGGATGAAGACCAGCGACAGCACGCCGATCGAGCAGAGGAAGATCACCAGGTTCTGCCTCCGGGACATCTTCTCCTGCTCGCGGCTCATCTCCAGCTCCTTCTGCACCTTGTAGAAGTCGAGGAAGATCTCGTCGGGGACGGTTCGCAATGTCGGCCTCGTAATACCGGATGAGTGCCTGGTAGGCATTCCAGTACTCCCCCTTCATGGCGTAGATGCGCTGCAGAATGCCGTAGCAGTGCTGGATCTTGCTGCCGTACTCGCCCGTTCCGAAGGCCGAGATGGCCTTTCCGAGCGCTGCGGCAGCCTCGTCCAGCCGGCCGGCAGCCATCAGAAGCAGCCCCTCATCCTGGTAATAGAGTCCGGTTTCGTCCGGCTTCCGGAGCAGCGGCTTCACCGTCTCGAGCGTCGAGGCCGCGGCCTACAGGTCCCCCGACATCAGGTAGAGCGAGACGTTGTTCAGATAGACCTTGCACAACTTGGAGGTGTCGCGCACGGCCGAACTCAGAAAACCCGATTCGCGGATGAGCGTCCGGGCCTTCAGCGTGTCGCGCAGCGTGTAGGCCAGCACGGCCGAGTTGTTCAGGCCGAGCACCATGCGGGAGGTGTCGCCGGCCATGCGCGCCCCGTCGGTATAGCGGGTGAACCATTCGTAGGCCCGGTCGTACTGGCGGCAGGTGAAATAGACGACTCCGAGGATGTTGTAGCACTCGATCAGATTGTCCGTATCGTGCGTCCGCTCGAAATAGTTCATTGCCGAGGAGACGTATTGCAGGGCGCGGTGGTACTGCCCGAGGCTGGTGTATTCGCGGGAGAGCCGGTATTGGGCCAGCGCCTCGTCGTGACGGTCGCCGAGCGACTCATAGATCGCCAGCGACCGGCTCCGCCAGCGGATGGCCCGGGAGAAGAGCGACCGGTCGTACTCGTACCAGTCGGCCAGTTCGTCGCACACGGCCGCCAGCAGCGGCTCGGCGGCCGTCGTATCGGCCGAAGAGAGGAAGAGCTCGGCATACTCCATGGCCTTTGCCCTGTCCGTGGCGCGGTTTTCCCGGTAGAGATTGTAGACGGTCACGTCGGCGCCCCGGATGCCCGACAGCACCTTCAGGGTGTCGGTCTGCTCCCTGGCCGAGAGGGTCAGGGCGGCCAGCAGGGCCAGCAGATGGATCGTATTCCTCAAAAAAACAGGCATAGGTCTTGTTGCATGGAGCTATCCGCGCCGACAGGTCGAAACCGCCCTGCCGTGCCACGCAGTCCCCCACCGGTCCGCATCCGAAATCCGACGGATCGAACGGAGGGTTTCCGAACGGCAAAAGTAGAAATATTCTGCCCAACTGCAAAAATTACCCGCAATATTTGCCGTCCGAAATGGGCCCGCACGGCCATTCAGGAACGTTTTTCGTCCTTTTGCGCACGGTTTTCGCCCGGGCTCCGGACTTTCTCGTCCGCCGTGCTTCACCCGGTTGCACGACGGGAGCTCCGGCCCTTCCCGCAGCACCACCTCAACAACAAAATGGGAGCGATCCTGCGATCGCTCCTCTTTCTTGTCTCCAATGTCCCGCCCCGGAAAACTTCTCCAAAAGAGGGATATCAATACTCTTCCTCGTTGAAGAAGAAGTCATCCTTCGACGGGTAGTCGGGCCAGATATCTTCGATGGATTCGTAGATTTCTCCCTCATCCTCTATTTCCTGCAGGTTCTCAAGCACTTCGAGCGGCGCGCCCGAACGAATCGCATAGTCGATCAGTTCATCTTTCGTCGCGGGCCAGGGTGCATCCTCGAGTTTCGAGGCCAGTTCAAGCGTCCAATACATAATAGTAGTTTTTTAGTTACTTACAATCAACGTCTTACAGTCCTCGCGGGCTACGACAGTAGCCATGACCGGATTGCAAAAGTATAAAAAAAACAAGAAATACAAAGAAAAAATGTCAAAACATCTCCGTTACATCTTTTCGTTGCTGAAAAAGAACCTTTTAGGGTATCCACAACGTCTCTTCCACCCGATAGTGCGCCGTCAGTGTGCGTCCCAGCAGGTAGAAGTAGTCCGACAGGCGGTTCAGCCACACGAGCGCCGTGGCATCGACGCCGTAGCGCTGATCGGCCCGCAGCGCCGCCCGTTCGGCCCGGCGGCAGACCGTGCGGCAGACGTGGCACAGCGACACGGCCTCGTGTCCGCCCGGGATCGTGAACTTGTCGATCGGCGGCAGCGCGGCCTGCATCGTGTCGATGCACGCCTCGAGCCACGCCACGCACTCGGGAGCCAGCGGCGCCATCTTGTCGCGCCCCCCCTCGCCCGTGGCCAGCAGCGCCTCGACGGTCATCAGCCGCGAGAGGATGCGGTTGAGTTCCTCCACATGCGACGCCAGCGCCGCATCGGGACGCAGCCGGTCGGTAAGCAGCGCCACGAAGGCCGACAGTTCGTCGACCGAGCCGTAGGCCTCGACCCGCTCGTCGCACTTGAATACCCGCTCGCCGCCGATGAGCGACGTCATTCCCTTGTCTCCGGTTTTGGTGTATACTTTCATAGTTGAAAATGTTGTTTCGGCAAATGGTTGTTGAAGACGAGCAGATAACCGCGGTTGTCCACCGTTGTCGAACGGTGTGCCGCAATGATCTGCCGGCAGAGCGCCTGCCGCTCGCGCCCGGCATAGGGGGCGATGAGCACCACGGTGCGGTGCGCCGAGGCGGCTCCGGCCACCAGCGCGAGGGTTGCGGCACGCGGCAGGTCGGGCAGGGCGATGCAGAGCTCCCCCTCCGCACGATTCATGCCGAAGGTCGCATAGCCGCAATGGATCGCCAGGTTCTGCAACTGCACGGCGCGGCGCGGCGCAACACCCGCACCGCACAGCGCCCGATAGAGCGAACGGTCGCCGGGCAGCAGCTCCCGCCGCATGAAGACCTCGCGCACGATGTCGTAGACGAAGGGCGAATGGACGCCGTGGCCGCGGAAGTAGCGGGCACGCGCGAGGCGGTTGCGCAGCTCGGAGAGCCGGCCCGAGAGGCGAAAACCGATATGATGACCGCCGATACGCATCGCCGCCTACTTTTTGAGCATGCCGGCCAGCCGGCCCGTGGAGAAGGCGATCTGGAGGTTGTAACCGCCCGTGTTGGCGTCCAGGTCGAGCACCTCGCCGGCAAAGTAGAGACCGCGGACCTTGAGCGACTCCATCGTATGGGGGTTCACCTCGTCGCAGCGCACGCCGCCGGCCGTCGTCACGGCGTACTCGAAGGGGGCGTAGTCCGCAATGTGGAACGTCAGCCCCTTCAACGTGTGGATCAGGCGCGTGATCTGCTCCTCGGTGAGCTTCGAGACGTAGCTCTTCGAGTGGATGTCCAGCTCGTGGGCCAGCGGGAAGACCAGCTGCTTGGGCACCAGCTTGCGCAGCAGCTCGGCGAAGAACTCCGTGGGCTGCATGTCGGCCAGTTCGCGCGCGATGCGTGCGCGCAGGGTCTCCTCGTCGAGCGCCGGCTTGAGGTCGAGGACGATCTTCACGCGCCGCCCGTCGATGAGCGCATCCACGGCGTCGCGGCTCATGCGCAGCGCCACGGCCCCCTCGATGCCGCGCTCCGAGAAGCCGATCTCGCCGAACTCCTCGCGCACGGGCTCGCCGTCGATGTGGAGCACGGCCCGCACGTTGCGCAGCAGCAGTCCGTTGAGATGGCGCGCCTGCGGGTGCGACGTGACCAGCGGCGTGAGCGAGGGGCGCAGCGGCTCGATCGTATGGCCCAGATCGGCCGCAAAGGCATATCCGTCGCCGGTCGAGCCGGTGGCCGGATAGGAGACGCCGCCCGTCGCAAGGATCACCTGCGGGGCCTCCTCCCGGCGTTCAAAGCCGCGCTTGTTGACGTACTCCACGCCGTAGACGCGGTCGCCGAGCGTCAGGATGCGCACCACGCGCGTGTCGTAGAGGATCTTCACGCCGTTGTCGACGCAGTAATCCAGCAGCGCGTTGGCGATGTCCCAGGCCTTGCCGCTGCGCGGGAAGACCCGCTCGCCGCGCTCGATGTCGAGCTTCACGCCCTGCCGCTCGAAGAAGCGGATCGTCGCCCGGTTGTTGAACTCGGCGAAGGCCGGGGCGAAGAAGGCGGCATTCGTGCGCACCTGCGCGGCAAACTCCTCGGGCGGCCGGGCATTCGTCACGTTGCAGCGGCCCTTGCCCGTGATGCGGACCTTGCGGCCCGACTTCTCCATCTTCTCGATGAGCAGCACCCGCCGGCCGTTGCGCGCCGCCGTGCCCGCGGCCATCATGCCCGCGGCACCCGCCCCAACGACAATCACGTCGTAAGGCTGTTTTTCTGCGATCTGTTCCATACGGCTGCAAAGATACGCAATAATTTCTTTCATTCCGGAAAAAATTCCTATCTTTGCGGCCGTCAAAAATACGTTCTAAAAGTTATGTTGAGCAGAAGATTACTCCGCATAAAGGTCATCAAGGCCCTGTTCGCCCACCTGAAGTCGGGCGCCGACAACATGATGGCCTCGGAAAAGACGCTGATGGCCTCCGTCGACAAGGCCTACGACCTCTACTTCCAGCTGCTGATCCTCCCCGTCGAGGTGGCACGCTATGCGGAGCAGCGGCAGGAGCTGGCCAAGCAGAAGAAACTGCCGACATACGAAGACCTCCACCCGAACACGAAATTCGTCGACAACGCCGTCATCCGCATCATCGCCAACAGCGATTCGGTCAACGACCGTGTGGCCGCACGCAAGCTGGGCTGGGCGCAGTACCCGGAGTTGATCCGCACGCTCTACACGCAGCTCACCGAGAGCGACTACTACAAGGAGTACATGCAGCGCGACGAACGCTCGCTGGACGACGACCGCCGCCTCGTCGAGACCTTCCTCAACGAGCTGCAGCAGTGCGACGCGCTGGACGAGGCGCTGGAGGAGATGTCGCTGCTCTGGAGCGACGACCTGCCCTACATCCTCGTCATGGTGCTGCGCACGCTCTCCTCGCTGCGCGCCTCGCACACGGAGCTGAAGGTCGCCCCGAAGTTCAAGAGCCCCGACGATCCGGAGTTCGTGAAGACGCTCTTCGAGAAGTCGCTGGTCAACTACAACTCCTGCCAGGAGTACATCGAGAAGTTCACGGCCAACTGGGACGTCGAGCGCATCGTCTTCATGGACAACCTCATCATCGGCACGGCCATGACCGAGCTGATCTCCTTCCCGTCGATTCCCGTCAAGGTGACGCTCGACGAGTGGATCGAAATCTCGAAATACTACTCGACGCCGGGCAGCAGCACCTTCATCAACGGCGTGCTGGACAAGATCGTGGCCTCGCTGACCGAGGAGGGCCGCATCCGCAAGTCGGGCCGCGGCCTGATCTGAGCCATGTCCGCACGCCCGGCATACGCCCCGCTCCGGCTGCTGGCCGCGGCGCTCGCACTCGCGCTTGCCGTCTCGTGCGGAGCCCGCGCGGGACGTCCTAACGCCGCACCAAAAGAGGCAGAGAGCGACCCGGCACAACGCACGGGCCCGAAAATCACGCTTACGGACGCAATTCTCGAAAAGGGCGGGAGCGATACCGTCCGTTTCGGACGCCTGCACTCGGGCGAGATCGCCGAGCTGCGCCTGTGGCTCGTCAACGACGCCTCGCGGACCGTGGCCGTCGCCTCCTACGGCCGCAGCTGCGGATGCACGACGCTCGAGTTTGACCGCGAGCCCGTTGCACCGGGCGCCGCACGCCGCCTGCGCCTGCGCTTCGACTCGCGCGGCGAACACGGCTGGCAGCTCAAGACCGTCGACCTGCATCTGGCCGGCGCGGCGCGCCCCCTGCGTATCTTCGTCGAGGCGGAAATCGAATAGAGGCTTGCGATTTCGACAATAATTCGTATCTTTGCACGAAACGAATCGAAACAAACACTAAAAACCGAAATGAATATGATCCATTTTCTTCAGGCTGCACCCGTAGAACCCCAGCCGGGTTTCATGCAGCAGTACAGCTTCATCATCATGATCGCCCTGATGGTCCTCGTGCTGTGGCTCTTCATGTGGCGTCCCGAGGCCAAGCGCCGCAAGCAGATGCAGGCCTTCCGCGACGGCCTCAAGAAGGGTGACAAGATCATCACCGCCGGCGGCATCTACGGCACGGTCAAGGAGATCAAGGAGACCACGCTGCTCATCGAGGTCGACAGCAACGTCACGCTGCGCATCGACAAGAACATGGTCGTGGCCGACAACTCCGAGCTCCAGCGCCAGTAGGCTGCGCAACCGCACAGCGGGCGGCACAGACGCTCAAAGAGCGTCTGTGCCGCCCCGCGAACGGACCGCAACAGGAAAAACAGCAATTTTCATTGCTGTTTTTTTTGTTTTTCACGGAAAATGACTACATTTGTGTAGTATTCAATCATCCACCCAACCGAATACCCGCATTGTCGGTCAGAAGCTTTCAAGCGCCTCTTGGAACGATCTTCTCTCCGGCAATGCACCTTTTCGGGGCCACTCCTGCGTACATTGTCGCGACGAAATGCTATCTTTGCGCCGTTTTCAACAAAAACGGACATGACACGACATCTGACCCATACCTGCGTCGGGACCTGCTCCCGACAGATCGACATCGAACTCGACAACGACATCATCCGCAGCGTCCGCTTCACGGGCGGCTGCGACGGCAACACGCAGGGCGTCGCTGCACTGGTGCGCGGCATGAAGGTCGAAGAGGCCATCGCCCGCCTCGAAGGGATCGACTGCCGCGGCCGCGGCACTTCGTGCCCCGACCAGCTGGCCCGGGCCCTGCGGCAGGCGCTCTGACCGCGCACGGCGGAAATCGGACCGCACACGGTGTAAAAAGGGGAAGAGCCGCCGGCTCCTCCCCTGCATTATCCGGGATCTGACCGTCCCGAATTGTTTTTTCCTATTCGGTGATGATCTCGACTACGGCCCGACCCGCATGCGGTGCCGGCAGCAATGCGGTCTGCCCGCCGGCCGGCATGCCGTCAATGCGGATCTCGCGGATCACCTCACCGCTGCCCTTCCGCTTGAGGTCGATCGTCCCCTGCTGATAACGCAGGTCGGTCAGCTTTCTGAATCCGAAACGGGCCATCAGGCCGGCATCGGGCGCCAGGCACAGCCCCTCTTCGGAGAACGACAGTCCCAGCATGCCGCGCAGCACCATGCGAAGGAGTCCCGTGGCCGACCAGGTCTGGTCGTGAATCGAATCCCACTCGCCATCGGGCCCCGGTCCGCCCCCGACCTGCCAGCCGCCGCAAACCTCACCCGTGTAAGGATCGTAAATCTCATAGAAGCAGTCGTCGCTCGCCTCGACAAGACGGCAGAGGTTTTCCAGTTCGGAGACAAAGCGCTCCTCGCGTCCCGCATGCAGGGCCGCATCGGCCCAGAAGGCGCTGACGAAGGGCCAGACAAGGACGTTGTGACGTCCGGGCCGCTCCTTCGAGAAGCGCTTGAAGGCGGGATAGATCGACGGCAGTCCGTAGGGCGCCACATAGACCCCGTCGACGACCCGGGCGGCCTCGTCGCGGTCGACAATGCCGAAAAGGATGGCAAACGAGATGCCCAGTCCCTCCTGGAAGTGATGGACCGTGCCGTGGCCGTCGATCAGGTAGGCAAAGGTCGCCGTCGCGGGGTCGTAGAAACGGGCACGGATCACCTTCCTGAGCGTATCGGCCTTCTGCCGGTAAATCGCGGCCTCGTCGCCATGGCCCAGTTTGTCGGACATCTGCGCCAGCACGAGGTAGGCATTGTAGTAGATGCAGTTCGTGCTCAAACACTTGACATGCCGCGCCTCGGGATAGTCGAGCACATAGCTCGATCCGCCCCCCGGATCGAAGACCGGCTCTTCGTACCCGGCGATGCCGTCGTTGAAGACCGAAGGCCCGGTGAAGAGGCCGTACCCGGCGTCGAAAGCCTCCGTCTCGAGCCGCCGCATGGTGTTGGCCGAGGCGGTGCAGGCCTGTCGCAGGAAGAGCGTGTCCTGTGTGGCCAGGTAATGGTCGTAGGCGCCGGTCACCCAGAGGATCTGGTCCCAGTACTGGTGTCCGATCATCGTGCGGTTGTCCGTTGTCACGTGCCACAGCGAACATTCGGCCTCCTCGGGCAGCAGCAGGTTCGCCGCATTCCAGACATTGATGGCCACGTCGCGTGTCCACTCGCCGCCATAGGCGCCGCCGGCCTTGATGATGCCCGCCTCGACGTTGCCGCGGAGCGTCTGCACGGCAAGGGTGAAGACCCGATCGAGGTGCCGGTCGTGCGTTTCGAGCCGCTGGGCCCGGGCTCCCGCAGCGGAGAGGAGCAGGAGAAGCGATGAAAGCAGAATTTTTTTCATGATGCAGGGAGATTGGTTGGATTCGTGCGCAAAACTAACCATTTCCCGAGACTCGCGCAAATAAAAGTTCCCGTCGTCCGCCGTTCGGATGCAACCCGTCACAGCTTAGGACCGGCTGCCCGCGGACCGGCTCATCCGGAGCGCGGAGGAAAGCGGCGGACGGTACCTCAGCAGAGGGCCGATTGCCGTTCGGGAACGGATTTTGCAGCAGCCGCTCCGTAACCACAAAACGGAAGAGAATGTATTTCATTTGGTATCTGCTTCTGGGGCTGGCGGCCGGATGGATCGCCAACCTCATCGTCAAGGGCGGCAGCTCAGGGCTGCTGGTCAATCTGATTGTGGGGCTCGTCGGCGGCGTGCTGGGCGGGTGGCTCTTCTCGCTCATCGGACTGGTGCCCGTGGGCACGCTGGGCAGCCTCGTGACGGCCGTCATCGGGTCGATCGTGCTGCTGTGGATCGCCGCCCTGCTCTCGCACCGCAGGATGCGGTGAGCCCCCGCCCCCGCACGTGCGCGAAGACGCGAACACCGGAAAGCAAAAGGAGAAGTCCCCGACGGAACTTCTCCTTTCGTGTTGAGCTGCCGGGATTCGAACCCAGAACGACAGAACCAAAATCTGCTGTGTTACCATTACACCACAGCTCAAACAGTTGCTCGAAAGCGCCACAAAGATAGGCAAAAAAATCCAAAAAGCAATTCCACACCCGAAAAATGCCGAAAGGGGAGAAAACCGTGTCGGGTTTTTTCGTAATTTTGCGCGTTCCTTCCGGCGGGAGAGCCTCCACGGGACCCTCCGTCCGGGAATGAACAAGGTACATCAAAATTCTGCAAGATGATTCTGTCAATGATTCTGCTCTTCGTGGTGGGCTACGTCTTCATCGCGCTGGAGCACAAGGTAAAGATCAACAAGGCGGCCATCGCCCTGCTGATGTGCGGCGCCATCTGGACGATCTTCAGCATCTGGGGCCACGACACCAACATTGCGCACGAACTGATCGACCACCTGGGCGACACGTGCGAGATTCTGATCTTCCTGATCGGTGCCATGACGATCGTCGAGCTCATCGACATGCACGGAGGCTTCAACGTCATCACCGAACACATCACCACGCGCCGCAAGCGCAGGCTGCTGTGGCTGCTCTCCCTGATTACCTTCTTCATGTCGGCGGCGCTCGACAACATGACCACGACGATCATCATGATCATGGTCATGCGGCGGCTGATCGACGACAGCAAGGAGCGCTGGGTCTTCGCCAGCGTGATCGTCATTGCGGCCAACAGCGGCGGTGCCTGGTCGCCCATCGGCGACGTGACGACCATCATGCTCTGGATGCGCGGCAACGTCACGGCCGGGTCGCTCATCGCCACACAGATCCTGCCGTGTCTGGTCTCGGTCGTCATCCCCACGGCCATCGCCACGCGCTATATCGCCGACACGTCGGCAACCCCCGTCTCCGCAAGCATCGCCGCGCAGGTCGCCGCACAGGGTGCCACCGTGGGACTGCCCGCCGGCGTGGGACCGCGCATGAGCCGCTTCATCCTCGTAACGGGCGTTCTGAGCCTGCTCTTCGTCCCGATCTTCAAGTCCGTGACGCACCTGCCGCCCTACATGGGCATGATGGTGGCGCTGGGCGTGATGTGGACCCTCACAGAGATCCTCTACGACCTGAAGCGCAACATGGAGGAGTCGATCCAGAACCGCGTCTCGAAGATTCTCAAGCATATCGACATGACGACGATCCTCTTCTTCCTCGGCATCCTGATGTCGGTCGCCGCCCTGCAGAGCGCCGGTGTGCTGACCGACGTGGCCGACTGGCTCGACCGCGAGGTGCACGAGGTCTTCACCATCACGGGCGTGATCGGCATCCTCTCGTCGGTCATCGACAACGTGCCGCTCGTCGCCGCCTGCATGGGCATGTACCCGCTGGCCGATCCGGCGACGGTGGCCGCAGCGGCCGATCCGGCCTACCTGCAGAACTTCGTGGCCGACGGACTCTTCTGGCACCTGCTGACCTACTGCGCCGGCGTGGGCGGCAGCCTGCTCATCATCGGTTCGGCGGCGGGCGTCGTGGCCATGGGGCTCGAGAACATCACCTTCGCGTGGTATGTGAAGCGCATCACGTGGCTGGCTCTGGCCGGGTACCTGGCCGGCATGCTGGTCATCCTGCTCGAACACCTCCTGATCGGCCTCTGACGTGATCCGTCAGCGCGCAAAAAAGGGACCTCCGCACGATGCGGAGGTCCCTTTTCTCGTTGGGGTTCGGGCGAGCCGCTCTGAAGCGCCTACCGGCCGCCGACCTTGGCCATAAAGCGCTCGCGGTCGACAACGTAGCGGATGTGCACCCCCTCGCCGATGAGCCCCCCCTCGTCGCGGGCCCCGACGTTGAAGGTCAGCTTGCGCCCCTCGACCGCGGTCAGCACGGCCGTTGCCGTGATCTCGGCACCGAGTCCCGAGGGCTTGATGTGCGTGCAGTTCATCTCGACGCCAACGGTCGTCTGCCCTTCGGCCAGCGCCGGGGCCACGGCCTTCATCGCCGCATTTTCGAGCAGCGCCACCAGGGCGGGCGTGGCGAATACCTCCATGTCGCCCGATCCCATCCGGGCTGCCGTATTTTCGGCCGTCACCTGCGTGCGGCTCTGGGCTGAAAGTCCTTTTTCCAACATAACATGCGTGTTTTGCTGCCCAAAGATACGCACTTTTCCCCAATCCGCACCCGCCGCAAGCCGCCGGGCATAAAAAAAACCGCCCGAAGGCGGTTTTATTCGATACGCAACGGACACTCGGGGCTCCGGACTGTGGACTGTGGCCGCATCCCGCACCCGGTCCCTTTCCCGACGCACCCCGTCACGCCCCGTCATGCGGCGCACCGGCGTTATCGGCGCTACCGACTGCGCGTCAGGAAGAGGGGCACGAGGACCAGCACGATCGCCTGCACCTTCAGCAGGATGCCCGTCAGGGCCCGCACGACCTGTCCCGGCTCCGAGACGAGCTGCTCGATCTGCGGCGAGACGAGCAGCGCCAGCGCCCCCAGCGCGAGGAGGATCCCGAGGGCCTTCATGGCCACATGTCCGACACGGCTGCGGCGCCCCGTGCGGGTGATCCAGCGCGACACGGCATCCTCCTCGGCCTGCTTCATGACCTCCTCGTCGGAGGTTGTCGAAGCCCAGATGCCGATCGCCCAGCAGGCGGCCGCAACACCGGCCGCGATGCCGCCCCAGCCGAGCGCCTGCATGGCCCGCAGGTCGATCAGGCGGAGCAGGAAGAAGACAACGAACGAGAGCACCGCCACCGGTACGACCCACAGCCACAGCCGGCTCCGCACAAAGAGCCACATCCGCCCGCGCAGGCGCCGAACCTGCCGGCGGTCACGCTCCCGCTCCTCCGCGGCCTTCTGCATGAGGTGCCCGCCCCACTGCCGCACACCGCCGGGCGTGAACAGCTGGCCGACGCTCCATTTACCTATCTGTTTTTTCAGTTTCATCCTGTTTTACTGTTCGATTTTCGATTGCCCGTACAGCGGAGTCACCTGCCCCAGCGACCGACCGTCCAGCCGAGGGCCGCAATCCCCGAAACGAGGCCGCCCGGAACGGGCGACTGCGCGGCACCCTGATCGATCCATCCGAGCAGAGAGCAGAGCAGCACCGAGAAGAGCACCGCGGACGCGACCCACAGCCAGCGCCGTCCGCCGAGGCCCGACAACCGCCGGCGGCCGTGCGCCCGCTCCTTCGCGGATTCACACGCGGGCTGTCCGCCCCGCTGCCGCATGGCGTCGGCCGTGAAGAAACGGCCGGTGCCTCCTTTGCCGATTTGCTTTTCCGGTTTCATTGCACTTGGCTCTTCGGTTCGATGGCTGCCCGCGGGCCGGACTCATCCTCCGCAGCGGCGGCACGGCCCGCCTTCCCCTTTCCGCCCGCGGAACGCGCGGGGGCATCGGCCTCCGACGGCGCGGCAGTCTGCCCGGCCGGGTCGGAAGCCCCGGCCGCGGCCGCCGCACGCGGGCGCTTGAGCCGTCCGCTGCGCCGCAGGGCGTCGGCGATGATCCACTGGAGCTGGCCGTTGATCGAGCGGAACTCGTCCTCGGCCCACGCCTCCAGGGCATCCATCGTCGCCGCATCCACGCGCAGGACGAAACTGCGGGGATTGGTCTCTTTGGCCATCCGTTATCAGTGGTGAAGCGTTCCGGTGTTGACGACGGGCTGCGCGGCTTCGTCGGCACAGAGCACCACGAGCAGGTTCGAGACCATCGCGGCCTTGCGCTCCTCGTCCAGCTCGACGACCTCTTCGTCCGCGAGGCGTTCGAGTGCCATGTGGACCATCGACACGGCCCCCTCGACGATCTTCTCGCGGGCCGCAATCACGGCATCGGCCTGCTGGCGGCGCAGCATGACGGCCGCGATTTCGGGTGCATAGGCCAGGTAGTTGATCCGCGCCTCCATCACCTCGATGCCGGCCATCGCCAGCCGTTCGTTGAGCTTCGTCTCGAGCTGCTGGTTGATCTCCTCGCTGTTCGAGCGCAGCGTCAGCGCCTCCTGCCTGGTGCCGTTGTCATCGTAGGCATAGCAGCCGGCGACCTGTCGCAGCGCCGCGTCGCTCTGCACGTTGACGAAGTTCTGCAGGATGTTCATGCGCTCCGTGGCGTTCACCCCCTGCTCGGGCGTCGCCGAGGCGGCGTCGATCTCGAAGACCGCCTTGTAGATATCGTCGCGCTTGATGCGCCACACGAGCACCAGACCGATCAGGATCGGGTTGCCGGTCTTGTCGTTGACCTTGATCGGATCGACATTCAGGTTGCGGGCCCGCATCGAGATCGGCTTGGCCGACATAAAGGGGTTGACCCACCAGTATCCCGTCTCGTAGAAGGTGCCGCGGTAGTTGCCGAAGAAGACCATCACGCGCGCCTCGTTGGGTTCGAGCAGCATGAAGCCGCCCATCAGCAGCAGCGACAACAGCACGCCGACGATTCCGGCCGCGAGCAGCCACCCGCCGCCCGGCAGCGCGGCATCGAGACGCATGGCACCGAATACGATCCCGGCAACGGAGCCCGCCAGCAGAAGCAGATCGACCGCCAGCATGAGGAATCCGCTGGTCCTCCAACCCTTGTAGACAAAGTTTTTGTTTTCCATAGTCAAAGTGATATTGTTTTGATATCACAAAGCTATTTCATGTTTTTCAAAAAAGCAAATTTTCGCCGCACTTTTTTATGAGGCGGGAAGCGGACGGGACACGACAAGGGTCGGAAAGCAGGCTGCGGGGCTGCGCAGTGCCATTCAGAAGGAGCGGCGCGCAGAAGCCCGACGCAGGGAACGGGAGAGCAGGGAGAGGGAAAATCGCAGAGAACGGGGCAACGGAAGAACGTGAAGACGCAACGAAGGGATGCGGGGTGCTCTGGCACAGTTCGTGCAGTCGGCAGGGGGTAACCATTAAAACTAAACACCATGTTCGAGAAACGACACCCCGCCGAGGATACCCTCACGGATATCTACGGCTCGAAAGAGATGCGCTCGCCCGCACCCACGCAGTTCATTCCCCACGACAAGACCTCGCCCGAGGCGGCCTACCAGCTCGTCAAGGACGAGACCTACCCGCAGACGCAGCCGCGGCTGAATCTGGCCACGTTCGTGACGACCTACATGGACGACTACGCCACGCGGCTGATGAACGAGGCGATCAACGTCAACTACATCGACGAGACGGAGTATCCGCGCGTTGCGGTGATGTGCGGCCGCTGCATCAACATCCTGGCCAACCTGTGGCACACGCCCGAGAAGGCCGAATGGAAGGCCGGCGCCCCGGCCATCGGCTCGTCCGAGGCCTGCATGCTGGGCGGCGTGGCTGCATGGCTGCGCTGGCGCGCACGCCGCAAGGCCGCGGGCAAACCCTGCGACAAGCCCAACCTGGTGATGAGCGCCGCCTATCAGGTCGTGTGGGAGAAGTTCTGCCAGCTCTGGCAGATCGAGCTGCGCACCGTACCCCTGACGCTCGACTGCACGACGCTCGACGCGAAGCAGGCGCTCGCGCTCTGCGACGAGAACACGATCTGCATCGTGCCGATCGCCGGCGTGACGTGGACAGGCCTGAACGACGACATCGAGGAGCTCGACCGCCTGTTGGACGAGTACAACCGCCGAACGGGCTACGAAATTCCGATCCACGTCGACGCGGCGTCGGGCGGGTTCATCCTGCCGTTCCTCGACCCGGGCTGCAAGTGGGACTTCCGCCTCAAGTGGGTGCTGTCGATCTCGACCTCGGGCCACAAGTTCGGCCTCGTCTACCCGGGTCTGGGATGGGTCGTCTGGAAGGACCGCAAGTATCTGCCCGACGAGATGGCCTTCTCGGTCAACTACCTCGGCGCCAGCATCACGCAGGTGGGGCTGAACTTCTCGCGTCCGGCGGCGCAGATTCTGGGCCAGTACTACAACTTCATCCGGCTGGGATTCGAGGGCTACAAGGAGATCCAGCAGAACTCGATGGACGTGACGGCCTACTGCCACGAGCAGATCGGCAAGATGAAGTGCTTCAAAAACTACGCGCCGAAGGTCGTCAATCCGCTCTTCATCTGGATGATGGACCCCGAATACGACAAGACGGCCAAGTGGACGCTCTTCGACCTGCAGGCCAAGCTGCAGCAGAGCGGCTGGATGGTCCCGGCCTACACCATGCCCAAGAACATCGAGCAGGTCGTCGTCATGCGCATCGTGGCGCGGCAGGGCATGTCGCGCGACATGGCCGACATGCTGCTGGGCGACATCCGCAACGCCGTGGCCGAGTTCGAGCAGCTGGCCTACCCCACCACCTCGCGCCTCAAGTACGAGCGGCGCGAAAAGCAGATGGGCAAGGTCTACACCCACTGACATCCGCAGGCGGCGTCCGCCCGGACAAGGCCTAACGCCGCTCCGAACCGTTCCGCACCGCCGGCCGACGCCGCCTTCGGGCCAAGACCGGATCGGCCACCTTGCGACAGCCTCCCGCAGCACCGGGAGGCTGTTTTTTTTACGCCGACACCCTCCGGCATGCCGACCGACGGAACATCCGCTGCGCCCTCCGCGACAAAAATTCACGCAACGGACGATCCGGTCATCCGAAAGTTTTTCCTATCTTTATGCCGTTTATCAACCGCACAACGACATGCGAGAGACTTTCGACATTTTCCTGATCGTCATGGCCGTCATCGCCCTGGCGGTCTTCATCGCCCTGCACTTTCTGGAGGCCGGCTACGGCTACCTGTTCAACCGCCGCTACGGCCCTCCCGTTCCGAACAAGGTCGGCTGGATACTGATGGAATCCCCGGTCTTCATCCTCATGTGCGTGCTGTGGGCCGCATCGGACCGCATGTGGGAGGCGGGGCCGCTGGCGCTCTTCCTGCTCTTCGAGGCGCACTACTTCCAGCGGGCCTTCATCTTCCCGCTGCTCATGCGCGGGAACTCGAAGATGCCCCTCGGCATCGTCCTCATGGGCATGCTCTTCAACACGCTCAACGCCCTGATGCAGGGCGGCTGGATCTTCTACGTCTCGCCCGCCGGCTACTACGACGACTGGTTCTCCCGGCCCTACATCTGGATCGGCGGCATCGTCTTCCTCGCGGGCATGGCCATCAACCTCCACTCGGACTACATCATCCGCCACCTGCGCAAGCCGGGCGACACGCGCCACTACATCCCGCGCGGCGGCCTGTTCCGCTACGTCACCTCGGCCAACTACTTCGGCGAGCTGCTCGAATGGGTGGGCTTCGCCATCGCGTCGTGGTCGTGGGCCGGGGCGGTCTTCGCCTGGTGGACCTTCGCCAACCTCGCGCCGCGCGCCGCGTCGCTGCGCCGCCGCTATACGGAGGAGTTCGGCGAGGAGTTCACACGCCTCGGACGCAAGCGCATCATCCCCTTCATCTACTGACACCAACACACTCCAGACGATGGATTCCAAACTCTTCACCCCCTACAAGCTGGGACCCGTGACACTGCGCAACCGCACGATCCGTTCGGCTGCCTTCGAGTCGATGGGCAAGGACTTCGGCCCCACGGAGCAACTCAAGCAGTACCACGTCGCCGTGGCGCGCGGCGGCATCGGCATGACCACACTGGCCTACGCCGCCGTCTCGCGCAGCGGACTTTCGTTCAACAAGCAGCTGTGGCTGCGCCCGGCCATCGTGCCGGGGCTGCGCGACATCACCGACGCCATCCACCGCGAAGGGGCTGCCGCCGCCATCCAGATCGGCCACTGCGGCAACATGACCCACCTGACCACCGCCGGGCAGATACCCATCGGCGCCTCGTGGGGATTCAACCTCTACGCCTACACCCCCGTGCGGGGCATGCGGCGCAAGGAGATCGAAGAGGTGGCCCGCGACTTCGGACGCGCCGTCCACACGGCCCACGAGGCGGGCTTCGACTCGGTGGAGGTGCACGCCGGCCACGGCTACCTCATTTCGCAGTTCCTCTCGCCCTATACGAACCACCGCCGCGACGAATACGGCGGCTCGCTCGACAACCGCATGCGCTTCATGCGCATGTGCCTCGGCGAGGTGATGGAGGCCGCGGCACAAACCGGCATGGCCGTCACCGTGAAGCACAACATGTACGACGGTTTCAAGGGGGGCATCGAGATTCCCGAAAGCCTCGAGATCGCACGCGAGATCGAGCGCTTCGGCGTCAACGCCATCGTCCTCTCGGGCGGCTTCGTCTCGAAGGCCCCGATGGCCGTCATGCGGGGCCTGATCCCCATCTACACGATGAGCTACTACTCGCCGCTGTGGCTGCGTTACTTCATCCGCTGGTGCGGTCCCTTCATGATCAAGCAGTTCCCCTTCGAGGAGTGCTACTTCCTGGAGGATGCCAAGAAGTTCCGCGCCGCACTGAAGTGCCCGCTTATCTACGTCGGGGGGCTCGTCAGCCGCGAAGGCATCGAGCGGGCGCTCGACGCGGGCTTCGAGCTGGTGCAGATGGCCCGCGCACTGGTCAACGACCCGGCCTTCGTCAACAAGCTGCGCGCGGGCGACGAGAAGACGCGCAGCGCCTGCGACCACCGCAACTACTGCATCGCGCGGATGTACTCCGTGGACATGAAATGCTGCAAGAACTGCCCCGACCTGCCGCGCAAGATCGTCGAGGAGCTGGCCAAACTGCCGTAAGATGGACCGCACGGATAATACCGCAACCCGCGCCTCCATGCAGCCGGCCGCGCCGTCCGACGAGGCTCTCCACCCGGACGCCCCGGCAAGGATCGACCGCCGGGGGCGTGTCCTTTCGGGCCGGGCCTGGGCCCTCGTCACGGGCGCCGGGACGGGCATCGGGCGCAGCTTCGCCCTGCGCCTGGCCGCCGCCGGATACGATCTGGTGCTGGTCGGGCAGACCACCGCGACGCTCGAACGGGTCCGCGACGAGATCGCCGCGGCCGACGCCACGGCCCGCCGGCAGGTGCGCATCCTGACAATGGACCTCGCCCGCACGGAGGCGTCGGACGAACTCTACGCCGCGGTGCGCGAAATGGGCATCGACATTGACGTCCTCGTCAACAACGCCGGCATCTTCTCGTTCCGCGACATCCTCCAAACGCCGCCCGAGCGCATCGAGCGGATGATCCTGCTGCACGACATGACCCTCTCGAAAAACTGCCTCGCCTTCGGCCGCGACATGGCCGCCCGGGGCCGCGGCTGGATTCTAAACATGTCGTCCTTCTCGATTTGGATGCCCTTCCCGGGCATGGCCCTCTACACGGCAACGAAGGCCTACGTGAAGACCTTCTCCGTAGCCTTCGCCAAGGAGATGGCCGAACGGGGCGTGCGCGTGACGGCCGTCTGCCCGGCAGGTGTGGCGACCGACCTCTACGGACTGACGCCCCGCTGGCAGCGGATCGGGCTGCGGCTCGGCGTGCTCATCTCGGCGGACGCCTGCGCGCGCCGCGCACTGCGCGCCCTGTGGCGGGGACGCCGCACGGTCGTGCCCGACTGGTGGAACCGCGCCTTCATCCCGCTGTGCAAGCTGCTGCCGATGTGGCTCATCCGGCCGCTGCGCCGCCATACGATGCAATTCCAGAAATAACCGTATATAGTATGAATACGATCAGAAACGTCGTTTTCGACCTCGGAGGGGTCCTCGTGGAGCTCGACATCGAGCGCTGCCGCCGCGCCTTCCGCGACCTGGGCATGGAGACCGTGGCCGAAATCGTCCAGCCTTACTACCCCGTCGAGGTGATCGGCCGGCTCGAAGGGGGCGAAATCTCATTCCACGAAGCCTGCGACGAGATGCGCCGCCTGGCCGGACGTCCCGACATCCCGGACGAGCGCATCGCCTGGGCCTACGGGCAGTTCCTCGTCGACGTGCCCGTCGCGAAGCTCCGCGCCGTCGAACGGCTGCGCAGCCGCGGCATCCGCACCTACGTCCTCTCGAACAACAACCCCGCCTCGATGCTCTTCATCCGGGGCATGTTCCGCGCCGACGGCCACACGATGGAGGAGTATTTCGACCGCATCTACCTCTCCTACGAGATGCACGACTTGAAACCCTCGGAGACGATCTTCCGGCAGATGATCGACGACAGCGGCATGCTTCCGTTGGAGACGCTCTTCATCGACGACGGTGCGAAGAACATCGACACGGCCCGCCGGCTGGGATTCGAGGTCTTCCAGCCCGCCCCGGGCGAGGATTTCACGCCGCTGCTCGACCGGCTGTAATCCTTTCGCCGGACAAAACAAAGCGCGAAGCGCCTGCCACATACGTGACAGGCGCTTCGCGCTGGATCGTCGGGGAGACAGGATTCGAACCTGCGACCCTCTGCTCCCAAAGCAGATACGCTAACCGGACTGCGCTACACCCCGAATCCGCCGGCCGGACCGGCATCGATACAAATATGATAAAAGAAAAGCAGACTACCTTTCGGGCAGTCTGCCGTTTTGTCGGGGAGACTGGATTCGAACCAGCGACCTCCAACTCCCGAAGCTGGCGCGCTAACCGGACTGCGCTACACCCCGAACTATTTCAATGCCCTTATCATCTTAAGAGCGCACAAAGATAACCCGAATTTCCGAAAAGTCAAAATTATTTTCAAAAAAAATCTTTTTCCGGCCCAGCCTCCGCCTCTCCGTCTCTCTGCCTCTCCGGCCCGCATACCCACGGATTCGACTCCGCCACCACGCAAAGCGACAACTCCCTTCCGCTCGGAAGCGGCCGCACCACGACGCACCGTCCTCCGCACCGGACACATCCGGCCTCCCGAAACACTTCTTCCTGCCGGTCGGAGCGTACTACAAAGTCAGCGCCTCCACCGGTCAGAACCTACCGCCCAACGGCCTTTCACCTTTCCTCCTCCTCGCCGGGCGGCACGTCACAGCCGCTTGTAGTGGCAATAGAGCAACTCGCCGTCGTCGCCGTGCAGGTGCATGCCGCCGCCCAGGCAGTAGCGGAACATCCGGCAGTCGGCACACGCACCCCGCCGCGCCCACTCGCGGTTGCGGAAGGGCTCGAAACGGTTTTGCCACACATCCCAGAAGTCGTCGCGGTAGATGTTGCCCTGGTGGAAGTTGGCGCGGATCGACGTGCAGCCCGAAATGGAGCCGTCGACACGGATCGAGGCGACCGACACCCCCGCGGCACACTGGTAGAACTGGTCGCGGACCTCGGCCTCGTAGCCGCCGAGGAACCCCTCGCAGGCATAGCTGGCGTCGATGCGCCCCTCGCGGCGGGTGCGGCGGATGAACTCCAGCATCTCGCGGAACTGCGCATCGGTCATGCGCAGGCTCTCGTCGTGTTTGGCCCGCCCCATCGGGAAGATCGAGAACAGACGCCACGACTTCACCCCCTCGGCGATGAGCAGGTCGCGGAACGCCTCCAGATGCGGCACCATCGCCCCCGTCACGCAGGTCACCACGTCGAAGGCCAGCCCCTCGTCGCGCACGGCCATGCGCACGGCCTCGAGCGCCCGTTCGTAGCTGTGCGGGTTGCGGCGGATGTAGTTGTGCTGCTCCTCAAACCCGTCGAGGCTTACGGACATCGACCGCAGCCCCGCCTCCCGCAGCCGCCGGAAGCGTTCGGGCGTCAGCGCCAGGCCGTTGGTCACCATGCCCCACGGATAGCCGCGGCGCATGACCTCGCGGCCCGCCTGTTCGAGGTCCTCGCGCACGAGCACCTCGCCGCCCGAAAAGATGATGAGCACATGGGGCGGGTCGACATGCGGCGTGACCTGCTCGTCAAGCACCCGGAGGAAATCCGCCAGCGGCATGTCCGGCACGCCGGGATCGATGCGGCAGTCACTGCCGCAGTGACGGCACGCGAGGTTGCAGCGCAACGTACACTCCCAGAAGAGCGTATCGAGACGGTGCGCCGCGACCTTCGAGGCATACAGGTCCGAAAAAATATCGAGGGCCAGGCGTTTGCGCAGGCCCAACCTGCGACCGGACATCCGTCAGCGCGGATTTTGCTCCGACGCACCGGAGAGGTCGGGCATGTCGTCGGCCGGCTGTTCGAGCACCGGAGGCAGCGAATCCGCCCGGGAGCGCAGCTCCTCGATCTGCTCGGGCGTCAGACGCGGCGCCGGTACGCCGTACATGACCCGGACGCGCAGCTCCTGCGTCGTATCGGACTTCATCTCGGGGGAATCCTGCGGCGCCGGCGCCGTCTCGCGGGGAACACTCCGGACCGAAGAGCAGGCGGCGGAAAATCCCAGAAGGGCCGCTACGGCAAATTTCAGTTTTCTCAACATAGGCCTCGCAATTTTACGTTCAACACAGGAACAAAGATAGGAATTTTCCGCGGGAGTCAAAAAAATGGTCAAAAAGTTTTGAAAGCCAACGATTTTTACGTTACTTTGCCGAACATTAATACACATAATCGCATTTATATGAAAGGTAAGGTAAAATGGTTCGATAGCAAGAAAGGCTACGGATTCATTATGAGCGAGAACGGCAAGGAAATTTTCGTGCACTTCTCGGGAATCGCCGCGAAAGGTTTCAAGTCGCTCAACGAGGGACAGACCGTCGAGTTCGAGGTAGCCAACGGCGCCAAGGGCGAGCAGGCGGTCAACGTCACGGTCGTCGAGCAATAAACGATACTCCACCGATCCAGAGAAGGAGCTCCCGGCAAGCGGGGGTTCCTTCTTTTTTTACAAGGAGGGGGGGGGAGGCAACGCCCGACGGCGGCAGGCAGCCCCGCAGTGGCTTTCCGGACGGAGGCCCGACGACGGGCTGCCCCGCAGCGGCTTTTCGGACAAGGGCCCGGCGGCGACAGGCGGCCCGGTTTTGCATCTTTTCTTTGCCCGTTTGAAAAAATAATCGTACTTTTGGGCGTCAAAAAAACGACATTACAAGGTTCAAAACACAAATAAACCGATCAAAACCATGAAAGAAGCAATCGCAATTCTGACCGGCGGCGGACCGGCCCCCGGCATGAACACCGTAGTGGGCAGCGTCGCCAAGGCATTCCTGCGCAACGGCTACCGAGTAATCGGCCTCCACGAGGGCTACACGGGTCTTTTCAACCCCACGCCCCGCACCGTGGACATCGACTACCCCATGGCCGACGGCATCTTCAACCAGGGCGGTTCGTTCCTGCAGATGAGCCGTTTCAAGCCCACGGATGCGGATTTCGAGAACAACTTCAACCTCAAGCTCTTCACCGACAACAACATCAAGCTGCTTGTCACGGTGGGCGGCGACGATACGGCATCGACCGCAAACCGCATCGCCAAGTTCCTCGAGGCCAAGAAATACCCCATTGCCAACATCCACGTGCCGAAGACGATCGACAACGACCTGCCCCTGCCCAAGGGCACGCCGACGTTCGGTTACGAGTCGGCCAAGGACAAGGGTGCCGTCATCGGCCGCGCCGTCTATGTCGACGCACGCACGAGCGGCAACTGGTTCGTACTGGCAGCCATGGGCCGTTCGGCCGGCCACCTCGCATTCGGTATCGGTGAGGCGTGCCACTACCCGATGATCGTCATCCCGGAGATGTTCGACAAGACGGAGATCACCGTCGAGAAGATCGTCAACCTGGTGATCTCGTCGATCATCAAGCGCAAGATCATGGGCATGGACTACGGCGCCGCCATCATCTCGGAGGGCGTCTTCCACTCGCTCTCGGACGAGGAGATCCGCAAGAGCGGCGTGCACTTCACCTACGACGAGCACGGACACCCCGAGCTGGGCAAGGTATCGAAGGCCCACATCTTCAACGAGATGATCGAGAAGGAGCTCAAGAAGCTCGGTCTGAAGGTCAAGAGCCGTCCGGTGGAGCTGGGCTACGAGATCCGCTGCCAGACCCCGATCGCCTACGACCTGACCTACTGCTCGGAGCTGGGCATCGGCGTCTACAAGCTCTTCACCGAGGGCAAGACCGGCTGCATGGTCTACGTCGACTCGGAGGGCAACGTCTCGCCGCTCTACCTGAAGGACCTGCAGGATCCGACGACGGGCAAGATTCCGCCGCGTCTGGTCAACATCCACTCGGACAAGTTCACCTCGGTGGTGGAGAACATCCTCAACGCCATTACGCCGGCCAACTACGAGGCCGCCAAGGCTTATGTGGCCAACCCCGAGAAGTACGACTTCCACAAGATTCTCAACTGGGAGTAACCGGCTTCAGACTCTATCGCAGCCCCGTCCCGCAAAGGACGGGGCTTTTTTTTCGCTCCGCCGCACAACTACCTCGCCGGAAAGGGACGGCGGCGCGGAAAAATCCGATTTTTTTCGTATATTTGTTTGCACACCACACGCAAACACGCCCGCCATGGAACCGAAAAGAGTCGACATCGCCGCTGCGGCGGCCGATACCTTCGCCATCGCCACGCGACACGCCCCGTCGATCATCGCGGCGGTCATCCTCTTCCTGCTGACCCTCTGGGTCCCCTACGTCAACCTCGGGACGCTCATCGCCCTGACGCTGCTGCCCGTGCGCCTGGCCCGCGACGAGCGGATCGAAGCGTTGAGCATCTTCCGCAGCGAGTACCGCCGCCGCATGGGCGACTTCCTGCTCACGGCCGCCCTGAAACTGGCGGCCCTCACGCTGGGCACGGCGCTACTCGTCATTCCGGGCATCGTCCTCGCCCTCGCGTGGAAACCCGCCTACTGGTGCCTCGCCGAACACGACAAGAGCCCCCTCGAGGCGATCCGCGCCGCGGAAGCCGCCACCCGCGGCAGCAAGTGGCGGCTCTTCGCCCTCTTCTTCGCCTTCGCGCTCTGCGCCACCGTCGCGGGGCTGGCCCTGCACACGGTCTGCCGGGCCATCGGCATCAGCCTTGTCTCGTCGATCGTCCTCTTCGCCTTCGTCGTCCTCGTGCTGTGGATCCACACGTCGCTCTGCGCCGCCGTCTGGAAACAGCTGCGCGACAACGTGCGGTAGCTCCCCGTCCCGGCTCCCTGGCACTGCCCCGAAAGCCCTTTTTTGTTGCAGAAATATTTTTTTATCGAAAAACGATAAATATTATTTGTTTTTCGGAAATTAAATTTTATCTTTGCATCAGGAAACAACCAAAGACACGACAATGCAAAACAAAAAATCGCTTTTGCAGCGGCTGCTGGTCCTCTACGTCACCTTCTTCATCGTGCTCGTGATCAGCATCGCACACAATCTCCTGCCCGACTTCTTCCGGGGCTTCACGGCCGGGTCGCAGATGGGCAGCGAGATCGTCAACAGCTGGGAATCGGGCACACCCCGCCTGTTCTACGTGCTGAACAACATCCCGCTGCGCGACCGCCCCTCGCAGACGGTCGCCCCCGCCCTGCCGGAGGTGCTCTCGGCCGAGGTGCACGCGGAGCATCTGCAGCTGTTCGTCGTCGAGGAGGCGCCGACGGATTCGGTCATGCGGCTGGCCTTCAGTTCGGTGGGCGGGCATCCGTGGATGTATGCGCTGCTCATGCTGAGCGGACTGTCGTTCATCGCGATCGTCGTGCTGATGTTCCTCATCATCCACTCGCTGCGCCGCTCGATCCGCGAGGAGCGCACGCTCGAGCAGCGCAACGTCTGGCTGCTGCGCACGATCGGCGCCCTGACGATCCTCGCAGAGCTGTTCCAGGACATCGTCAACTGGCGCATGGCGCACCGCGCCGCCGAGCTGCTGTCGGGCAGCGACTACGCAGTCGACACGATGTTCCATGTCTCCTACACGAACATCATCATGGGCATCCTGATCCTCTTTGCCGCCGAAGTCTTCGCCATCGGACGCAACCTGAGCGAGGAGCAGCGGCTCACCATCTGACAAATCACCGCAACATGAGATACTTAACAATAAAAGGGGGGGGGAAGAGATGGCAATAATCATCAACATCGACGTCATGATGGCCAAGCGCAAGATGTCGCTCGGCGAACTGGCCGAGCGCGTCGACATCACGCCCGCGAACCTCTCGATCCTCAAGAACGGCAAGGCCAAGGCAATCCGCTTCTCGACACTCGAGGCGATCTGCCGCGAGCTCGACTGCCAGCCGGGCGACATCATCGAATACCGCCCGGAAGAGAAAAAGGAACAATAGACAAACCTGTTTAATAATGAAAAAGCCTATGAAAAAAGTAACGATGCTGCTGGCGGTGCTCTTCGCCGCGGGCAGCGCCATGGCGCAGCTCAATCCGATGTCTCCGATCCCGGTGGACGACCAGGTCCGCACGGGCAAGCTGGAGAACGGAATGACCTACTACATCCGCCACAACGAAAAGCCCAAGGGGCAGGCCGACTTCTACATCCTGCACGACGTCGGTGCCATCCAGGAGGACGACACGCAGCAGGGCCTGGCCCACTTCCTCGAGCACATGGCCTTCAACGGCACGAAGAACCTCCCGGGCAAGATGCTGACCGAGTATCTGGAGACGGTCGGCGTGAAGTTCGGCGCCAACCTCAACGCCGGCACGAGCTGGGACCAGACGGTCTACAACATCTGCGACGTGCCGACCTCGCGCGAAGGCATCATCGACTCGGCGCTGCTGATCCTGCACGACTGGTCGCACTTCATCGCCCTGGAGCCCGATGAGATCGACTCCGAGCGCGGCGTCATCATGGAGGAGCTGCGCACGCGCGACGGCGCCTCGTGGCGTTCGACGATGAAGATGCTCCAGGCCGTCGGCAAGGGCTCGAAGTACGAGCACCGCAACCTGATCGGTTACCTCGACGGGCTGAAGAACTTCAAGCACCAGGAACTCGTGGACTTCTACCACCGCTGGTACCGTCCCGACTACCAGGCCGTCATCGTCGTGGGTGACGTGGATGTCGACGCCGTGGAGTCGAAGATCAAGACGCTGATGAGCGACATTCCCGCGCCGGCCGTCGACGCTCCGCAGAAGGAGGACTACACGGTGCCCGACAACGAGGAGCCGATCGTCAGCATCTACACCGACCCCGAGATGCAGGGCACGCGCGTGCAGCTCTTCATCAAGCGCCCGGCCACGCCCAAGCAGTACAACAACCTGCTCTACGGTGAGCTGATCAACATCCTCCAGAGCTACGTCATGACGATGGAGAACGCCCGCCTCCAGGAGATTGCCATGCAGCCCGACGCACCGTTCCTCGGTGCCGGCATGGGCACGGGCGACGTCTTCGGCGTGATCCCGACGCTGGAAATGACCTCCTACGCCGCCATGACCAAGGACGGCGAGCTGAACCGCGGTTTCGAGGCCCTCTACACCGAGATGGAGAAGGTGCGCCGCTACGGCTACACGCAGGGCGAGTTCGAGCGCGCACAGGAGAACCTGATGCGTCAGATCGAGCGCCAGTATGCCAACCGCAACGACCGCCGCAACAACGAATACGTGCAGCTTTACCTGAACAACTACCGGAAGAACAGCCCGATTCCCGACGCGCAGACCGAGTGGCAGATGGACAGCCTGCTGATCCGCTCGCTCGACGTCGAGACGGTCAACGCCTTCGCACAGCAGCAGCTCACGCCGACGAACCAGGTGATCGTCGTTACGGCACCCGAGAAGGAGGGGCTCGCCGCTCCGACGGAGGCCGAACTGCTGGCCATCCGCGAGAAGGTGATGTCATCGGAGGTCGAGGCCTACGAGGACAACGTGGTCAAGGAGCCGCTCATCCCGGAGGGCACCGAGCTGAAAGGCTCGCCCGTGAAGAAGACGGTCGAGGACGCCGCGCTCGGCACGACGGAGTGGACGCTCAAGAACGGCGTGAAGGTGGTTGTGAAGCCCACGACCTACAAGGCCGACGAGGTGCGCCTGCGTGCGCTGGCCAAGGGCGGTCTGTCGATCCTCCCGGACGGGGAGTTCTACATGGGTGAGATGATGCCGGCCGTCAACTCGATGTCGGGTGTCGGCAAATTCTCCGCCACGGAGCTCAAGAAGCAGCTCTCGGGCAAGTCGGCATCGGTACAGCCCTCGGTCGAGAACTACGCCAGCGTCATGAACGGCGTCTGCTCGCCCAAGGACCTCGAGACGATGTTCCAGCTGCTGTGGCTCAACTTCACGCAGCCGCGTTTCGATGAGAACGACTACAACACGCTGATGAACATGCTCCGCACGCAGCTGGAGAATGCCAAGTCGAACCCCGACTACACGATGATGGAGGTCTTCACCGACGAGGCCTACGGCCACAACCCGCGCCGTCAGATGATCTCGCTCGAGCACCTCGACCAGTTCAGCTTCGAGGCCCTGCCGGGCATCTACCGCAAGCTCTACCCCGATGCCAACAGCTTCCTCTTCACGATCGTGGGCAACGTGGACCTCGAGACGCTGCGTCCGCTGGTCGAGAAGTACATCGGCTCGCTGCCCGTCTCGAAGAAGGGCATGGAGGTTGTCGAGGACAACTGCTACCCCGCAAAGGGCGGTGTCGTGAAGGACTTTACCACGCCGATGCAGCAGCCGAAGGTTTCGGTGCACTACCTCTTCTCGGGTGAGATGCCCTACACGTTCAAGAACAAGGCTTCGCTGACCTTCCTGACGCAGGCGCTCTTCTCGCGCTACCTCGTCTCGATCCGCGAAGAGAAGGGCGGCACCTACGGCGTGCAGGTATGGGGCTCGACGGAGTACCTCCCGAAGGAGACCTACACGATGGAGATCGCCTTCGACACGAACGAGGAGATGGCCGACGAGCTCTGCGAGATCATCATGAAGGAGATCGAAGAGATCGCCGCCAACGGCCCGAAGAGCGAGGATGTCGAAAAGACGCGCGAATACATGCTCAAGGAGTGGAAGAACAGCCTCGAGCAGAACGCCGGCTGGGTCAACTACATCGGTGCGAAGTACGGCTCGGGTCTCGACTACGTGAAGGACTACGAGCAGACGCTCCAGACGCTGACCAACGCCGACGTGCAGGCCATGGCCAAGAAGGTGCTTGAGGACGGCAACGAGGTGAAGGTCGTCATGCGTCCCGAAAAGGAGGAGACGAAGTAATCCGCCGCACCCCACCACTGTCTGACAAGGGGCAGCCGATCGCCGGCTGCCCCTTTTTCGTGCGGATGCCGTTTCGGAAAAGGCCCGGCCCGACACGCCCTGCCCTGCCTTTCACGCCGCCTGTCGGCCCATACGCAGACTGCCGCCACCGGCAACAACGCATCGCTGCGGAGAGAGCCGCTTCGACAGACAAACGCCCCGGGAAAAACGCCCCGGACATCCGCCGCGGCAACCGGGTGAAACGGGCCTTGCAGGACAGACTGTCGGGAAGGGGCAGCTGGAGCGGGCTGCCGGAAAAAGACAGCCGGAGGGAGGCATACGGTAACGATGCGGATTACGCAGTCGCCCGTCGGTTCTCCACGCCCCCATCGTCAGCACACGCCCTTACCACAGCACGCCACCGCACGCTCTCTCCACAACACGCCACCGTCACCGCACGCCCGGGCGGCCGCCGCACAAAAAAACGGACACACCCTTGCAGGATGCGCCCGTCAGTTGTTTAGGCGGTTAGGTTTCCACTGTCAGGTTTCTACTGTCAGCGGAGAACAGGCGGAGCTGGCACCCGGTCAGCGGATGCGGTCCGCAGCACGGACCATCAGCTCGTCGTGGAAGATCGCCCGTGCGGCCAGATAGACGAAGAGCAGGCAGACCAGCGGCAGCGCGATGGCCGGTTTGAATCCCTGCGTATGGAACGCAAGGTCGGAGAAGACGCGCCACCCGAGGAAGTAGTAGATGCCCTCCATGACGACGGCACCCACCAGCAGAACGGCCTCGGCCACGCAGAGACGGATCTGCAGCAGACGCCGTTTGTAGAGGAAGATCACCACCAGCGGCAGCAGGCAGGCCAGCACGAGGAGAATGCCCAGGTAGGAGGTCGGCTGCGCAACCTCGCCCGCGGCGGTCTCGAGGCCGAAGGCGCGCAGGGTGAACTCCCCGGCGTCGCTGGCGAACCACGCCAGGGGCAAAAAGAGCGTCAGCGCCATCAGGATGGCGACGATCAACAGGTAGAGGGTTTGGATTCGCTGTATCATGATTCGTTACAATGTTTTGTCGATGCGGTAGTTGTTGCGGTCGGACGAGCCGCGGTTGACGAGCTCGCCGAGGAAGCCCGCCAGGAAGAGCTGCACGCCGAGGATGACGGCCAGGATCGCCAGATAGAAGAGCGGCTGCTCGGTTACGGGGCGCAGCGGCAGGTTGTGGGCCTGCTTCCAGAGCTTGTCGGCGATGACCCAGACGGTCGTGCCGCCGCCGAAGAGGAACATCAACGTGCCGAGGCTGCCGAAGAAGTACATGGGCGAGCGTCCGAAGTGCGACATGAAGAGCACCGTGATGAGGTCCAGGTACCCCTTGACCATGCGCTCGATGCCGAATTTCGAGTGTCCGTACTTGCGGGCATGGTGCTCGACGACCTTCTCGCCGATGCGGTGAAATCCGGCCTGCCGCGCCAGGATCGGGATGAAGCGGTGCATCTCGCCGTAGACCTCGATCGACTTGACGACCTTCTTCCGGTAGGCCTTCAGTCCGCAGTTGAAGTCGTGGAGCCGGATGCCCGAGGCGCAGCGGGCCGTCCAGTTGAAGAACTTGCTGGGCCACCGCTTGCCAACAGGGTCATACCGTTTCTTCTTCCACCCCGAGACGAGGTCGTAGCCCTCCTCGAGGATCATGCGCCGCATGGCGGGAATTTCGTCGGGCGAATCCTGCAGGTCGGCGTCCATCGTGAAGACCACCTCGCCCTCGGCGGCTGCGAAGCCGCAGTAGAGGGCCGCCGACTTGCCGTAGTTGCGCAGGAACGAGATGCCCCGCACGGCCGCATACTCGCCCTTGAGACGTTCGATCACGCCCCACGAGCCGTCCGACGAACCGTCGTCGACCAGAATCACCTCATACGTGAGATTGTGGGTGCGCGCCACGCGGTCGATCCACGCCACCAGCTCGGGCAGCGACTCCTCCTCGTTGTAGAGGGGCACGACGACCGAAATATCCAGCTGTGCCATCCCCTATGCCTCGTTTTGTCCGTCGTCGAACGGCCGCGGAGCGCGGGCCTGCACCCCGGCGATAATCAGTCCGAAGAAGGCGCCGAACAGCAGGCTCGAGAAGATCCCGCTCCAGACCGTGGCCAGCACCGTCGGTTCGGGTGCCGACTGCATCTGGGCGATCATCTGGTTGAGCAGCGGCTCCATCGAGGCCGACATGCCGCCGCTGGCGGCGAGGGTCTCCGTCACCGACGCCACCACGTGGTCGACGTAGTTGGCATAGCCCACGATCAGGTGCAGGTAGATGTACTGCACGATGCCGACGATCACGCCGGCAAAGCCCGACACGGCGAGCAGATAGCCGTATCCCTGTCCGAAGGTGAAGCCCTCCCCGGCCGTGTAGAGCGCCGCACGCTGCCGCGTGTAGCGGTGCAGCAGGTAGTAGTGCAGTACGACGACGGCAATCATCTCGACGGTCAGCAGCATGTAGAGCCCGATGCGCCCCGAGATCATGATGAGATTCTCCAGCACGGACGATGCCGCAAGCACGGCCCCGAGGACCGCACCCTGCCGGGCCGCACTGTTCCAAAAGCTGTTTGTTTCCATATCGTTTTCGTTCGTTGTTCGTTCGTTTTCCGCCCGTGCGGATCACTGGAGCTCGCCCTTGCCTTCGCGCAGCACCTCCGCCTCGTCCTGCGTGAGGTCCACGACCGTCGTCGGGACGTTGTCGCCCGTGCCGCCGTCGATCACCAGATCGACCTCGCGCCCGTAGCGCTCGTGAATCAGCTCGGGGTCGGTCGTATACTCGACCACCTCGTCGTCGTCCTTGACCGATGCGGTGATGAGCGGTGCGCCGAGCCGCTCGACGATCGCCCGCGCCACGCCGTTGGCCGGGATGCGCACGCCGATCGTCCGCCGCTTCTCGAGCGCCTTGTCGGGCACGCGCGACGAGGCCGTCAGCACGAAGGTGAACGGCCCGGGGAGGTTGCGTTTCAGGATGCGGAACGCCGCATTGTCCACGCGACAGTACTCGGCAACCTGTGCCAGATCGGCAAAGACCACGGCCAGCTGGCCGGGCTGCTTGCCCCGCATGCGGCGCAGGCGTTCGATGGCCTTCGGCGAGCGGATCGAGCAGCCGAAGGCGTAGACGCTGTCGGTGGGATAGATCACAACGCCGTCGCGCTCCAGCACGTCGACCACGCGCTGCAACTCCTTCTCCGAAGGGTTCTGCTCATAGATTTTCGTCAGCATGAGGACAAAGATACAAAAATTTGGATGACTTCACCACCTTTCCGCCCCTATTCGGCCGTCCGGAACATCATTCGGCTCATCGGGCGCCCGAAGCAGGCCGGCCGAACCGGACGCCGATGCGGTGCGGGAGAGCGCAGGAAAGGCGCGGCGCGGGAGAACGTAGCACGGGAAAAGCACCGGGGAGCCGCCGAAGAGCCGCCGCTGCCCTACCGGATTTTGCGGCGGTTGAGCTCCGCGGCGTAGGCCCGGGCGTTGGCGTTGTGTTCGCGCAGCGTCCGTGCGAAATTGTGGTAGCCGTCGAATGTCGGCCGCGCGCAGAAGAAGATGTAGTCGTGCTGCTCGAAGTCGAGCACCGCGTCGATGGCGTTCTTGCCGGGCATGCAGATCGGCGAGGGCGGCAGTCCGCGGTGAATATAGGTGTTGTAGGGCGACTGCGTCTTCAGGTGGCGGTGCAGGATGCGGCGCAGCGTGAAATCCTGCATGGCATACTTGACCGTGGGGTCGGCCTGCAGGGGGATGCCGCGGCGCAGGCGGTTGATGTAGACCCCGGCGATGCGGGGCATCTCGTCCGTCTTGCGCGTCTCCTCGTAGACGATCGACGCGAGGGTCATCACCTCCAGGCGGCTCAACCCGCTGCGCTTGCGCTTGGCGTCCCGCACGGGGGTCCAGAAACGGTCGTACTCCTGCTTCATGCGCCGCACGAGCTCCTCGGGTGTCGTCGTCCACCACAGTTCGTAGGTATCGGGTATGAACATCGAAAAGAGCGTCACGCTGTCGAAGCCCAGCTCGCGGGCCACACGCTCCGAGGTCACCACGCGCAGCAGCGCCGCCGAATCGGCATCGAGCTGCCGCGCGAGCTTCCCGGCCAGCTGCGCGGGCGTGCGCACGTTGTTGATCGTCACCCGCACGGGGGTCTGCAACCCCAGCTTGAGCATGCGGGCCACCTCGATGACGTTCATGCCGGGCTTGAGGACATAATGGCCCGCCTTGAAGGTCTCGGGCAGATTGATCCGCCGGGCATAGCGGTGGAAGGCGGCACGGTGCCGCATGCGGGGCATGAGCGAATCAACCACCTCCTCATAGGTGGCGTGCGAGCCGACGAAGAGCTCCGCCTGCTCGGTCACGGCGCGCCCCTTGAACTGCACGAAGCCCGTAACGCCCAGCACGAGCACAACCGCCACGGCCGTCAGCAGCAGCCAAATCCATGTTTTTTTACGCATTGCGGCAATTTTTTTTGCAAAGATACAAAATTTTCCTACTTTTGCACTCCGGGTGAGTCTTATACGACCAGCTCCCACAGAATCCCCCAGGCGAGGAATCGAGCAAGGGTATGTGGTCGTAGCGGTGCGATATAAATAGCTCACCCTTTTTTGTTACAACGCCGGGAGACCCGCAAGAGTCTCCCGGCGTTTTTTCATTCCCCCGGGGTGCACGGCTCCGGACGCCCGACGGGGATCGAGCGGCCGTGCGGCGGCGGTCAGAAGTTGATCTTCACGCCCGCCGTGCAGTTGGCCCCGTATTCGGGATACCACGCGAAGCGGTAGAGCGACTGATTGATGAGGTTGCGCCCCTCGGCAAAGAGGGTGACGCGGTGCGAGATTTTCCAGTCGAAGGTCACGCGCAGGTCGACGGCAAAGGGGGCCGTGAAGCTCGAGACGACCGAAGTGAAGGCCTCCTCCCCGCCCACCGCGGGGAAGGGGTCGCGGCAGATCACCACACTGGTCCAGCTGCGCTCGCTCTGCATCAGCGCCTCGACGCCGAACGAGACCTTGCGCCCCTCGTAGCGGAAGCCGAAGTTCCCCTCGAAGCGGGGGGCGCCGTTATCGAGTTTCAGCCGGGGATCGGGCGAGAAGGCATAGGAGCCGCGCGATTCGTCGTTGTAGGCCCGGGCATGCACGCCCGCACGCAGGCTCAACTGGCTGACGGGGCGGTACTCCGCCTCGAAGTTGAGCGACGTGACGGTCTGGCGCGCCAGCGCAGCCATGAAGGGGCCGCCGCCGGCCTTCGGCTCTTCGGCCGTGCCCCACACCTCGGTCAGCGAATACCAGTAGGGATGGTTGTCGCGCACCGACACCGCGGCATAGAGCCGGTAGGCGAAGCGGTTGCGCCACAGGCTGCCGCCGATGCCGAAGCGGCCGTTGTAGTCGACCGAGCTGCGGCCGAGCCACAGGGCGTCGGCCAGGTAGGGGTTCTGCTGCGAAAGTGAACGGAAGTCGTTGGCACGGACATCGCCGTCGAGCTCCACAAAGGGCTTGAGACCCGCCGTCCCGAGGTTGAAATCGAGCCTGAGGTAGGGAATCACGTAGTCGCCCGTCTCGATGGCGTCCGTCTGCACCCGGTCGTGGTAGTAGTCCGCCCCGACGTCGAGGCGCACCGCCCCGCCGCGCAGCCCGTAGCGGAGTCCGACGCGCAGCTGCTGCTGCCGCAGATCCCGAAGGAGCTTCTGCCCGGCGAGATAGTCGTACCCGCCGCTCAGCTCGATGCGGTGACGTCCGAAGGCGCGGGCCAGGCGCAGCGATCCCCCGAGCGACGTCTGCCGCATCGACTTCTCGACGCTGCGGTAGGCGGCCTCGAAGCCGTCGGCCGTCTGCTCGAACCCGACCTCATACATGTCGGGCGCCCCGGAGTAGAGGTCGCCGTGCAGGGCGATCTCGAAGTTCAGGCGGCTCAAGTCCTCGAAGTCGTCGCCGAAGCGGAGGTTGACGGCCGCATCGCCGTACATCACCCGCGCCCCGGGCTTGAGGGCCAGGACGAGCGCCGGATCGGCATACAGTCCGTAACGGTGGTATATCCGGTGGTCGTAGAAGAGGTCGCCCTCAAGCATGTGCCGGCCCAGGTACTTGCCCGCGGCCGCACCGATGCGGTTGGTCATCCACCACGAATCGTTGCTTACGCCGAAGTCGTTGCGCACGTCGGCATAGCGCCCCTCGTGGTTCAGATAGCCCATGACATAGCCCGTCGAGGGGTTCTGCGACGAGGCGTAGAAGTCTACCACCGAGTTGAGCGGATAGCCTGCCCCGACCTTCAGGTAACAGGGCAGCGGACGGTTGAACTCCCAGTAGGTCACCGTCGCCGGGCGGAAGGGCCGCGTGGCGAGGGTCGTGCGCAGCGACAGCGGCGTGACCGTATAGTCGATCTCGGGACGCAGCTTCACCGTATCGGTCATGTCGGGTTCGATGCGCAGTTTCTCGGCGCTCCCGACACTCGGGACGTAGGCCTTCGTGACCTCGACCTGTTTCTCGACCTGGGCCGCGGCACCCCACGGCAGCGCCGCCAGCAGCAGGGCGGCAAGGATGATCTTCTTCATCGTCAGTTCAGTTTTCGGATACGCTCTTTGGCCTCGTCCACGATGCCGTCGTCGGCGGGCGAATAGCCGTCCGCCACACTCTGATAGGTCGCGCGGGCCTGGAAATTGTCGCCCTTGCGGACGTAGACGTCGCCCAGCAGCAGGTAGGCCTTGGCCAGCCAGTAGGCCTGCGGCTCGCGCTCGGAATAGTCGAAGACAGCCTTCTCGGTGGCATCCAGATCACCCCGCTCGAAGAGCTCCTCGATCACGTAGTAGGCGGCCTCGGAGCCCTGCGGCGTGCGGACCTCCGCGGAGAGCTCGCGGTAGAGCTTCCCGGCCTCGGCGCGACGGCCCGACTGGCGCAGCACCCCGGCCCAGGCGTATTTGGCCTCGCGCAGCGCCGTCTCTCCGGCATCGTCGTGCGCGCAGACATCTGCGGCCATCGTCTCGATCCGCGCGGCGTCGCCCCCGGCCACCGTCGCACGGACGTAGCCCGTCATGGCGGCCTCACGGCCCGAAGCCGTCGTCGCCACGTCGTAGAGGCGGCGGTAGGCCGCGGCGGACTCGTCGTAGCGGCCCGCCTCGAAGGTCAGCGAGGAGAGCTGCTCGAGCACCTGCACCGTATACTGGTTCGTGCCCTGCGTGGCGAGCGTCGTGAGCGTGCCGATGGCCTCGTCACGCCGGTTCTGCCGCAGGTAGCAGTCGCTCAAATAGTAGAGCGCGTCGGTCACGTAGTACCCCTTGGGATAGTTCTCCACATAGCCGCGCAGCGAGCGGACCGCCGGCTCCTCCGACCCCTCGAGGTAGAGCGCGCGGGCAGCGGCGAAGGTCAGCGAGTCGCGCGAGAGGGCCGTCAGGTCGCTCTCCATGCCGGCCCGGGCAGCATAGTCGAAGTAGGCGTCGACGTTGCCGTCTGAGACGTAGATCTCGCGAATGCCCTGCATGGCGGCCTTCGCCTCGGAGGACTTCGGCGACGCGGCGACGACCATGTCGTAGTATTTCAGCGACTTCTGCTTGTCGCCCAGATTCAGGTAGGCAAGGCCCAGGTCCGAAAGGGCCTGCGCCCGGCGCGGCGAGGAGGGATAGTCGGCGATGAAGCGTTCGAGCTGCTTCGCACCGTCGGCATAGCGCTGCTCGGCGATGTAGCTGCGGCCCAGCTCGTAGGAGGCGGCATCGACGTAGTCGCCGCGGCCGTCCGCCAGGATCTGGCGCAGTGCCTGCTGCTTCTCCGACGTGCGGCCCAGAATGCCGAGCGTCACGGCCCGCTTGTAGCGGGCGTAGTGCATCTCGGGCGTCGCCAGCGCAATCGCGCGGTCGTACTCCTTGACCGCCCGGTCGAACTCGCGGTCGCTGTAACGCACGTCGCCGAGCCGGTTGCAGGCATCGGCCCGGTAGCGGTCGCGCGCGGAGTAGAGGGCGAGGAACTTGTCGAAGGCCGCCCCGGCCTGCAGCATGTCGCCGCGCACGAAGGAGCAGTAGCCGAGGTTGTACCACGCCAGCGCATATTCGCGCTCGGTGCGCGGCGCCCGCTTCAGGTAGGCGTTGTACTTGGCCGCGGCGACCGTATGGTCGCCCTGCGCAAAGGCGATCTCACCCTGCCAGAAGTCGTTGAGTGCCGTATACTTGGGGCTGACGTTCACGGCGGCCGACTCGGTCAGGTAGCGCCGTGCGGCGGCCAGGTCGCCCTCTTCGTAGGCCTCCAGTCCGCGGAAATAGGAGATCTTCTGCAGCGCCGCCCGGATGTCGGCATCCTGCGTCGGCATCGCCTTGATGGCGCGGTAGGCGGCGTCGTAGTCGTGCGAATTGTAGTAGGCGGCGATGAGCAGCGTGCGCGCCTCCGGGGCCCGCGGCGAAGAGGGATAGCGCTCCAGATAGCGCGAGAGCAGGTTGATCGCCCCGTTGAAGGCCCCGCCGCCCAATTCATATTGCAGCTTGGCGTAGTTGAAGAGGGCATCCTCGGCAATCGCAGCGTCGAACTTCTCGTCGGCCGCCATGGCGAAGGCCTGCATCGCCCCCTGCTTGTCGCCCGCGCGCAGGTAGCAGTCGGCCAGGTGGTAGGAGGCGTTCTGCGTCAGCTCGTCCTCCGCACCGCACGCCTTGCGCAGCCACTCGGCCGCCTCGGCATAGCGCGCCGTGCGGTAGAGCGAGAAACCCTTGAGGTAGCAGTCGTCGCGGTCCGTCTCGCCGCCCGTCTCCGCATAGGCCTCGAGGTGTTCGAGTGTGCGGTTGTAGTCGTCCAGATGGAACCACGACTCGGCGATGACCCGCTCGAGCTCCGCACGGCGTTCGGGCACCGAGCGGCGGACCAGCTCGTCGCCGTGGTCGACAACGTAGCGGTAGTTGCCCTCGAGGAACTCGATCTGGAGCAGGTAGTACGGCACGACCGAGCGGTAGGCGTCGCTCTGCTGCAGAGCCGAGAAGCCCTGCCGCGCCCGGCCGTAGCGCCCCTTCGCGTAGTCGATGTAGGAGCGGTAGTAGAGCGCATGGTCGGCATATTCGCTGCGGTCGCCGATGCGGTCGAAATGGTCGTAGGCCCGGTCGTAGTCGCCCCCGGCGAACTCGACATAGCCCATGCGGATGTCGTACTGCTCGCGGCGCGAGCGGCTCAACGCCCGGTAGTCGGTCCGCTCGAAGTATTCGCGCGCACGCCGCATGTCGCCGATCGTGCAGTAGAACGACGCCAGCGAGAAGCGCTCGTCGTTGCCGAAGACCGAGTCGGGATAGCGCTCCTCGAACTCCCGGAGCGACGCCTCGGCATCGGCCGCGCCCAGCTCCACGGCGCAGGCCGCCAGGTAGAAGTCGACCTCCTGCCGGAGCAGCAGCTCCTCGGGAGTCAGCGCCTGCCGCGCCCGGAGAAACTCGTGCCGGGCATCGCTCCACCGGCCGCAGTCGAAGAGGTCGCGCCCCCGGTCGAGAGCCGCGGGCCGCTGCGCCGCCTGCGCTGCTGCGGTGCAGAGCGCCAGGGCGAGAGTCAGCAACAGGATTTTCGTTTTCCGCATAGAGACATTTTCTTGATGACGGGCAAAGATACGAATTTTTGCCCATCCGTCCGCTACCCAAGGAACGGAATTTGCCGTGCGGATATTGTCGAACCATAAAACCGAATACGATGACTGAAAAGGTAACACTGGAAATCGCACCCGACGGAGGATACCGCATCCTCGACGGCCGGACGTGCGACAGGATGACGCCGCGCGAGCTGCTGCTCCTGGCCGCGGCCCGCTGTGCCGCGGAGACGGCCCTAATGATCATGCACAAGGAGCAGCTGACGCCGCGCCATTTCGAGATCACCTCATCGGGCAGTCTGACCGACGAGGCGGCGCCGATCGAACCGTCGTTCGGCTCCTTCCACCTGGTCTACCGCATCGAATGCGCCTCGGAGGAGGAGCAGGCCAAGGCGGGACGCGCCGTCAGGCTCACGCAGGAGAAATACTGCGGCATGGTGCGCATGCTTGCACGCATCGGTCCCGTGACGCACGAGACGGCCGTGGTCACGACCCAGCCGGCCGGCGCATGACCCGATGCGGACCTTCGTGACGACGGGCGGCGGGGAGTACCCTGCCGCCCGTCGTTTCAGCGCGCCGTGATGCGGGCGTAGTCCGAGACCGCCACGGCGTAGTTGTAGTGGGCGCGGATGGCGTTCGTGTAGAGCTGAATCCAGCTCAGCTGCGCCTGCAGAACGTCGAGCACCGTGGCCAACCCCTCGCCGTAGGAGTAGGTGCTGATCGAGAGGTTCTCGCCCGCGATGCGCAGGCTCTCCTCCGAGGCGTCGACCTGGGCGCGGCTCTGCACGAGGGCCGTCCAGCCGTTCATCTCCTCGAGGACGATCTCGTCGTAGAGCTGTGCCGCACGCCACTCGGCCTGCCGCCGCACGGCCTGTGCCGCACCCACGGCCCGGCGGCGCTCGCCCCAGTGGAAGATCGGCACCGAGAGTTTCACGAAGGCCGAGCCATCAAGCGACGTGCGGCCCGTGCGGTTGGGCGTGTCGGGCTGCCACGAGCCGCCCACGCCGACGCTCAACTGCGGGTTATAAGACGCCCGAGCAGCCTCGACGGCCGCCTGCGCCTGCTCGGTGCGCAGCTGCGCGGCGGCATAGTCCGCCCGGTCGGACGGCAGTTGCGCCGCCTCGACGCGCCGGGGCATCGGCAGCGAATCGCGGATCCCCTGTGCCAGCCTTACCCCGCGTGTCGCCTCCTCGCCGCACAGCACGTTGAAGTTGTGCTGCGCCACCTCGCGGCGCTGCTCGACCGACACCAGCTCGAACTCCGCCTCGCTCAACCGCGCGTCGATCATCAGCACGTCACCCCGGGCGATGAGCCCCTCGGCGAAGCGGCGGTCGACGACCTGCTTGAGCGAGCGGATGATGGCGACATACTGCCGCATGGCCTCGGCATAGAGCTCCGCGGCCGAGAGGCTCCAGTAGGCATAGTCGGCGGCATAGCGGACTTCGAGCTGCGAGAACTCCTCGTCGCAGAGCGCGATGTCGTACCCCGCCTCGGCGCTGTGCACCGAGGCACGCACGGCCCCGCCGCCGTAGAGCGTCTGCACGATCTGCGGCAGCAGGCTGAAGGTCCAGCGCTCGACCCCGTCGTGATGGCGCGCCGAGAGCGAGAAGCTGCCGTCGGCCGCCAGACGCGGCAGCCGCCCCGTGCGGGCCTGGCCGAGCGTTTGGGCCGCGGCGTCGACCTGCGCCGCGGCGACCTTGAGCTGGCGGCTGTAGCCGGCCACGGCCGCGCGGTAATCGTCGAGCGTCGTCTGCGCACACAAGGGCGCGGCGACAAGGAGCAGAAGGGCTGTGCAGAGGGTTTTCATGGCTTGCGGATGTGATAGAAGAGCGCATAGACGACCGGCAGCACGCAGACCGTGAGCAGCGTGGCGACGAAGAGCCCGCCCATGATCGTGGCGGCCATCGCGCCGAACATCGCGTCGAAGAGCAGCGGCAGCATGCCGAGGATCGTCGTACCGGAGGCCATCGCCACGGGAACGATGCGACTGCGCGTCGCCTCGACGAGCGCCTCGTAGGGCGAACGCCCCGCGGCGCGCAGCGTGCCGATCTGCTCGACGAGCACCACGGCGTTCTTGATGTTCATGCCCACGAGCCCCAGCAACCCGAGCAGCGAGAAGAAGTTGAAGACCTTGCCCGTCACGGCAAGGCCCGCCACCACGCCGATGAAGATGAGCGGGATCATCAGCAGGATCACCGCCGGATCGCGGTAGTTGCGGAACAGCAGCAGCAGGACCGTGAAGATCAGCACCAGCGTCAGCGGCAGGTAGCGCGCCAGCGCGGCGTTGGACTCCTGCTGGCTCTCCTGCTCGCCGAAGACGCGCATCGCATAGCCGTCGGGCAGTGCGACCGTGCGTTCGATCTCCCGACGCAGCGTCGTGAAGAGCTCCTTGGTGTTGACCCCGCGCGCGGGATCGCACTGCGCCCGCATCACGCGCTGTCGGTTGTAGCGCTTGATGACGCCGCTGCGGAACTCGAAACGGAAGCCGTCGACGGCCTGCGCGATCGGGAAGACCCGCCCGGCGGGCGTGAAGATCGGCAGCGACTGGAGGTTGGTCAGGTTGTAGTCGCCGATGTTCTCGTCCTTGAGCAGGATTGGCAGGAAGAGGTCGCCCTCGCGGTATTCACCCAGGCGATAGCCCTGCGTGGCGATGGTCAGGCCGCGGGCCAGCTGGCTGCGCGTGATGCCGATGCGCTGCCCCTTCATCTGCGAATAGAGGGGCCGCCACGTCGGGATGCGGTTGCCCCAGCCGTTGCGGATGTTCACGGCACCGGGTGTGCGCCGCATGATGGCCTCGGCCCGGGCCGTCAGCGCGCGCAGCGTGTCGATGTCGTCGCCGATGAATCCGAACTCGATGGCCGCGTCGGGCACGGGCGAGAGCTTGAAGAGCGACGAGCGCAGCCACACGTCGGGGAAGTTCGCCTCGACGTAGGCGCCAAAGCGCTCCTCGACCGCGACCGTCTGCCGTCGGTCGTGCACCTCGACAAGGATGTTGCCGAAGTTGGGCCGCAGCGAGACGCTGCTGCTGGCCAGGTAGTAGCGCGGCGGCGTGGCGCCCATCGTCATCGAGACGCACTTCACCTCGGGCTGCGCCTGCAACCACGCCTCCATGCGGAGCAGGTTCTCCTCCGTGGCGCGGACGTCGTACCCCTCGGGCAGCAGCACGTCGGCCCGGAAATAGGGCTTGTCGAGCGACGGAAAGAAGTTCTGCGGCATGTGCCCCATGACGGCGAGCGACGCGGCGAAGAGCACGGCGACCCCCGCGACGACCGTCCACCGCCTGCGCAGCAGCGCCGCCAGCAGGCGGTCGAACGCCCGGTAGAACTTCGTGTCGTAGGGGTCGTGCACGGACTTTTCGGTGCGGAGCAGGAAGTTGCCGAACAGGGGCGTCTGCGTCAGGGCCAGCACCCAGCTCAGCAGCAGCGAGAGGGCCAGCACGACGAAGAGCGGCTTGACGATCTCGGCGACGGACGACGGCGCGAGGTAGAGCGGCAGGAACGAACAAACGGCGATGAGCGTGGCGCCCAGCAGGCTCCAGCGCGGGGCGTTGGCCCCGTCGACGAAGGCCTGCCGCCGGGCTGCACCCCGCAGCATGGCCTGCCGGGCGTTGTCCGTCACGACGATGGCGTTGTCGACAAGCATGCCCATGGCGATAATGAAGCCCGCGAGCGACGTGCGGTTCAGCCCCTCGCCGAGCAGCTGCATGAGCAGCAGCGTCCCGCCGATCGAGAAGAGCAGCGAACTGCCGATGAGCACCCCGGAGCGGGCCCCCATCACAAGCATGATGACCAGGATGACGATCCCGACCGACTCGGCCAGGTTGAGCACGAAGGTGCGGTTGGCCTCGCGGGCGATGCGGTTCTCGGGATAGAGCACCGCAAGGTCCATGCCCACGGGCATGCGGGCGACGAGCGCCGCCAGCACGGCGTCGATGCGCTCGCCGGTCCGCACGACGTCGACCTGCTCCTCGGTCGAGATGCCGATGCCGATGGCGCGCCGCCCGTTGACGCGCATCAGCGTCTGCGGCGGATCGACATACCCGCGTTCGATGCGGGCGATGTCGCCCAGACGGTACTGCCTGCCCGAGGAGGAGATCAGCAGCTGGTCGGCGATGTCCTCCAGCGAGCGGTAGGTCCCCGACTCGAGAATCCGGATGCGGAGCGCCCCGGCCTGCTTCTCGCCGCTGTCGACCAGGGCATTCTGCTGCGAGATGGTCTGCACGACGGTCTCAGGGCGGATCGAGAAGTTGGCCAGCGCCGCGAGGCTGACGTAGACGTTCACGACGGGCGTCTGCTCGCCGAAGAGCGTCACCTTGCGCACGCCGCCGACGGTCACGACATGGGTCTTGATGCGCTGCGCCCAGTCGCGCAGTTCGGACCACGAGAAGCCCTCGTCGGCCGAAAGTCCGTAGTAGATGCCGAAGAGGTCGCCGAAGTCGTCGGCCACGATGATGCGCGACGCCTCCGCGGGCAGCTGCGCCTGGACGTCGAGCACCTTGCGGCGCAGCTCGTCCCACAGCTGCGGGATGTCGCGCGCCGGGGTCGCCGGGTCGAGCTCGACGAGGATTTTCGAGAGTCCGTAGCGGGACTCGGAGGTGATCTTGTGCACGCGCCGCATCGACTGCACCTCGCGTTCGACGGGCTCGGTGACGAGCTGCTCGACCTCGGCGGGCGTGGCGCCCGGGTAGCGGCAGAGCAGCGAAGCGCTCTTGATGACGAAGGTCGAATCCTCCTTTTTGCCGAGCGTCGCGAAGCCCGCCACGCCGCCCACGAGCAGCACGAGCAGGAAGAACCACACCACGCGGGCGTTCTTCAGGGCATATTCGGGCAGGTTCATGGCTTGTCGCTCATTATGCGCACCGGCTCCCCCTCGCGCAGCTGATAGACCCCGGCCGTCACGACGCGCTCGCCGGGTTTGACGCCGCTGTCGACGATGACGCGGTCGCGGCCGTAGAGCCCGCCGAGCGTCACGGCGCGCCGCTCGACCCGCTCGCCGTCACCGACGATCCAGACGTAATCCCCGCCCTCGGCCGGTGCGCAGACGGCCGTCAGCGGCAGCGACACGGCATCCGCAACGGGGTCGGCCGTGCGCATGGTGACGGTGCACGACATGCCCGGAGAGATGCGGTAGCGCGCCGTATCGACTCCTTCGAGCGTCAGCGAGACGGGAAAGCCCGAGGCGTCGGACGACGTGCGGGCGTAATCCTTCAGCCGCGCCGCGAACACCACGCCGCGGTAGTTGTCGAACACCACGTCGAAGTGCGTCGAGGGGCGCGCGAGGACTTCGAGCGCGCTCTCGGGCAGGGTGAACTTCACGGTCGAGGTCTCGGGCGCCACCAGCCGCAGGATCGTCTGCCCGGACTGCACGCGCTCGTACTTGTCGACGTATGCCGCCTCGATGACCCCGGCGAACGGGGCCCGCAGCCGCGTCTCCTGCAACAGGTCCGTCGCATTCTCATACGACGAGCGGGCCTGCGCATAGCGCGTCTGCGCCGCCTCGGCCTCCTGCCGCGAGACGGCCTCGTGCTGCAACAGGCGCTGCATGCGCTGCATCTGCGAGCGCGCCTCCTCGTAGGCCGAGCGCTGGGCCGCGACCTGCAGCTCGACATCCCGGGGATCGAGTTCGGCGAGCAGTTGCCCCCGGGCCACGGCCTCGCCCTGCGAAACGGGGATGTCGAGCACCTGCCCCGAGAGCTTGAAGGCCAGATTGACGGCATCGTCGGGCGTGGCCAGCCCCGCAAAGTCGCGGTCGATGAACCCGGCCCGCACGGCCGTCTCGACCTTGACGGGGCGCACCGAACCGACCGGCACGCTCCTGCCGCCGCAGGCCGCCGCCGCACAAGACATCACAAAGAAAAGAAACCGGCGCATACGAAAAAAGTTGACTCCGAATTGTCGGAGTCAACTTTCATACCATTGTGCGCCGCAGGGCCCCTACGGCCGAATATCGCGACAACTCCTTTTAGCCGAGATCGTTCCGTTGTCGAGGACGACCAGCCCGTTGTCGGCCCGCAGCAGGGTCTTCATCGTCGAGGCGTCGATGTTGTAGCAGGGAACCTCCCCCGAGCCGAAATCGTGGCTGTAAACATCGTAGAGCGGCTGCGGCGTCAGGCAGACGACCGCGGCGCCCTCCTCCGCGGCGCGGGCAACCAGTCGCGCCATGCGGCGCGCGCAGCTGCGCGGCAGGCGGTCGAACGACGTCACGCAGAGCATGTAAAGACGCCCGGGCGTCGAGAGCACCTCCTCGGTGGCATCGCCGTCTGCGCCGTGCAGCGCGAACTCGCTCACCAGCGGCCGGATTGCAGGCTCCTCGCTCGTCGTGCGCGTGTCGACCCACTCCCACTTCGTCTCGTCCTGCCACTCCGTGTCGTCGAGCGTGAACTCGCGCTCGCGGCCCGTGCGGCGGTTGCGGTAGACGAGCACCGTCTCGGTCTCGCCGGCCCCGATCTCGGGAGCCCGCTTCGCCTCGAGGATGTTGACCCCGACCTTGTAGGGCAGGAAGTCGACGAGCGGCAGGTGGCGGTAGCAGTAGTAGCCCAGATACATCGACAGGCAGAAGAAGGCCACCGTCAGGCACACCTCCAGCGGGTTGAATGCGAAGATGCGGTCGGGCCGGTAGCGCCACCAGACGACAAGGGCCATGGCCAGCAGCACGACGTTCTTCGCGAAGGTCTCCCACGGCGAGAGTTTCAGCGCCTCGCCGAAGCAGCCGCAGTCCTCGACGGGGATGAGCGTGGCGCTCAACAGGGTCAGCAGCGTGAAGAAGCAGAGCGACAGCACCGCGAAGATCGAGATGAGCCGGATGCGCACCTTGAAGAGGAGCATGCAGCCCATCATCAGCTCGGCGCCGCACAACCAGATCGAGAAGGCCATCGACCCCCACTGCAGGTACTCCATGCCGTAGATCGAGAGGTACTCGTTGACCTTCAGCGCCGTACCCCACGGGTCGATCACCTTCGTGAAGCCCGAGAAGATGAACGTGAAGGCGAGCGCCAGGCGGCAGATGCGCGACAATATCTTGAATCCGCGTTTGTTTCTCATCGTTTTCCGAGCACGGGGGTCAGCTCCGCGCGTATTTTTTCAAAAATTTCCTCGGGCGACGCCATCGCCCCGGCGGCATTGCTGCAGTCCACGACGCGCAGCGTCGGATCGGCGGCCGCCGCTTCGAGGTAGACCTCGCGCACGCGCCGCTGCAGGTCGAGCGACGCCTCGTGGATATCCTCCGCACCGTGCAGGTAGGCGCGGTCGTCGCCCGCGCGCTGCTCCGTGAGCTTGCGCTCGGTGAAGGCGAAGGGCACGTCAAGGAAGAGCGACAGATCGGGACGCGGCAGGGCGTTGTGTCCGAACTCCAGGTCGAGGATCCAGCGGGCCAGGCGGCGACGCGGCTCCCCCTCGGGCAGTTTGGCGCACTGGAAACCGACGTTCGAGTAGACGTAGCGGTCGAGCACCACGGCGCGTCCTTCGGCAAGCCAGTCGCGGATCTGCCCCGCCGCCTCGGCGCGGTCCCCGGCGAAGAGCAGCGCCACGAGGTAGGGATCCACCTCCCCGACACCGCCGAACTCGCCGCGCAGGAAGCGGGCGATCAGCTCGCCGTAAACGGGCGCGTCGAAGCGCGGAAAATGGATATACTCGCTGCGCAGGCCGCTCGCCGAGAGCAGCTCGCGCAACAGACGGACCTGGGTCGACTTGCCCGCTCCGTCCAGTCCTTCGAGTACGATGAACATCGGTTCCTTGCGTTTATTGTGGTTTCGTTTCGGTTCTCCGCCTACTGGCGCAGCATGCGCACGGCCCGCACGACACCTGCGGCCAGCGCATCCACCTCCGCTTCGGTGTTGTAGAGCGCGAACGACGCGCGGCACATGCCCGTCACGCCGTAATGGTCCATCACCGGCTCGGCACAGTGGTGTCCCGTGCGGACGGCGATGCCCAGCTTATCGAGGATCATCCCCATGTCGTAGGGGTGCACCCCCTCGACGTTGAACGACACGATGGCGCACTTGTCCGCCGTCGTGCCGTAGATGCGCAGTCCGTCGATCGCCCCGAGGCGTTCGGTCGCCCGGTCGAGCAGCGCCCGTTCGTGGGCCTCGACCTCCGCGGGATCGAACTGCTGCACATACCGCACCGCCTCGCCCAGCCCGATGGCCCCGACGAAGTTGGCCGTTCCGGCCTCGAACTTCAGCGGCACGGGGGCATAGGTCGTGCGGGCGAAGGTCACGCGGTCGACCATGTCGCCGCCCCCGAGGAACGGGGGCATGGCATCGAGCAGCGCCCGCTTGCCGTACAGCACGCCGATGCCGGTCGGGCCGTAGAGCTTGTGGCCCGAAAAGGCGTAGAAGTCGCAGTCGAGCGCCTGCACGTCCACGCCGCCGTGCACCACGCCCTGGCAGCCGTCGACGACGATCACCGCCCCGACGGCATGGGCCGCGCGGATAACGGGGCGCAGGTCGGGCCGTGTGCCGAGCGTATTGGAGGCCTGCGTCACGGCGACCACGCGCGTGCGTGCGTCGAGCAGCGATTCGAGCAGGTCGGTGCGCAGCGCCCCCTCGTCGTCGAAGGGCAGCATGCGCAGCTCGGCCCCCTTGCGCTCGACGAGCAGCTGCCACGGCACGAGGTTCGAATGGTGTTCCATCTCGCTGACGACGATGTTGTCGCCCGCATGCACGAAGCGCTCGCCCCAGGCGTAGGCCACCGTGTTGAGCGACGCCGTGGCCCCGGCCGTGAAGACCACCTCCTCCTTCGCCGCGGCGCCCAGGAAGGCGGCAATCCGCTCGCGGGCCGCCTCGTAGCGCGTCGTGGCCTCCTCCGAGAGCAGGTGCACGCCGCGGTGGATGTTGGCATTCAGCTCGCGGTGCAGCCGGTCGACGGTCTCGATCACCGACAGGGGCTTCTGTGCCGTGGCTCCGTTGTCGAGGTAGACCAGCGGCCGTCCGTAGACTTCGCGTGCGAGGATCGGAAACTCCCCGCGTATCTTTTCAATATCCAGCATCGTCACATCCGTTCCATTTTCGCGGCGACAGCCTCCAGCAGCACCTCGCCCAACGGCTCGATGCCGCAGCGGCGCACGATGTCGCCGACGAACCCTTCGATCTGCAGCCGCCGGGCCTCGGCTTCGCTCAAGCCCCGCTGCCGCATGTAGTAGACCGCTTCGGCATCCATCTGCCCGACCGTTGCGCCGTGCGAGCACTTCACGTCGTCGGCATAGATCTCCAGCTGCGGCCACGTCGTGATGCGCGCCGTGTCGCTCAGGAGGATGTTGCGGCTCTGCTGCTGCGCGTCGGTGCGCTGGGCATCCTGTGCCACGTAGACCAGCCCGTGGAACTCACCCACGGCACGGCCTCCGGCCACGCCCTTCACACACGACTCGCTCCGGCAGTCGGAGACGTTGTGCGCCGTATGCAGCCGCACGACGCAGTGCTCCTCGTCCGCGGCAAGGAAGACCCCGCCCAGCGTATTTTCGGCCCCGCGGCCGTTCAGGTCGATGCGGTAGGCGGCATTGGCGCTCGCCAGCTGCACCGTCGTGATGCGGCAGTCGCTCCGGGCCGCCTGCGCCACGGCCACCTCGGCGAAGGCCTCGGCCGTGAAGAGCTCCGTAAGCTCGAGCCGCGCCCCCTCGCCCAGCGTGCAGCGCAGCGCCGAGAGCTCGGGCGAGGTGTGCAGCACGACGAGCCGCGCCGCGCCGCCCGCGGCGACCTGCACGTCGAGATGTCGCGGATCGACGGCCGCATAAGGCTCCGTCACGCACTGCGTGATGCGGAGCAGCTCCTCCCCCGCCGGGCGGAAGCCGCGAAGGATGTCAGGCAGCGTCGTCATTCGTTTCCGTACTCGTTGATGATGCGGTCGTAGCCCTCCTTCTCCAGATCGAGGGCCAGCGACTTGTCGCCCGTGTAGATGATGCGCCCCTTGTAGAGCACGTGTACCACGTCGGGCACGATGTAGTCCAGCAGGCGTTGGTAGTGCGTGATGACCACCGTGGCGTTCTGCGGCGTATGGAGTTTCGTCACGCCCGTGGCGACGATGCGCAGGGCGTCGATGTCGAGGCCCGAGTCGGTCTCGTCGAGGATCGCCAGCTTCGGCTCGAGCATCGCCATCTGGAAGATCTCGTTCTTCTTCTTCTCGCCGCCCGAGAAGCCCTCGTTCACGGCGCGCGACGTGAGCTTCGGGTCGAGCTCCACGACGGCGCTCTTCTCGCGCATCAGGCGCAGGAATTCGGCCGCCGTAAGGGGCTCCTCACCGCGGAACTTGCGGTGCTCGTTCACGGCCAGCTTCATGAAGTTGGCCATCGTGACACCCGGAATCTCCACCGGATACTGGAAGCCGAGGAAGAGCCCCAGCCGGGCACGGTCCTCGATCGACATGGCGAGCAGGTCCTCGCCCAGGAAGCGCACCAAGCCCTCCGTGACGGTATACTTGGCATTTCCGGCCAGCACCGAGGCGAGCGTCGACTTGCCCGAGCCGTTCGGGCCCATGATGGCGTGGACCTCGCCGGCGCGGACCTCCAGGTCGATGCCGCGGAGAATCTCCTTGCCCTCGACCGACGCATGCAGATTTTTTACGCTTAACATATCTGTCTTGTCGTTTCTATTTGTCCTTTTTACATTTTTACATCCGGAATGTCTCCGGAATTCTGTCAGGGGGTGCCGCCGGATCTCCACGGGCCGCTCCGGAGCCTCGTCCGGATCTTCCCGGATACCCTCCATGCCCCGCCGGCGACCTCTCCGCACGCGGCTGGGAACTTCCATGCCCCGCCAACGCCTTCCTGCGCACGATCGGGAGCCTCTCGGCAAGCCCCGGTCCACCGACCCCTCGCGGCCGCTACCCTACCGTGCCCTCGAGCTGCAGGGCCAGCAGTTTCTGCGCCTCGACGGCGAACTCCATGGGCAGCTTCGCCAGCACCTCGCGGGCGTAGCCGTTGACGATCAGCCCCACGGCATCCTCGGTCGACAGTCCGCGCTGGTTGCAGTAGAAGAGCTGGTCGTCCGAGATTTTCGACGTCGTCGCCTCGTGCTCCACGACGGCCGTGCGGTTGCGGCAGTCGATCTCGGGGAAGGTGTGGGCGCCGCAGCGGTCACCGATCAGCAGCGAGTCGCACTGCGAATAGTTGCGCGCATGCTCCGCCCCCTTGGCCACGCGCACCAGACCCCGGTAGGCATTCTGGCTCCGGCCCGCGGAGATACCCTTCGAGACGATGCGGCTGCGCGTGTTGCGGCCGATGTGGATCATCTTCGTGCCGGTGTCGGCCTGCTGGAAGTTGTTGGTCATGGCCACCGAGTAGAACTCCCCGACGGAATTGTCGCCGGCGAGGATGCAGCTCGGGTATTTCCACGTGATGGCCGAGCCGGTCTCGACCTGCGTCCACGACAGGCGCGCGTTCTCGCGGCACAGGCCGCGCTTGGTGACGAAGTTGTAGACGCCGCCGCGCCCCTCGCGGTCGCCCGGATACCAGTTCTGCACCGTGGAATACTTCACCTCGGCGTCGCGCTCGACGACGATCTCAACGACGGCCGCATGCAGCTGGTTCTCGTCGCGCTGCGGCGCCGTGCACCCCTCGAGGTAGCTCACGTAGGCCCCCTCGTCGGCGACGATGAGCGTGCGCTCGAACTGCCCCGTGCCGGCGGCATTGATGCGGAAGTAGGTCGACAGCTCCATCGGGCACCGCACCCCCTTTGGGATGTAGCAGAACGACCCGTCGGAGAAGACCGCGGCGTTCAGCGCGGCGTAGAAGTTGTCGGTATAGGGAACGACGCTCCCGAGGTACTTTTTCACCAGGTCGGGATGGTCGCGCAGCGCCTCCGAAATCGAGCAGAAGATGATGCCCTTCTCGGCAAGCGTCTCCTTGAAGGTGGTCTTCACCGAGACGGAGTCCATCACGGCATCGACCGCCACGCCTGCCAGCGCCATCTGCTCCTCGAGCGGAATGCCCAGCTTGTCGAACGTGCGCTTGAGTTCGGGGTCGACCTCGTCCATCGAGCCGAGCTTCTTGCGGGCCTTCGGCGCCGCATAGTAGATGATATCCTGAAAGTCGATCTCCGGGATCGTCAGATGCGCCCACGTCGGGGGTTCGAGCGTCAGCCAGTGCCGGTAGGCCGCCACGCGGCGCTCGGTCATCCACGCCGGCTCGCCCTTCTTTGCGGAGATCAGGCGCACGACCTCCTCCGAGAGCCCCTTGCCGATGGTCTCGGTCTCGATCTGCGAGGTGAAGCCGTACTTGTACTCCTGCTCCCCGATATTTTCCAATAGGTCTTTCTCTTTTCCTGCCATACGAGCAAAATATCGTACAAAGGTAAAAAATCTAATCCGAATTTCATAATGCTCCCGGCAAATACGGTACCGCGGACCAGCACAGCGGCAAAAAAAGGGCGGCACCCCAGAGGATGCCGCCCGGAACAGCGCGTCGTCAGCGCAATCAGTTCGGGATGTACTCGATGCTGTAGAAGCGCAGACCGCCCGTAGGATAGATGTAGACCGGCGTCTCGCCCGATACCGTGATGTCGTACTCGAGCGTTGCGGGCGACGAGCTGGGCACACCGCCAAGCTGCTGCTGCGCCCCGGCGGCATCGTCACCGACCTGTACGGTCACGTAACGGTCCGCAGAGCCGTCGCTCGTGTTCGATGCCACGACCCGGACCTTGCCCGAGGTCGTCGCCGTGAAGGTGAAGACACGGTACTCGATCGTTCCGCCGCCGTTGGGCTGGATGTAGGCGCCCGAGTCACCCTCGCCGCCACGGATGTTGTGGCTGTCGGTCTTGATCGTCAGGCCGTCGATCGTCTCGCTGAAGTTCGTCAGGCCATCGCTGCCCGCAGCCTTCAGCCGTGCGATCAGGTCGCTGAACGATGCCGACGAGAAGTTCCACTCCTGTGCCACGGGCTCGGGAACACCCGACATGTCAGGCTCCCACGACAGACCGTAAACATTGATCGTGGCATAGCAGTAGATGTAGATCGTCGTCTCGCCCGAGAGGTCGGTGAACTTCACCGTCTTGGCCTCGCCGTCCGACGAGGTCGGGCAGGCTTCGCGCAGGTACTCCTTGCCGTTGGCGCTCACGCCCACTTCGCGCGTGGCGTCCGAGCTGCTGCTCGAGATGGCCTTCACGGTCAGCGTACCGTTGCCGCTCACGCGCAGAGCCAGGGCACGCAGCGTCGGCGTCACACCCTCCAGCGTACTCTTGCCGTTGAACTTGATGCGGTCCACCGGCTCGCCCAGCTCGCCGATCGAGTGCTCGATGGTCATGTGCTTCGAGTCGCTGGCCAGGAACTGGAGGTTGCCGAAGACGGACGTCTCCTTGATGTCACCGGCCGGGAAGGACGAGGCATCGGCAATATCCCACGTGTAGGCCGACGATACGGTCGTCAGCACGCCCCTGATCGTGATCGTCACGCTGGCAGCCTCCGAGTCGAGCCAGTTGAGCGAGCCCTCGGCCGCCTTGGCTACGACCGACAGCGTGTGCTGGCCGGCCTTGAGCGAAGCCACCGTCGAGGCGGGAATCTCATACGAGGGGGTCTCCACCGTCTCGGTCTTGCCGTTGAAGGTCACTTCGTAGGCTGCGGCGTTCGGCACGGCGTTCCATGCCACGGCGATCGGCTGCGACGTGCCCTGATCCACGGCCGGGATGTCGGTCGTCGTGAAGACGGGCGTGTCGAGGGCCTTGGGCTCGCCGCCCGAAACCACCTCGAGCGACCACTCGAGCGCCTGCAGCTCGACGGGTGCGCAGCTGCAGATGTAGACCGTCGTCTCACCCTGGATGTCACCGAAGCCGAACTTGCTCTGCTTGCCGTCGGCCGGAACCGCATAGCGGGTGCCGTTGACGATGATCTCCATGTGCTTGTTGTAGCCGGCATCACCGGGCGTGATGAGCACCGAACCCGGCACGCTCACCTTGAAGGCCAGGGCGTTGTTCGTCGGGACGTCGAGCACCGAGAGGGTCGAGGCGGCCGAGAACGAGATCGTACCGTTGTCCGTAACGGCCATCGGGGCCTCCTCGTCGTTGACGATGAACTGCAGGTTGCCCAGGATCTTCGTCGAGAGGATCTCCTGCGGCTCGAAGTTCTCCGTGTCGGCGAAGTTCCAGACCGTAGCCTCCGTGATGACGTTCAGTTCGGTCTGCTCGGGCACGATGGGAGCCACGGCATTCCACCAGCGCGGATCGCCGATACGTGCCGAGGCGATCTCGTCGTTCACCAGATAGAACTTGCCGCGCAGCGAGTTCTCGCACGGGTCCTCCGTGAGGATCTTGCCGCCATTCTGCGTGGCCGTGGCCTGCGTGATCTCCACGCCGTCCGAAATCTTGGCCTCGAAGAAGGTGTCCGCACAGTTGTAGAAGTAATTGCTCTGGATGAGCGTCGGCAGCTGCACGGAGCTGTTGTTGGCGATGAAGCGGGCATTCTCACCCGTCTCGTTCAGGAAGAGGTTGTTGGCATACTCCATGACCGGAGCCGTGCCGCGCACGTAGAAGATACCCTTGTTGTTGCCGTCGGTTACCGTGGAGAAGTTGCTGAAGGTGTTGTTGCGGATGACGATCGACGAGAGGGTCTCCTTGGCGTCGACACGCAGGAACGAACGGGCGCCGTTGTAGAAGGTCGAGTTGGTGATCGTCAGCGTGCCGTGCGTCGATTCGGTGCGGAAGTCGATGAAGTCACCGCCGCTGTTGCCCATGTTGGCGGCATAGAGGCCGTCGAAGAGCAGCGTCTGGATGGCCGAACCGGCCTTGTTCTCGTAGAAGATGTTGCGGTAGCCTGCCAGGTCGCAGTTCTTTACCGTCACGGAGTTCATCGTGATGGCATCCTTCACCTCCATGAGCGACGAGGCCGCATCGGCGCCGTCGAGCGAGAGGTCCTCCAGACGGATGTCGTTCACACCGGGATTCAGACCGATGCCCAGGCCCACGATCGCGGGCTTCGCACCCTCGAGCGTCGTCTCGCCGATGATCGTCAGGTCGGCGGCCAGCGCCGATGCGGGGTTGGTCTCGCCTTCGCCGTAGGAGGGCACCGTATAGGGCGTCTCACTGTAGGCCAGCTGGTACTTGCCGCCGTCCACGAAGGCCTGCATGAGCTGCTCGATCGTCGAGATCTTCGTCATGTTCTGCATGTCGGGACGGGTCCAGACATCCTGACCGCCGCGGCTGGCGCTGTTGTAGTAGACGGCCACGAAGTACTCGGTCGAGGGCTGCAGATCACCGATCGTCGCCGTGGCGGCCTGCACCTGCTCATCGGACAGATCGAGGCGCACGGGCTCCTGGTCGGCCGAAGCGACCGGCGTAGCCAGCAGGTGCGTCACATACTGATCCTGATCCCACTTCAGCGTCACGCTGTTTGACGTGCGCTCCGTGACGACGGGATTCAGCGGGTCCATGATCGCGTAGGTCACGATCGGGCCGGCGACGGCCACGTGCGACGGCGCGGTGCGCTCGTTCTGGCTGAAGGCCTGCACGGTGGCATAGTACTCGTTCTCGGCCACAAGGTCGAGCGTCACGGGAACTTCCGCCGGGGTGAGGTCGCTCTTGGTCTCAACCACCGTGGTGAGTCCCTCGTCCGAATAGATGACGACTTCATAGGTATCCGTCGTGCGCACGTCCCACGTCAGGCGCACCTGGTTGCCCGTCGAGAGCACCGAGGCCGTGAAGTTCAGCGGCGTCAATGCCCGGTCGAGCACCAGCTCGTTATTGATGCCGTCCGGATCGTCCGAACAGCCGCCCAGTCCCGCTACGGAAAACAGCAGCAACCCGGACATCAATTTGCGAAATATGCTTTTCATAATCGTAAAATCTGTTTTGGTGGTCGATTATCCGTTAATAACCGTAATCGTTGTGAATCTGCCCCTGCGAGTTGTCGACGACACTCTGGAAGATGGGCCAGTACTGACGCGTATCGGGATCGCGGTCGTAGAGACGGTTGATCTCGGCAGTCGTGAACTTCGGGCTCTCGGTATCGCTTGCGCACGGCGCATAGCGCGAAACCTCACCCTCGGTATTGGTGTAGGGAATCCAGGTGGCGTCGGGAGCCGTCTGCTCGTCGCGTCCCAGGCCGTACATCTCGAGCTTCGTGCCCTCGACCTTGTAGTAGACGTAGCCGTCGCCCTGAGCCAGGTAGCTGAAGTCACCCGTCCAGTTGTTCAGGTCGTTGAGCTTCTGCTTCGTCTCGTCCATCTTCGTCTTGAGCAGGTTCCAGCGGATCAGGTCGGTCTTGCGGAGCATCTCGCCCACGAACTCGAGGGCGCGCTCGTCGACAATGGCGTCGAACATGGCGTCGGCCGAGCCGATGGCGTCGACGTAGCTCTGGGCCATCGCCTCGTTACCGGCGTAGGCACGCTTGCGCACCTGCAGGAGGTAGTTCTTCGCATTGTCCAGACCGCCGCCGTCCACCGAGGCGCACGACGAGTGAATGGCACACTCGGCAGCCATCAGATAGACATCCGACAGACGCATGTAGGGCGGTTTGAAGCCGTCGTCGTTACCGCCGCTGTAGGGATAGTTCTCCATCCACTCGAAGCGGTACTTGCCGAAATACCACGTGTCGAGACCCGCCAGTACGGGAGCCGTCGTCGTGGACGAAGGCGAGGTGTACTCCCAGATGTAGTTCACGCAGCTCACGTCGCGGCGCGTATCCTGCTTCTCGTACTCGAACCACATGGTCGGCACGGGACCCACGCTGCCGCCGCGGCTCGACGTTCCGGCCGTAGCGCCGATGAACTGGTCCGCTCCGTCGTGACGCACGGCGAAGGTGTAGTTCCAACGTCCGCGGTTGTTGCCGTAGGGGAATACCCAGAGCACCTCGCGGCCCGTACCGGCAGCCGTCAGGTCAAAGTTGTTCAGGTCGCGCCACAGCTGCTCGAAGCTCGGGTAGAGCGACATTCCGCTGTTGCGGATCACATCCACGCAGGCGGCCAGCGCCTTCGGGTAGAGGACATCCTGCTGCAGTTCGGGATCGGAGCTCAGGCGCACCGAACCGGCATCGCCCGTACCGACCATGCCGTCGGCGGGACGCAGCGCATAGCCCGAGGCCATGAGCGCCAGACGGGCGTAGAGGCCCTTGGCGAAGGCCTTGTTGATGCGGTCGGTCGTCGTGGCATGTCCCTGACCGGGCCACGGCAGATAATCGTAGGCCTCCTCCAGGTCGCCGAGGATCTGCTTGAAGATCACGTCACGGCTCGTCTTCGGGATGTAGATGTCGTCGCTGATCGGCTCCGTGCGGAAGGGCACGTCACCCCAGGCGCGGATCAGGTCGTAGTACATCACGGCACGCAGCGTCAGCGCCTCGCCCAGCAGATAGGCCATGTCGGCGTTGTTCTCGATGTTGCCGTACTGCCGCAGGTTCTTGATGTTGAGGTTCGCACGCTCGATGGCCGTGTAGTAGGGCGAATAGGCGTCCGCACTGCTGCCCGAGGTGTTCATCTCGCCGTTGGTCGGCAGCAGGTCGTAGCCGTAGATGGCCTGACGGTTGGCGTTGTTCGCCTGATCGGTCTCGTTGCTCCAGTTGTTGCCCCACTCGATGTCGGTGTTCAGACCCACGTAGGGATGGTAACGGCCACGGTGGTTCGCCTTCTCAAGCAAAGCCTGCGTGATACCGAAGTTGCACCCTTCGGCCAGCTCGTAGTTCGAGAAGACCGTCTCGGTGTCGAACGACGACTTGGTTTCCGTTTCCAGCAGATCGGAGCAGGCACAGAGCGCTCCTGCAGCCGACAAAACGAATATATATTTGAATGCTTTCATACGATGATGTAGATTTTGCTTTGGTCAAGATTAGAATGTGAGGTTCGCACCGAAGACGACGCTGCGGCTGCGCGGATAGGCCGAATAGTCGACGCCCGGCGTCAGCGGCGTGGCACGGCGGGTATCCACCTCGGGATCGTAGCCCGAGTAACCCGTCCAGCAGAAGAGGTTGGTACCCGTCACGTAGAGACGGAACCGCTGGATGCGGAGCTTCTTCATCCAACGCTCGGGGAGCGTGTAGCCCACCGTCACGGACGACAGACGCAGGAACGATCCGTCCTCCACGGCCCAGTCGCTGAAGACGGCCGAGGACATGAGCGGCGACCACATCGTCGTACCTTCATTGACGGTTCTCAACTGTTCGGGATCGGTGATCAGCTCGCCCGTCGCCCAGTCGATGTTGGTCCAGCGGTTCTGCGTGGCCATGATGTCAAGCAGGTTGCGGAAGTTGTTCTTCGTACCGCGCTCCGAGGTGAACTCGATCTTGTTGGCGTTGTAGATCTGGTTGCCGTAGACCCAGTTGAAGTTGGCCGAGAAGTCGAAGCCGTAGGCGTAGCCCGAGAGCGAGAAACCGCCCGTCCACTTGGGCTGTGCGTTGCCGATGATCGTGCGGTCGTCGGTCGTCACGCGGTTGTCCTCGCTGCCGTCGACGTTCTTGAGCTTCATGGCGCCCGGACGCAGGTAGGTGCTGCCGATCACGGCCGAGCAGTCCACGATACCCTCCTTGAGCACCCACTTGCCGTCGATGTAGTCGAAGTCGTCGACCTCATAGCGGCCGTCCGACACGTAGCCGTACATCTCGCCGAGCGAACCGCCCACGCGCACGCGGTAGTCGGTACCGATCTCGCTCGATGCCCAGCCCGACTGCAGACCGTCGAGGTAGTCCAGGCCGCCGAGGCTCATCACGCGGTTCTCGTTGTAGCTGGCGTTGGCCGAGAAGGTCAGGCCGTACTTGGGCTTCTCGAGCAGCACGAACGTGGCGGCAAGCTCGATACCGCGGTTGCGCGTCTCGCCCAGGTTGCGGTACTGGTACTCATAGCCGCTGCCCGTCAGCGGGTACTGGATCAGCAGGTCCTTCGTATTGTTCTGGTAGACATCCACCGAACCGCTCACGCGGCCGCGGATGAAGCTGAAGTCGAGACCGATGTTGTGCGAGTAGGTCGTCTCCCACGTCAGATCGGGGTTCGCCATGACGATCTTGCCGTTGTCGTCCTTGGCCACGCCCCACCAGTTGTCGTAGAGATACCAGTTGTTGGGGTTGTCGCTGCCGGCGAACTCCTGCAGCATCAGACCCGAGGGGATGTTGTTGTTACCGGCCGTACCGTAGCTGTAACGCAGCTTCAGGTTGTCGAGCCAGTCGATGTCCTTCAGAGCCTCCTCGCCCGAAATACGCCACGACACGGCGGCCGAGGGGAAGTAGCCCCACTGGTTGCCTTCGGCGAACTTCGACGAACCGTCGGCTCGCATCGTACCCGAGAGCATGTACTTGCCCTTGTAGTCGTAGTTGATGCGGCCGAAGAACGAGAAGAGCATGTCGTCGGGATCGTAGAAGTTGTTGATCGAACGCGTACCCGTAGCCGAGCTCATCATCTGCCAGGCCATCATCGAGTCGTAGAAGTCGGGGAAGTCGTAGGCCCAGGCCGTGAGCGTATTGGAACGCGTAACGATGTACTCCTGACCGACGAGCAGGTTGAGCGAGTGGTCGTCGTTGTTGAAGACGTTCTCGAAGTCGTAGCTCAACGTGTTGGTGTTGCGGATCTTCTCGCGCGTGAAGTCCGTATACTGCGTGGCGGGACCCGGACGGTTCGAGTTGTAGATCAGGTAGGTCGTCATGCCGTAAAAGCGGTCCTTCGTCTGGCGGTAGGTATCCAGACCGGCCTCGACGCGCAGCTTGAGGTTCTTGACAATCTCCCACTGGAAGGCGGCATTGGCGTTCCAGTTCGTGCGGCTGTAGCGGCTGTCGTTGTCGGCCGTGGCGATCAGCGGGTTGACGTTGTCGCCGGCCATCGTCTCGTCATCGTCGCCCGAAGCGGCCGTCGTGAAGGGGAAGGGTCGGTACTGGATGGCGTGCTTCACACGGCCGTTTCCGGAGGTCGAACCCGAGTCGTTGTAGGAGTTCGAGCCGGCGCCGCGCACGTCCGTATCGGAGTAGCGGATCGAGAAGTCGAAGCCGATCTTCTTCGAGGGCTTGTAGTTGGCCTTGAAGTTGAGGTTGTTACGCTTGAACTCCGAACCTACCATGATGGCGCGCTCGTCGATATGCGCGTAACCGGCCGTCCACTTGAACTTGTCGCCGCCGCCCGAGATGCTCAGGTTGTGGTTGAAGGTCGTACCCGTGCGGCCGAAGGTCTGGTCGAGCCAGTCGATACCCTTCACGTTCTTGTAAAGGTCCATGTCGGAGAATCCGCCGAAATAGGGGAAGTAGTTGTTCTCGAGCTTGCCCTCGACCATGGCGGCCTCGTACTGGTACTGCACGAACTCGTAGGGGGTCATCGGGGTCAGGGCGTCCTGATTGGCAAACTTCTTGATACCGTAATATACGTTGTAGTTGACCGTGACCTTGCCGGCTTCACCGCTCTTGGTCGTCACGATGACAACACCGTTGGCACCACGGGCACCGTAGATGGCCGTCGAGAAGGCATCCTTCAGCACGTCGATCGAGGCGATGTCCGAAGCCGGGATGTCGGTGATGCTCTCCACGGGGAAGCCGTCGACGATGTAGAGCGGCGAGTTGTCCTGCGTGATCGAACCGCCGCCGCGGACGCGGATCTTGATCTCGGCGTCGGGGTCACCCTCGCTGGCCGTTACGGAGACACCGGCCATGCGGCCTGCCATGGCCTCCGTCACGGATGCCACGGGCATCTGCATGAGGGCCTCGGAGCTGACCGAAGCGACCGAACCGACGACATCACGCCGCTTGACGGCGGCATAACCCACGACGACCACGTCGTCGAGTGCCGTCGACTCACTCTCGAGCGTCACATCGATGCGCGTGCGGGAGCCGATCTCCACGCGCTGCGTCTTCATACCGACGTATGAAAAGACGAGCGTCTTCTTTGAAGCGTCGGGCACATCGAGCGACCAGGAACCGTCGATCCCGGAGCTTACGCCCAACGTCGTACCGTCGACCACGACCGAAGCTCCGATCACCGGATCCCCCGCCGAGTCTTTCACGATACCTCCGATCTGCTGGGCCGCGGCCGTGGAGACCAGACCCACGCCCAGTAGCAGAAACAGGGCGAACTTCAGAGTAAAGTTTTTCATAAAACTGGTTTTGGTTAATAATTAGGTTTATTCTGTTTGCGTATTATCGGTGCGGAGCCTGCAATCCGTAAATTATTTAAAATTTTACAAATATCCGCACTTTTTTACTATACAAAAGTAAGAAAGAGGCCAAAAGAGGGCTGGTAAATTTTATCACTTCTCATGGAAAATTTGTCATACGGGCCACAAAGCCCTCTGCGGAGGCTTTTTCCGTGCCGGATGATAAAAAATCCCCTCGGCGTCGAGGGGATTTTTTCGCGGCATCCTGCCCGCGGGTCATTCGAGCCGGCCGAGGGCGCGGTCGTACTCCATCGCCGCCCAAATCAGCGGGCCGATACCCTTGCAGTCGTTGTCGATGACCTTCTCGGAGATGTAGTAGTCGAACGTGCCGCTGCGGCGCTGCTTGCCGCCCAGCCCCGCCACGGCGCAGCAGTCCGTCAGCGAGACCGTACCGTCGGGATTCTCGCGCACGAAGCGCTCGACAAGGCGCTCGAAGGCGCGCTGCGCATCGGGACCCAGCTCGGCGGGCAGGTAGCCCAGACGCACCCCCTTGAGCATGGCGTAGACGAACATGGCCGAGGCGGTCGACTCGAGGTAGTTGCCCTCGCGGCCCGGCTGGTCGAGCACCTGGTACCACATGCCCGTCTCGGGATCGGCATAGCGGGGCAGCACCTCGTAGATCCGGTGCAGGATGTCGACCATCGGCTGCGTGGCGGCGTCGACACCGAGGTATTGCAGCGTCTCGACGATGGCCATGGCATACCACCCCATCGCACGGCCCCAGGCGTGGGCCGACTGCCCCGACAGGCTGTCGCACCAGAACATCGCGCGCGAATCGTCGTAGGCGTGGCGGTAGAGCCCCGTCTGCGGGTCGTAGGTATGCTTCGCCACGACGACGAACTGGTTGACGATGTCGGCCACGGCCCGCTCGCGCTCGGCCCCGTCGAGGAACGTCATGGCATACTCGGCATAGAACGGCTCGGCCATGTAGAGTCCGTCGAGCCACATCTGGTGGGGATAGACGGCCTTGTGCCAGAATCCGCCGTCGGCGTTGCGCGGCTGCCCCTGCAGCTGGGCGTAGAGCGTGTCGAGCACCTGGCGGTAGCGGGCCTCGCCCGTGCTTTCGGCCAGGCGGAAGAGCGCACGGCCCGGGCAGATGTGGTCGAGGTTGTACTTCTCGCGCCGGTAGGTGAGCACCGTGGCGTCGGGCTGCACGATCGAGTCGTAGTAACGCTGCGCATAGTCGCGGAAATCGGTGCGGCCGTAGGCCTCGCCGGCATCCATCATGGCCAGCAGTTCAAGGCCCGTCGTGTAGTTCCACTTGATCTTGCCGGCGGGAATCCCGTCGAGATTCGCAGCCGAGGGGGTGCGGGCGATTTCGCTCTCGACCACCCGCACGGCCAGCGGCGTCGGGCCGTCGAGCAGTGCCGGGCGCGTCGGATGCGACGAGCAGGCGGCAAGAGCGGCAACGGCACAGAGCAGTGCCGCAAAGAACGGACGTTTCATCTTCACTTTCGATTCGGTTTTCGGGTTAATGGATCATTTGGTTTCGTTTTTCTGTTTCAGGTTGTGCGTCTTCAGGTACTCGGCCGGCGACATGTGGTACTGCTCGCGGAAGCAGCGGCTGAAGTAGCCCGGATCGGAGAAGCCCACCTTGTAGGCCACCTCCGAGACGGAGAACTGCCCCGTGCCGAGCAGCATCCGCGACTTGGTGATGCGGTACTCCTTGATGAGTTCGACGGGCGACTTGCCCGTCAGGCTCTTGAGCTTGTTGTACATCGTCGTGCGGCCCAGTCCGAGGTGCGAGGCCAGCTGGTCGATCGTCAGGTCCGAATTCTCGATGTGATCGGCAAGCCACGACATCACCTCCTTCATGAACTCCTCGTCGCGGTCCGTCACCACGACATCCTCGACGACGAGCTCGACGGCCTTGTTGCGGGCCGCCTGCGACGAGAACTTCTCGAAGAGCTTGCGGCGCTGCGTGAGCAGGTTGTCGATGCGGGCCAGCAGCAGCTCGATGCTGAAGGGCTTGGTGATGTAGCCGTCGGCACCATACTCCATGGCCTTCACGCGGTCGTCGGGCGAATGGCGCGCCGTAAGCATGATGATCGGGATGTGGCTCATCGTGAAATCGTGCCGCACCTTGTCGATCAGCTCGATGCCGTCCATGCGGGGCATCATCAGGTCCGTGACGATGATGTCGGGCATCTCCGAACGGATCTTCTCCAGCGCCTCGACGCCGTCTTCGGCCTCGACGACGTGGTAGGTGTCGATCAGGCTGTTGTACATGAAGATGCGCAGCTCGCGGTTGTCCTCCACGAGGAGGATTTTCGGAGCATCCTTCGGCGGGGTGACATCCGTGCGGCGCTGGCTCTCAGCCGACGTGTAGTCGCTGACCATATAGTGGCTGTGGTGTTCGGAGACGCTGGCCCCCGAGAAGTCGATCTGGTCCATGCCGAAGTGGGCGTTGCCCAGGCGGAGCCGCACGGTGAAGGCCGACCCTTCGCCCGGACGGCTCTCGAGCGTGATCTCGCCGTGGTGCAGGGCGACGATGTCGCGGCAGAGCGACAGCCCGATGCCCGACCCCTTCATGTTGGGGTCCACGGCCCGCGACGCCTGCGCGAAGCGCTCGAAGATCGCGCCCTGCTTGTCCTTCGGAATGCCGATGCCCGTGTCGCGCACCGTGAGCAGCACGCACTCCTCCTCGTCACGCTGCGAGAGGATCACCTCGACCTTCCCGCCGTTGGGCGTGAACTTCATGGCGTTCGACAGCAGGTTGTAGATGACGCTCTCCATGCGTTCGATGTCGACCCAGACGAGGATCGAGCGCCGCGAGACGGTGAAGAGCAGCTCGATGTGCCGCTCGGCGGCCATTTCGCGGAAGTCCTCGATGGCATCCTCGACGACGGGAACGAGGTCCACGCGCGAAATCTTCAGCTCCATCTTGTTCTTGACGATCTTGCGGAAATCGAGCAGCTGGTTGATGAGCGACAGCATGCGCTTGGCGTTGCGGTATGCGAGCGTGAGGCTGCTCTCGCCGCGCTCGGAGAGCTTGTCGTGCCGGCGCACGTCCTCGATGCCGCCCAGAATCAGCGTGAGCGGCGTGCGCAGCTCGTGCGAGATGTTGGTGAAGAAGCGCAGCTTCAGGTCGGTCAGGTCCTGCTCGACTTTGGCCTGGCGACGGATGCGCAGCACGGAATTCGCCGTGCGCAGGATCACCGCCAGAACGGTCAGCGTCAGCAGCACGTAGATCGTCTTGGCCCACCACGTAAGCCAGAACGGCGGAAGGACATCCACGGCAATCGCAATGCCGTCATCGGCCGCCGCCGTATTGCCGACAAAGGCCTTGACGTGGAAGCGGTAGTGACCGATCGGCAGATTCGAGTAGGAGGCGCGGTTGGTCGTACCCGCAATGTTCCAGTCACGGTCGTAACCCTCGAGTTTGTACATGTACCCCACGGCGTGCTGGATGGCGTAGTTCAGCGAGGCGAACTCCATGCGGAAGTTCGAGAAGTCGTAGGGCAGCGCCACCCTGTCGGCCTCGGAGACCGAAACCGCGAGCGGCGACCCGGGGCCCGCCACGACGGGGTGGTTGCGCACGTAAAACCTCGTGAAGTGGAGGTCGTAGTCGATCTTCGAGGAGCGCACCTGCTCGGGATCGAAGCGGAAGATCTGCCGCCGCCCGCCGAAGAGCACATGTCCAGAAGGGGTAGTCAGTGTCGTCGCCTCACTGAGGATGGCGTTGCGCATGTCGTCGTAGAGGTTGTAGTTCGAGAAGACCTCGCGGTGCGGATCGAAGCGCGAGACGGCGTTGTGCGTCGAGACCCAGATGTCGCCCGCGTGGTCCTCCGTCACGGCCATGCAGATGTTGCTCGACAGGCCGCTCTCCTGCCCGAAGCAGCGGAAGCGCGGCCGGCCGTGCTCGTCGTAGGCGTCGATCAGGTTCAGGCCGCCGCCGTAGGTGGCCAGCCAGATGTGCCCCGCGGAGTCCTTGCACATGTGGATGATGTCGTTGTTGCCCAGCGACGAGACGTCGCCCGGAATCTTCTGTACGAGGTCGAAGCGCATCTGCCGGTAGCCGACGCTCGGGTCGAAGACCAGCAGGCCGTCGACCGTGGCGGCGAACATGCGGTGCTCCGTGTCGCAGAGCAGCCAGCGCACGCGCCCCGCCTCGTCGAGCGGATAGTGCGCCAGCTGGTTGCCGGCATGGATGAAGCGGCCGCTGTCGGGCTCATCGAGGATGTTGATGCCGCCGCCGTAGGTGGCGATCCAGATGCGGCCCGCGGCGTCCTCCTCGACGCAGTAGATCTGATTGTCGTTGAGCGAATAGGGGTCGGCATCGGAGTGCACGTAGTGCGTCACGGCGTAACCACCGCCCGCGGGCTTGAGCCGATAGAGGCCTTCGCCCTTGGTCCCGACCCAGATGCAGCCCGACGAATCCTCCTTGAGCGTATAGATCATGCCCGTACCGCGTCCCTGCACGGGCAGGCGGTAGAGCGGGTTGTAGTCGGCATCGAAGGCGATCAGCTCGCCGTCGCGCGTCCCGACCCACAGCCGGCCGCGGCGGTCGTTCATCAGGGCGCGGATCTCGCCCGAAAGCGGATTCGGCGAATCGGAGTCGAGCGTGAAGACGTCGGCCGGCTGCCGCAGCAGCACCGCCTTGCGCAGGCCGCGCTCGTTGTAGGTCGAGAGCCACAGCACGTCGTCCTGCACGTCGAAGCGCACGACGGCGTTGGTCATCTGACAGTTCGGCTGCCCGGGATCGTTGTAGAAGGGCAGCACGAGGTCCCGCTTGCGGTCGTAGTAGCCGAACCCGTACTGGTTCATCTTGATCCACAGGCGGCCGCCGCCCTCGGCGATCTTCGTGATCGTATCGAGGTTGTAGGAGACCGTATAGGGTTTCTGCTCGAAGTGCTTGTAGTCGTCCGTTGAGGGGTTGTAGCGCGTGATGCCGGCGCGGGGCGTCGTGACCCACAGGATGCCGTGCGAGTCGGCCGCCAGGTCGCGGATGCGGCTCGGACGCGGGCCCCGCGGCGTCAGCCGCGCCAGGTGCGACCGAGCAATGCGGTAGAGATCGCCGTTGCGACTGCCGACGTAGACCTCGCGGCGCGCCGTATCGGCCGCAATGGCCGTCAGGTCGGAGGTGGCGCCCGAAATGCGCACGACGTCGCGGCCCCGCTTGTCGGCCCGCACGACCTCCTGCGGCGTGGCGCAGTAGACCGCACCCGAATCGGCCGCAAAGGAGAAGCCCGGGAGTTCGGTTTCGCAGAGCGTGATGGCCCGGCGCGGCGCAGCGGCCGCAATGTAGTTGAGCTGACCGTCCGCCGCGGCGATCCAGGCGTTGTTGCGGTCGTCGACATACATGGCCGTCACCTCGCCGCCGAGCACCGGCGTATCGAAGAAGGCATCGACGAGCACGGGCGAAGCGTCCGGAGCGTCGGCGAAGCGGGCCACGCCCAGCCCCGAGATCGCCACCCACGTGCCGCCGTCGCCGTCGTGCAGGCAGTGGCTCGCCCGGTAGTGGTTTGAATCGACCCCCTCGATGAGCGACACCACATCCTCAAACTGCTCGGTAAAGCGGTTCAGGCGGTAGACGTGGAAATTGTAGGTCGTGAACCAGAGGTGTCCGTTCGAGTCCTCGCTCACGGAGATGAAGCGGTGGTGCGACAGCGGCGAGAAATCACCCGGTGCCGTACTGAAGTTCTTGAACGAATAACCGTCGAAGCGGCTGACCCCGTACCAGGTGCAGACCCACACGAATCCGCGCGAATCGGTATAGATGTCCGCAATGCGGTCGTGCGTCAGGCCGTCGAGCGTGGAGTAGGTCTGGAAGATGCACTGCGGAGGTTGCTGGGCGGTCGATTCGGCCGCCCCGCAAAGCAGGATCAAAAGGGTCAGCAGCAGGCGTTTCATGAGTTTGGTCGGTTCCGGTAGAATTCAAATATACGAAATTTATCGGAATTTGTCCAACTTTTCAAACGCCGAAAGCATCGCCCGCGCCTCGCGGGCCGAGAGTTGGTGCGACCAGCGCACGCGCTGCGCGGGAGCGGCGCCGGGGCCTTCGGAGGCGTATTCGGCATAGAAGGCCGTCCGGTGCGTGCGGGGTTTGTCCCAGTCGTGCCACCCTATTGGGAGGATGTGCGCACCCAGATTGCAGCGGATGAAGACCGTCTGCGCGTAATCGCGCCACGGACGGCCCAGGTAGCAGCGCGTGACCCCCGGGGCAGCCGTCAGGCGGCACTCCTCGAAGATCAGCCCGCACGACTGCCCGCGGCAGGTCGAGGCGGCCGTGACGTAGGAGTCGGCCAGCGAGCGGATCTCGCACCGGCGGAAGAGCGCCGACGCGGCACCGAAGATGAAGTCGGTCGTCCCCTCGACATAGCAGTCGTCGAAGCGCATGCGGGCGTTTTCAGCGACCGTCTCGCCGTCGCGGTTGCCCGAGGCGTAGAGGTAGAGCGTATCCTGATTGCCCAGGAAGCGGCAGCCGATGAAGTGCAGTCCGTCGGCGAGGCACTGCACGGCCACGGCCTGCCCTACCCTTCCGGCCGTATTCTCGAAGGTGAGGTTGCGCACGGTCCAGCCGTCGCCGCCGAAGTAGACGGTCGCCGAACCCGACGTGCCGAGCGGACGGCCCGTCGCGCCGATCCGCGAGGCGTAATCGTCCCACGAGACGCGCACCTGGCCGCGGCCGTCGAGCGCCACCAGCCGCTTGGTCGCCGGGATGACGACCTTCTCGCGGTAGAGGCCTTCGCAGATGAGCACCCGCGTCGTGTCGCGCCCGAAGTCGGGAATCGCGGCCACCGCCTCGCGCAGCGTGAAGAAGTCGCCCGAGCCGTCCTTCGCCACGACGAGGTCATAATCGACGCGGCGGGCGCCCAGCTCCGGAAGCACCCGGCTCACCTCGTCGGCCACCATGCGGGCCACGGTGCGGGCACCCCGCACGTTGAGGTGCGTGTCGTCCTGCCGTCCGTCGGGATAGCGCGGGCAGACGCCCGGCTCGACCCACATGAAATACCCCTTCGAGGCTTCGTCGCCGAGCGACGACACCCACTCGCGCGTGAGCGGCTCCATGTCGAGCAGCGGTACGCGCTCCTCCGCAGCCACGCGCCGCACGGCTGCGGGGTACTCCCCGTGGGTGTCCGTCAGCTCGCCGTCGACGAAGTGGCGCCGCACGACGGAGGTCAGCAGCACCGGCTCGGCCCCCCGCTCCCGTGCCTCGCGCACGTAGCGCCGCAGATTCTCGGCATAGTCCGCGGGCGAGGCGTAGCGGGTCGAGTCGGCGATCTTCTGGTCGTTGTGTCCGAACTGGATGAAGACGTAGTCGCCCGGCCGCAGCGCCGACAGGACCGCATCCCAGCGGCCCTCGTCGCGGAACGACTTGGTCGAACGCCCGTTCACGGCGTGGTTCTCGACCGTCACCGAGGCATCGAACAGCGGGGCGAACATGTGTCCCCAGCCCCGCTCGGGGTTCTGCTTTCCGAGATCCTTCGTGGCGCAGGTCGAATCCCCGACGAGGAAGACCCGCAGCGAATCCTGCCCCGCGGCAGGGAGGGCCGCCAGCAGCAGGACGGCCGGCAGGAGATGACGCAACTTCATTTTTCTCATCGCTTTATACGACAGATGAGAGGTATTGCCCCCTCATCCGTCCACATGCAGGCACCGAACGATCAGTCGAGTGCCGTATAGGTTCCGCCGGCCACCTGTGCCGCCGTAATGTCCTTGACCAGGTAATGGAGGTAGACCTCCAGGTTGGAGTAGAGTCCCTGCGGGTCGAGCGTCTTGGCCGCAGCGTCCGACGCGTCGCTCTTGTCGAGACCGAGCAGCTCCTCGTAGTAGTCGGGAATGCCGTCGCCGTCCGTGTCGGTCGCCGCGCGGGCGATCTCCTCGTCGGTGGCCGTCAGCACGGGCCATCCGCCCGCATCGTCCTGCGTGTCAATCAGACCGCCCGTCGAGCCGTTGCTGCCCGTGCAGGAGGCCGTACCCGTGCGGGCATCGCTTATCACGCGGGTATCGACCGCATCGCGGCGCAGCGAGGCGCCCACATACGAGAGCACGCGCTCATAGGCATCGGCCACGGGGTGCGTCGTCGTGTAGCACGTCGTCGCGTCGTCGGCCTTGATCGAGAGCGGCGCCGTCAGATGGCCCGCCTCCGTCGAGGGGTTCTCGCCGTACTGCGACTGGTTGTGATACGAAACGCCGCCGTTCCAGTTGTCGCTGTTGAGCGCCGAGGCATAGCTGCCGGCGTGGTAGTTGTCCTCCATGTAGATGCGCGGATAGGCCGAACCCATGTCGAACGAGGAGTTGTACCAGTAGGCATCGACGAAATACTTGCGCTGCTTCGAGGCCGGACCGGGCTTGTAGTAGTTGCCCACGAGGTTGTAGCTGCCGTCCTCGCCGCCGTAGGTCGAGTTGTCGCCCCAGTTGTAGATCACGTTGTTGCGCAGGTCGACGTTGCCGCGGTGCGTCGGGCGGTAGTCGGTCGAGCCGTTGACGTAGATGCCCGGGTGGTCGATGCGCGCATTGCGGCTGTCGTGGTCGGCGAGCATGTTGTGGTGGAACGAGGCGTTGCGTCCGCCCCACAGACCGCCGTAGCCGTGCTTGCCCTTGCCGTGAATCGAGTTGCGCAGGCTCTCCGAGAGCAGGCACCACTGCATCGTGAAGTTGCGGTTGGCGTAGAACGACGCGCACTCGTCGGTCGACCACGACATGGTGCAGTGGTCGAGGATCAGGTTCTCGTTGTAGCGGCCCCAGATGGCGTCGTCCTCATCCTTGGCGACATCGCCCATGCGGAAACGCATGTAGCGGATGATGACGTTGTCGGCCTTCACCTGCACGGAGTGGTCGCGCAGGCAGATGCCGTCGCCCGGTGCGGTCTGTCCGGCGATGGTCAGGTTGTCGTTCTTGATCTCGAGCGTCTTCGTCAGGCGGATCGTGCCGCAGACGTCGAAGACGATAATGCGTGCACCCGACTGGCTGATGGCGTGGCGCAGCGTACCGACCGAACCGTCGTCGTCGAGCTTGGTCACGTGGTAGACCTTGCCGCCGCGGCCGCCCGTGACGTACATGCCGCCGCCCTCGGCGCCGGGGAAGGCGCGGATCACGCCGTCGTTCTCTCCGGCAAGGGGCAGCCCGACATCCACACCCGGCTGGGGATCGGGATCCGGGTCGGGGTCGTCACCGCCGTTGTCGGCCGACACCTCGACGAATTCCGAGAAGTCGGAATCCTTCCATTCGTTCGTCCCGACGGGGGCCGTCGCACGCACGCGGACCCGATAGAGGAGGCCCTCCTCGATCTCGAAATCGTGCGAACTCTGGCGCGTAGTGGCCGTCTCGAGCGGCGTCTCGGCGCCGTCGCGGTAAAATTCGTAGGTAAAGCGCACGTTGGTGACATTTTCGGAGATGCTCCAACGCACATTGGCCGTCAGGTCGTTGACCGTCACAGTGACCGTCGGCACGGGGAGCGTCCGGGCTCCGTCGTTCTGCGTCTCCTCGGCGGAGTTGCTGCTGCATGCCGCCAGGCAGAACAGCACACTCAACGCAAAGCAGGGAATGCAACGATTCATAATTTGTCTCTGTTTATTTGGATTGTTCGTTGATTGCGACACATCCGGCAGCGCTCTTCGACAACGAGGCGTTCGCCGTGCCGATCTGCGCCGAATGCACGGCGATGCCGCGGTTGCGGCTGCCCGTCACCACAAGGGCGGGATTGAGCCCCGCGGGGCACTCGAAGCTCTCGGCCGTAAAGTCCTTCACGTTGTTGAGCAGCAGGGCCGGCCCCTCTTCGGGAATGACCTTCACGTTGCGCAACACGACATCCGACGACTCGTTGATCTGCGCACCCGTGCGGGCGTAAATCTGCGTATTCTCGACGGTCACGTGCTCGACGTTCATCTCGGGCAGGCCGTTGAAGTACATCGCCCGGTTGGCGCCGCGGCACCACACGTTGCGGATATGGATGTCGCGGAAGGCCGGCGTGGTCTCGTCGACGGGCTTCGCCTCGAGGTCCGAAGGTTCGGCCTCGGGCCCCTCGGCCCGCGCCTCCGAGGCGGACTTGCCGCCGTAGAAGAGGTCGAACAGCAGCGGCTCCTGCAGGATGTTGTTCATGGTGATGTCCTCGATGTGGATGTTCTCGACGACGCCGCCGCGGCCGCGCGTCGACTTGAAGCGCAGACCGACGTCCGTACCGGAGAAGACGCAGTTCGAGACCTTGACGTTGCGCACGCCGCCCGACATTTCGCTGCCCACGACGAAGCCGCCGTGGCCGTGGAAGACGATGCAGTTGTCGACGAGGATGTTCTCGCACGGAATGCCGCGGTCGCGGCCCGCCTGGTCCTTGCCGCTCTTGATGCAGATGCCGTCGTCACCCACGTCGAAGCGCGAGTTGGTCACGCTGACATTCCGGCACGACTCGATGTCGATGCCGTCGCTGTTCTGCGCATAGTCCGGGCAGCGGACCGTGATGTTGTTGACGATCAGGTTCGTGCACATGGCCGGATGGATATTCCAGCAGGGGGAGTTCTGGAAGGTGACATCCTCGAGCAGCACGTTCTCGCAGTGGTGGATCGAGACCATCACCGGACGCAGGAAGTCGTGCATGCGCTCGAAGTCCTCCACCGTGCGGGCCCAGGTCGAGACGTTCTGGTCGGCACCCGACGTGGCACCGAACTTGTAGCTCTCGGAGGGATACCACGTCTTGCCGTCGTCGGAAAGCACGCCGCCGCTGCTGATCTTCTCCTTCCACTGGCGGGGGTTGAGCTTGTCGTACTTCACGGCGCGCCACGCATCGCCGTTGCCGTCGATGACGCCGTGGCCCGTGATGGCGACATTCTTCACGCCGCGGGCCGAAAGCGGCGACTGGCAGCGCCACGTGTCAAGCCCCTCGAAGGTGGTCTCGACGAGCGGATAGAGGCTCTTGTCGTCGCTGAAGACGATGACGGCGTTCTGCTCGAGGTGCAGTTCGATATTGTCCTTGAGTACGATGGGGCCCGTGTACCAGACGCCCTCGGGAACGACCACCCGGCCGCCGCCCTGACGTGCGAGCGTCTCGATCGCATCGGCGAAGGCCCGGGTCGAAAGCGTATGTCCGTCGCCCGTGCCGCCGAAGTCCGCGACGCTGACCGAACGGTCGGGAATCGAGGGGCGCGGGATCGTCGGGAGGGTAAACGGCAGCTCGGAATCAGATGATGTCACCGCGGCACCGGCGCGGCATCCCGCAGCGGCGAGCATCGCTCCCGCCAGGGCATACACCATCACGTGTTTGAGGTTCATAAGACAGTAAGGTTTTACTTTCGCAAATAATTTCGTAATTTCAGGCATACAAAAGTAGAACGATCCTGCCCATTGAACAGGGATTTTTTGACGCAAACGATGTATTTTTCGTCAAAACTACCGCAGACGCTCCACCCGGACGGGTGAAGCGGCCCGACGCACGGCATCGAGCACACCCGTGAGCATTGCCTCGTCGCTCACGCCCTCGAGCCAGCGGCTCTTGCGCCACCACATGTCGAAGACGTAGTCGATGTGCCCGTGCTCGTCGGGCGCGAGCAGCCACAGGTAGCTGGTCTTGTCCTCGGCATCGGCGCGCACCTGTCCGGCCGGCACGGCGACGGCCAGGGCGACGCGCTCGCGCTCCCATTTCAGGGTGTCGTTCTCCGGGAAGTCGCACCCGACGGCCGCCATGGCATTGCCCATGCGCAGGAAGCTGTTGCCGGCCATCTTCATCACGCCGGTCGTGAAGAGCAGCCCGTCGCAGTCGCCCGTGATGCTATTCTCGACCTGCACGTCGCTGTGGCCCGCATAGAGGATGTAGCGCGAGACCATGCCGATGCGGCGTCCGCCGTAGCGCCACCCCTCGACGGCCATCTCGACCACCGTGCGCACGGGCCCCCGGGCGATGATGCGCGCCTCGCGGCGGTCGAACTCCGTGATGTGGATCATCCTGTTCTTGGCGGCGTCCCACCCCTTGAGGGTCCCGACGCCCACCGAGCCGAAGACGCGCAGGTTGTCGTGGCCGTACCCGGCCGCGAGCTGCTCGTCCGAAGGGTACCACATCGTCTCGGCAAGCTCCAGGCGCGGGCTCTTTTTACCATAGGTGTCGATCGTCTGCTTCTTGTCGAAATAGATGCGGTAGGCGGCATACTCCGACTCGAAGGCCGGGCCGTGGTGATGGAGCCGGTGGTACATGTTGTCGCGATCGGACGAAACGGTGTCCACGGCGCGGAGGCTCTTATCCTCGTTCTTGAGCCACATCTGGGCATGCACGCGCGCGGGATACTCCCGCCGTGCGGGCTCCGACGACCACTCGACGCGGAATTTGCGCGTGCCGTCGACGTCGGCCACGAAGGCCAGCTCGCGCAGCGGCGCATCAAACTGCGAGGGGATCTCCCGCCCGCCGCTGCGCACCACGGCGCTCACGGCCCAGTCGGGCACGTCGCGGATCACCACGGGACACTGTGCCCGCCGTCCGTCGACCGTCACGCGGTAGACATCCCGGCGGTTTTCGGCGCGGAGGCTTCCGACGAAGCAGAGCGCCAGCATGAGAATCGTCAATCGTTTCATCGTTATTCTGTTTTTTCGAGTTTTCCGAGCATCGCTTCCAGCTCCTCCCGGCTGTGCACCGCCCCGGCTGGCAGCCCGTCCGCAAAGGAGCGCAGCGCCTCTTCGGGCTGCACGCTTACGCGCGTCTCGTCCGCCCGCGCAAGGTCGAGCCCCAGCGTGCGGGCGAAAAATTCATAGACGGCGCGGCGCTTGTTCACGCCGTAGTCGTGGCGCTCGTCCGAAAAATGGACATTCTCCACCCGCTCCGCCGCGCCGTAAAGGCCCCAGATGCGTTGCAGATAGGGATATTCCAACACGGGATAGGTTGCCGTCCAGTCGCCGCCGTCGCTCACCGTCAGCACGGGCTTCGGAGCCATCGCCGCGGCCAGTATCTCGGGCATGCAGCTCCCGCCGGCGGCCAGCGCCACGGGACGCCCGCTCTCGCACGGGCAGCCGCCGTCGAAGTGCGAGACCAGATGTACGACGGGGGCCAGCACGGCGAAGCGCGGCTCCACGACGGCCAGCAGCAGGGCGTGTGTCGCGCCGCCCGAGCCGCCCGTCGCGGCCATGCGTGTCGTGTCGATGTCGCGGCGCGCGGAGACGATCCACCGCGTCACGGCCTTCGACCAGAGCACCTGCATCTGCATGGCGTAGACCGTCGTGTGGGCCTCGCGCCCGACCTGCCGTTCGGAGTCTCCCCAGCCGAAGATGTCCATGTCGACGGCCACGGCGCCCATGCGGGCGAAGGTGGCCATGCGCAGCTGCTGGTCGGGGCGGTAACGCCCGCCCTCCCAGTGCCCCGCGGGCGAGACGACAAGCGGATGGCGGCCGCGCGCGAGCGGTGCGTAGACCGTGCCGCAGGCATAGAGCCCGGGCAGCGTCTCGAGGGCGTAGTTCTGCGTCGTGTAGCCGTCGTGGCGGACGATGCGCCCCAGCCGGATGTCGGGCCGGGCAACCAGCGCCCGCTCGAAGGGCTCGAGCGCAAGAAATTCGCGCACGCCGTCGAGCACCTCCACGCGGCGCCGCGCCCACGCCGCACTGTCGGCATACTGCGCCGAGAGCCAGGCCAGGAGTTTGCGCCCATCGTCGGGCGTGTGGCGGTAGTATTCGTAGGGTTGGACGACGATCCGCCCTTCGTGCTTCGCATCGCGGGCCCAGACCAGGTCGAGCGGGCGGAGCAGGTTGTCGAGCGACTCGTCGAGTGAATAGGGCCGCAGGCGGAAATCGGCACAACGGGCCGTAACGGTATCCGCGGCGAAGCGCTTGCAGCGTATCTGCACGCCGAAGCGCACGGCCACCTCGTCGAGCACCTCGCCGAGCGGGCGGTCGAAACGCTCCGTGGCGACGGGTTGCGCCGCGACGCCGGCACCCGCACACAGGGTGCACGCAAGGAGAATGAAACGCAGGATTTTCACCGGTTCGGAGTTTGGGGATGATGCAAAGATAGAAATTTCGGCCGCATTTCTTTGTGTTTTCCCAAAAAGATTCTATATTTGCACACCCTTTCGGACGGAAACGCCCGGAAGGCGGCCCGGAGAGATGGGTGAGTGGCTGAAACCACCGGTTTGCTAAACCGACGTACGGGGCAACCCGTACCACGAGTTCGAATCTCGTTCTCTCCGCCAGAGAATGAGGATGTTACGACGAGTAACATTCTCATTTTGTTTTAGTTGCGCATCTAACTGTTTGATTGTTTGTCCGTTCAGCGTCCCTTTTTTGCTGAATATGACTATTCCAGGACGGCAAACAACTGATTATCAACAGGCAAATATCCACCTAATAGACATCTTGCGGTAACCTGTTCGTAACCGCAATAGACATTGCGCGTAACCCGACTACAAACGTCTGAAATACGACTACTTCTGACTATACTGCTTTGGCTTTCAGTAAATTATTGATATTTAACTTTGTATCACCAAATAACAGAGAGTATGAAAGCAGACAAAAAAGCAAGCAAGAACACCTTCAGCGTGATTTTCGTCATTCAGAAGGGCAAATGTCGTCCTGATGGCAAAGCACCCATCGTAGCACGCATTACCGTCAACGGGGAGATGGTACACTTTTCGACCAAGATGTACATAGAACCCGAACGATGGCTTCCCCTGGAGTACAAGACTAAGGGACAAACTCATGAGGAACAGGTGATCAACAGCACCCTGTTCGATTTTCACGCCACGATCAAACGCAAGTACAATGATATGATTTATCGCGGCGAGGTAATAACGGCAAGTAAGATCAAGAGTTCCATACTCTGCCAGGACGAGCGCAGTATGACACTCATTGCGTTGTGCAATAAATACATTGAGGACTACGAAAAACTTGTACTGACACAGGATTACGGCCAGGAGTCCTTCTTCCGATATAAGGTTTGCCGCAATCGCCTGCAGGAGTTTCTCCGGGATGAGTTCAAGGTAAGTGACCTTCCCTTGCAGGATATCAACAAGCGTTTTTTGGACAACCTATACCTTTGGCTACGCTCGGCACATCGGCTCAACAATAAAAAGCTGTTTGAAAACCGTTGGTATGTTCTGGCTCACAATATCCACTATAATGATTACCGGATTTACGGGCTTGACCGCATTGAGGATTTGGAAATAACAACGGACACATTCAAACTTCCCAAAGATTTTTCCGCTTCAGATTATTTCTCAAATTATTACGGGATTATATCCGACAGCAATATAAAGCCCGAACGGATAGTTATCAGAGCCTACCGTGATCATATCCCATATATGAACTCGCTTCCCTTGCATCATAGCCAGAGGTTGCTGGAAGATAACGGTGAATATGCCGACTTTGAGTTATTCCTTGCTCCCACATTCGATTTTATAATGAGATTACTTAGCGCAGGAGCCATGATAGAAGTCATTTCTCCGTTATCTTTAAGAAAGACATTGAAAGGATGGGTATCAGATATGTACAACTTGTATAAAAACGATTGAGAAACTGCTTAAATTTATTTATAATTAATTATAAATAAATTTAAACAGATTCTTAATTCACGTTGCAAAATTACAGGATATAGGTAATCCGAATGTTACAAAATCGGGGGATATATTTTCACATTTCGTGGTTTTTTGCCTACATCCGTACCGCAGATCGGCAAACAGGGGAAACGTATGGAACAACAGGAAAAGGACTGGATATTCTTCATGGACTCGATCAGGACTTCGATGTCATGGAGCATCCCCAGAGCGTAATCCATATCCTCTGCACGAGGGAAAGCATGAATTTCCGCTTCCAGAATATCAATTACAACATCGTAGCGGGCGACTACGTCATACTGGCCAATATGTCGCTGGCTTCTGGTTTCTCCGAATCTGATGACTACAACGCCGTCACGATGGGACTGTCCAAACAGTTCGTGATGTCGATGGAACGGCTCCGGGAAAGGCTGACGGACTGAAGGCTGCACCTGTTCCGAGAGGAAACGCTGGGTTGCCTTATGACTGCACACATCCTGGATCTGTACGACATCCACGCACGCGGCCAGGCTGCTGCAACGGTTTATCGGAATGTTTTACAACAGGGAGTACATCCTGCACCGGGATGTCCCCTACTATACCTCCCCTCCCGCCTCTGTGTCACTCTCCACTACCTCTCCGAGATTTGCAGGAAAGCCTGCGGCATACCGGTCACTTACTGGATAGACCGCTTCACCCTGCATGAGATTGCGAACCTCCTGTGCCAAAAGGAACTGCCTCTGTCGGAGATAGCCGCCGGGATGAACTTCTCGTCATTTTCCTATTTCAGCCGGTATGTATCCAGACATTTCGGCATTTCCCACACAATGTCTACAGGGAGTCATTAAACCGAGTACGTTAAAATAGGCGAAATGCAAACTATAACTCGATGTCTCCGTCAACACTGCCCTGCTGCCCCCATCCTTCTATCTGCACTCCGTCTAGTTCAATCTTATCGGAGGATACATTTATTTGAACTGTCAGGCATCTTCCTCCATCAAGCATGCTGACGGGCCTGCCGTCCTGATCATTGTCGGGAACACTTAGTGTACGCACCATGTCACCGAGACTTACTTCAAGCGTCACATTGTCTTTTTCCTGAGGAACTATAAAACATGATACCTGACTGCCCTGCATGGTTCCCACCTCTGACAGTCCGGAGGCCGTACCGTTCTGTATTGCCCCTTTTGCCAGATCTATGCCGCATGAGGAAAGAGCCTTGACCGATGTGGATATCTCAGACAGCTGCTCATCCGTCAAATCATCGGACACATACTTTACCACAAGTTTGTGCAGAGCATGCTTGAATACCAGACTCACTGCATCTTCTGAGTTTTTCCCGACTTGCACCGCCTCGGCCAGCAACAGGTCGGTTTTTTCCGCTGGGGAGACGACAAATGTCAATATTCCGTCCACTGCCTTCCCCTGGACAGGATAGCAGCCTGAGAAATATACGTTCCCGGCATCTTCCGGCAGATTGAGATCCGCCCATGAGAGATCAGTCGTCCCGACAGTGTAGCTTGTGTCTATATTCGGGAAACCGCTTCCTGAAACCACAAGCGTAAAGATATCCCCGTTGGAGAAATTTCCCTCTCCGTTCCCGTCAAGTGCGGGTGATTTGGTCAGGGCCTCGATGGATGTCCGGATATCTATCATCCTGTCAGTCTCATCTGTGCCTTTGTCCACAGGGGATTTCTCGCAGGAAACAGTCATCATTGCAAACAGGACAACCACTGCTATAATTAAACTGTAATATTTCGTCGTATTGTTCATCGTTATTTCAACTTATTGAATAAAACTTTCATTAATCTCAACTTCGGGAAATTCTTTCTGCCAGATATCCCGTTTCAAATCCACAACCGTTATACAGGATATGGGATATATGCTGGAATCTCCCATCAGCACTTTCCAAGGTCCATCTTCCCGGTATCTAATCTCCTGGCGTATCAGGCGGTGGCGCTGGTAATTATTGGAACCTCCATTAACCTCAAAGTTATAATGGTCATTATTGTCTACATAATATATGGCGGATACATAACCCTCATCATCAAATTCCACACCCCAGATTGTCATAACGTGCGTAACCCCTTGGTTCAGGTTAGACTGTTCGAAACCCAGCCCCTGCTTATTTTCCAGAGCGCCTTTGATAATCCTGTTGAAACTCTCTTTATTCATGGCGTCTTCAGGTCTGAACGCAACATCTATGTTGTCGAATATTTCCGTGAAATATCCTCCATAATTGTCATCAATATCAGGATCAGGAGATGATATTCCCGGAGTCCCGCAGATAAACCAGTTAATTCCGACGGCATCCGAACCCCCTCTGTTTCTGGATATGTCTCTGAAAAAGTCGAAAATTTCACTGCCTTCAGTATCGGAAAACCCGAAAGAGGGACGCGGATATGCCGGCCATGGATTTGAACTGTACCTTGCATCATACGCCTCGATATACGGTTCATTGAGCCGTGTCCACCAATGCAGCAGATTTGACGCACCCGCCGCCCAGCACATATTGCTGTCATGGTATCCAGGATGGGATCCACTATCGTCCGGATCGTCCTTATCGCAGTCATACCATAAAAAGTCGCTCTGCCAGTTCAGATACGCAATGCCGGATACTTTGTACCATATACCGTTGGGGAAGTTTTCAGGCACCAAGAAACTGTACTCAGGGACGGACTCGTTGTCTTTTGGATAATCGGGCAGGCTGGCGGTCTTGACCCCGTAAACCCAGCACGTCTTGCCGCCGTAGTCTATATCCGGGTCAGGATCAGGATCAGGATCCGGGTCAGGGTCGGTTCCGACATCTCCGTCGGATTTGAGACGCAGGTTGAGTACGGTCTCCTTCCCGCTCTCCAACACACTGCTTTCTCCGATCGTAGCCGGTGCCTTGTAGACGGATGTCTTTCCACCTGCGGAAATCTCCACCCATCCTTCGGCATATTCCCCAAGATCCCCGGGGAAAAGAATCGCCGAATACTTTCCCTCGGACAATATGCGGGGCGTTATGTCCTCCATTGTACCGGAAGGAGTGTCAATACCTCCTGTCGAGAGGTCGAATGAGCCTTCCGTAATATTCCTCACAGTGACAGTCAGATCATCAGGAAGAGAGCCTTCGTCACTTGAGATATTGATTGACAGACGGTGCATACCGTGCATAAAGGGCATCTCTATCACATCCCCGGTAATATCTTCCTGCTCTATGTCAAGGTGGCTCCACAACAAGTCAGAGTCCTCATACCCGTTACCGGTCTGGTCGGTGTCCACACGATGCGTGTGCAGGTTTGTCTCAGGCGAGACATCCTCTCTGGCCGGATAGTATGCTGAAAGGCGCACAGTACCCGAGCCAAGCTCACTTTTCTGCAGTTTCGGAGTCCATTGCCCATCCTCCATGGTCAGTATGACCTGTCTTGTCTGCTCTCCATAGATATAAAGTCCGACTTTGTCTCCTTCTGTGAAAGATCCGCTGCCGTCTTCTCCAATCTCAGCTTTCGTACCCTTATTGTCTTGCGTGAAGACCATCTCTACATACTCACTGTCATTCTTCGAGGATGAATAGTCCTCAAATTCCGCGCATCCGGACAATAACACCGGAACTGCTGCCAATAACCGGAACAGGAGCTTACTTGTAATCAATTCTTTGTCCATTTTATGGATAGTTGAATTTCACCGCAAAAGTAGTAAAAAAACAACACATTGACATTAGAATCTGTTTAAATTTATTTATAATTAGTTGTAAATCAGTAGGTTAATTGGAATATTTTTCGTAACTTTATGATTATCAAGACATTAAAGTTATGCATAAGTACCCAACCAACCTGACTGATAAACAGTGGCAAGTTATAAAAAATGTTAGACCCCAAAGAAAGATTCAGAAAATATTCACTGCGCTCTGTTTTTGACGGCATCCTGTACATCGTGAAGACCGGCGTGCAGTGGAGAATGCTCCCCTCGGATTTCGCTCCGTGGCAGACAGTGTATTACTATTTCAGCAAGTGGAAGAACGAGGGCCTGCTTGAAGAGATCTTCGACACCCTCCGCGGCATTGTCCGCCGTCTTTCGGGCAGGGCGGAGAGTCCCAGCCTTGGGATCATCGACTCAAGGAGTGTCAGGACCTCCCATCATATTGATGGTCAAAGGGGAATAGACGGAAACAAAAAGATAAAGGGCAGGAAGGAGCACATAGTGGTTGACACTCTGGGGCTGCCCATGTCAGTGAGAGTCCATCCGGCTAACGTCCATGACAGCGTAGGGGCGGAAGAGGTGTTCGAATCCATGAGATACAAATTCCCTGGGCTGAAACGGATTCTGGCGGACGGAGGTTACAGGGGCGAGACTGTCAGGAACACGGTCATGAGACTGCTGCATTGCGACCTGGATGTCGTACTCAGGTCTGACAAACGGACGGACAGATTTGTCCCCATGCCAAAAAGATGGATTGTCGAGCGCACTTTCTCATGGCTCGAGAACTTCAGGAGACTGACCATTGACTATGAATACAGGGCCGATACGCACGAAGCCATGATGCATATCGCTGCCATAAAATTATTTTTGAATAAAATTTAAACAGTTTCTCATCAAACCAAACTTGTAAATTGATAGCAGAATACAAAGAACAATTTCCTAGCGATGAATATAAAATAACTCGTCTTTTAGATAAAATAAGTTTGATGACACCAGAAAATATACATATCAATACATTTATGTATGAGCCCTTAATTGATATGTCTATCATACACTTAGTCAAGCTCTATGAATTGGTTAAATCTGAAAAGGATAGAATAGAGCAACTCCAATTTAATGGATGAAGACGTATATTTTGTGTAGACAGGAGTTATTTCTGCAAATAAAGATAAAAGCAACATTTGGAGTGATAATATACAGTCAAGTGTGACTTTGATTATGCAGCCATAAATCATTATAGATAGGATGAAAAAAGTTAATAACAAATTTTGATTAGTTAAATTAAGTAGTGAACTTAGCGGGCGAAGATTTGTTCTTTGACAACCAAATCGGTATGGCTAAGCAAGTCGTAACCACTGCAAGTATGTACATGAGTAGAGGTGGTTTCAACGAAAAAAATAGCGGAGCAAACACCCCTAAAGAAGCCTTAAATAAAGGATTTATAGAGGACGATGACTACATCTGTGACGGAGAGTAGTCATCACCGTTGTCACCGAGGTGTGACCTCGCTCGCGAATTGCTCATGCAAATTGCTAATAATCAAATAATAGCAGATTGCAACTCCGTAACCTCTCTCTCCGCCAGGAAGCGAAAAAGCCGAATCCTTTGCGGATTCGGCTTTTTCGCATTCGTATGTGCTGCGGAGATCCTGCCCAGGCCCCATGCGCGTCCCGGTGCTCCTGAACAGGGGGCTCTCAATACTCCTCCAGCGTCCCGAGGTTGTCGCTTGTGAGGGTCCAGCGGGTATCCGGCCGCACGCGGACCTCCATACGCGTGGCGGTGCCGTCGGCCGCAGTGAATGAGCCCGAAATTTCCCCTGAATCGAAGAACTTGCGGCCGTCATAGATCGGTTCCGAACCGATGTATTCCAGGTTGTCGTATCCGTACAGCGATTTCAGGGTACATGCAAATGCCGGCGACGCCTCGTCGCGCATGCCGGACAGACCCATGTACGAATCGAGCCTGCCGTCGAAACGGTAGGTCACCATGGCGCGTTCCTCTCTTCCTGCCGACTCCAGATCAGCCGTCGTATCGTAAAACCCGGTATAGGCCGTCCCCGTACCGAAGTCGGCCTCCAGTTCCGAATAGATGAACTTTTCCTCAAACAGTCTGTTTGAAATGAAGTTTCCGGTGATGCGGTAGCTGTTCTCCGCAAGGCAGGTCACGGTAAAGAGGAACGACTCGGGCGTATAATCGGGCCAGGGCCGGGATTGCGTCCCCTCGACATGCCATACGGCCCCCACGGCATCGAGCGCCGCCCCGCCGGTCGTGATGCGGAACGACTTGCCCCGCCACTTGTTCACCCAGATCGTCCCGGCCGCCTCGTCATATTCCAATTCGGCCACCGAAAAATACTTTCTCCTGATCTCCTGCTGCAGGGCCGGATCGCCCGAAGCCTTTGCATACCAGTTTGCCTGGAAAAGGTTGTCGAGTCCGTAGACCAGATCCTCCGCGCAGGTGTACATCAGACTTGCATACTCACTAAGCGTCTGTTCCCGAGCCGGACTCGGTTCCGGGTCGTCGGTCGTATCCGAGCAGGACGGAAGTGTCCCGGTAAGGCACAACAGCACAACGGCGGCGAATGCGCAGGGTTTGATGGCTCTCGAAAACATGGTGTCGGAGGATTGAAATGATACTTTGGATAAAGTTACGAAAAATCCGCGACAAACAAGATGCGGAGCGCCGGATTCCGCATCCGCACTCCGCATCTTTCTTTCATTCGGTGCAACGCCCCTTCCGGGCAGCCCGTTCACCGCGGCGTCCGCCGGAGCACCGCCTCTTCTTCAAGGCAGCACCCCTTCCGGGCGGCGCCGGCTCACAGGCCCTTTACCGCAGCAACGGCCGCCGCGTAATCGGGCTCCTCGGTAATCTCGGGAACCAGCTGTGCGTAGACTACCCTCCCCTCGCGGTCGAGCACCACGACGGCACGGGCCAGCAGCCCCTTGAGCGGGCCATCCGCCATGCCGACGCCGTAGTCGCGGCCGAACGCCGCATCGCGGAAGGCCGAGGCGGCCACAACGCGGTCGATGCCCTCCACCGTACAGAAACGGCTCTGCGCAAAGGGCAGGTCCTTCGATACGGCCACGACGACCGTATCGGGCAGCGAGGCCGCCTCCTTGTTGAAGCGGCGCACCGACGCGGCACAGACGCCCGTGTCGAGACTCGGGAAGATGTTCAGCACCACGCGCTGCCCCTTCAGATCGGCCAGGCGGAGCGGCGAGAGGTCGCCCTTGACCAGCTCGAAATCGGGAGCCGGAGCTCCCACCCGGATGAACTCGCCCTCGAGCTGCACGGGCGAGCCTTTGAATTTGGTCTGTGACATAACAAGCAACTGATTAATTCCTGTTTCGTTTCATCATAAGAACGGTATTCCGTCCGAAACATTGTGCTGCAAAAATGATTCCGCTCCTCCTGGAGAGGACATCAATGCCCCTTCAGGCGGTTCAGCGCATTGCGCGCCTCACCCGAAGAGCCGAAATTGGGCTGGATGACAAACCGGTTGCTGCGGTCGATGACGCCCCAACAGCGCTGCCCGGGCGAGACGATGGCGTAGCCGTCGTAGAAGTCGTAGCCCGTCTCGTACTGGGGCGGGATGGCCCACTCGCCGAAGTGGTTGAGATAGCCGACAAGCCCCGTGGCGGGGTCGTCCTGCGCCCAGAGCTCGATCCCGGCATAGCGTCCCGACGTAAGCGAGGTGACCGCATTGCGGATGTCGGACCAGGAGCGGAACCGGGGCTGGATGACAAACTGGTTCAGGCGGTCGATGGCACCGAAGAGCCCCCCGACCTGCACGCAGGCCAGGCCGTCGCTGTTGAAACTCGAAGCACTCTTGTACTGGGGCGGGATCGCCCACATTCCGAGGTCGTTCAGATAGCCGTAAAGGCCCGTGCCGCGGTCCTTCGAGAGGGTCAGGTCGCCGCTTCCGGCAAAGGTCATGGTGCCGCCCTGCGTCACCGGCAGCATGAGATTCGACAGTGCGGCACACGAGACGAAGAGCGTCGCCGCCGCCAATGTCAGCAGTTGGATGATGGGTTTCATGGTTCGGGTTTTTGATGGTAAAGACAAACTTACGAAAAAAAACAGTACAAACCAACCGCATCCGCCCGCCCGAAGCACTTTTTCGTCCAAAGACAGCCTCCGCGTTTCAGATTCCCTACAGATTCCCGCCCGAACTTTGCAGCCAACGGATGGAAAACGCCATAAAATTCGTATTTTTGCACACACTCAACGCCCCGACGATGAAACACCTTCTCCTCCTGCTGCTACTCTGCACCGCCACCGCGGTCACGGCCCAAAACTCCGACCGACGCACGGAACGCTCCCTGCTCGCACAGACGGTCTTCCCGACCGATTCGCTCGCAAACGACCCCGAGCTGCTTGCCCAACTGCGCAACATGCCCAACATCGAGGTCGGGCGCGGCATCACGTTCCGCCCGCGCAACAACCTCTTCGAGATGACGCTCCGCTTCCGCATGCAGAACATGGTGGGGCTGTCGTTCGACCGCGACTTCTCGCTCACGCAGACCGAGGCGCGCGTCAAGCGGCTGCGGCTGCGCTTCGACGGCTACATCTACTCGCCCAAGCTGGTCTACTCGATCCAGCTGGGATTTACGGCCTACGACGCCGAGGTGCTGCCCAACGGGAACATGAACATCGTGCGCGACGCCATCGTCTACTACGTGCCCAACGCCCGCTGGAACATCGGCTTCGGCCAGACCAAGATCAAGGCCAACCGCGCGCGCATCAACTCGTCGAGCGCCCTGCAGTTCGTCGACCGCAGCATCGTCAACAGCCAGTTCAACCTCGACCGCGACTTCGGTATCTTCGGCGAGTACAACATGCGCGAGGGCGAGGGTTTCAACCTCTCGGCCAAGGGTTCCGTCACGCTGGGCGAAGGGCGCAACTGGGGCTCGACGGCCAACGGCGGCATGATCTACATGGGGCGTCTGGAGCTCTACCCGTTGGGGCGTTTCTCGGCGAAGGGCGACCTGCTGGAGGGCGATTTCGACCATGAGGAGCAGGTACGCATCCTGCTGGCCGGCGCCTATGCCTACAACCACAAGGCCACGCGCCTGCAGGGGCCGCGCGGCGCCGTCATGCCCGACGGTGCGACGCGCAACCTGGGCTCCTACTTCGTGGACTTCATCCTCAAGTACCGCGGATTCGCCTTCTACACCGACTTCATGGGCCGCACGTGCGACGAACCGCTCTTCGACGAGGATACCAACGCCTTCGTCTACAAGGGCAGCGGCGTGAACATCCAGACCAGCTACCTGTTCGACAACAAATGGGAGGTGGCGCTGCGCAACTCGACGCTGCTGCCCGATGCCGAGGTGCGGCCGCTGGCCGGCTACCGCAGCTGGAACCAGACGACGCTGGGCGTCACGCGCTACATCATCGGCCACAGCCTCAAGGTGCAGGCCGACCTCTCGTACAACCACCGCAGCGAGTCCCTCACGCCGAACTACAACCGCTGGGAGCTGCGCTTCCAGGTGGAGCTGGGCCTCTGACCCCGCCCCGCGCCTGCCGGGCTGTCAGAGAATCTTCAGCGCGATGCGGGCGCAGGCCTCGGCATCGGCCAGTGCATGGTGGTGATTCTTCAGGTCGAAGCCGCAGGCGGCCGAGACCGTATGCAGCTGATGGTTCGGCAGGCGCTTGCCGAAGACACGGCGCGAAGCGCGGCACGTGCAGTAGAACTCGTATCCGGGATAGGGCATGTCGTAAAGATCGAACGCCGCGCGCAGGCAGCCTTCGTCGAAAGGGGCATTGTGGGCCACGAGCGGCAGCCCCTCGATGTGCGGCGCCACCTCGCGCCACACCTCTTCAAAGTCGGGAGCATCGGCCGTATCGGCATAGGTCAGGCCGTGGATCGCCGTCGTGAAGCGGCTGTAAAAGTTCGGCCGGGGACGGATCAGCCGGTAGAGCGAGTCGACGATCTCGCCGTCACGAACGACCACCACTCCGACCGAGCAGACACTCGCCCGATGGGCGTTGGCCGTTTCAAAATCGATGGCTGCAAAATCCTTCATGTAAGAAAAGCCTTTTTTCCGGAGGCAAAGATAGGGAAATCCGCCGGATTCGGTACCCCCGTCCCGAACAAAAAGGCGGCCGCACCCCTCGGGGATGCAGCCGCCACAATACCGTACACGGAGGGGATTACTCCTCGTAGTCGCTGTTGGAAAGAGCCGTCACGAACGAATCGTCGGGCGTCATGCCGCCCTCGCTCTGGGCCTTGACCTCGGCCTCGGTCAGGAAATCCTCCTTGTCGAACATGATGTCCTCGAAGCGGTTGACCGAGCACTGGTAGGCTCCGTAGCTCTGGCCCCAATACTTGGCGTAGATGCCCATGATGGCCAGGATGTCGCCCGTAGCACCTTCTCGGACGATCGGCTGGCGCGCAAAGCGCGAGTAGCCGCTCGTGCGGACCGTGAAGACGCCGGCGGTCATCATCTGCGTGGGCAGCGCAGCACCGTAGGTGAAGAGCACCGAGCCATAGAAGTTGCAGTGGATGTTGCGCTGCGACGTCGACGAGAAGAAGTTCTCGTTGGCGCCCCACTTGTACCAGTACTTGCTCTCGACGGGACGCAGGTCCGTACACATCCACGAAGGATAGAGGTTGCCGTCCACATCGCCATAGCGGCACGTGATGTCACGGATGAGCACCATGCGGCCCAGCTTGTCGCGGTTCGCCTGCCCGAAGAACTCGTTGTAGTTCGACGCGGTGACCTCCAGAATCTCCTCGCCCAGCTTCAGCTGCGTGGCCTCGCCGAGGAAGACGCGCTCCTTGATCTCGGCCGGATTCTCCATGTTGGAGTTGGCGTAGAACTTGTGCTCGCCCACCTTGTTGTAGGAGTCCGTCGGACCCTTGCCGATCGAGAGCATCATGCGGTAGTTGCCCACATAGAGGCCCGAAATCTTCACGTAGACATAGTGCGTATCGATCGTGCCGGTCTCGCGGTTGAAGTGCCCCATCGGGAAGTCGATGTAGAGACCCGTACCGAGCTTCACCTCGATGGCGGCCGTCTCGTCGACCAGATGCAGCGACTTGTAGATGTTGCCCTCCTCGTCGCTCGACTGGATCTTGCCCTTGATGTAGTACTCCTTGTCCTCGGGAATCTGCACGTACTTCGTATCGTTCCAGCTCGTATTGCCGCCGGTATCGCTCACGTCACCGTGCTCGGCATAGAAGAGCTCCTTGACCTGCTGGATGGTCATCCGGGTCATCTCCTTGAAATCCTCGTCGGTGACGACCTTCGCGGGCTGCGGCGTGTCGAAGTCGTTGTAGCACCCCGCAACGGCCGCCATCACGGCCACTGCGGCGAAAATCCGAAATATCTGTTTCATAGTCGTCATATCGTATTAGAAGCGGAAATATACATTCAGGTAATAGGTCGTACCGAGCAGGTAGAAATACTTCGAATCGAACGGCGAATAGTACTGGATCGACGCATTGTCCGCATTGACGTAGGTGCGGCGCGAAAGACGCATCTGCTCGTAACCGCCCGTGCGGATATCCTGGTTGTTGAGGATGTTCTTCACCTCGAGGCTGAAGCCCAGCTGGTAGCTGCGGCGGATGTACCACGTCTTGCCGATGCTCATGCTGAGCGTGTTGGCCGAATCGAACTTCTCCTGGTCACGCAGCGCATAGAGCGCCTCGGCCTTCACCGGACCGGGAAGCTGGTTGCTGGCCGACGGACGCAGCACCGTGGCGTAGGCCGAGCTGGTACGGCGCGCGGGGTTCATCGAGAGGTAGATGTTGTCGTAGTAGTTCCAATCGAGCGAGATGAACCAGTTGTTCGGTCCGCGGTAGCCCAGACCCAGGTTCAGGGCCGTCTGCGGCGTGCTCTCGACGCGCAGGTCCTTCCACAGCACCTTGTCGCCGCGCAGCACCTCCTCGCTGTTGTCGCGCGTCTGCGTGAAGTCGGCGTTCGACGTGTAGCGGTAGTCGCCCAGACTCAGGGCGCCGTTGAACGAGATGCCGCCCCAGATGGGAACCTGAACACCCACCTCCAGGCCGTAGTAGCGCTTGTCGATGCCGCTCATGGCGAAGTTCGTGAACGACGACTGCGTATCGTCGTAGAACGAGATGACCTTCGACTGGTCGGAGATCGTCGTGTAGTAACCCGAAACGCGGGCCGTGATCCACGGCAGGTAGACGCTGTAGGTCAGGTCGGCGCCGAAGACCTTTTCGGTATCGATACCCGGGGTCGTCGTGTTGCGGGTACGGGCCGAGACGAAGGCGTCGCGGAACTGCGGCGGGTTGACCAGGTAGGCCACGTTGGCCGACACGGCGTGCGCACCCGAGAAGCGGTACGAGAACTCGCCCTTGAGCTTGTAGGTGAGGTACTCGAGCTTCTCCGAGTCACCGAGCGAATTGTCGGCGAAGAGGCCCTTCATCCACAGACCCTCGCGCCACATCGACGTGTAACCCACCTCGCCGCCGAGGCTCATCGAAAAACCGCCGAACGTGCCGCTGTACTGGGCCCACACCTGACCCTGACGCACGTTGGCGTAGTAGTCGTAGCCGAACTTGTCGCCCTCCTTCACGTGGCGGGCGTCACCGTGCTTCATGTAGTAGAGCAGGTCGTTCTGGTAGATCGCCGGATCGACGTTGCCGTTGTCGCGCAGGGCGAACTTGTCGACGTCGAGCCAGTAGTCGGCACCCAGCAGGTCCTTCACCTGATCGTAGTACTCCGTGCGGTTGATGCGGGCCGACAGTCCGCCGCGCAGCACCGACTGGTTCTTGAACGTGTGCGAGATGTTGGCCATGAAGTTGAAGTCACGCTGGTCCGTGTGACGTTCCTCGATCATGTAGATACCGCCCTCGCCCGCCTGATTGCGCAGGTAGTTGCGCTGGAACATCTTGTCGAAGTCGATCATGCTCTTGTCGGGATTCGTCATCCACTCCTTCTTGGTCTGGAGCGCCAGATCGTTGTAGGTGCCGGCACCCACGGGATCGAAATTGCCGTCGGCCGTCTGGTAGATGCGGTTCTCGTAATAGCTCGGCAGGTAGCGGTAGTAGTCCGGACGCGGGTCGGGACCGTCGGTCCACGTCAGCGCCGAATAGCCGTTCTTTCCGAAGCGGAACGACGCGGCGGCCAGCAGCTTCGTGCGCGACGAGATGTCGAAACCGTAGTTGAGCATCACGATCGGCTCGTGGTAGGTGCGCACGCGCGTATTGCGCAGCTTGCCATTCTGACGGCCCACGTTGGGGTTGTAGTAATTGTTGCCCAGCAGGTCGTAGGCCTCCTGCGTCGAGGCCTGCTGTGCACCGCGCTCGGTGGGAGCGCCCATCACGGTCAGGGCCAGCGAGTGGCGGTCGTCGCCGAAACGCTTCTCGACCGATCCGAAGTAACCGTAGGCGTTATAGTAGATGCCGTCCACGTAGCCGTTGCCGCCCTGGCGCGTCGAGAACGACAGCGCATACGACCAGCCGTTGTCCAGCAGACCCGATCCGTAGGAGACCATCGCACGGAAGCGGTACATCGTGTTGGCGTTGACGACGCTGGCGCGGAATCCCTGCCGCATCTGCGAAGCCCGGGCGTTGACGTTCGTCGTACCGCCGATGCCGTCGATGCCGAAGCCCGAAGACTTCAGACCGGTGGTGCTCTCCTGGTTGCGCGTCGCGTCGTTCAGACCGCTCCACAGCGACCAGGGGCCGTAGCCCGTCATGGCGTCGTTGAAACGGATGCCGTTCAGGTAGATGTTGGAATACTGCGAATCGTAGCCGCGGACGTTGAAGCGCATCTCGCTGAAGCGGTACGAGGCGATGTTGTTGAAGACGTCCCGCGACGCGGAGAGCGACGAGGGAAGCGCCTGCATGTCGGTCGCCGTGTCGGAATCGAACTCGGCGAAGACCGAGTCGTCGATGACGGCCTGCACGTCGGGAATCATCACGACGGAGTGCATCTCCTTGACCGTCTCACCGACGCGGACCATGATGTCGAGGTTTTCAAACTCGGGAGCCTCGAACTGGAGGCGGTAGTCGCCCTCGGGCAGCTGGCCGATATCGAAATGGCCCTCGTCGTCGGTCATGACGGAGACTCCGAGCGGTTCGACGATCACCTTCACGTTGCTCAAGGCGGCGCGGCCGTCACGCGAGACGACCTTGCCCTTGACACCGCCTTCCTGGGCATACGCCCCGACGCACACAAGCGCGAGCAGGCTGACAAGTAGATTTCTGATCTTCATAAATTGCGTTGTTGGATTATTTGCCGATGTAGATGAATACGGGGAAGTGGTCGCTGAAGCCGCCCTGGAAGTTGTTGCCCACGAACGTGCGCAGCGGATAGCCCTTGTACTGGCCCTCCTTCTGGAGAAGATACGGAGCGCGGAAGACCGAACCGTAGAACTTCGTGCCGGGCACGCGCTGCAGCTTCAGCTCGCCGGTCGATCCCGTGGCAAGGTTCGCCGAGACGACGATGTTGTCAAAGAGGTTCCACTGGTCGCGGTAGGCCAGCGTGCCGATCCCGGCCTTCAGCACCTTGATGTAGGGATTGTAGTAGTCGCCCGGCTGGAGCTTCTTGATCTCGTCGCGTGCACCGAGCACCTCGACGATGCTCTTGTCGGTGGCGTCGTCGTTGAAGTCGCCCATCATCACGACCTTCGTGGCGGGGTTGATCGCCAGCACCGAATCGGCGGCATGGCGCATGATCTCGGCGGCCCGCTCACGCTTGGGCGACGAGGCCTCCTTGCCGCCCAGACGCGACGGCCAGTGCGCCACCATGAAGTAGAAGGGCTCGCCCTCGATCGTGCCCCACATCGTCACGATGTCGCGTGTGCGGAAGTCGGGCATATCCTCCATCGTGAAACGGATCGGAGCGCTGCCTTCGAGCTTGAAGACGTCGGAGCGGTAGAAGAAGCCCACATCCACGCCGCGGGCATCGGGCGAATCGTAGTGCACGATGCGGTACTGCGCCGGCGCGAGCTTGGGCGTCGAGGCGACATCCTCCATGACGTTGCGGTTCTCGATCTCCGAGCAGCCGATCACCACCGGATAGTCCTTGTCCATGGCCGCGATGTCGAACAATACGCGCGAAAGGTTGTTGAGCTTCTTGTTGTACTTCGTCGAATTCCACCTCTTGGGTCCTTCGGGCGTGAACTCCTCGTCGTAGATCTCCGGATTGCGGATCGTGTCGAAGAGGTTCTCGAAGTTGTAGAAGACCACCTTGTAGGGTTTCTGGGCGAACGCGGCCACGATCAGCGCCGCAAAGAGCCCGGTTAAGAGAATTTTCTTCATGTTTCAGGTTCGATTTAGTTTATTCCCCACTCCGAGGGGTTGTTCTGCGATTTCACCTCGTCGGCGATCGCCTCGTCGAGCATCGTGAAGAACTTGTAGCCCGTCTTCTGTTCGATGTAGGCGACCGATACGATATATTCCCGCAGCCCGCTCTTGCTGGCCGAGGAGTTCTCGGCCCAGTAACCGATCGACTTGAGCTCCGACGCGTCGGTCACCTGGTCGATGCGTTTGCCGGTGCGCCCCGTGCGGGTGCGCAGGAGCACCTTCCAGCAGTACTCGGGCATGGCGACCTTCGTCCCGGCCTTGTCGTAGCTCCAGTCCTGCTTGCCGTAGGTTCCCGTGACGATGTAGAGCGTATCGCTGCAGCGCTGTGCCGAGGCGACGGACTCCATGTTGCCCCACGAGCCGCTGTTGAAGTCGGAGTTCTGGGGCATGATGTTCGTCGAGTAGAAGGTCTGGCGATTCAGTTCGTCGCTGTAGGGAACGTAGCGGTGGTTGGACATGCACTGGTGGCCGCGGATGCCGTTCGTCTGCCAGTTCTGATACGACCCGCGCGTGAGGTCGGCCTGGTACGAAGCCGGCACCTCGGGATCGTAGGCCCAGGCGTCGGAGCGCACGTAGGTGCCCGACATGTAGCAGTCGTGCAGCGGGTAGGCCACCCAGTTGGCGATGCGCTTGGTCTTGTCGAAGCAGATCGTATAGTTGCGGGCCGTCACCGAGGAGGAGATCGGCGCAAAATGCGTCACATAGAGGAAATCGTCGTCGTCAATATAGGCGGGCAGTTCGGCCCACGCATGGTCCAGGCTTGCGGGAATGGAGTAGCTCTCCTGGTCGAGCGTCAGCAGGAAGGTGCCGCCGCCGTCGAACGCCACGGAGATCTCCGCATGGCGCGGCTTGCCCGAGTCGTTCTCGTCGAGGTAGAGGTAGACGATCAGCCGGCCGTTGACGAGCGTTCCCGAGGCGGTGGTCGCATGGGTGCGGCGGGAGGTCACACACCACGTGCCGCCCTCGGTCACGGTCACCGTATAGGCTGCGCCGGTCTTTCCGGTCAGCACGAGGCGGGGTTCGTTCTCGTAGCCGCGCGCCTCGAGCGACGACGACTCCGAGTCGAGGAACAGGGCGGAAAACGGCCGCTCGCCGCCTCCGTCACCCGAAGAGCTGCATGCGCCGAGGGCCAACACGAGGATCGCCACAAGGAGCGAACGACCCCAGGGTTTCAGCATCCGGTTCTTCAATGTCATCTGCAAAAAATGGAGAGAAAAAATCAACCCCCGACGAGACGGGAGCCCCGTCGAGGGTTGATTCTGGATTAACGGTTAATCAATAGAGCTGGATACCGGCAACAACGGCACGGGGAGCCGAGCTCGATTCGTTAGTGAAATTGGGGCTGGTCGAGATCGTAATCGTCGACGAAGCCGTGAGGCCCGTCACGTCGAGCGTGTAGTAATCCGAATCCGACACCGTGATGGTGAAGGGAGGATTGCTCGTAGCGCCGTCGTTGGCCACAAGAGCCGTGCCGTCAGACGTTACCGAACCGCCGCCGTTCACACGGACATAGAGCGTAGCGGACTTGCCCTTCCATGCCACGGCGTAGAACGAGAGTTTCTTCGAACCCGTAACGCCTACGGCCTGCGAAGTGAAATATCCGCTCTTGCTGCTGGTTCCGAGCTTCACACCCGAAGCCTGCTCGCCATTGAAGGTGGTCGAGTTGCCCAGCGTATAGGAGGCCGACGGAGAGTCGTCCTTCGTGCTGGTGAAGATGTCCATCGAGGTGTATGTACCCTTCGTATCGTTACCCGACGAGACGCCGCTCTGCGTCAGCGCCACGGTGCGGGTCACGACAGCCGAACCGGACTTCATCAGCTTGACGGTCAGCGTGGCGTTGATCGCCGACTCGGAGGTATTCTCCCCGGCTGCGACCGTCACCGTCGTACCGCTTACCGATACCGAGAACTTGGCGTTGTCGGCCGAAGCCTCGATCGTGCAGCCGTCAGCATTGCGCGTCGTGACCGTCACGCTCTTCTCACCGCCAGCTGCCGGGAACGACAGCGACGCGGGATCCACCGTCATCTCGGGATCGGTCGACGGATTGGTCTCCTCGACGCTGTACGGCAGCACGTTCACGTACTTGTTGCTCGACGTGCCCACGAAGTAGCCCTTGACGAGGACATCCCGGCCGTCGTAGGCGGCGACCGTCGAATTGTCGATGTACTTGATCGAACCGATGGCCGTCGAGGCGCCGGGGATCGTCACGTTGACATAGTTGCCGCTGACGGCGAGGTTGCCCTGGAAGGCGATCTCCGTGCAGACGGGCGTGCCCGACAGCAGGCCATCCATGGCAGCACCGTCCATCTTGGTCGGATTGTACGACCACGAGTTGCCCGTCGAGAGCACCTCCACCTCGGCCGAAGCCGAGAACTGCGGCGTGGACTGCGCATTGTAGAGGGTCACCTCGCCCGAGATCGAGATCTTCTCACCGACCGAGCGCTCGTTGCCGTTGTGGTAAACCATCATGGCACCCGTATTGTCGGCGATGATGTAGGCCATCTTGCCGCGGGCCACGACCGTACCTTCGGTCTTGTAGGTGCCGGCCGTCGTGATCTCCCCGATGGGCGTCACGTCCGGATCGGGTTCAGGCGTCGTGCCGCTCATGAAGTCGGCGATATCCTTGGTGCTGCGCGGCGAAACCTGTGCGGCACCCTTGTAGAGAGCGGCATAGCCGGTGATCGTACCGGTGGCACCGGCTACGAACTGCTGGTCGGCCCAGGGAGCACCCTGCGACGTGTAGACCGTTACTTCCACACCGTTCTGCGTGAAGGTCTTCGTGCCGTTCCACGTCGACGCCGTAGCGGGCGCCGTCACGTTCTTGATCGAAACGGGCATGGCCTGGAAATCGGTGATCTGGTTGGGAGCGATCTCCACGGGCGTTACCGTTGCCGTGCCGATCTTCTCGACTACGACCCACGAGGCGCCCTGCGAACCCGTCACCTCATAGAGCTTGTTGTAGGTGGTCACGCGGGCCTCGCCGGCCTTCAGCGTCACCTTCACCTTGTCGCCCGCCTTGAACGTGAAGCCTTCATCGGCCGGGTTCGTGTAGACGCCGCTGCCGTAGAGCGTGATGCCGTTCTTGGCCGTCGTGGCGCCCTCGGTCATCAGCTGCAGGTTGTTCGACGTGGTGTTGCCGCCCTCCTTGTCGGTTACGACAACCGCCTCGAAATAGTAGTCCTTCGACTCGTCGATCACCTGCTGCTCGCTGCCGGCGGCCTCGCACAGGGCGATCAGCTCGGGAATCGTCGTCTCGACGGCATCTCCGGGCTCCGGATCGGGCTCCTCGCTGCCGTCGAACGACACCTGCTGACCGCCGTTGCCGACCTTGAGCAGCACGTCATCGAGGCGGTGTGCACCGCTCAGCGTCGACGAGAAGCGGACATAGAGCGTCGAGACGCCGTCGGGCAGCGTGAAGTCGGCCGTGGCGAGGTCCCAGCGACCATTCGGATCGACACCCTTGGCGAAGGTGTAGGTCAGCGGCGACGACCAGTTCGTACCGTCGTTGCTCAGCTCGACCTTGAACTCGTCGTGGTTGAACGTGTTGTCGCTGGCGCCGTAGAGGTAGCGCTCCGTACCGAACGAGAGGGCGAGGTTTTTCTCCGAAACGGCGATCTTCTCGATCGTTACCACACCGTTCGTGCCGAAGAGCAGGTTGTTGTTGCCCGAACCGGCATAGTCCGAATAGCCGGCATCCGAAGGCGAGTTGCTGCGCACGCTGACGCCCGACGTCGTGTAGGTCACGTTGGCGGCGCCGCTGCCGGTCTGGTTCTTCCAGCCGTCGAACTCGTCGGCATAAGGCCACTTGTTGTCGGTCTGCGAAGCGACCTCCTTGTCCATGTCGTTGAAATAGATGGCATCCGAGGTGTCCATACCCGGGTCCTCGGGCTCCACGTAGTCGAAGGTGATGGCCTGGCCGCCCGCACCCTCGAGCAGCGTCACGTCATCGAGACGGTGAGCACCGCTCAGCGTCGACTTGAAACGTACATAGAGCGACGTGGTGCCCTCGGGCAGCGAGAAGTCGGACGAAGCGAGGTCCCAGCGGCCGTTCGGATCAACACCCATGGCGAAGGTGTAGGTCAGCGGGGCCGACCAGTTCGTACCGTCGTTGCTCAGCTGCACCTTGAACTCGTCGTGGTTGAACGTGTTGTCGTCCTCGCCGTAGGCGTAGCGCTCCGTACCGAACGTGAGGCGCAGGTTGACGCTGTTCACGGCGATCTTCTCGATCGTGAAGTTCGAGTTCGAGCTGAAGAGCAGGTTGTTCACGCCCGAGCCGGCATAATCCGAATAGTTGTTGTTCGAGTTGGAGTTGTTGCGCACGCTGATGCCCGACGTCGTGTAGGTCACGTCGGCAATGCCGTAGCCGCTCTCGTTCTTCCAGCCGTCGAACTGATCGGTATAGGGCCACGAGTTGCCGCTGCCATAGGTCTGCGTGGCAGCCTCCTTGTCGAAGTCGTTGGCATAGGCGATCTCGCCCGTCGGCACTTCGCTGCCGGCGATCTGCGACACGGCGATCGACTGCTCGGCCGTACCCCAGTTGCCGAATTCGGCGTGGATCAGCGTAAAGGAGATCTTGCCCTCGCGCGAGTTCGTTCCCGCAGGCAGCTCCTGCACCGCTACGGAAATCGTTCCGTTACCGCGGCCGTTCATCGGTTCTACCGTTGCCCAGCTCAAATCGGAGGCAACGACTTTCCATTCGCAGTTGGCCTTGATATCCACGGTCTGCGTCTTCTCCGTTGCATCGGTGAACACAAGCGATTCGGTCGAAACGCTCAATGTCGGCGTAGCGGACTTGCTGTCATCCTCCTTGCAACCCGTGAATACCGTGGCGGCCACGAGGAACAGGGCTCCGAACAGCAATCTGAAAAGATGTTTGTTCATAAAAGTTTTAATTAGAGTTTTGAAATAGTATTAAAAAAATTTACAAATATTCCGTTTTTCAAAAGGGAAACTTTGACAAAGATAAGTCGATTTTTCGGAAATAAAAAAGTTTCAGCGACATATTTCACACCCAAATGCAACGGATCGGAGAAAAAATCCGATATCCACCTGCTCGCGGAGGGCCGCCCGCGCCCCGCAAGGGGCGGGCACCGGTCCTCCGGATGGATTCCGGCGGACGGAAACCGCTCGCAGCGAGGCCAAACGGAGATTTCGACAATTTCTAAAATTCTTAAAAACCCGCATCCGCTTTCCGACGTCCGGCGACAGCCGACCGTCGACGCCGCAAAAATAGGGGTCGCCCGTTACGTCCGCGTGACAAAATCATGACAAACGGACAAAGCTCCCGAGTCATCGCAGCTTCCGGGACCGACCGCCGGATACGCCTGCGCCGTCCGGCACCCGCCGGCACACCGCCTACCGCACCCGGCACGGCAAATGGACCCCGCCACGGCAGACAGGCCCCGGCACGCAACAAGATTCCACGCCTGCAAAAAATACGGCATGTCCCGCCCGTCCTGCCGCCGCTCAACCGCCCGCCGTACAAAAAAACGCCGCGCCCCCGCCGGGACGCGGCATACCGGGATACCGACACCGGCTCCCCTACTCCCACTCGATCGTTGCGGGCGGTTTGGAGGAGATGTCGTAGACTACGCGGTTGACCCCGCGCACCTTGTTGATGATCTCGTTCGAGACGTCGGCCAGGAACTCGTAAGGCAGGTGCACCCAGTCGGCCGTCATGCCGTCGGTCGAGGTCACGGCCCGCAGGGCGACACAGCTCTCGTAGGTGCGTTCGTCGCCCATCACGCCGACACTCTTCACAGGCAGCAGGATGGCTCCGGCCTGCCATACCTTATTATATAGGTCCGCCTCGTGCAGCGCGTCGATGAAAATCTTGTCGACCTGCTGCAGAATATCGACCTTCTCGGGCGTGATGTCGCCGAGGATGCGGATCGCCAGGCCGGGTCCCGGGAAGGGATGACGGCCGATGAGACGTTCCGAAATGCCGAGCGAACGGCCCACGCGCCGCACCTCGTCCTTGAAGAGCAGACGCAGCGGCTCAACGATGCGCAGGTTCATCTTCTCGGGCAGGCCGCCCACGTTGTGGTGCGACTTGATCGTCGCCGAGGGGCCGTTCACCGAGCAGGACTCGATGACGTCGGGATAGATCGTCCCCTGCGCCAGCCACCGCACGTCGCGGATGCGCTGCGCCTCGTCGTTGAAGACCTCGACAAAGTCGCGGCCGATGATCTTGCGCTTGGTCTCGGGGTCCGAAACGCCGGCCAGGTCGCCCAGGAAGCGGTCTCCGGCCTTCACGCCCTTGACGTTCAGACCCATATCCTTATAAGAGGCGAGCACCTCCTCGAACTCGTTCTTGCGCAGCAGGCCCGAGTCGACGAAGATGCAGTAGAGGTTCTGCCCGATGGCGCGGTGCAGCAGCACGGCGGCCACCGACGAATCGACACCGCCCGAGAGGCCCAGCACCACCTTGTCGTTTCCGAGCTTCTCGCGCAGCTCGCGCACGGTCGACTCGACGAAGCTCTCCGAGGTCCACGACTGTGTGCAGCCGCAGATGCCCGCGACAAAGTTGCGGAGCAGGTGCGTACCGTCGGTCGAGTGGTAGACCTCGGGGTGGAACTGGATGCCCCACGTCTGCTCGCCCTCGATGCGGAAGGCTGCCACGCGCACATCCTCCGTGCTGGCGACGATGCGGTAGTTGTCGGGCACGCGCGTGATGGTGTCGCCGTGCGACATCCACACCTGCGTGGGCGACGGAAGGCCCGCCATCAGCGGGTCCTGCGCATCGGCCACCGTCAGCATCGCACGGCCGTACTCGCGGCTCGGCGCAGGCTCCACCTCGCCGCCGTAGGCATGGGCCAGGTACTGGGCTCCGTAGCAGACGCCCAGCAGCGGCAGCCGCCCCTTGATCGCCGACAGATCGGGGATCGGGGTCTGTGCGTCGCGCACCGACGAGGGGCTGCCCGAGAGAATCACGCCCCGCACCGACGCATCGATCGCCGGGATTTTGTTGAAGGGGTGAATCTCGCAATAGACGTTCAGTTCGCGCACCCGCCGCGCAATGAGCTGCGTGTACTGCGATCCGAAGTCGAGAATCAATATTTTTTCCTGCATGATCGTAGGTTGTTTGTTACTTTTTCACCGGTCTGTTGTAGGAGCCGGCCCGGCGCATCTCCCCGGCAAAAGCGTCGGCCCCCACCTCCCGGATCCGCGCGATACAGCCGCTGCGGTCGGAACGGAAGACGAAGCCGAAGACCTTCCCGATGAAACTGTTGAACTTCCGGCACTCCGAAAGGGGCTGAAGCGTACACTCGGCACAACTCTGCCAGCCGTGGCCGATGCAGCAGCTCCGCACCGCACACCACGTCGCCCGCACATTGGGATGGCAGCCCGGGCACGCGCCCTTACGGTACTTGCGGCAGGCCCCGCAGAAGAGACCGCACGCAGCAATTTCGGGATTCATTCTCGCTCGGAAACTACCGTTCGCTCGAATAGTTCGGGGCCTCGCTCGTGATCGTCACATCGTGCGGATGGCTCTCGTGCATGCCCGACGCCGTGATGCGGATGAACTTTGCGGTCTGGAGCGTCGGGATGTCCTTCGCGCCGCAGTAGCCCATGCCCGAACGCAGGCCGCCGATGAGCTGGTAGACCGTCTCGCTCAACGCCCCCTTGAAGGGCACGCGCGCCACGATGCCCTCGGGCACCAGTTTGTTGATGTTGCCCTCGCAGCCCTTCTGGAAGTAGCGGTCGGCCGATCCGGCCTTCATGGCGTCGATCGAACCCATGCCGCGGTAAGCCTTGAACTTGCGGCCGTTGTAGATGATCGTCTCGCCCGGGGCCTCCTCCGTGCCGGCGAACATCGAGCCGATCATCACCGAGTCACCGCCCGCAGCCAGCGCCTTGACGATGTCGCCCGAGTAGCGCAGACCGCCGTCGGCGATAACCGGAACGCCCGAACCCTTGGCGGCCGAGGCGGCGGCATAGATGGCCGAGAGCTGCGGCACGCCCACACCGGCGATGATGCGCGTCGTGCAGATCGAACCGGGACCGATGCCGACCTTGATGCCGTCGGCGCCGGCGTCGATCAGGAACTTCGCCGCCTCGCCCGTGGCGATGTTGCCCACGACAACGTCCAGCGACGGGTAGGCCTCCTTGATCTGCCGGAGCGTGCGGACGATGTTGCGCGAGTGGCCGTGCGCCGAGTCGAGCACCACGGCATCGACATCTTCGGCGACAAGCGCCGCCACGCGCTCCAGCGCATCGGCCGTGATGCCGACACCCGCCGCCACGCGCAGACGCCCCTTGGCGTCCTTGCAGGCATTCGGATGGTCCTGCACCTTGGTAATGTCCTTGTAGGTGATGAGCCCCACCAGTCGGCCTTCGTCGTCGACGACGGGGAGCTTTTCGATCTTGTTGTTGAGCAGCACCGCGGAGGCGTGCTCGAGTTCGGTTCTGTGGGTGGTGATCAGGCGGTCGCCCGGCGTCATCACCTCCCCGATGCGGCGCGACATGTCGGGCTGGAAGCGCAGGTCGCGGTTCGTGACGATGCCGATGAGCTTCCGGTCCGCATCCACAACCGGGATGCCGCCGATCTTGTTCTCCTTCATCAGATTGAGGGCGTCGCCGACGGTATTGTCCTTCGAGATGGTGATCGGATCGTAGATCATGCCGTTCTCGGCACGCTTCACACGGCGCACCTGCGCGGCCTGCTCGGCAATGGACATGTTCTTGTGGATGACGCCTATGCCCCCTTCGCGGGCCAGGGCAATGGCCAGCGGCGCTTCGGTCACGGTGTCCATGGCGGCGGACACGATGGGGATGTTGAGCGCGATATTACGCGAGAAACGGGTCTTGACATCGACCTCTCGCGGCAACACTTCCGAATAGGCGGGTACGAGCAGCACATCGTCGAACGTAAGTCCTTCGGGCTGAACCCTTTCATTGATAAAAGACATAATGAACGTGGATTTTGTTGCTCGCAAATGTAGTGATTTTTTCCCAAACAGCCCAACAAACCGTCCCGGTGATCGTTTTTTTTATCAACATTTTATCAAAAGCCGCACGGCCGCGGCAGCACGGCGCGACAAAAGCGGCTGGACCGCGCAGCGAATCCCGCCCGTTGTCCGGTCCGGCGCTTTATCGCAGCGACGACGCCGACCGCAGACGCAAAGACAAGATTATCAGGGTGAAGAGGAATTTATGGCAGTTCAAAAACACTACATAATTAGTCTTTATCGGAATAATTCGACCCGGAAGAGGAATGACCGGCCCGAGTGGCGCCGAAGCGACATCCAGCTGATTGACAGCACAATACACACAGATTCCGCAAGCAGGCTTTCTTACGCATAGTTGAAAAAATGTTGACAATTTGCGGGCGAAACACATATTAAAAAAATTTTTTTTCGTATTTTTGACTCTTGAACAAGGTCCCGTTGCGCAGGCAGCGGGCAAAAACACCCCAAAAAACCACTAAAATTTATCGTATGAAAGTTTTTTTGCGCTATTTTCAGGTCGCAGCCCTCGCCCTTGCGGTGAGCGTGCTGTCGACGGGATGCAAGGAAGACTCGACCGATGAGGGCCCCAAGCCCGTCGAACCGAGTCTGACTGCCGAGCTGGTCGCCGCCACCTCGACGACGGCCGAACTCCGGCTCACGACAACGGCCATCACAGAGGCCGCCTATGCCGTGACCAAAGCGGGCGAAGACGCCCTTGACCCCACCGTCATCTTCGCCTCCGGAACCCGCGGCATCAACTGCGCGGAGGGCGAGACGAGCGTGACGGTACGCAACCTCGAACCGCTCACCGACTATGTGATCTACGTGGCCGGCATTACCGAAAAGGAGGAGTTCTTCGATCAGGTGGCCTCCGTCTCCGTGACGACGGCCGACTTTGCCGAGGACCTCTCGATCTACGACGTCGACTACGCCAGCTTCAAGGCGCACGTGAAGGTGCCCGACAACCTGGCCGAAACCGGAAACGTAATCAGGTGGGGCCTCTGCGATCTGGCAACCTACTACATGAACTCGAGCTACTGCGATGCCGAGCGGCTGAACCTGAGCGACGAGTACTACCACAACTACTTCAACGAGGACTGGACCTACGAGTTCAACAACGAAAACAGCATCGTCTACGACGAGAACGGCGATCCGCAGCTCGACGAGACGGGCTCGACGCTGGTCTACTACGACCCGATCGTGCCGGGCGGCAAATACTTCGCCATGTTCGGCGAGTTCGCCTGGGGCGAGCACTCGTGGGGCTTCGGCGAGGGATACTATTCGCCGCTCTGCGACGTCGAGGGCTTCTACACGGCCCAGTGGATGGGTGAGAACCCCCAGGAGAAGGACTACTGGACGGGCTTCTACCAGAACGTCAGCGTCGAAACCAAGGCTCCCGAAGTGCTGAACGCCTCGCTCAACATCTCGACGAACCTCCGTCCCATCGGCGGCGTGGTTTCGGTTTCGCCCGACGAGGCCGTCAAGCTCTACTGCATCACCATACTGGATGACATGACCTACCAGCAGGTGCTCTCGATGGTGCTCAACAACGATCCCGACAACATGCAGTGGTACATCACCACGTACAACGCCATGCTCACGATCTACGCCATGTCGGGCAGCGGTCCGATGGACATCACGCTCGAGGACATGCTCTACATCGACAAGGAGGCCACCTACCACATCTTCGCAACCGGCATGGGCAACGAAGAGGGTACGTCGCAGTGCTTCGAGCACATCACCTTCCAGCTGCCCGACCCGACGTTGCCGGCTCCCGAGGTGGTTGTCACCCCGATCAAGAACCCCAACGGCGAGGAGTCGCCCTACGAGGTATGGTTCAACGTGAAGTGCACGAGCAAGGATGCACTCTCGGGCATGTACGCATGCAACTACCAGCGCGAGTGGGAAAGCGCCCTGAACAGCGGCTACACGGAAGAGACCCTGATCGAGAGCGGCTACGAGCTCACGAGCACCGAAATCGGCCAGATCAACACCGACGAGGGTCTGAACATCCCCTTCTCCTCGCGCGAGGACGCCACCTCGTACCTCGGCGTCATCGTCTACAACGAGGAGGGCACGGCCAGCGAGCCCTCCGTGGCACAGAACACGACGATCGTGGAGCCGGCGGCCGATCCGGTCAACTCGGAGCTCTTCACCGATCTGCAGGGTGACTGGACCGCCACGACGACCATTCAGTACAAGGAGTACGACTCCAGCACGCTCGACTACGTAACGAAGACCTCCGAAATTTCGTCGAAGGTTACCATCGGCAACGTGGGCTACGCTGATCCGCTTCCCGACGACGTCTACAACCGCTATTACGAGCACACGCAGTATACGACCAAGGAGCAGGTAGACGCCCTCTACGATGAGTTCAAGGATGCCGTCGACCTCTTCAACGAGAAGGCCAAGAACCAGAACCGCCTGATCTGCCAGGGTCTTTCGCTGGAGATCGTAACCTACCAGAACTACCTGGAATACGCATCGCCCTACGACCTCTTCATTTCGGAGGACTACAACGGATTCGACAGCGAGTCGCCCGTTTATGACTTCGGTCCGAAGTGGTATCTGCAGATCGCCGACGGCGACAAGGTATCGGTTCCGTTCAACGCCAACCTCTTCACGCCGCTCTCGGCATGGTCGACCTACGAGTACCACCTGATCGGTGCGAGCGAGACCGCGTCGCTGCCCTACGTAACGGACGGCACCTCGGCACAGACGGGCTACTTCCCCGTAGAGGTATCGGCCGACAAGAACACGATCACGATCAACCCGCTGTCGTACAACGGCGACACCTATTATATGAATCCGGGACGCTTCTACTACGGTTCCTACCAGCTCTCGTCGCGCATCATTGCGCCCATCACGCTGACCCGCGGCTGGAATGAGAGCGGCACAACCGCCAAGGCAGCCGCCGCAGGCACCGACAGCCAGCTGTCCGATCCCGCAAACATGAAGCCGCTCTACAAGGTAACGCCGGTCAAGAAGGCCAACAGCAGAACGGCCATGCCCACCAAGCCGGCCGTCGAGCGCAAGCAGGTCAAGCTGCATGTGGTGACCGTCGACGAGTTCGATGCCAACGCACGCAAGTTCCTGGAAAAGAGATTCGGCAAGCGGAACTAACCCCGCCCCGACCATACAACCGAGCAGAAACTCTCCGCAAGGGGAGTTTCTGTGCGGTTTTACAAGAGCAACCGATCAAGGGCCTCGGCCCGCCAAGTTTCACCCTAATTTTTTAACCGCAAAAAGGTATGAAGAAAGTACTCGGTCTCATTGGTGCCCTCCTGGCATTCACGACTGTTTCGGCACAGTCGCTTCCGGATGTGAAGATTGAAAACGCCGACGGTGAAATCATCTCGACCGCGTCGCTGACCGGCCGCAAACCGCTCATCATCTCCTACTGGTCGATTGCCTGCAAGCCCTGCCTGCAGGAGCTCAACGCGATCAACGACCAGCTCGAGGAGTGGCGCGAGGAGGCCGATTTCGACGTGGTGGCCGTCTCGGTTGACGACGTGCGTCTGAAGGCCACGGCCAAGGCCCGGGCCGCCGCACTGGGTTGGGACTTCATCTGCCTGTTCGACGCCAACCAGACGCTCAAGCGAGCCATGAACGTATCGCTCACGCCCCAGAGTTTCGTGGTCGATGCCGACGGCAACATCGTCTTCTCGCACTCGGGCTACACCCCCGGCAGCGAACAACTACTGATCGACAAGGTAATCGAAATCAGCAAAAAGAAATAGAATGAAGCAAATCGCACTGTTGATTGCCGGCACCTGCTGTGTGGCCGCAACGCATGCCCAGATCAAGCTGGGAGAGGGTCAGCTGACGGGCAGTTTCGAGACGAACACGATCTACTACGTGGACGATTCGGTCATCGGATCGGAGATGGAGGATCACTTCGGATCGAACAACTACCTCAAACTGGACTACACCTACAAGAACTTCTCGGCGGGCATCCAGGCCGACGCCTATCTTCCGGCATTGCAGGGCTATGAACTCGGCGAACAGCCCGGCTACAAGAAGTTCTACCTCTCGTCGAAGTACATCCAGTGGGCCGACAGGAACTTCGAGGTCCTCGTGGGCGACATCTTCGACCAGTTCGGCAACGGACTCGTCTTCCGCAGCTTCGAGGACCGCCAGCTGGGCATCAACACCTCGCTCGAGGGTATCCGCGGCATCTACCGCTTCGGCAACTACGTGACGGTCAAGGGTCTGTACGGACGTCCGCGCCTCTACACGGACTACGCCGACTCGTGGGCGCGCGGCGCCGACGTGAGTCTGTCGCTGACCGACATCTTCGGAATGAGGCAGGTGCTGCTCTCGCTCGAAGGCAGCTACATGAACCGCCACGAGGCGCTCGACAAGGACGAGACCATGAGCGAGCATTTCGCATCGGTGGGCCTGACGACCCCCGATCTGAATCTCTACTCGGGCCGCGTGAACTTCAACTGGAAGAACCTCTCGCTGCGCGGCGAATATGCCTACAAGAGCAAGGACCTGCCGACGTCGGTTGCCGCCGAGGCGGTCGACGGCAAGGCCATCCTGGGCGAGGTCGGCTACTACTACAAGACCTTCAGCATCTCGGGCACGTTCCGCATGCTGGACAACATGGGGACACTCATCTCACTCTACGGCAGCGGCACGGGCAACATGCTCAACTACCTGCCGGCCCTCACGCGCCAGTACACCTACATGCTGGCCAACCTGAACCCCTATCAGGTGAACGTCGAGGGGGAGATCGGCGGGCAGATCGACCTCAACTACTCGCTGCGCAACAAGCATGACCGCCACCGCTACTGGAACTTCCACGCCAACGTGTCAACCTTCTACACGCTGCGCGGCGAACAGTCGCAGACGGGCGACCGTCAGCTGCTGTGGCGCGACATTAACGTCGACGTGGAGCGCCAGTGGAACAGGAAGCTGAAGACCTCGCTGCTCTTCTCGTGCCAGGAGTGGAACCCCGACCACGGATTCTCGAGCCGCACCTACGCATCGAACATCTTCGTGGGTGACGTCACCTACAAGTTCGACCGCAAGAAGTCGCTGCGCGCCGAGGTGCAGTACCTCTTTTCGCAGGACTACGAGGGCAACTGGGTAGCCGGCCTGCTCGAATTCGGCCTGGCACCGAAGTGGAGCTTCTTCGTCAGCGACATGTACAACCAGGGCGGAACCAAGGGCGAGACGAACAAGAACTACTACAACGGCGGATTCAGCTACACGCACAACCGCACACGCGTGCAGATCAGCTACGGCCGCAACCGCGCCGGCTACATCTGCTCGGGCGGCGTCTGCCGCTACTCTCCGGCCTACACCGGATGCAACATTGCGATCACATCTTCATTCTAAACACATCTAAATCACAAATCCATGACAAAACATCTGATTGGCAAAACGCTGCTGATGGCCGCCGTATGCCTTGCATCCGTATCCTGCTCGGGATCGGGCGATGACAACGAGGGACCGAAAGGTGCCGTATTCAAGGCGACGGTCTCCCCGACGACGATCTCGGCCGACGGTGTCGATGCCGCCGTCTTCGACGTGCGCTTCCGCGGCACGAAGCTCACGGCCGACGAGGTCACCTTCTACAATGCCGACGACAATACGGTAGTCGAGATGCCCGGCATGAAGTTCACGACGACCGATCCGGGAACCTACTCCTTCTACGTCAAATACGCCAATCTGGCCCCGCAGGAGGGTGAAGAGGCCGAATACACCTCGGGAACGCTGCGCATCAACGCCGTCGAGGGTTCGGCCGGCAACGACGAGGTGATCGACCTCGAGCCCAACGGCCAGACGGGTCTCACCGCCACGGTCTCGGCAACGGTCGTACAGGCCGGCGTGGACCAGGCCGTCTTCGTCATCCGCTACGACGGCGAGGTGCTCAAGGAGGGCTACACCATTTACGATGCCGACACGAACCGCTCGATCACGCTCCCCACGGTGACGAAGACCTCGGCATCGGGCGAGGAGTACGAACTCCCCTACTACCAGGCCACGAAGGCCGAAGTCCGCTCGTTCTGGGTCGCCTACAAGACCTCGAACACGCTGAAGAACCCGGTAACCGTCACGGCCGTTGACTTTGCGATCCCGACGCGTCCGGCAGACCCGCAGCCGGGCAGCACCTCGTTCAAGCACCGCGCAATGATCATGCAGTTCACGGGCCTGGGCTGCGGCTACTGCCCCTACATGATCGCCTCGCTGCATGACGTGCTGGCCGAGGAGTCGTATGGCTCGCGGGCCGTTTTGGGTGCCATCCACACCTATTCGGGCGATCCGTATGCTCCGGACGAGCCGCTGGACAGCGCATTCGGCGTCAACAGCTACCCGACGGTCATCTTCGACATGAAGTCGGTCCTCTACAACTACAACTACAACACGAACGTGACGAACCTCAAGAACGCAATCGACGCCTCGACTTCCGAGCCTGCCAAGGCCGGCATCGCGGTCCGCACGGCCGTTGACGGCAACACGCTCGTGGCCCGCATGACGATCAAGGCGGCCGAGAACGGCAGCTTCCGCGTCGGCGCCTGGGTGCTGGAGGACGGTCTTTCGGGCACGCAGTCCAACTACGGCATGCCGGACAACGGCTACAACTTCAACATCCACAACAATGTGGTTCGCAAAGCAGACTCCCGGGACAACGGTTCGACCTCCTTCGCCGGACATGACATGGGCCAGCTGAATGCGGGCGACACGGCCGACTACATGTTCGTCATCACGCTCGATTCGTCGTGGAAGAAGGACAACTGCCACCTGCTGTTCTTCGTCACGGCACTCGACGGCTCCTCGTACACGGTGACGAATGCCATTGCGACGAACTCGCTCTCGGAGGCCGTTTCGTTCGAGTACGAATAACAACATCCTCTGCGTCAGGAGGGCACAACCCGACCTGCCGCGGAATACAAAAAGACGGGGTGGAACCGTACAAAGGTTCCGCCCCGTTTTTTATATCGGCCGGCCTTTTGGCCCGTTTTTTCCGCAACGGCGGCCTTTGCTCCGATTTTTTACTACCTTTACCGCGAAACGGACGCTGCGGCACGCCTTGGCCGAAGCCCCGGACCGAACACCAAACGAAACGACACCGCATGACACAGCAGCAAAAGCAGAAGTCGCCCCGCGCGGCCGGCCTCCTCGCCATCCTCACCCTCCTGCTCCTTACGCAGGCGGCACACGTCACTACCCGCGACGACTGCTCCCGCAGGGAAGAATCGTCCGGACAGACCGCGGAGCGGCGGCGCGATGCCGGTGCGATCCGCTATCCCGCAGCGAAGGACGCCGCGTCCGACAGCAGCCACGCCATCGCAGCAAAGTCTCGGGAGCAACGGGCTGTAAACCCGGAAATGCCCCCGCAAGGGACAGGGTCACTACGGGCACGGACGCGACCGAATGCCGGGCCGGAGAGGCCGCAAACGAACCCGCAGGAGAGAGAATCACTCCGCAGCGATACGGTTATCCTGCGGGGACGCCTCGTGATGAGCCACGAGGTCCGGACCTTCACGCCCGACAGCGACACGACGGAATACTGGGTCCGGGACCTTACGGGATCGCTCGAGCGGGAGTACGACCGCCTGACCGGCGGCTCCAAGACGGGGCAGCCGCTTCGTGCCACGCTGAAGCTCCGCCAGGCGGGCCCGACCGACGAAGGGTTCGCCGCGGAGTACCCGGATGTCTACGAGGTGCTCGGGATCGTGCGGCTGGAGAGCCGCTGACCGAGCCGCATGCCTGCACCGCTCCCGCCCGCATACAGCAGGAACATCCGCATAAAACCAGCGCAGCGGGACTCTCTGTAGAGAGTCCCGCTGCCTGTGTCTTGCACTGCGGAAGGCGCTCAATACTGCTCCTTCTCGTTGGGGAAGTCACCCGACTTCACGTCGTCGATGTAGCGTCCCACGGCATCGGTCATGATGGTGTGCAGGTCGGCATAGCGGCGCAGGAACCGGGGCGAGAAGCCCTTGTTGATGCCCAGCATGTCGTGCACGACCAGCACCTGACCGTCGCACGCGCCGCCGGCTCCGATGCCGATCGTCGGGGCCGAGACCTCGCTCGTCACCCGGGCGGCCAGCGCCGCGGGAATCTTCTCCAGCACGATGGCGAAGCAGCCCGCATCGCTCAACAGGTGAGCGTCGTGCACGAGCTTCTCGGCCTCGGCCGCCTCCTTGGCGCGGACGTTGTAGGTACCGAACTTGTGGATCGACTGGGGAGTCAGTCCGAGGTGCCCCATGACCGGAATCCCGGCCGAGAGGATGCGCTGCACCGATTCGAGGATCTCCTCGCCGCCCTCCATCTTCACGGCGTCGGCCTCGGTCTCCTTCATGATCCGCACGGCCGAGTCGAGCGCGACCTTCGAGTTGCCCTGGTAGGTACCGAAGGGCAGGTCGACGACCACAAGCGCCCGGTTGACGGCCCGAACGACCGAACGGGCGTGGTAGATCATCATATCGAGCGTGATGGGGAGCGTCGTCTCATACCCGGCCATGACGTTGGCGGCCGAGTCGCCGACGAGGATGACGTCGATACCGGCGACATCGACGATCCGGGCCATCGAATAATCGTAAGAGGTGAGCATGGCGATCTTCTCGCCGCGTTGCTTCATTTCCGCCAGGCGGTACGTCGTGACCGCACGGACGGTGCTTTCTACTGACATTTCTTCAGGTATTAAGTTTTGATTCGGGGACAAAGATAGTGTAAACCGAGCGCCGCGGCAAATTTATTTGTCACGGCCGAGGTGCAGCCTGTCCAAGAGGGAAGTGTGCCGCCGGTCAGAAGAGGGTAGGATGTCGCCGATCCGAAGGAGACGGATGCCGCAGTCCGGACATGCCGCAGCGCGAAACCCCGCTACCCTTTCAGCGGCCAGAGCCGGTCGAAGAAGTGCCACAACACGACGCCGCCCGACACCGAGACGTTGATCGAGTGTTTCGTCCCGGCCTGCGGAATCTCGATGGCCCCGTCGCAGAGGTCCACGGCCTGCTGCCCCACGCCCAGCACCTCGTTGCCGAAGACCAGCGCGTAGCACACCCCCGCCTCGGGCCGGAAGTCGCCGAGCCGCACGGCCCCCTCGACCTGCTCCACGGCCCAGAGCGAGTAACCGGCGGCCTTCAGCTCCGCGAGGCACTCCTCCGTCGTGGCGTAGTGGCGCCACGGCACCGTCAGCTCGGCCCCGAGCGCCGTCTTGTGGATGTCGCGGTTGGGCGGCGTGGCCGTGATGCCGCACAGGGCGATCCGCTCCACGGCAAAGGCGTCCGACGTGCGGAAGAAGGCCCCGACGTTCTGCAGCGAACGGATGTTGTCGAGCACGACCACGACGGGCATCTTGGCCATCGCGGCGAACTCCTCGGCCGACGGACGGCCCAACTCGGCATTGGTGATTTTGCGCATGGTGCTCACGATCGGTTGTTTTCGAGTGCAAAAGTAGTCAAATAAAAAATTTTTACCTATTTTTGGGGGTTCAATCATACACTTATGTCTTTCAGAAAGGTCATCCTCTCCGCGGCTGTGCTCGTCGCCGCGACCGGTGCAGTCCGGGCGCAGGAGGTGCTCGCAGGCGCCGACTTCGACACACGCTTCGACAACCGGGAATACGCCAACAACGACTTCAACGAATCGCAGACCCTGTTCAGCGCCCGCCTAACACCCTACGTCGGCATCGAGTGGGAGCGCAAGAACCGGCTGGTCTTCGGCGTCGAGATGCTCCAGCACTTCGGGCAGTACAATGCCCAGGGCGACCGCTTCCTGACCGACATCAAGCCGCTGATGTACTACCAGTTCCGCACCGCTGCGGTGCAGGCCAACGCGGGTATCTTCAACCGCAAAGAGCTCATGGGCGACTATTCGCGCGCCTTCTTCAGCGACTCGACGGCCTTCTACCACAACCGCATGGCGGGCTTCCTCGGGCGTTACGTCAGCTGGCGCGACAAGACCTACATCGAGCTGGCCATCGACTGGGAGGGCATGTACTCCGAGCAGTCGCGCGAGATGTTCCGCATCCTTTCGGCCGGACGCTACACGACGCTGCCGGGCTTCTACGTCGGCTACGCCTTCTCGATGTTCCACTTCGCCGGCTCGAAGCTCAACGAGAATGTCACGGACAACCTCCTGCTGAATCCCTATGTGGGCTGGGAGCGGGGTGAACGGATCGGGCTCGACATCCGCGCCGGGGCGCTCTTCGCGCCGCAGCGCGCCCGGAGCGTCGACCACGAGTGGAAAAAGCCGTGGGGCGGACAGCTGGACGTGGTCCTGACCACCTGGTGGGGACTGAAGGTCGAGAACAACCTCTACCTGGGCGAGAATCTGCAGCCGCTGCGCAACCTGGTGGCCAACCCCACGCTGGGGCTCACCTACGGCGCCGACGGTCTCTATGCCGGCGAGAGCTTCTACGCCACGACCGAGCACATCTACAACCGCACGTGGGTGGGCTTCGACCGCCGCTTCTTCCACGACACAGTTCAGGTCGAGGCCGGCATGGTCTTCCACTACGACGGCACGGGACTCGGCACGCAGCAGGTCGTCCAGCTCTCCGTCGCGATCGACAAGGTATTCCACCGCGGCGGTCCCCGTCACCGCCCCGGGATCAGATAACGGATAACAAAAAACGCACACAGGAAATATGACAAGCGAAACCAACGAAACACCCCAGAAGTCGCTGAACTTCCTCGAAGAGATCATCGAAGAGTCGATCGCCAAGGGCGAAACCCGCGTACAGACGCGCTTCCCGCCCGAGCCGAACGGCTACCTGCACATCGGCCACGCCAAGAGCATCTGCATCAACTTCGGTCTGGCCAAGAAATACGGCGGCAAGTGCAACCTGCGCTTCGACGACACGAACCCCGTCAAGGAGGACGTCGAGTATGTCGATTCGATCAAGCGCGACATCCACTGGCTCGGCTTCGACTGGGCGCTGGAGCGCTATGCGTCGGACTACTTCGACCAGCTCTACGAGTGGGCCATCGTCCTCATCAAGAAGGGGCTGGCCTACGTCGACGACCAGACGCAGGAGCAGATCCGCGAGAACCGCGGCACGGTCTCCGTACCGGGCACGCCGTCGCCGTGGCGCGACCGCAGCGTCGAGGAGAACCTCGACCTCTTCGAGCGGATGAAGAACGGCGAGTTCCCCGACGGGTCGAAGGTCCTGCGCGCGAAGATCGACATGGCCCATCCGAACATGCTCTTCCGCGACCCGATCATGTACCGCATCATCCACGCCACGCACCACCGCACGGGCGACAAGTGGTGCATCTACCCGATGTACGACTACGCCCACGGACAGAGCGACTCGATCGAGCACATCACCCACTCGATCTGCACGCTCGAATTCGACGTGCACCGCCCGCTCTACGACTGGTTCATCCAGGCGCTGGGCATCTACCCCTCGCACCAGTACGAGTTCGCGCGGCTGAACCTCACCTACACGATGATGTCGAAGCGCAAGCTGCTCAAGCTCGTGCAGGAGGGCGCCGTCATGGGCTGGGACGACCCCCGCATGCCGACGATCTGCGCCCTGCGCCGCAAGGGCTACACCCCGGCTTCGGTGCGCAACTTCGCCGAGATGGTCGGCGTGGCCAAGCGCGACAACGTCATCGACCTGGCCAAGCTCGAATACTGCGTGCGCGAGGACCTGAACAAGGTCGCCGAGCGCCGCATGGCCGTGCTGAACCCGCTCAAGGTGACGATCACGAACTATCCCGAAGGGAAAACCGAACTCTTCACCGCGGTGAACAACCCCGAGGACGAGGCCGCCGGCACGCGCCAGGTTCCCTTCTCGCGGGTGCTCTACATCGAGCGCGACGACTTCATGGAGAACCCGCCCAAAAAGTTCTTCCGCCTGCAGCCGGGCGGCGAGGTGCGCCTGCGCTACGCCTACCTGATCAAGTGCGAGGAGGTCGTGAAGGATGCCGAGGGCAACATCACGGAGCTGCGCTGCACCTACGACCCGATGTCGGGCAACGGCTCGTCGAGCGACGGCCGCCGCGTGAAGGGCGTCATCCACTGGGTGTCGGCACAGGATGCCGTGGAGGCCGAAATCCGCCTCTTCAACCCGCTCTTCACGAAGGAGAACCCCGACGACGTGGAGGAGGGCCAGACCTGGGAGGACAACCTCAACCCGGAGTCGATGGTCAAGATCACGGGCTACCTCGAGCCGTCGCTGCGCGAGATTCCCGTCGGACAGGCCGTGCAGTTCGAGCGCGTGGGCTACTTCTGCCCCGACACCGACTCGACGCCCGAGCACCTGGTCTTCAACCGCACCGTCACGCTCAAGGACTCCTGGGCCAAGATCAACAAGTAACCCCGAGCCTCGGGCTCAAGACGAAAACAGGCGGAGATTCGTGCGAATCTCCGCCTGTTTCTTGTTTTCTTGCCATCGGGGTCACGCGAATGGTTCGTGCGAAATAAAGATACGATTTTCCACCGATCCGGTAACCGCACCCCACAAAAAACGGGCAGAGACCGGCAAGCAGTCATCCCGCAACAGCCGGATATTCGCCGCGGCACGGCCAATGCATCCTGTACGGGGAACTCCGGCAAGGGCCATTCCGTCGACGGAGACTCCTCGCATGAAAACAGATAAATCCAAAACATATAATTAAAATAAATTAAACATTTATTGCATATTATTAAAAATAGATTTAACTTTATGCAACAAAACACGCTATCCCATGGACCGCAAAACAGCCGTAAAACGTCTTCCAACCTCCTGCCCTGCGTGCGGAGGGGCCCTCCACGTGCAGACACTCGCCTGTGCGGAGTGCGAAACGCGGATCGAAGGGGCGTTTCCGCTTCCGGTTTTTCTGCTGCTGACGGCAGGAGAACAACAATTTATCCTCGATTTCGTGGCGTGCAGCGGCTCGCTCAAGGAGATGGCTTCGCGACAGGGATTGAGCTACCCCACCGTCCGCAACCGGCTCGACGAAATCATCGAACACCTCAATACGCTGCAACATGAAAAGTATCAGAAAAATCGCTGACCCGTTCAACTACTGGTCCGGAGAGAAGACCCTCGCTGCCGGAGCCGTCGGATGGATCGTCATGGCGGCGATCAACCGTCTCGGCAGGCAGACCACGCGCGGCGTCGTCTCGTCGGGATACGCCGACCTCACCTTCCTGCAGGCGCTTTGCCAGATTCTCGCCGCCTGGCTCGTGCTCGCCACGCTGCTCTACATCGCGGCCCGCCTGCTGTCGAAATCCCGCATCCGGGCGGTCGACCTCTACGGCAACCAGTTGCTCGCACGCCTCGCCCTGCTCCCGATCCTGCTCGTCGGGGCTCTGCCGCCGCTGCGGAATGCCGCGCTGCAACTGACCGAAACCACGCCGCTGGAACTTGCAGCCAATCCCCCGGTCGGCCTGCTCTGCTTCGGTCTGGCCGCGCTGGTCTTCCTCGTCTGGTTCTACGCCTGGAGCTACCGGGGATATGCCGTTGCCGCCAACCTCAAGGGATGGAAGGCCGTTGTCAGCTACATCGTCTGCTACGTGCTTGCCGAGGTCCTCGGCGGCTGGTGCACGGCCTGGATCGCCGGATGGTGACACGCCGGCAACAATGAAAAAGGAGAGGAGTGCAGGCAGCTGCACTCCTCTCTTTCTTGTTCTACTTGTCGGCACGTCGGGTTCCTTTCCTGCAAAAACCGCCGCAGCCGGAAATCACATCAGCTTACCGAACACCCGCCGGCCCAGCAGGTAGCGCAGGAGGATCGAACCGCAGTAGATATACCGGGATTCGGACTTGCGGGCCCCGCGGATCGCCCGCCGCTTACGGGAGAGCGCCCCGTGCCAGCGCAGGAAGTCGCGCCACGCCCGGAAGACGGCCCGGAAGTTGTCGGCACGCCCCTGCGCGAGGTACGACAGCGCCGCCAACAGGTCCAGCGCCGGACGCAGAAGGGCCACCAGCACCCGCTGCCCCGGAGACGAGCACTTGTAGAGCATCGCCAGGTTGTTGCGGTGGTTGTAGAAGACCTTGGAGGGGCTGTCGGTCTGGAGCGTGCCGCCGCCGAGGTGGTAGACCCGGCTTTGGGGCACAATCCGCACGCGGTAGCCCGCCAGCTGCATGCGCCAGCAGAGGTCGATCTCCTCCATGTGGGCGAAAAAGTCGTCGTCGAAGCCCCCCAGCGCATGGAAGACGTCGGCCCGGCAGCAGAAGGCCGCGCCGCTTACCCAGAACAGGTCGCGCGCATCGTCGTACTGCCCCCGGTCCTCCTCCACCGTGCGCAGGATGCGCCCCCGGCAGAAGGGGTAACCCAGAAAGTCGATGTAGCCCCCTGCCGCACCGGCATACTCAAAGCGGCTGCGGTCCACCCACGAGATGAGCGTCGGGGCAACGGCCGCGACGTCGGGATGGCGCTCCAGCGTATCGAGCAGCGGCCCGAGCCACCCCGCAGGGGTCTCGACATCGGAGTTGAGCAGCACGTAGTAGTCCGCTTCAATCTGCGCCAGCGCCCGGTTGTAGCCCCCGGCGAAGCCGTAGTTGCGGTCCAGCCGCACGACGCGCACCGTCGGAAATTCGGCGGCAAGCACCGCCAGCGAGTCGTCCGTCGAGCCGTTGTCGGCAACGACGACCTCCACGCCCGACGGCGCAGCCTGTACGACGCTCGGCAGGTAGCGGCGCAGGTGGCCGACTCCGTTCCAGTTGAGTATGACGATCTTAGCGACTGACATTCGGACGTTTGTGTTTCCAGCGGCGGTGGGACCACATCCACAGTTCGGGCTGCTCGCGGATCATCGCCTCCAAACGGCGAACGTAACGTTCCGTGATTTCGTATGCGGGCACCTGCTCTTCGCCGTCATAAATCTGCTCGAACGACATCTCGTAGCGGCCCCGCCGCACGCGGCGCATCCGCACGAAGTAGACCGGCAGTCCGCAGCGCAGCGCCAGCTTCTCGCCCCCGTCGAAGAAGATCGTATCCTGATTCAGGAAGCGGAACCAGTGGCTGTCGGGCCGCTTGGGCGGATTCTGATCGGCTATGAGTCCCATTACAAGATTCTTGCCGTCGACACCCCGCTCACGGTTGCGCAGGTAGAAGCGCAGGCAGTCCTTCATCGGGACGGTCATCGCACAGTCCGAATTGCGCAGCCGCTGGTACAGCTCCTCCATGACGACGCTGCGCAGCGGATGGTAGACCGCCACGAGCATCTGCGACCGCTCGTAAAGCCCCCAGTAGGAGCTGTACTCCCAACAGCCGTAGTGAGCCGAGAGGGCGATCCAGTCGCGGCCGTGCACGGCCGCGCGGTGGGCGTCGAGCCCCTTCACCGTGAGCACCGTGCGGGCCTTCTCCTCGCTCATGTGCGCCATGTTGATCGTATCGACGAAGATCTCGGCCAGCGTCCGGTAGAAGCGGCGCCGGATCGTCTCGAGCTCCCTTTCGTCCTTCTCGGGGAAGGAGTTGCGCAGGTTGCGCCGCACGACCTGCATGCGGTAGCGCACGACGTGGCAGAGCAGCACGTAGAGCAGGTTCTCGACCACGTAGTACTTGAACCAGTAGGGCATCATGGCGAACAGACGTGCAGCCTGCCACAGGCAGGCGAGCCACAGACGCTGCGCGACGTTCAGTTCGGGATTTCTCATGCGGCAGACGGGGTTACGGTTCGACGAAGAGCTTGACGTTCGCCACCTTGGTGCGGATGCGGAGCCAGTGCGTCAGCGTCATGCGGTCGATCGAGTCGGCCGGGTCGCGCGGCGTGACCACGCAGACGAGCGTCGTATCGAGCGGCGTGCCCTGCACGTCGAACGTAATGCCCTTGGTCAGCGAGATGGCCCGCACGGCGGGCATCATCGCCCCCACCTCGCGCGAGATGTCGTCCACCTCGACATCCGTGACGCGGTAGCGGCTCAACTGCGCCGCCATCTCGCCGATGCGGCGGTTCTTCTCCTCGAGCAGCTCCGTATAGCTCTGCTGCAGCGAGGCGATGTCGATCCGGTCCTCCCTGTTGGCCTGCCGGACGATCAGATCGACCTTCTCGAGTCCGAAACCGGCCAGCTGGGCCCGGGCGTTCTCGATCACCACCTCGTCGAGCGGCTCGCCGAGCAGCAGCAGCTCGATCTGCGAGGGATGCTTGCCGCGGGAGTAGTGCTTGTTGCATTCGATCACGCGCGTATGGGGGAAGTTGAAGACCTGCGCCACGTACTTGTCGGCCGTCGCCTCGAAGAGCGACACGCGGACCATGTGGAAGCCAATCACGACGCTCGGGATGAAGGTCACGAGCGTGATGATCATCATCATGCGCTTGACGTTGCGTTCGCGCACCTTGTCGATGAAGACCTTTTTCTCGTACTTGAGGAACCGCACCACGAGATAGGTGGCCAGCGCGATGAAGACCGAGTTGATGAAGAAGAGGTAGAAGGCCCCGAGGAAGAAGCGCAGCTGCCCCGTCGCCAGGCCGAAGCCGGCCGTGCAGAGCGGCGGCATGAGGGCCGTGGCGATCGCCACGCCGGGAATGACCGTCGAGGTGCGGTCCTGACGCGTCTGCGCCACCATGCCGGCCAGACCGCCGAAGAAGGCGATCAGCAGGTCGTAGGTCGTCGGCGTGGTCCGGGCCAGCAACTCGCTGCTGTTCGACGAGAGGGGCGAGATGAAGAAGTAGGCGGTCGCCGTGACGATCGCCACGATGAACATCAGCGCGAAGTTGCGCAGCGACTTCTTCAGCAGGTCGAAGTCGTTGATGCCCAGCGAGAGCCCCACGCCCATGATCGGGCCCATGATCGGCGAGATGAGCATCGCGCCGATAATGACGGCCGCCGAGTTGACGTTCAGACCCAGCGAGGCGACCATCGCCGCGAAGATCAGCACCCAGAGGTTCACGCCCCGGAACTCGACGCCCTTCGAGATCGACGCCACGACCTCGTCGCGCTGCGCCGTATCCTCGTCGAGGCTGAAGCGGTCCTTCAGAAAGTCACGCACCTGATCGAGCCATGCCGAAAAGGCGCCCTGCGCCGGCCGTGCCGGCTGCGAATCGTTCGTATCGGTTGTCTGTGTTCTGTTTTCGTTTTCCATTTCTTCCATATCGGTACAGGTGAGAACAAGGGGTCACGCTTCGCTCCGCGCGGCCGTGTCGTCGTCCGCCTCCGTCCGGCCGCGCCTTGCCCGGGGTTTCCCGGCCACGACGAGGACGAACTCCCCGCGGGGTTCCGTCTGGCGGAAATGTTCGAGCACCTCGGCCACCGTGCCGCGCACGGTCTGCTCGAAATGCTTGGTCAGCTCGCGCGACACCGAGACCGGACGATCCGCTCCGAACGTCTCGGCAAACTGTTCGAGGCACTTCACCACACGGTAGGGCGACTCGTAGAAGATCATCGTCCGCTCCTCGTCCGAAAGGGCCTGCAACCGGCTCGCGCGCCCCTTTTTCTGGGGCAGGAAGCCCTCGAAACAGAAGCGGTCGCACGGGAAGCCGCTCTGCACGAGCGCCGGGATCAGCGCCGTGGCGCCGGGCAGCGTCTCGACCTCGATCCCCTGCTCGACGCACGTGCGCACGAGCAGAAATCCCGGGTCGGAGATGCCGGGCGTTCCGGCGTCCGAGACCAGTGCGGCGTTGCGGCCCGCGGCGATCGACTCGGCAACCAGGCGGACCGTGGCGTGTTCGTTGAACTTGTGGTGCGAGTAGAGCTTCTTCTCGATGCCGAGGTGGCGGAGCAGCACCGACGTCGTCCGCGTATCCTCGGCCAGGATGAAGTCCACCTCGCGCAGGACGTTGATCGCCCGCAGGGTGATGTCGTCGAGATTTCCGATGGGCGTGGGAACAATATAGAGCTTGGCCATGGCGTCAGGCGAATTTGCGTTCGAGCAGCTCCATGAGGAGCTTCGCGCCGTCCGAATTGGCATTCCAGGCGTAGTGCTCGGCAATGTAGATCATGCAGTCGTCGAGGTTGTCGAAGGCGTTGAGCGCCCGGATGGCCACTTCGTAGGAGGCACCGTCGCCGCCGAACAGGTCGCGGATCATCAGGAACTTGTCGTTGATGCCGATCGCCTTGCGCAGGTCCGTGACGGGCTCGCTGCGCCGCAGCTCCGACGCGATGTCGCGCGGCGGGGCGATCGTGTCGGCCAGCGTCTGCACGTCGTGGTTGATGACCTCGCCCAGCACGGCGCCGCGCGGCAGCGGCTCGGCCGGAGTCTCCGGGACGGCAGCCCCGGCGGCAGGGCTCCCGGCCGGGGAGGGCGTCACGGCCTGGGAGAGCGTCACGGCCTGGGAGAGCGTCACGGCCTGGGAGAGCGTCACGGCCGGCTCCGGAGCGGCCGGTTCGGCCGACGGCGATTCGGCCGGTTCCTCCGGCTCGGTCTCTCCGGCATCGACATTTGCATCGGGTTCCCCGGCCAAGGGCTCCCCGGCAGCGTCCGACGGCTCGGCAGCATCCGGCTCTTCGGCGGCGGAAGCATCGGCGGCGGACCAGGTAGAGGACGCTTCAGCGGCGGAGGGGCTCTCCGGCTGTGCGGGCTCCGCGGCGGCATGCCCCGCATCGGCGTGTTCCGCAACGGTTTCGCCGACCGGCCCGGCGGCAGAGACCTCCAGCACGGAGAAGACCTCGTCGTCCGACTCCGGCGAAGAGGCGGCGGCCGGCGCCGGAGTTGTTGCCGCGGCGGCGCGGATAGCGTCGTCCGTCCGCTCCCGCGTCGGGGCGGTCGGGGTTGTATCGTAATCGTAGAGCGACATGATGACCCGCTGCCGGTGCCGGTGCCGCACGGTCTCCTCCTCAAGTCCGAAGAGCGTGGGCGCCACCCGCGGCGACGGGGACTGCCGGCGGGTATTGTCGGCAGTGTGTTCCGCCTCGGCGGTCGCCGCCTCCTGCGGCTCCTTCGTCCGGGGTGCGGACTCCCGTTCTGCAACGGGTGCGGCAGCCGCCTCCGCGGCCGGGGCAACAGTCGGCTCCGCGGCCGGGGCGGGATTCGCCTCCGTAATGGTTTCTTCGGCCTTCGCGGACTCGGCAGAAGCCGATTTCCCGGCCTCCACGGCCTCTTTCTCCGAAACGGGCTCCGCACTCGGTGCCGGTTCCACGGCCAGAGCCGATGCCTCCGCGGAGAGGGAAGCCGCCGCCGGGACGGGTTCCGCCGTCATCACGGGCTCCGCGGTCGGAGCCGATGTCTCGGTTATCACGGATTCTGCGACCGGAGCCGATGCCTCGTGCTTCGCGGGCTCTTCCACCGGAACGGGCTCTACTGTCGGAGCAGCGTCTTCCGCCGGGGCAGGTTCTTCCACCGGGGCGGGGTTCGCAGCCGGAGCGGGATTGCCAACTGCCGGCGCAGGATTGCCCGCCAGAACGGGCTCTTCGGCCGCTACGGGTTCTTCCGCCGCTACGGGTTCTTCCGCCGCTACGGGTTCTTCCATCGAGGCGGAATCGGCAAGCTCCTCGTCGGCAAAGGCCTCGACCACGGCTTCCGGCTCCCGGTCGGGAAGTTCGTCGAGCGAAAGCATCTCGCCCAGGTCGATGGAGACGGGCAGGGGCATCTGCCGGGACTCCTCCTCCCCGACCGGCTGCTGGACCGCATCGAAGCGCAGCATCTCGTACAACGACCGCAGCTTCTCGAGCGCCAGATCGCGTTCAAGGGCCGGTATTTCGTCCGTCCCGATCCACCCCTCGACAAGGGCGGTGAGGCGGTGCAGTTCCGTGCGAAGGTATTTCAACTCCATCTTTGTGTCAACTTTTGCAGCCAAAGATACGAAAAAGATACGAATAACGCGCCTTTCGGCAAAACAAAGCGCCCGAGAAATTCCATTCGGCGCCCTGCGGAGGCGATCCGCGGGAAAAAGACGCCTTTCCGGCGCCCGACGCATCCGCCATGCGAGAAAATTCGTATCTTTGCACGGCAATCGACGAACAAATTAAATTACGAGATAAGAATGGCTTTACAATGCGGCATCGTGGGCCTGCCCAACGTGGGCAAGTCGACGCTTTTCAACTGCCTCTCCAACGCAAAGGCCCAGGCGGCCAACTTCCCCTTCTGCACGATCGAACCCAACGTGGGCGTCATCACCGTGCCCGACCAGCGGCTCATCCGCCTGGCCGAGATCGACAACCCCAGACGCGTGATCCCCACGACGATCGAGATCGTCGACATAGCGGGTCTGGTCAAGGGCGCCTCGAAGGGCGAGGGGCTGGGCAACAAGTTCCTGGGCAACATCCGCAACACGAACGCCATCATCCACGTGCTGCGCTGCTTCGACAACGGCAACATCACGCACGTCGACGGGTCGATCGACCCCGTGCGCGACAAGGAGATCATCGACACGGAGCTTCAGCTCAAGGACCTCGAGACGGTCGAGAACCGCCTTTCCAAGACGCAGAAGGCGGCCACGTCGGGCGGTGACAAGCAGGCCAAGCGGGCCGTGGAGCTGCTCCTGCAGTACAAGGCCGTGCTGGAGCAGGGGCGCAGCGCCCGCACCGTGGAGCTCGAAAAGGAGGACCGCAAGCTGGTCGCCGACCTGAACCTGCTGACCGACAAACCGGTGCTCTACGTCTGCAACGTCGACGAGCAGAGCGCCGCGACAGGCAACGCCTACACCGAGGCCGTGCGCGCAGCGATCGCCGACGAGAAGGCCGAGATGCTCATCATCGCGGCGGCCACCGAGGCCGACATCGCCGAGCTGGAGAGCTACGAGGAGCGGCAACTGTTCCTCGAGGACCTCGGGCTCAAGGAGTCGGGCGTGGCGCGGCTGATCAAGTCGGCCTACCGGCTGCTCAACCTCGAGACCTTCTTCACGACCGGTGCCGACGAGACCCGCGCGTGGACCTACGTCCGCGGCATGAAGGCCCCGCAGACGGCCGGCATCATCCACACCGACTTCGAGCGGGGCTTCATCCGCGCCGAGGTCATCAAGTACGACGACTACGTCACGCTCGGTTCGGAGAAGGCCTGCCGCGACGCCGGCAAGATCGGCATCGAGGGCAAGGAGTACGTCGTGCAGGACGGCGACATCATGCACTTCCTGTTCAACGTCTGACCCGGGCGGTGAGGGCGGCACCGCCCGGACAAGGGGCAACCAATGCAACCAACCAAAAAAACTACGGATATGAAAAACGGCAGGTATCTCATTCTGGGCCTTGCGGCCATCGTCTGCGCCGTCGTGCTCGGCCGCGCCTACACCTACAAGTTCCGCGCTCAGGACACGATCGTCGTGACGGGTCTGGGCGAAACGGAGTTCACCTCGGACCTGATCGTCTGGTCGGGGGCCCTCACGGCCGAATCGCAGGACGCCGCGACGGGCTACGCCCGCATCGAGGCCAACAAGGAGAAGGTGCGCCGCTACCTTGTCGAAAAGGGCGTGCCCGAGGAGGCCGTCGTCTTCGAGTTCGTCAACGTCGAGAAGCTCTACACGCCCGTCTACAACGCCAACGGCAACTGGGCCGGACAGCGTTTCACGGGTTACGGGCTGCGGCAGCGCTTCACCGTGGAGTCGCGCGACGTGGAGACCGTCGAGCGCGTCTCGCGCGAGATCTCGTCGCTCATCGCACAGGGCGTCTCGATCGAGGCCTACGCCCCGGACTACTACTACACGCAGCTCGACGACGTGAAGATGGGGCTCATCGAGACCGCCTCGGCCGATGCCCGCATGCGGGCCGAGAAGATCGCCGCGAACGCCGGGACGAAGATCGGCCGCGTGGCGTCGGCACGCATGGGTGTCTTCCAGATCACGGGCGCCAACACCAACGAGGAGTTCTCGGCCGGCGGGTCGTTCAACACCTCGTCGCGCCAGAAGAAGGCCCGCATCACCATGCGCATCGAGTACCGGGTCAAATAACCGGACGTCCGCACGAAAGGCCCGGCAGGGACCGGATCGCCCGGCAGGAACCGGACAGCCCGCCTCCCGGGCGGCAGCCGAAAAAACAAGAAAAGCATTCAATATTCAACACACGATATGGAAAGACCCGTTCGGGTGCGCTTCGCACCCAGCCCCACCGGACCGCTGCACATCGGCGGCGTCCGCACGGCACTCTACAACTACCTCTTCGCCCGCCAGCACAAGGGCACGATGATCCTCCGCATCGAGGATACCGACTCGCAGCGCTTCGTGCCGGGTGCCGAGGAGTACATCATGCAGTCGCTCAAATGGTGCGGCATCGAGATCGACGAGGGCGTCGGTGTCGGCGGCCCCCACGCCCCCTACCGCCAGAGCGAGCGGCGTGAAATCTACCTCAAGTATGCCCTGCAGCTCGTCGAGGCGGGCTGGGCCTACTACGCCTTCGACACGGCCGCGGAGCTCGACGCCCTGCGCCACGAGGCCGAGGCGCGCGGCGAGGCCTTCGCCTACAACTACACGGTGCGCGAACTGCTGGCCACGTCGCTGGCCCTGCCGGCCGAGGAGGTGCGCGCCCGCATCGACCGCGGCGACCAGTGGGTCATCCGCTTCAAGATGCCCGAGAACGAGGTGGTGGCAATGGACGACCTGATCCGCGGCCACGTCGAGGTCAACACCTCGACGCTCGACGACAAGGTGCTCTACAAGTCGGCTGACGCACTGCCCACGTACCACCTCGCCAACATCGTCGACGACCACCTGATGGAGGTCTCGCACGTCATCCGCGGCGAGGAGTGGCTGCCGTCGCTGCCGCTGCACTACCTCCTCTACAAGGCCTTCGGCTGGGAGGATTCGCGCCCCGAGTTCGCCCACCTGCCCCTGCTGCTGAAGCCCACGGGCGGCGGCAAGCTCTCGAAGCGCGACGGCGACAAGATGGGCTTCCCGGTCTTCCCGCTCTTCTGGAAGAGCCCGACGACGGGCGAGACGGCCCGCGGCTACCGCGAGGACGGCTACTTCCCCGAGGCCTTCATCAACATGCTGGCGCTGCTGGGCTGGAACCCCGGCACGGAGCAGGAGCTCTTCACGATGCAGGAGCTCATCGACAGCTTCTCGCTCGAGCGCGTCTCGAAATCGGGCGCCCGATTCCAGCCCGACAAGGCCCGCTGGTTCAACGCCCAGTACATGCACCGCAAGACGGACGCCGAGCTGGCCGCCGTCTACCAGCCGATCCTGCGCGAGCACGGCATCGAGGTGTCGGACGAGGTGGCCGGACGCGCCGCCGGCATCATGAAGGAGCGTGCACAGCTCATCACCGACCTGTGGGACCTGACGTCGTTCTTCTTCGTCGCCCCGACCGAATACGAGGAGAAGCAGGTGCGCAAATACTGGAAGGGGCAGAACCCCGCCATCCTCCGCGAACTGCGCTCCGTGCTGGAGGGGATCGACGACTTCTCGCTCGAGAACACCGAGCGCATCGTCCACGCCTGGATCGAAGAGAAGGGCTACGGCATGGGCCAGGTGATGAACACGCTGCGCCTGGCGCTCGTGGGTGCCGGCAAGGGCCCGGGCATGTACGACGTGACGGCATTCATCGGCAAGGAGGAGACGCTGCGCCGCATCGACAACCTGCTCGCGAACCTCAAACCCGCGGATGCGGAGTAACATGGTAACGATCGAACAGCATGTCTGGGGCATGACCCCGGAGGGCGAGGCAATCATCCTCTACACGCTGACCAACGGGCAGGGGGCGCAGCTGCGTCTCTCGAACTTCGGCGCCGCGATCGTCTCCCTCACGATGCCCGACCGCGAGGGCCGCATGGCCGACGTGGTGCTGGGCTACAAGCATCCCGAGGGCTACTTCTACGACGGGGCCGCCGCGGGCAAGAGTGTGGGCCGCTGCGCCAACCGCATCGCCGGCGGACGCATGACGATCGACGGCGTGGCCTACGCGCTGGAGATCAACAACGGCCGCAACCACCTGCACGGCGGGACGAAGAACTTTGCCAACCGCGTCTGGGAGAGCCGCGTGGAGACCAACCGCGTGGTGATGTCGCTCCTCTCGGAGGACGGCGACCAGGGCTACCCGGGCGAACTGAACGTCGAGGCGATCTTCGACTTCGACGACGACAACGCCGTGGAGATCACCTACCTGGCCCGGACCGACCGGACGACGGTCGTGAACCTCACGAACCACGTCTACTTCAACCTCGCGGGCGAGGCGAGCGGCTCGGTGCTCGACCACGAGCTGCGCCTGAACGCCTCGCAGGCCCTCGAGATGGATCCGTGGCAGATTCCCACGGGCCGGCGGCTCGACGTGGCCGGCACGCCGCAGGACTTCCGCACATTCCGCGCGTTCCGCCCGGGCATCGACGCGGAGTTCAACCACATCCGCGACTTCAAGGGCTACGACCATCCGTTCGTCATCGACGGCTGGCAGCCCGACATTCTGGGCGAGGTCGGCACGCTGCGCGACCCGCAGTCGGGCCGCAAGGTCGACATCCTCTCCTCGCAGCCGGGCGTGATGGTCTACACGGGCAACTGGCTTGCGGGCGGATGCCCCGAGACGAAGTCGGGCGGCCGCTACGCCGACTACGCCGGCGTGGCCATCGAGTGCCAGAACTTCCCCGACGCGGTGAACCACCCCGACTTCCCGTCGCCGCTGCTCCGCCCGGGCGAGCTCTACTGCCAGAAGATCGTCTTCCGCTTCGGCGTCTGCTGACACCTGTGGGGCAGGACGCAAAGAGGAAAGGGCCGGAACTGATGTTCCGGCCCTTTCCTTTTCCGTAGCGGTATCGGGAAATCAGCCGCAAAAGGTTCCGATTCCGGTTAACAGGGCGACAGATAGAAACAGCACCCACTGACACAGTCTGAAATAATATCTCCTGCCGGAACGCTCCGCAATGAGCGACAGCAGCCAGCCCAGCGTCCAAGCGCAATAGGTCAGCAAGACAAACAGCTCCAACTCCCGCGAACGGGGAATCACGCCGCTCCCCGCCAGCAACAGAAACCCGGCGGCAAGCAGCAGGTCCGCACCGATCATCTGCATGCCGCAGCGACCCATCAGCCAGGCATCATAGGCCCGAAGCGCCGCATGTTCGGGACGCGCGGCGGCATAGAGCCGGTTTCCGAAGACCGAATGCACGAAAAAAGCGACAACGAGCAGCGCCCCCGCCACCAGAAACCATCCATTCATAAGCACCTACATTTTAAGATACAGCCACTCGGGCAGCCAGCGCATCAGCCGGGCGACGACCCGCCAGCGGCGCGTCACGACGGCGACACGGCGTCTGCGACGGATCGCCCGCATGATCTGTGTCACGACCCGCTCCACGGGCATCACCCAGAACAGCCCTTCGCCCTTGGCCATGGCCGTATCGACCAGCCCGGGGCGGATGTCGGTCACAAGGAGACCCGATCGCGATTTGGCAGCGCGCTGCCGCAGCGCCTCGGCATAGTTGATCTGATAGGCCTTCGTCGCGCCGTATGCCGGAGCCGCCCCGCCGCCGCGCAGGCCGCCGACCGAGGTCAGGACGACGAGATGTCCCCCGCCCTGCCACTCGAAGTGGCCGCAGGCCCAGTCGACAACGGCCGTCCACCCCAGCACGTTGGTGCGGATGGCTGGTTCCTCGAGTGAAAAGTCGAGCCCGGGATTCAACTCCCCCGTCCCGGCACAGACGATGCAGAGTTCCATACCGCCCAACTCCCCGACCAGCCGCTCCAAAGCCGCAACCACCTCGGCCGACCGCGAGATGTCTGCAGCCGCCGTACAAAAGGCAGCGGGCTGTTCCGCAGCAAGCTGCGAGAGCAGTTCGACACGCCGGCCCACTGCACCGACCCGATATCCGGCAGCCGCAAGCCGCCGGGCAAGGCCCCGTCCGATTCCGGACGTGGCACCGATTACCACAACATGTTTCATGGCGGCAAAGTTAACATGGCCGCCACTGTAAAGAATTGATCCAAATCAAGAAATCACCGCACACGCCGCCGGATGCGGCTCAGCGTCTCGGGACGCACGCGCAGATAGGAAGCCAGCTCGCGAAGCGACACCAGATTCAGGATGCCGGGACAACGTCGCAGCAGCGCTTCGTAACGCTCCTGCGGCGTGGAGACATAGCTCTGCAGCAGGCGTTCGTAGACCTCGGCCGAGAGCCGCTCGGCCAGCATGCGGCCCAGCCGCTCATGCGCGGCATCAGTACTTAGGAACGCAAAGAGCCGTTCGTCGTCGAGGCGCAGCACCCGGCTGTCGCACATCGCCTCGATCCCGACCCACGCGGGCAGGTCGTTGCACATCGAGATGTAATCCCCGACGAACTCCCCGGAAAAGGCATATCCTACTACATGCCGCACGCCGCCGTCCGTCAGACGGACATACCGGAAAGCACCCTTCTCGACCAGCCCGCAATGCCGGTTGCGGCACTGCTGCCGGGCGAACTCCGCATCGCGCGAATAACGGACCGACGTTCCTTCCGCAAGAAAGAACTCCGCCAGCTCGGGAAAGGCGGCAGTCGTGATGAAGCGATTGAAATCCATGGCGGCGGTCATTCGGGCAGTCCGTGGGCGGAAATGTATGCGAGAATCTCCTCGCGGCGCGCCCGGGGCGTGACGTTCTGCCGGACGACCAGCAGGTACGAGCGGCGTATCTGCTCGCGGATGAAGGCGTCGGGCAGGTCGGAAGCCGTCGGCACGGCATTCCAGTGGCGCTTGTTGAAGTGGGGAGCCGTCGTGATCTCGGGATGGCGCTCGCGCAACAGCAGCGCCTCGTCGGGATCGCACTTCACGGCGACCCAGCCAAATTCGGCCATGTCGGCGCAGGCATACATCCTACCGCCGATCTTGTAGACCAGCGTCGTCTCGTCGAAGGGCGTACACTCCTCGGTCAGGGGCAGCGACAGGCAATAATCGCGGAACGTCAGCACATCCATCTCTTGCTTTGTTTGGTGTAAAGATAGCGATTTTCCCGCCATAATCCATCGTGGCGCCGCATTTCGTCGGGCCTGCGCAGTCCGGCCGCCGCCCCACCGCACACGTTGGTACGGCATTTGCACACGGAGAAGAGGTAAAACCAAAATTCAGCCAAACATGAAAAAAATTCTCCTCATCGTGCCCGTGCTGGCGCTCTTCGCCGCGGCATTCGCCGGCTGCACACAGCAGCAGAAGTGGAACCACGAACAGCGCAAGGCCATGCGCGAAGCGCTGCACGACTACCGGAAGATGGTCTATCTCGAGGACCTGACCGATCCCGAGTTCGTGCTCTTCACCGACGAGGTGGCCAACACGCTCGAAAGCAGCTACCCCGTCTACACGACCTTCATCGAGATGGCGGGCGTGAACGACACGGTCGACATGGTCGTCGTCACGACGATCGTCGAAGAGCTCGAAGCCGACGTCCGCAACATGCGCCACCTCTTCCCCTACGACTACCTCGTGGCCGAGGGGGTTCTGCCCGAAGGGCTCGACCTCGAACAGCGGCACGCCTTCTACAACTGCCTCGCGGGCAAGGTCAACGACACCTACGCCTCGACCATGCAGTTCTTCAACGCCATCCTGGCCGACACGACCGACCTCTCGCAGCTCCGCCAGCTGGAGAGCCAGTGTGCCAACGACCTCTTCGACTGGGTCGTCACCGAAGTCGACATCATCGAGGAGGACTGATCCGCACCTCTTCCGCCGTACAGACAAGCGGGGGTGCTGTCGATAGGACAGCACCCCCGCATTTTGCGTATGCACCGGATCACTTGTCGGCAAAGAGCGAGCGTGCAATACCCAGCTCCAGGCCGCGCAGCTCGGCCAGGCCGCGCAGACGGCCCAGACACGAGTAGCCGGGGTTGGTATGCTTCTTCAGGTCGTCGATCATCTGGTGTCCGTGGTCGGGACGCATCGGGATCGAGATCTTCCGCCGCTGCTCCACCTCCAGGAAGGCCTTCATCACCTCGTACATCGGCACGTCGCCCTCGAGGTGGTTCGCCTCGTAGAAGTTACCCTCGGCGTCGCGCTGCGTGGAGCGCAGGTGCACGAAGTTGACGCGGTCGCCCCAGCGGCGCATCATCCCCGGCAGGTCGTTCGCTGCCGAGACGCCGAGCGAACCCGTGCAGAGGCACAGTCCGTTCGAGGGGTTGGGCACGGCCTCGACCAGCCGCCGGAAATCCTCCTCGGTGGACATGATGCGCGGCAGGCCGAGGATCGGATAGGGCGGATCGTCGGGATGGATCGCCAGCACGGCGCCGACCTCGTCGGCCACGGGGGCGATCTCGCGCAGGAAAGCGATCAGGTTGCCGCGCAGCGTCTCGGCATCGACGTCGCGGTAGCGGTCCAGTTCGTGCTGGAACTGTTCGAGCGTGAAGCTCTCCTCCGAGCCGGGCAGCCCGGCGATCATGTTGCGCGTGATGAGCTCCTTCTCCGCGTCGTCCATCCGCTCGTAGCGGGCGCGCGCCACGGCCTGCTCCGCCTCGCTGTACTCGCGCTCGGCGCCGGGGCGCTTCAGAATGTAGAGGTCGAAGGCCATGAAGGCCGCCCGCTCGAAGCGCAGGGCCCGCGAACCGTCGGGCAGTTCATAGGCCAGGTTCGTGCGCGTCCAGTCCAGCACCGGCATGAAGTTGTAGGTGATGATGCGGATGCCGCACGCCGCCAGGTTGCGGATCGACTGCTTGTAGTTCTCGATGTAGCGCTGGAAGTCGCCCGTGCGGGTCTTCACGTGCTCGTGTACGGGGACACTCTCGACGACCGACCAGACGAGGCCCGCGTCGGCGACCGTCTGCTGCCGGCGGCGGATCTCCTCGATGCTCCACACCTCGCCGTTGGGAATGTGGTGCAGCGCCGTTACGATGTCCGTGGCGCCGGCCTGCCGGATGTCCTCCAGCGTGACGGGGTCGTTAGGTCCGTACCACCGCCAGGATTGCTTGCAAAGATACATGGTCCGTGCGTATTAGATGGAGAAGGCGTCGAAACCGCCGTCGACAACGGCCAGCGTGCCCGTCACGAACGACGAGGCGTCGCTGATCAGGTAGTGGATCGTACCGAGCAGCTCCTCGGGCTCGGCGAAGCGGCCCGCGGGCGTGTGGGCGATGATCGTCCGCGCACGGTCCGTGTAGGAGCCGTCGGGATTGGTCAGCAGCGTGCGGTTCTGGTTCGTGAGCAGGAAGCCCGGGACGATGGCGTTCACGCGCATCTCGGGGCTGAACTTCATGGCCAGCTCGGCAGCCATGTACTTCGTGTAGTTGCCGATGGCGGCCTTCGCGGCGCCGTAGCCCACCACGCGGGTCAGCGGACGCAGCGCCGACTCGGAGCAGAAGTTGACGATCACACCCTTCTTGCGGGCCGTCATGGCCTCGCCGAAGACGGTCGTCGGCAGCACCGTGCCGAAGAGGTTGAGATCGACAACACGCTTGAACGCCTCGATCTCCAGATCGAGGAACGTCTTGTCAGGGGCGATCGTCGCGCCGCCCATGTTGCCGCCCGCGGCGTTGAGCAGCACGTCGATGCGGCCGCAGTCGCGCAGGATCGTCTCGCGGTTCGAGACCAGCACGTCGCGGTTCAGCACGTCGGTCACGAGAAACATCGCCTCGCCGCCCTCTTCGCGGATTGCGGCCACGAGCTCCTCGCCCGCCGCCTCGTCGCGGTCCAGGATGACCACACGCGCGCCCTGTCCGGCCAGATAATGGCAGATCGAACGCCCCAGAATGCCGGCGCCGCCCGTTACGACGACGACCCGGTCACGAATGTCAAACAGATTTTTCATGGTTAATATATGTTGGTTCTGTAATAGCCGATGTTCTCCCTGATCAGGATATCGATGGGCATGTTGTTGACCTTTTCGGCCTGCGAGACGCCCGTAAGGTGCTCGTAGAGGGCCCGCACGGCGTAGTAGCCCTGCGCCTCGGGACGCTGGGCGATCAGCGCCGTGACGACGCCCCGGCGCAGCATCTCCTCGTTGCGCGGGATGACGTCGTAGCCCACCAGCCGCACGTCGCGCCGCCCGCTCGCCGCGAGGTAGCTGCCCAGCAGGTGGCACGTCGAATTGAAGGTCACGGCCCCGGCGATACGGGGATTTTCGTCGAACAGCGCATCGAGCTGCTGCCGGTTGTACTCCTCGTCGCGGATGCGCAGCCGCACGTCGAGCAGCCGCCCGCGGAATCCCGTCGCGGCGAGGTAGTCGCGAAAGCCCTGCTCGCGGTAGCGGCACTGGTTCGAGCCGCCGTCGCCCGCATGCACGACGCTGCCCACGACGATGTCGGCATCGGCCGCCATCCGGTCCGTCAGCAGCCGCGCCGCCACGGCCCCGGCATCCGCCGACGCGGTGCCGAAGTAGGCCAGCCGGTTGCACTCGGGGATGTCCGAGTCGACGAAGACGTAGGGAATGCCGCGTGCATCGAGCTCACGCGTCAGGGGCACGACCTGCTCGGCGAAGAGCGTGGCGATCACCGCGCCGTCGACCTCTCCGGTGCGCAACGTGGCGACAACCTCACCGAACGAGGCTCGATCGTACTGGTCGAAACGGCATTCGCGCAGCTCGAAATTGTAGCGTCCGGCCTCGGCGGCAGCCCGCTGCACCCCCTGCTCGACGTCGGCCCAGTAGTCGCCCTCCGAGAATTCGGGCGTGACGACCCAGAGCGTCTGCCGCCGGCCCGATGCCAGCGACCGCGCCAGCAGGTTGGGCCGGTAGTCGACTTCGCGGAGCACCTCGTTGATGCGGGCAAGGTTCGCAGCGGAGACCTTGCCGCGGTGGTGGATCACGCGGTCGACCGTCGCCACGGAGACCCCCGCCAGGCGGGCGATGTCCACGATGCGGATGTTGGAAGGAATATGCGGTTTGTCGTCCATCGTTCAGTCGGGTTTTGCCGAATACGTCCGTGTTTCCGTCCGCCGGCACCGCGTGCCTGTCGTTTCGACGCCCGCGCGGAAGCCGGCCTGCTGCGGGATGCGCCGGATCGGCCCGACCCCATCCCGCCGTACTCGGACCCCGGCGGCCGGGCTCCCTTTGCCGAAGCCCGGCCGCCGATCTCCGAATGCGCACCGCAAAACTATGCAATTATTTTCAAAAAACCAAGTGTGTGCGTACACATCTTTATTTTTTCGCAAAAAAAAGAGAAGCCGGAGCTTCTCTTTTTCTGTTCGGTTCCTCTCGCAAAGCCGCGGGAACCGATTGCTTGGGCCCGAGGTTTACCTGCAAATCCGGCAAGTGGAAAGGCCACGCACCCGGGCACCGTTACGGACAGATACACCCGAGGAGGACTCACGCCGGGACTGGCGACCGACCCTTCGGCGAGCCTTTCGGGCGAAGCACCTGCGCGCAGCCCCGGGCAAAAGCCTCCCTGCCGGCAAAACCTTCCCCTCCGGCGAAACCGCTCCCACCGGACGGACCGCCCCATCGGCAGCACCCACCGGACGGGCAGCCCCCATCGGATGGGCAGCCCCCTTCCATCGGACGGGCCACCTATGCGGATGCGCCCTTTGCCGCCTGCCCCTCCCTGCGGGCGGGGGCTACGGCCTGCGCGGCACCGTCCGCACACTGTTCGGCGGCATGCCGCTCGTAGAACTCGCGCGCCACGACGATGCGGATCGCCTTGTGGAGCACCGAAAATTCCAGCGGCGTCTCGCCCAGCAGCTCGCCGTCGGCCTCGACCGAGACCTCGGGCGAAGATTCGATGCGGATGCGGCTGCCGCGCTCCTGCAGGATGTGGCGGATGCGGTAGATGCCGCCGTTGAACAGGTAGCGGAAGCGGAAGAGGATGTGCCAGAAGTGGATCGGACGGATGAGCGACAGGTCCAGTTCGCCGTCGTCCGCCACGGCGCGGGGCAGCTGCTGGATGCCGCCGCCGTTGAACTTGCAGATGCCGATGGCGATCGACAGCAGCAGGTTGTTGTAGACCAGCCGGTCGTCGACCCACACCTTCACGCCCGTCGACTTGTAGCGGAAGTAGGACTTCACCAGGCACCACGTATAGCGCCAGCGGCTCTTGTGGCCCTTCTTCTTCAGGTGCGAGAGCTTGCGGATAACCTGCGCGTCGAAGCCCACGCCCGCGACGTTGGCGATGTAGCGGCTCTGGCGGTAGTGCGACTCCTCGTAGGAGACCACGCCGACGTCCTGCAGGAAGGAGTAGCCCTCGCGGATGGCCCGCACGGCGTCGCGGTAGCGGTTCGAGATGCCGAACGTGCGCACCCAGTCGTTGCCCGTGCCGACGGCCACGACGGCCAGCAGCACCTCGTCGGGACGCACCTCCTGCTGGATGAACAGCCCGTTGACCACCTCGTGCAGCGTGCCGTCGCCCCCGACGACGATGATGCGGCGGTAGCCCTGCCGGACGGCCGTGACGGTAAGCTCCGTGGCGTGGAACTTGTGCTCCGTAAAGACCGGTTCGCAGGGGATGTCGGCATCGCGCAGATGCTTCGATATCTGCGGGAAATGGTCAAGCCCGCGGCCGCCGCCGGCCACGGGATTGACGATGACAAACCATTTCGATCCGGGCGTTTCCACGGCGTCTACCTTTCGGGGATGTTACGCAGCGTCTGCACCAGGAAGTCGTAGAACTTCTCCACCGAGGCGATCTCGACCTTCTCGTCGGGCGAGTGGGGATAGCAGATCGTCGGGCCGAACGAGATCATGTCCAGCGCCGGGTACTGGCTGCCGATGATGCCGCACTCCAGACCGGCATGGATTGCCGTGACGGCGGGCCGCTTGCCGTAGAGCTGCTCGTAGGAGGCGGTCATGGCCTTCAGAATCGGCGACTCCATGTTGGGGTTCCAGCCGTTGTAGCTGCCCGAGAGCTCGACCTCGGCGCCCGCCAGCGTGAAGAGCGCCTCGAAGGCCTCGCCGAGCGCCTCCTTCTCGGAGTTGACCGAGCTGCGCAGCAGGCTCTGCAGCTTCACGCTGCTGCCGTCCGAGACGACGCGCGCCAGGTTCGACGAGGTCTGCACCAGCCCCGGCATGGCCGTCGACATGCGCTGCACACCGTCGGGGCACGCCACGACGCACTTCGTGAGTTTCACCGCCAGCTCCGCGGGCAGCATCTGCGCGGGACGCTCGCAGCGTGCCGCCTCGATCGAGATGCCCTCCTCGATGCCGGCGAACTCCGCACGCACGACCTGCTCGTAGGCCTTCAGTGCGGCGACCAGCTCGTCGTAACGGGCCGCCTCGACCAGCACGACCGCCTCGGCCTCGCGCGGAATGGCGTTGCGCAGGCCGCCGCCGTCGACCGAGCAGAGCGACAGCTCGGGCCGCGTGTTCAGGAAGCGGAAGAGCAGCTTGTTGGCGTTGGCGCGCTGGCAGACGATCTGGATGCCCGAGTGTCCGCCCTTGAGACCCCGCACCGTGATGCGCGCAGCGACACGGCCGTCATCGGGCGTCGGCACGGACCGGTACGGGAAGGTGATGTTGGCGTCGAGACCGCCCGCGCAACCCACGTAGAGTTCGCCCTCGGTCTCGGAGTCGAGGTTCAGCAGGATGTCGCCCTGCAGCAGCCCCGCCTTCAGGCCAAAGGCCCCGTCCATGCCGGTCTCCTCCGTGGCGGTGAAGAGCGCCTCCAGCGGACCGTGCACGAGCGTGTCGTCCTCGAGCACGGCGAGGATCGACGCCACGCCGATGCCGTTGTCGGCCCCGAGCGTCGTGCCGTCGGCCGTCACCCACCCGCCGTCGATGTAGGCATCGATCGGATCCTTCTCGAAGTCGAAGACCTTGTCGTTGTTCTTCTGCGGCACCATGTCGAGGTGCGCCTGCAGGATCACGCCCTTGCGCCCCTCCATGCCCTTCGAGGCCGGTTTGCGCACGTAGACGTTGTGCGCCTCGTCCTCACGGCACTCCAGCCCTTTCGCGCGGGCGAAGTCGAGGATGTAGCGGCGGATCTGCTCCTCATGGTGCGAGGGGCGCGGGATGCGCACGATTTCGGCAAAATGTTTCCAGACAAGCGCCGGTTTGAGCGCCGTTAAGTTTCTGTCCATGGCTATTCTTTTTTATGGTTCGATGTTTCGTGTTCGGGTGCCGGGGTCCCGTCGGCAGCGTGCTCGAAGGCCTCGACAATCTGTTTGACGAGCGGATGGCGCACGATGTCGCGGCGGTCGAACTCGACGATGCCGATGCCGTCGACCCCGCGCAGCAGCTCCATGGCGCGCACCAGACCGCTGTCCGACTTGCGCGGCAGGTCGACCTGCGTGACGTCGCCCGTGACGATGAAGCGCGCGTTGCGCCCCATGCGCGTGAGGAACATCTTGATCTGCGAGAGGGTCGTGTTCTGCGCCTCGTCCAGGATGACGAAGGCGTTGTCGAGCGTGCGGCCGCGCATGTAGGCCAGCGGGGCGATCTGCACGGTCCCCTCCTCCATGTACTTCACCAGCCGGGCCGGCGGGATCATGTCGTTGAGCGCATCGTACAGCGGTTGCAGGTAGGGGTCGAGCTTCTCCTTCATGTCGCCAGGCAGGAAACCCAGCTTCTCGCCCGCCTCGACGGCCGGGCGCGTGAGGATGATGCGCCGCACCTGCCGCTCCTTCAGGGCGCGGACGGCCAGTGCGATGGCCGTGTAGGTCTTGCCCGAACCGGCGGGCCCCACGGCGAAGAGCAGGTCGTCGTGCTCGTAGAGCTGCACGAGGCGCTGCTGGTTGACCGTGCGGGCGCGGATGATGTTGCCGTTGTTGCCGTAGACGATCACATCCTTGTCGACCGGCGCCTCCGCGAGGGCCGTACTGCCGGCAAAGCACTGGTCGACGACCTGCGAGGAGATGTATCCGTACTTTATGTAATAGGCCACCAGCCCGTCCAGACGGCGGGTGAAGAGCTGCGTCTCCGTCTCGGAGCCCAGCACCTTGATCGAAGAGCCGCGCGCCACGATCTTCAGCGTCGGGAACAGCGTCCTGATCTGGTCGAGGTAGGCGTTCTTCGGCCCGTAGAGTTCGCGGGGATCGACCCCTTCGATGACGATTTCCTTACCGACAGCGTCCGTCATGGTCTAAAAGAGGTATCCGAGCGAGAGTGCGACATTATACGAACGGAGCTTGTCCAACCGTGCTCCGTCGGGCAGCACGACGTCGTGCTTGGCGCGGAACTGCCCGTTGAAGCGCACGTCGACGAGCAGGTGGCGCAGCAGCTTCACGCCGGCGCCCACCGAATAGGAGAGCGTGGGGCGCACGCGCCCGAAGTCGACCAGATCACCGCCCGACTTCTGCTTGCAGTCGTTCATCACCGTGAAGACCGGACCGGCATAGATGCGCAGCGGGTTGAGCAGCCGCAGCGACACGAGCACCGGCACGTCGATCGAATTCGACTTGAGGTTGACCTCGCGCCCGCCCTCGGGACGGATGCGCAGCCCCTGCCGCACGTAGAGAATCTGCGGCTCGATGGCGATGATGCCCACCTTCACGGCCGTGACCATGCCGACCTGCCAGCCCAGCTTGTTCTTCACCTCGGTGCGGTCCATGTTGGTCGTGAAGTCGGGAACGTTGACGCCGCCGATCACGCCCCACTCGATGCGCAGGCCCGGCAGTTGCGCCGAGGCGGGCAGCGCACAGAGCGCGAAAAGTACAATGGTGATGATTTTACGCATAATTTCGGTTTTTTGAGTTTTTTTCAAGTCAGTCTTTCCGCTGCAGGCGGCATGCCGCCCAGAGCATGTAGCCGATCAGCACGACCACGTAGAGCATGCCCGTATGGGGATTGCCCGTCAGGCGGATGATCGCCCCGCAGACGGGTCCCGAGAGGGCTCCGGCGGCAATGGCCATGATCATCAGCCCGGCCACCTCGTTGGCGTGCTCGGGCTCGGCCTTCGTCGCCACGGCATAGAACGTGGCGAAGACGCATGCCATGCCGAAGCCCAGCAGCCCGACGGCCGCATAGATCGCCGCCTCGCTGCGCACGAAGAGCAGCACGAGGCCGAGCGCCAGCGCTCCGGCCATGTTCCACGCCAGGTACTTCACGTCCGAGACGCGCACGAGCACCCACGCCCCGACGAGCGTGCCGACGATGCGGCAGGCATAGAAGCCCGTCGTGGTGAGGATCGAGTCGGGGTTGTCGATCAGCCGCACGGAGAGGAATCCGATGCCGACGTCGGCGGCAATGAAGCACGCCACGCCGAGCGTCGAGAGCAGCACGCGGCGGTTGCGCAGCAGGGCGAAGCAGTCGCGCAGCCCGGCGGTGCGTGCACGGCGCGGCGGTTCGGCCACCGGCGTCATCCCGAGCCAGATGCCGCCCACGACCGTCAGCGCGGCATAGATGGGCAGCAGCAGGCGCCACGAGCCCGTCGCAGCGACGAGCGCCGTAACGATCGGCGCCAGCAGGAGCAGCGACGTGTTGCGGAAGATCTGCCCGACGGTCAGGTAGCTGGTCATGCGCTCCCCGGGGACGATCGTCGCCAGCAGCGGGTTGACGGCCACCTGCACGATCGTGTTGCCGATGCCGAGCAGGCCGAATCCGGCGAAGTACCATCCCAGCCCGCAGCCGGGGCCGGCGGCGTAGGGCAACAGCAGCCCCGCGAAGGTGAACAGATAGCCCCACAGCGCCGTGGCGCGGCGCCCGATGCGGTTCATCAGGGCGGCGACGGGCGGCGAGAGGATCAGAAACCACAGGAAAACCATCGTCGGCAGGAAGCTGACGGCCCCCTGCAGCTCTTCAGAAAACTCGGCGGCGATACGCCCCGTAATGGGGGCCACGATATCGCAGAAGCCCATGATGAAGAAGCCCGCCAGCACGGGGCCGAGCACTCGTCCATCCACTTTTTTCACATTCATTACACGGATACAATTTTTCAAAGTTACGTTTTTTTTCCAAAAAACGGCACGCCGACCCCCATATTTTCCCTATGCAAGGCAAAAAGCGTGCGGCAAGGGATTTGGATTTGCCCGAAGATTTTTTTAATTTTGTAGAACAGGATGTGGCCGCGGCGCCCCGCGGAAAGAGCATTCCGCCCCGCCGCCCGCCGCTTCCGCCCATGTTCCAAACCACTACACGACCTCCATGTTTCCACTGTCGACATCCATAAACCTGACGCTGCCGATCGAGGACCCGATTCTGAAGTTCCTGCTCATTCTGGTCATCATCCTCGCGGCACCGCTCATCCTCAACAAGCTCAAGATCCCCTACCTGCTGGGGCTCATCATCGCCGGCGCGGTGATTGGCCCCCACGGACTGAACCTCGTGCTGCGCGACAGCAGCATCATCCTCTCCGGCACGGCCGGCCTGCTCTACATCATGTTCCTCTCGGGGCTCGACATGGACATGTCCGACTTCAAGCACAACAGCTGGCGCAGCCTCGTTTTCGGACTCTACACCTTCTGCGTGCCGCTCGGGCTGGGTATCCTCGCCGGCCACTACCTGCTGGGCTTCCCTCTCTACTCGTCGATCCTGCTGGCCGGGCTCTTCGCCTCGCAGACGCTCATCGCCTACCCCATCGTCAGCAAGCTCGGCATCGCCCGCGACAAGTCCGTCACGATCTCCGTGGGCGGCACGGTCATCACCGACACGCTGGCCCTGCTGCTGCTCACGATCATCGTGGGCATGGCCACGGGCAACGTCGACGACCACTTCTGGTGGCGGCTCACGCTCTCGGTCGTGCTCTGCATCGTCGTCATCGCGGTGCTCTTCCCGCTGCTCGCGCACTGGTTCTTCAAGCACGTCAGCGACAACATCTCGCAATATATCTTCGTGCTGGCGCTGGTCTTTCTGGGCGCCTACCTTGCGCAGCTGGCAGGCCTCGAGCCCATCATCGGCGCCTTCCTCTCGGGTCTGGCCCTCAACCGCCTCATCCCGCGCACGTCGCCCCTGATGAACCGCATCGAGTTCGTCGGCCACGCCATCTTCATCCCCTTCTTTCTGATCGGCGTGGGCATGCTCATCGACTACCGCGCCTTCTTCCGCGACTGGGAGAGCATCGAGGTCGCCGCGGTGATGATCCTGCTCATCACGGCCGCCAAGTACATCGCCGCCTTCCTCACGCAAAAGACCTTCCGTCTGTCGAAGGACCAGCGCACGGTGATCTTCGGCCTGAGCTCGGCGCACGTCGCCGCGACACTCGCCGCCGTGATGGTGGGCTACAACGTCATCCTCGGCTACACGCCCGAGGGCGAGCCGATCCGGCTCCTGAACGAGAGCGTCCTCAACGGCACGATCCTCATGATCCTGGCCACCTGCACCATCTCGACCTTCGCCACGCAGCGCGGCGCCCACAACATCGCCATGGGCAACGCGCAGGAGAGCGACGACGACCGGTCCCGCCGCCCGGAGGAGCACATCCTCATTCCCGTGGCCAACGAACGCTCGGCCGAGGAGCTCGTCGCCATGAGCATCATGCTCAAGAAGCCCCGGGACCCCAACGGGCTCTACGCCCTGAACGCCATCGACAACCGGGTCGAGGACCCCAACGTCGAGAAACGGGCCCGCAAGATCCTCGACGCCGCCGCATCGGCCGCCGCCGGGAGCGACATCTACCTGCAGACGCTGCTGCGCTACGACGTGAACATCTCGAACGCCATCGTCAGCGTGGCCCGCGAGCGCAACATCACCGACATCGTCATGGGCATGCACCACATGACGCCCGCCGTGCCGGGCATCGCCGGCATCCCCGTTCCGGCGGGTCCGGCCATCGGCCGCATGGCAGCCGACGTACTGGGCCACAGCAACATCACGACCTTCCTCTACAACGCCGAGCAGCCGCTCTCGACCGTCAAGCGCCACCTGATCGTCGTGCCCGAGAAGGCCGAAAAGGAGGCCGGCTTCCAGATGTGGATGAACCGCATCCACCAGCTGGCCCGCAACTCGGGCGCCAAGATCATCGTCTTCGCACCCGCAAGCACGATGCCCTACCTGCGGACGTTCGGCCGCAGGCGTCCGGCAAACATCGATTTCGTGGTCTTCGAGCAGTGGGACGACCTGCCCTCACTCGAGCACGACCTGCGGCAGGACGACTGCCTGTGGTTCGTCACGAGCCGCCGCGACCGCGTCTCGTACCACCCGGCCATGAGCCGCATTCCGCTCTACCTCGAGCAGTATTTCGCCGGATACAGCTACGTGCTGCTCTATCCCGTGCAGGCGGGTCCCGGCGACAGCCGCTACCTGTAACCGCTGTCTCTTATACACATCTCCGAGCCCACGAGACACTGAGCGATCTCG
>ERZ1026957.3-NODE-3-length-173638-cov-10.720739_pt1 | contig 173638 bp, 159 predicted proteins | sample MGYA00519300_ERZ1026957 | MGnify/ENA primary metagenome ERZ1026957 (study PRJEB26926, sample SAMN06164520) | human gut metagenome | biome: ENVO:00009003; feature: ENVO:2100002; material: ENVO:00002003 | host: Homo sapiens | place: USA | collected 2012 ...
TTGCATGTGTTAGGCACGCCGCCAGCGTTCGTCCTGAGCCAGGATCAAACTCTCAATAAAATGGTATCTTAAAGCCGAAGCTCTAAAATCAATTTCATTCTTCGTTCGCTCTTAGCTTAACTCAAGAATTTTCGTTGGCTATTCAAAGAATCTCATTTCTGACATTCACTGAACAACTCTTTTGGTTCTTTTTCAGAACCTTAATTGTCCAAGGTGTTTGTTCATGTTTCTCGTTGTTTAATTTACAAGGTGCACTCCGCAGTTTCGCGGGCTTTTATTGTATCACATCGAGTTCCGTTTGTCAAGAACTTTTTTCAAATTCTTTCGAACTTTTTGTGATCCGCTCACCGCTTTCGCAATCTCTTGCTCAGCAGCGAACTCATTTAGTTTAGCACATCTTCATCCGTTTGTCAAGAACTTTTTTCGATCTTTCCAATCTTTTTTCTTGACTTCCGTCCGATTTGCCGCGCCCTTCAGAACGCTTTGCTATGATACCAAAAACTGATGCAAAAGTCAACAAAAACTTATATTAAATCCTGCACAAAAACGTGCCTTGCGTTTTTGGTCGTTTTAGCCATAAGTGCCATGGAAGGCCGTCTTCTGTTTTTCTTATGCCCGGAGTACGCAAAATGGACGCCCCGGAGGGCGTCCATCTGTATTTCACAGTACTTTAAGCCTCGTCCTCAATCAGGCCGTAGCCGCCGTCGGTTCTCTTGTACACGACTGCAAACGCGCCGTCGTTGTCCTCGTCGCGGAACGCGAAGAACGTATGCTCCAGCAGGTTCATCTGGAGGATGGCCTCCTCGCGGGTCATCGGCTTCATGTTGAACTTCTTGGTTCTCACAAGCTCGAAGGTGCCCTCTTCGGGTTCCTCGGGTGCAAACGAGGTTTCGTCCGGAGTGCGGACAAACGCGTCCTGACGCAGGCGCCGGGCCAGACGGGTCTTATTCTTGCGGATCTGGCGTTCGATGGTCGCCACGGCCGCGTCGATCGACGCGAACATATCGGACGTGCTCTCACTGGCGCGGAAGTAGGTGTTCGCTGCGTGAACCGTAATTTCGACGTTGTTGCGGTTCTTCTCAACGCTGAAGGTGACAAGAGCGTCGGCGTCGGTGCCGAAGAAACGTTCCAGCTTCATGACTTTCTTTTCTGCGTACTTGTGAACGTTCTCAGGCAGGGTTACCTTCTTTTCGGTGTACTGAAATCTCATAGTTACCGCTCCTTTCGTGATGCCATACTTCCCAGGGATCTCTCCCTGTGACCATAGTATACCACAGATTCCGTCAAATTGCAAGTTTGACGCGGGTCGGACGCAGTAAACATTGTGTGAACAGACAGGAGCGGCCGCAGATGTGGCCGCTCCTGTCGTTATTGTCCGGAAAATGCATCGATCAGTTCCTGCATACTCAGGCCGAAGTAGCGTGCAAGCGTCATGAGGTTCCGGGTGCTGACGGCCGTTTCACGGCCGGTCATGATCTTGCGGAGGATCCCGGCGTCGATGCCGGTCTGTCGGGACAGCTCCGCCGCCGTCAGCTTCCGCTCGTCCATCCACGCGCTGAGCACCTCCGGCGCAGCCTTAAAGCTCCGCATGGCCGCTCTCCTTTTCGTCGAGCAGCTGGCACAGGAGCTGCTGATAGACCGCGTCCGCCTGTTTTTCATACGCGCGCACAAGCGTGCGGGCCTGCGAAAGCGTCGGCGCGGCAAGCTCCAGCTTCATGAGAACGCCCGCATCGTCGCGCAGGCACAGCTGCGCGAGATAGTCGCCCGTTTCCTCCTGCTCGATCTTCGTCTCGATCAGTCCCTTGCGCTGGATGCGGGTATTATAGCGCTGCACCGCCATCAGCGCGCGCTGCATGACCGGGTAGGCAATGGCGTCGCAGGTGATCTCCTCGTGCTCACGGCCCTTGTCGGTGATGACGTAGGTATCGTCCGGCAGCTGCTGCAGATGGCCGCTCTGTACCATCTGGGGGACGGCAACGCTGACGTCGAAGTAGCTGAGCTTATCGTCCTGATAGCACAGCTCGTAGATCGTCTGCAGCGTCACCGGATAGGAGAGCTTGGCCATGACGAACAAAATGAGGACCTTGACGTCGAGCATATCCTGAATAAAACCGTGCTGTTCCATGCTTGTCACCTCGTTGGTAAACATTTCTGCGATGCATCCAGTATAGCAAAAAAGTCCTGAAAACACAAGCCCTTCGCGCGCTTTTCCAACCGCGAGGAAGGATTTACCGCTTGTTTTCCTGCGAAAATGGGCGTAAAACGAAGAAGAAGGAGGTATTACCATGAAAAGAAAAATCCCCGCATTACTCCTTGCGCTGCTCCTTGTTTTTTCAGCAGCGCTCCCCGCAGGCGCGGCGGGTTACCGCTGCGCGGTCCGGTCGTGGCCGCCCGACTGCTGGAAACAGTTCTTCTGTGACCGCTTCGGCATCGGCTGCGGCAATCAGACGCCCGGCGCTCCGTCGGAGCCGGAGCAGCCGTCCGAGCCGGAGCAGCCCTCCGAGCCGGAGGAGCCGTCTGAACCGGAACAGCCCTCTGAGCCGTCCGGCGGTGCATCCGTATCCAGCTATGAGCAGCAGGTCGCTGCGCTCGTCAATGCAGAGCGCGCAAAATACGGCCTCGCGGCCCTGACGCTGGACGAGACGCTCTGCGGCTATGCCCTCGTCAAATCGCAGGATATGCACGATCAGGGCTACTTCTCCCACACCAGCCCGACCTATGGCTCCCCGTTTGACATGATGCGCTCGTTCGGCGTGTCGTACCGCTCGGCGGGTGAAAACATCGCCATGGGCTATTCGACGCCGGAAGCCGTTGTGGCCGCCTGGATGAACTCCGAGGGCCACCGCGCGAACATCCTGTCCGCGAACTATACAACGCTCGGTGTCGGCTACGTCGAAGACGGCGGGTACTGGACCCAGTGGTTCATTGGCTGACCAGACATCCTTATTATAGATAGAAAAAGCCGTGTCCATACGCTTGCCCCTGCCGCGAAGGCAGGGGCCTTTTTTCTGCGTGCTGCATAGGATATCAGGAAAGAAGGGATGCATTTGAAGCGATCATTTGCCGTCATCGGCGGCGATCTGCGGCAGCGGTGTCTGCTGCGGCAGCTGCGCGGGCTGGGCTTCCCGGCTTCCGCGTACCGCGTGCCGGATGCGGAAGACAGCGCGCCGGACTTGTCCGGCTGCTTACGGGGTGCGAACGTTCTGATTTTGCCCATGCCTGCCGGAGGCGGTGTGCCGCTGGCGAACATTCTGGACGCGGCGGAGCCGGGCGCGCTCATCTGCGGCGGGATGCTTGCCCCGGCGGAGGCGCTCCTGCAGGCGCGCGGGATCTCATTTTATGACTACGCGAAGGACGAGGCGCTGCTGCTGCAAAACGCGGAGCTGACCGCCGAAGCAGCGCTTGCGCTGCTGCTGGAACGGCTTCCCGGCCCGCTCGCCGGAAGCCGGATCCTGCTCTGCGGCTTTGGGCGCATCGGAAAGCTGCTGGCGCGCAAGCTGAAAGCGCTTGGCGCGGACGTGACCGTCTCGGCGCGGAAGGCGCAGGCTCTGGAGCTTGCGCGCATTCTCGGCTATCGCCGCGTCACGGCCGGAAGCTGGGCAGACGCGCCCGCGCAGTACGACGGGATCGTCAACACCGTTCCCGCACCGATCATCGGCCCGGCGCAGCTGCCATGCATCCGCCGGGACTGCGTGCTGCTGGAGCTTGCCAGCCTGCCCGGCGGGTTCTGCGCCGAGGCGCAGGCGCTTCCGGGGTTTTGCGCCGCGCGTGGTCTTCCGGGCAAATACGCGCCGGAGGCTGCCGCCGCCATCATCCGAAGCGCCATATTCCGTAACCTGAATTTGGAGGAAGCAACATGAAAAAACGCACGCTCGGGCTTGCCATGTGCGGCTCATTCTGCACGTTTTCCCGCGTTCTGGACGCGTTTGAGACGCTGGACCAGGAGCTTTATGAGCTGGTACCCATCATGTCGCAGGCCAGCTTTGAAACCGACAGCCGCTTCGGGCCTGCGGCGCAGTTCCGGGAGCGGCTGGAAACGCTGTGCGGACGCGAGATCGTCCATACAATAAAAGAAGCAGAGCCGTTCGGCCCGAAAAAGCTTCTGGACGCGCTCGTCATCATGCCGTGCACCGGCAACACGCTTGCAAAGCTGGCCGCAGGCATCGCCGACGGTCCGGTCACGCTGGCGGCAAAGGCACATTTGCGCAACGAGCGTCCCGTGATCGTCGCCGTGTCGACCAACGACGCTCTGGCCGGAAACGCGGCAAATCTCGGCACGCTTTTGAACCGACGCGGATATTATTTTGTCCCCTTCGGACAGGACAGCGCGTTCAAAAAGCCGCGCTCCCTCGTCGCGGATTTCACAAGGCTGCCGCAGACCGTCGAATCCGCGCTGTGCGGCGAACAGGTTCAGCCGATGCTGTACGGGACGCCTGTTGGATAGGTAGTTGCAGGCCGATGCGGTCAGTTCAGCCGGCTGCGGTATTCGTTGGCGCTGAGGCCGGTGAGCTTTTTGAAGGTGCGGGAAAAATGACCGCTGTCGGAATAGCCGACGAGGTCGACGATATCGCCGATCTTGAGGCTGGGGTCTGCCAGCAGCTCCTTGGCCTTTTCGATGCGGACGGAATTGAGCAGGTCGTAATAGCTCTTTTATTTTACTGCATTTTCCGTATCCGGGTAAGGGGTAGCATAAACTTTCCCAACCGGCAATGTTGTCAGTTCAAGGCTGCCAGTCTTATGCAAAATTCGTTAAAATTCAAACTTGTCCGGCAGGATGCACCGAATCATCGAAAATCCTCGGCGAATTCGTATGCACTTGCCTGCTTGATTGTAGGGGCCGATGCCCACATCAGCCCACTCCCGGCGTTCTGTCAAACATCAAGCGCCGTAATTTCCGCGCCCCGGTAATAAAAGCGCAGGATCGTCCGATAGTCGAAGCCGAGGCGGGCGATGGCGTCTGCGCCGTATTGGCTCATGCCGACACGGTGGCCGTAGCCGAGGACGTCGAAGCTGAACGCGCCGTCCTCGTACAGAAGCGTAAAGCGCGTGGAGTTCAGGCCAAACGCCTTTCGCAGCTGCGTGCCGGAAAACGGCCTGCCGCCTGCGGTGAGCGTATCGACGCCGCCGCCCGGCGTGCGCGTGACGGACTGCACCCAGCCGCTGGGGTCGCCGGAAAGCTGTACCGACGCGTCGAGCGCGCGGAGCGTCTCGGCAAATGTCTCCGCCGTCACACAGACCCGGCTTTCATATTTGGCCGCGTCCTGCTCGCCGGGGCTTTCGACCGCCCGCAGATACGGCACGTCCGTTCCCCAGACAGCAGCCGCGTCCTCCGTCGAGCCGCCGGAGCAGGAAAAATAGACCGCGTCGATCAGCGCTCCCTCGTATGTCAGCACCTCGTTCTGCGTTTCCCGCACGGCGGCAAGCGCCTTGTCCCACGCAGCCTCAAAGCCGTCTCCATACCGCGCGCGCAGGTCCTCGACCGTCAGGCACGCCTGGCAGCAGGCGCTCTGCGCGCACACGTCCGCGTTTTCGTGCTTGCCGCCCGCCGTCTGCCGGCAGGCGAACGTGCGCGCTGCCACCGCCTGCGCCTTGAGTGCCTCCGGCGCGAACGAGGCGGGCATTTCCGACAGCACGACCTGCGCCAGATAGGTATCCAGTGCAGCCTCCTCCACGCTTCCGTCCCGCAGGACGCGGAGCGTCCGCTCCTGCGCGTCCTGCCGCTTCTGCACGATTACGATCAAGGGCTCCGGCTGCGCAGCCTGCGTTGTCTGCGCCGACGGCAGCAGCAGTACCGCTGCCAGCGCCAGCAGCCCCGCCTTTGTGATCACCGACATTTCAAGCACCGTCCTTTCGGACAAGTCTATGCCGCGTGAATGGGCGGTATTCTGATTGACATAATCGCAAATCTTGACACGAATTCCGATGGGACGTATAATGTATAAAAACATTCGAAATTTCTGCTGCATACGGATTGGAGCTTATATATGAAGCACACTTTGAAAATCATTCTCCCGATCATCCTGATCCTTGCCATTGTCATCGGCGCGTGCTGGTTTTTCCTGATTGCACGCCGCGATGTGACCGAAAGCATCTTCGTCTACTGGGGTGAGCATTTCTATGAGGCCGGGCGCTATTCCCGCGCGGTCGCGTTCTACAAAGCGGCCATGCGCTTCGCGCCGAAGGACGCGGAGCTTGCCATCCGGCTGGCCGACGCCTATAAAAAGAGCGGCAACTACACAAAGGCCGAATACACCCTTGTCAGCGCCATTACGCAGATCCCGGATTCCGTTTCCCTCTATGTCGCGCTGTCCGGGACGTATGTGGAGCAGGACAAGCTGCTTGACGCGGAGACAATGCTCAGCCGCATTACAAACGACGCCGTCCGCACACAGATCGACGCGCTGCGCCCCGCCGCGCCCGTCATCGAGCCGGAAAGCGGCAATTACTCCGAATACATCGATGTGACCGTCACCGGCTCGTCGGGCACGGTCTACGCCGTGTGCAACAGCGATTTCCCCGCCTCGGCGCAGGATGTCTATACCGGCCCCATTTCTCTGGAAGCCGGTGAAAGCAAGATCGTCGCGCTGAGCGTGGCGGAAAACGGCCTTGTAAGCGATGCAGTCTACGCGGGCTATACCGTCGGCAACGTTGTGGAAGAAGTCAAGCTCGCCGACGCAGGTCTTGACGCCTATGTGCGCGAGCTGCTGGGCAAGACGGCGGGCAGCGCCATCATGTCCGACGAGCTATGGGCCGTCGAGGCGCTGGACCTTCCCGATACGGTCGCCTCGCTGGACGATCTCTCCTACTTCACCGGCCTGCGCTCCTTGTCCCTGCACCACGGCGCGTCGCTCGATCTGTCCGTCCTGTCCCGGCTGCCGCTGCTGCAGTCGCTCGATCTGTCCGGCTGCACGCTCTCGACTGCGGCGATGAACACCATCGTGACGCTGCCGGAGCTGACGAGCCTGAATCTGTCCGGCTGCGCCGTGGCGGAGATCGACGCGCTCATCAGCCTGCAAAAGCTGGAAACGCTCGATCTGTCCAACAACACCGTCTCCGATCTGACGGCGCTTTCCGGGCTGCTGGCGCTCAGGGAGCTGAATCTGACCAACAATCCCGTCACCTCACTCAACAATCTCAAAAACTGCACGGAGCTGGAAACGCTCTACGCCGGGCAGTGCGCGATCACGCGCATTGCAGGCCTTGCCGATCATGCGAAGCTCAAAACGCTCGTTCTGCCCGGCAACCAGATCACGGACATTTCCGCGCTGGCCGGCTGCACGGCGCTCGAAACACTCGACCTCAGCGGCAACAGCATTTCCGATATCTCCGTCGTGTCCGGCTTCAAGCAGCTGGTCGACCTCAATGTGAGCAGCAACCAGATCACGGAGCTTCCGCAGTTCGACGCGGATACGCCGCTCTGGCACGTCGACATCAGCCACAACCAGATCGAAAGTCTGGCCGGATTGGAGGGGAACCTCGCCGTCAACTTCATCGACGCTGATTATAACCGGATCAAATCGATCTCGAAGCTGGAATCGTGCATCATGCTCGTGCGGATGAACCTCTGGGACAATCCTGTGAACGCCGACGAGGTCAAGCAGCTGCAGGACATCGGCATTCTGATCAACTACAACCCCAACTATGTAGAGCCGGAAACGGAATCCTGAGTTCATTGAAGACGATACAGGCGCATCAAAAGGCCGGAACCATCGGGTTCCGGCCTTCGTGCATATAAAGCGCAGCCGCTGGGGCGCATCATCAGCTGAAGACTGCCGCGCCGGTGCTTCCCGGAAAACAGGAACTTTTCCGGAACAGGCGGCGGCCCGCAGGATTTCCTGCGGGCCGCCGTCAACACAAATGAAAAGAGGAATCATGAAACGGGCATAGGTTTTAGGGTGTATCTAAAACTCCCAATGTGACCGGCAGCGAGAAATTTTTGCGCTGAGCAAGACATTTTTTCGCAGGAATACTGACGTATTTCAAGGAAAAATGGTGCAGCGCAGCGTGAAAAGGTCCGCTGTCCGGGTGCGTTGGGAGTTTTCAGATACACCCTAGATGTGCGCGGATCGCACGGAGGCGTTCAGCGGACGCTGAACAGCAGCTCACCGTAGGTCGGGTACGGCCAGCAGGCGCGGGAGGTAAGCGTCTCCATCTCGTCCACAGCCAGGCGCAGCTCAGCCATGTCCTTGAAGACCTCTGCCTGATAGAAATCGGCAGCCTCCTGTGCGCTGGGCAGCTCGCCTGCCTGCAGGAGCGCGTCGGAGAGCTTCGCGGCGTCCTCGCTGGCCGTCTCGGTCAGTGCCGACAGACGTGCGGCCGTCTTATATTCATAGCCGCCTGCCGCGTCGCCGAGCAGGCTCTTTTTCTCCGCTGCCGTCCGGACGAGCTTTGCCGTGTAGTCCGAAACGGCGGGCAGGATGTCGGTCTGCACCATGTCGAGCATGGTCAGCGCCTCAATGCGCAGCACCTTGCTGTAGTTTTCCAGCAGAATTTCATATCTCGCGTGCAGCTCCGTCTCGCTGTAGATCTTATGGTCTGCAAACAGGCGCACATTCTTTTCCTTCATCAGATACGGCGCGCAGGCGGGCGTGGTCTTGAGATTCAGCAGGCCGCGCTTCTCGGCCTCCTCCAGCCAGCTTGCATCGTAGCCGTTGCCGTTGAAGATGATGCGCTTGTGCGCGCGGATGGTGTCGCGGATGAGATCGTGCAGGGCAGTTTCGAAGTCCTCCGCGCCCTCAAGCTTGTCGGCGTACTGCCGCAGAGACTCTGCAACAGCGGTGTTCAGAACAACGTTCGCGTCGGAAATGGACGCGGCGGAGCCGAGCATACGGAACTCAAACTTGTTGCCGGTAAAGGCAAATGGCGAGGTGCGGTTGCGGTCGGTCGTGTCCTTCGGGAATTTCGGCAGGACGTGGACGCCGATCTTCAGAAGCTCCTTCTCCTTCGCGTCATAGGCCGTGTCGGATTCGATCGCGTCCAGAATCTCCGTCAGCTCCGTGCCGAGGAACATGGACACGACGGCGGGCGGCGCTTCGTTCGCGCCCAGCCGGTGGTCGTTGCCCGCAGAGGCCACGGAAATGCGCAGCAGGTCCTGATAATCGTCAACGGCCTGAATAACGGCGCACAGGAACAGCAGGAACTGCGCGTTCTCACTCGGCGTTTCGCCGGGTTCGAGCAGGTTGACGCCTGTGTCGGTCGAGATCGACCAGTTGTTGTGCTTGCCGGAGCCGTTGACGCCCGCGAAGGGCTTTTCGTGCAGCAGACAGACCATGCCGTGCTTGCGGGCGATCTTCTGCAGCAGCTCCATGGTCAGCTGGTTGTGGTCGGCGGAAATATTGGTGGTCGTGAAAACCGGCGCTAGCTCATGCTGCGCGGGGGCGACCTCATTGTGCTCGGTCTTGGCCAGAACGCCGAGCTCCCAGAGTTCCTTGTCCAGATCCTGCATGAACGCGGCCACGCGCGGCTTGATGGTGCCGAAATAATGGTCGTCCAGCTCCTGCCCCTTCGGCGGCTTCGCGCCGAAGAGCGTGCGGCCCGTGTAGAGCAGGTCCTTGCGCTTATTGTAAAGCGCCTCGTCGATGAGGAAATATTCCTGCTCCGGGCCGACCGTCGTGCGCACAGCCCTGACGGAGGTGTGGCCGAAGAGCTTCAGAATGCGCAGGCCCTGCTTGTTGATGGCCTGCATGGAGCGCAGCAGCGGGGTTTTCTTGTCGAGCGCCTCGCCGCCGTAGGAACAGAACGCGGTCGGGATATAGAGCACATGATCCTTGATGAACGCGAAGGACGTCGGGTCCCATGCGGTGTAGCCTCTGGCCTCAAACGTGGCGCGCAGACCGCCGGAGGGGAAGCTGGACGCGTCCGGCTCGCCCTGAATCAGCTCCTTGCCGGAAAACTCCATGATAACGCCGCCGCCTGCGGTGGGCGAGATGAACGAGTCGTGCTTCTCCGCCGTGATGCCGGTCATGGGTTGGAACCAGTGGGTAAAGTGCGTCGCGCCAAGCTCGATGGCCCAGTCCTTCATGGAATTGGCCACAACGTTGGCCGCAGCCAGATCGAGCCGCTTGCCCTCGTGGATAGCCGCGTAGACGTCCTTGAAGACCTCCTTCGGCAGCTTCTGCTTCATGACCGATTCGCCGAACACATGACAGCCAAAGAAATCCGATACCGTCTGCATAAAAAATCCCTCACTTTTCTCAAAAAAGCGGCAAAGGCACGCACAGAACCGAAGCTGTACGACGCCTTTGCCGTTTACCGTTTCCATGTGAGCCGGAAGAAATCCTCCGAGCCGTTTGTTTGAGCGAATTATACGCGCGCAGCGGGCAAATGTCAAGCCCCATGCGGAAAAAACCGGTATCTGTTTTTCTTATTGCAGCGTTCAGCCAGAGAAATGGATTGACAGAAACAGGACGGCTGCATAAAATAGAATATCATATGCAGCAGAAGGGGGCTGAGAACGTGGAGCAGGCAAAAAATACGATCCTCCTGGTGCGCGGCACAGCGGCGGAGCCGGCGGCCCTGTCAGCGTTCACAGCCGCGCAGCCGGACGTGCAGCTCCAGACAATATCCGGGCTGGACGAGGCAGGCGCCGCATTGGAACGTCTGCGCCCGACGCTGATCGTCCTGCAGTCCGACGCGCCGGATGCGCAGGCACTGCACCGCTGCGCCGAGCTGGCGGAAACGGCGGAGGCCGTCTTCCTGCTGCTGGTGCGGCAGGAGGCATACGGCGCGGCCTGGCGCACGCTGCAGAAGCATGGCGTGTGCGTCATGACGTGGCCGATGGAGCAGGCGGTTCTGACCCAGACGCTGCGCAATCTGCTGCTGCTGAAAAAAAGTATGCAGACCATGCAGGCCCAGACCGACCAGCTGCGCTCACAGCTGCAGGATCTCAAGCGCATCCAGAAGGCAAAGGGCCTGCTCATGCGTCAGCTCGGCATGACGGAGCAGGACGCGCACCGCTGGATCGAAAAGGCCGCAATGGATCGCTGCGTCAAAAAACGCGAGATCGCGGAAACGATCATCCGTATGTATGAGCTGTGAGCTGTGTGTGCAAGGCAGGGTTCACGTCAACCGGCAGAAAGCCGCAAGTGCTTTCTGCCGGTTTTTGCTAGGGTGTATCTGAAAACTCATGATGTGACCGGCAGCGAGGGATTTTTGCGTTGCGCAAGACATTTTTTCGCAGGAATACTGACGTATTTCAAGGAAAAATGACGCGGCGCACCGCAAAAAGGCCCGCTGTCCGGGTGCGTTGGGAGTTTTCAGATACACCCTATGCAAACGCATATCAAAAATAAGAAATGTGCCATTTCCTCGCCCCTGCGGGGCAACCGGAAATGATGCACAAAAACTTCATGCACCGGCATTTGCGCATTTTCGTGGTGCAGTGCGCACGCATGAAGTTTTATACGACAAAAAGCAGACTGCCGGAAACGGCAGCCTGCTTGAATCGGTGAGAATTACTCGGCGTCCTCTTCGTCCTCTGCGGCGGGAGCCAGCAGGGCGCGGATGGACAGGGAAATGCGCTTGTGCTCCTGATCGATGTCGATGATCTTCGCGTCGACTTCCTGACCCTCGGACAGAACGTCCTCCGGCTTGCCGATGCGGCGATCCGCGATCTGGGAAATGTGGATGAGGCCGTCAACGCCCGGAATGATCTCAGCGAATGCGCCGAAGGTCATGAGCTTGACGATCTTGACCTTGACGACGTCGCCGACCTGGAACTGGTTGGTGAACAGCGTCCAGGGGTTGTTCGCTTCGGTCTTGTAGCCGAGGGAGATCTTGCGCTTTTCGGGATCGAGCGCGATGACGAAAACATCGATCTCGTCGCCGACCTTGACGACCTCGGACGGATTCTTGATGCGGTTCCAGCTCAGCTCGGAGACATGGACCATGCCGTCGACGCCGCCGATATCGACGAACGCGCCGTAGCTGGTGAGGGACTTGACAGTGCCGTGGTACTGCTTGCCGACCTCGATCTCGCTCCAGATCTTCTCCTGCGCGGCCTTGCGCTGCTCAGCGGCGACGGAGCGGATGGAGCCGACAACGCGGCGGCGGGCACGGTTGACCTCGGTGATGCGCAGCTGGACGGTCTTTCCGACCATCTCGTTCAGATCGCCGCCCTTGGGAACGCCGGACTGGGAAGCGGGAACGAACACGCGGATGCCCTTGACATTGACGACGATGCCGCCCTTGTTTTCCTCGGTGACATTGCCTTCGACAACGGTCTTGTCCTCAACGGCCGCTTCGATCTCTTCCCAGGCCTTGCCGGCCTCGAGACGCTTGCGGGACAGGCGGACGACGCCCTCGCCGTCGTTGACATGGACGACGATCGCTTCGATCTGGTCGCCGACGTGGACGACGTCCTCGGGCTTGACGGACGGATCGCCGGAGAAGTCTTCCAGCGGGATGTAGGCGGTGTGCTTCGTGCCAAGGTCGACTTCGATCTCGGTGGAACCGATGGCCATGACGGTGCCAGTTACCTTATCTCCATTATTCAAAGTCTTGAGGGACTGCTCGAGAAGCTCGGCAAAATTCTCCTCCTGTGCAGTTTCAACTTTCAGTTCTTCGCTCATTTTGTTGTTTACCTCCTTAATTATCCACGGCGGCGTCGATGCGCCCGCCGTTATACCCACAGTAGCTGCGCCATGAAAAAAGGTCATATCTAATTCATCGGCATGATCGACGAGCACCACCTTCGGGCAATTCTCCTTGCAGATCATGGCAAGCCGCCCCGTATTGGAGCTTCTTGCGTCCCCGACAACGACCATCGCATCACAACTCTTTGAAAGAAAAGCTGCTTCTTCCTGCCGCATTTCCGTAGCTCTGCATATTGTATCAAATATTTCGCAATTTGTACACACTTTTTTTGCAATTTCCCGGCATGATTCCCACAATTTTTGCGTCCCTGTCGTCTGTGAAACCAGACAAAACGGCAAATCGCGCCGCTCCGGGCGCTCCGTGAGCCAGGTTTCGAGCGCTTCGGCGCTCTGGAAGACGTGCGCGTCAGAGGAATAGCTTGCGATCGCAATGATCTCCGGGTGGGTGGGCGTGCCGATGATCAGAAGGCTCCGCCCGTCCCGCTCCGCCTTCTGCGCGATCACGTGGATCTTCTTTACGAACGGGCAGGTCGCGTCGACCGTCACCGCGCCGCGGGCCGACAGCGTCCGCTGCTCCCCGACGGGGATGCCGTGCGCGCGGATGACGACGGTCTGGCCGGGCTGCGCCTTATCTGCCGCTGAAATTTCGCGCAGGCCAAGCAGCTCAAACCGCGCGACGACGTGGCGGTTGTGGATAATGGGGCCAAGCGTGACCGCGTTTTTGCAGCTGCGCGCCGTCTGCTCGGCAAGGGCGACGGCGCGCTCCACACCGAAGCAGAAGCCCGCCGTTTCAGCCAATCTGATCTGCATAGCTGTCACCGCCCAGTTCATAGATCGTTTTCAGGAGTCGGTCGGACGCCTGCTGGCAGGCGTCGTGGTCGTTCGGGTCGAGCGCGCCGACGCGGTATGGCGTGCCGAACACGACGCTGACCGGACAAAACGGCGTTTTGTTGCGCGTGACGAATACCGGCACGACCGGGACCCCGGCCTGCGCCGCCATGCGCACAGCGCCTGTTTTCGCGCGCACGTGCTTTTCCCGGTTGCAGCGCGTCCCCTCGACAAAGACGAGCAGTTTCTCCTGTTCACGCGCCAGCGCGTCGACGCACTGACTGAACGCCGCTATGTCATGCGCGCCGCGGTTGACGAAGATCACGCGGAATTTTTCCATGACCCAGCCGATAAACGGCACGCGCCGCAGCTCCTGCTTGGCCATGATGCGGATCATTTTCTTTTCAGGCAGGGCAAGCAGAATCCAGATGGGGTCTGCCATGCCGGAGTGGTTGGCGCAGAAAATGCAGCTGCCCGCCGGGATCTGCTCCCGGCCCGTCACATGAAAGACCGGGTGCCAGAAAAACAGCCCGATGCGGCACAGCCACCAGCACAGATGGTACCAGAAGTTCACCCGAGCTTCCTCCTGACGATATCCAAAATGGCATTGACCGACTGCTCGACCGTATCGCCGGAGGTATCGAGCAGCACGGCGTCCGCCGCCTGCTTTAACGGCGCGATGGCGCGCTCGGAATCCTGTCTGTCGCGCTGCTTCGTCTCAGCGAGGATCTGCGCGTAGGGCGTTTTGTCGCCCTTCTGCTGCAGCTCGTCAAAGCGGCGCTTCGCGCGCACCTCGGCGCTGGCGGTCAGGAAAATTTTCACGTCGGCCTTCGGCAGCACGACCGTCCCGATATCGCGGCCATCCATGACGACGCTGTGCGTCCGGGCAAGCTGCCGCTGCATATCGAGCAGAAACGCGCGCACGCACGGCTGCGCGGACACGCCGGAGGCGTACATGGACATTTCGGGCGTGCGGATCTCCCCTGTCACGTCCGCGCCGTTGAGGATCATATGCTGCACGCCGTCCTCATAGCGGATATCGATGTTGACCTCGTCGATGAGGCGTGCAATGCCGTCCTTGTCCTTCGGGCCGACGCCCATGAGGCGCATATAATAGCCGACGGTGCGGTAGATCGCGCCGGTGTCGACATACAGATAGCCCAGCGCCTGTGCGCAGGCTCTGGCCATGGTGCTTTTCCCGGCTCCTGCCGGGCCGTCGATGGCGATGGAAACAAATTTGCTCATGTCGCGTCCTCCGGTTTCTGGAATTCCTTCGCGGCGGCAGACAGCCCCGCGAGACGGCCCGTCGCCCAGGCGATCTGGAGATTGAAGCCGCCCGTATAGGCGTCGACGTCCAGAAGCTCGCCCGCAAAATACAGTCCCTGCACCAGCTTCGATTCCATCGTCTTCGCGTTGACCTCGGAGACCTTCACGCCGCCGGAGGTCACAATGGCGTCCTCGACGGGCGCTTTGCAGGCAATGGGCACGGAAAAGCATTTGATCGTCTCAAGCAGTGCTCTTCGCTGCTGCTTCGTGATGGAGTTGACCTTCTGCATGGGATCAATGCCGCTGCGGGCAATGACGACCGGGATCATGGATCTCGGCAGCAGTGCCGAAAGGCTGTTTTCAAAATCGCGGTTCTGCACAGCAGAAAAATCGCGCAGAATGCGCGCGTCCAGCGTTTTTTCGTCCAATGCGGGCTTGAGGTCGATCCTGACCGTATAGCCTGCCTCCCCGCGCGCCATATGCGCGCTGGCAGAGAGGATCACAGGGCCGGAAAGGCCAAAATGGGTAAACAGCAATTCCCCAAAGTCCTCATAGACGGTCTTTCCCTTCGCGTTTACAAGTTTGACCGCAATGTTTTTCAGGGCCAGCCCCTGCATTTTCGCGCAGTCGTGCCCCTTCTCGACCAGCGGGACGAGCGAACCGGTCGGCTCTATGATCGTATGCCCGAGGGCCTGCGCCATGGCGTAGCCGCTGCCGGTCGAGCCGGTCGCGGGGTAGGACAGGCCGCCGGTCGCGAGAACGACACAGTCTGCGGGCACGGGACCCTCCGCCGTCTTGACGCCGCTGATGCGGCCGTCGGAGACAGCGATCTGCTCTGCCCGGCGCGGCAGGACGCGCACATGCTGTTCGCGCAGAAAGCGCTCGAGCGCGTCCAGAACGGACTGCGACCGGTCGGAGACGGGAAAAACGCGGTTTCCGCGCTCGGTCTTGAGCGCACAGCCGTAGTCTTCAAAGAATTTCTTTGCGTCTGCGGGCGAAAAGCCCGCGAGGGCGCTGTAGAGAAAGCGCGGGTTCGTCGGGACGCTTTGCAGCACATCCTGCCACGGGCAGTCGTTCGTGACGTTGCAGCGGCCCTTGCCGGTGATGAGAAGCTTTTTGCCGAGTCGGCCGTTCTGCTCCAGCAGCGTCACCTGCGCGCCCGCCTGCGCGGCCATACCGGCGGCCATCATGCCCGCCGCGCCGCCGCCGACAACGACAATTTTATTCGACCCGCTCAAAGGCGTCATATTCATCCCAAATCCGCTCCAGATCCTCATAGGTTTTTGCCACGCTGTCCTCCTGCTGCAAGCCGACGGAGACGATCAGCGCGTTGACCACGCTCATCGGCGCGACGAGCGAGTCGACGAACGAGACCATGTTGCTCTTGGCGCACAGAACATAGTCGGCGACCTTCCCCGCCGGGGCCTCCGGCTTGTCCGTGATGGTCACGACGGTCGCGCCGGAGTCGTGTGCGTACTGCAGCAGCTTCACTGTCCGGCTGGAATAGCGCGGCAGGCTGATGCCGATGACGACGTCTTCGTGTCCCACGCGCAGAAGCTGCTCGAACATTTCGCTGGTGGCCGTGGAGGAAACAAGGCGCACGTTTTCAAAAATATTGCGGAAATAGAAATTCAGATAGTTGGCCAGCGCCGCGGACGAGCGCACGCCTACAATATAAATACACCGCGCACGCAGAATCGCGCCGACCGCACGGGTCATCTGCGCGCGGTCCAGCGCCTCCGCCGTCATGCGGATGGCGTTGGCGTCGCGCTGCAAAACGCTGGACACGACGTCCTGATTGCCGAACTGGTCGCTGGCGACCTCGATGCGCTGGACGCTGGTGAGCTTGTTCCGGACAAGCTCCTGCAGCGTCTTCTGCATCTCCGGATAGCCCGCGTAGCCCAGCTCCACGGCGAAGCGCACAACAGTCGACTCCGAAACCTCGACGGTCTTGCCGAGACGGCTGGCCGTCATAAACGCCGCCTTGTCATAGTTGGTCAGGATATAGGACGCGATCTTTTTCTGGCCTTTGGAAAAGGCGTGAATTTCGTTTTGAATACGGGTCAGAATATCTGCCGGCATAAGAAAAGCCCTCCGCCGCACGCGCTCAGCGCAAATATTTCACAATTTTCATATCTATTTATTTTACCGGCTTCCGCCGCGTTTTGCAAGCAGAAATCTGGGAAATGGGAATATTTTATACGGATTGCGTGCACCGGTTCGTCACAGCGGCGCAAGCAGTGCCGGAAGCTCCAGCAGGTCCGCCACAGCATAGTCGCACAGCGGCGAGATCGGCTCCGTCCGCCCATAGAGGCAGGTCGGGATCCCGACATTGCGGCCGCCCTGCATATCGCTTGAGAGGCTGTCGCCGATCATGATGGACTGCGCGCGGTAGTCCTCGCCGATCTCGGCGAAAACCTTGTCATAAAACAGCTTGTCAGGCTTCTTGCAGCCCATCTGCTCGGAGATGAACACACGGTCAAAATACTGCGCCATGCCGCTGGCGGCGATGCGGCGCGTCTGAATCTCCGTGTTGCCGTTTGTCACGATAAAAATTTTGTACTGCGCGTGCAGCTGCCGCAGCGCCTGTTCGCAGTGCGGCATGAAATTGCACTGATCGCCCAATTCGCGGAAGTATGCGGCGTTAAACGCCGCCGGGTCGGCCTCCAGACCGTATTCCGCGAAAAAGACGCGGAAGCGTTCGACATAGAGTGCCTCTTTTGTGATCTCGCCCCGCTCAAAGCGCTGCCAGAGCTCCGCGTCGAGCGCGCGGTAGCGCTCCCACATCTCCGGCGTGAACGGCAGGCCGAAGGCGCGGAACGCGATGGAAAGCGCGTTCCGGGAGCTGGTCTGAAAGTCAAACAGCGTATCGTCAATGTCCATGAGCAGTGCGCGAATCGGCATATCGGGAGCCTCCCACAGTTTTTTGTTTGATTGTAGCATGATTTGTGATACAATACAAAAAGATTTTTTCAGTAAGGAGTAACCCATGCAGTCTATATCGGAAATTCTGGCGCAGGAATTAAACTGCAAGCAGGAATATATTGAAAACGTCATTGCCCTTCTGGACGAAGGCAACACCATTCCGTTCATCGCCCGCTACCGCAAGGAGCAGCACGGCGCAATGGACGACACTGCGCTTCGGACGCTCGAAACACGGCTCCAATATCTGCGCAATCTTGCCCAGCGGCGCGAGGAGGTCAAGTCCTCCATCGCCGCGCAGGAAAAGCTGACGGACGAGCTGGCGAAGGCCATCGACGAGGCGGCGACGCTGGCTGAGGTCGAGGACCTCTACCGGCCCTACAAGCCCAAGCGCCGCACCCGCGCGACCATCGCGAAGGAAAAGGGCCTCGAGCCGCTGGCGGACGCAATTTTCGCGCAGACGCTGAAAATGGACGCGCCGGAGGTGCTGGCGCAGGCATACATTGACCCTGAAAAGGGCGTGGAGACGATCGAGGACGCGCTTGCGGGCGCGTCGGATATTCTTGCCGAGCGCATTTCGGACGACGCGGAGGTGCGCAAGAGCCTGCGCACGCTTATGAACCGGCGCGGCACGGCGCGTTCGGCAGCGGCAAAGGACGAGGAGGACGACAAAACCGCCGTCTACCGGCAGTATTTCGAGTTTTCCCAGCCCATTTCCCGTTTACAAAGCCATCAGGTTCTGGCACTCAACCGCGGCGAACGCGAGGGGGCCTTGAAGGTCAGCCTGTCCGTTGACCGCGACGAAGCGCTGCAATGCATCCGGCGCGGCGTCGTAAAGCCCGGCAGCCCGGCGATGGAATTTATCAAGTCCGTCTGCGACGACAGCTATGACCGGCTGCTGGAGCCCAGCATGGAACGCGAACTGCGCACGGCGCTGACGGACATGGCAAACGAGCAGGCCATTCATAATTTCGCCCTCAACCTGCGCCCGCTTCTCATGCAGCCGCCGGTAAAAGGCGCGATCACGATGGGCCTCGACCCCGGCTACAGCCACGGCTGCAAGGTCGCCGTCGTGGACGAGACGGGCAAGGTGCTCGACACCACGGTCGTCTATCCGACGTTCGGCGAAAAACAGAAGCAGGACGCGATCGCGAAGCTTTCTCAGCTCATCAAGAAGGATAACGTGCGCCATCTTGCCATCGGCAACGGCACGGCCTCGCGCGAAACGGAGGCCATGGCCGTCGAGATGATCCATAAGCTTGGCGGCGGCGTTTCCTATATGATCGTCAACGAGGCGGGCGCGTCCGTCTATTCCGCGTCGAAGCTGGCGGCGGAGGAATTCCCGCAGTATGACGTGAACCTGCGTTCGGCAGTATCCATCGCACGCAGATTGCAGGACCCGCTGGCAGAGCTGGTAAAGATCGACCCGAAGGCCATCGGCGTCGGGCAGTACCAGCACGATATGCCGGAAAAGGAGCTGGACGCCGCGCTGGGCGGCGTGGTCGAGGCCTGCGTCAACGCCGTCGGCGTCGATCTGAACACAGCCTCCGCGCCGCTTTTAAAGCAGGTCGCGGGCCTCAACGCGACGACGGCGAAAAATATTGTCGCCTACCGCGAGGAGAACGGCGCGTTCACCTCGCGTGCACAGATCAAAAAGGTGCCGAAGCTGGGGCCGAAGGCGTTTGAGCAGTGCGCAGGCTTTTTGCGTGTGCCGGAAAGCAAGCAGGTGCTCGACCGCACGGGCGTGCATCCGGAGAGCTACGACGCGGCGAAGAAGCTGGCGGAGCTGCTGGACATCGATCTCAAAAATGCCGGAAAGCCGGAAATGGCCAATCTTCCCGACAAGCTCCGCGCCTACGGTGCGGAAAAGGCTGCGGCAGAATGCGGCGTCGGCGTGCCGACGCTGCAGGATATCGTAAAAGAGCTTGTCAAGCCCGGCCGCGACCCGCGCGACGAGCTGCCCGCACCCATTCTGCGCACAGATGTGCTGGAGCTGAAGGATCTGAAGCCCGGCATGGTGCTCAGCGGAACGGTACGCAACGTCATCGATTTCGGCGTGTTCGTCGACATCGGCGTCCATCAGGACGGGCTTGTGCATATCTCGCAGGTCAGCAATAAATTCATCAAGCACCCGTCCGAGGTCGTCTCAGTCGGCGATGTTGTCAAGGTCGCCGTTCTGGATGTCGACCAGAAGCGCGGCCGCATCAGCCTGACGATGAAGGGCGCGAAATAACCCACGCCGCCCGCCATATTTCGACAAAATTTCGATAAACGAAACACGACCGGTTCGCGTGACCGGTCGTGTTTCTTACCTGCATATTTCTCCTGCGTATGCAAACAATAGCTTTGAAACCAGCACAAAACGAAAGGCATTGGAGGAGCAATTTATGAAAGCAACAGGCATTGTCCGGCGCATCGACGACCTCGGCCGCGTCGTGATCCCCAAGGAAATCCGCCGCACCCTGCGAATCCGCGAGGGCGACCCGCTGGAGATTTATACGGAGAAGGACGGCGAGGTGATCTTTAAGAAATACTCGCCGATGGGCGATCTGGGGGAATTTGCGGGACAGATCTGTGAAGCGATTGGGAAGAACACCGGATATATCGCGGCGGTCTGCGACCGGGACGCGATCATTGCGGTGCATGGCGTGCAGAAGCGGGAGCTTCTGGACAAGCGCTGCTCGCAGGAGCTGGAGCAGCTCATGGAGCTGCGGCGCAGCTACCGCTATCAGGACGGTGATCTGCCCGTCCGGCCGACGGACGCATCCGACCGCTACCGCGTCGGCGCCGCAGCCCCCATTGTGACAGAGGGCGACTTAATGGGCTGCGTCCTGCTTCTGAGCGAGGACGGCGCGCCTGCGCTCGGCGAGGCGGAGCAGCGGCTCGTGCAGACCGTCGCGGGCTTTCTCGGACGGCAGATGGAGAGCTGAACAAGCAGGCAGGGATTCGGTTCCCTGCCTGTTTTTGCGGGTGGAGAAAAAACAGTAGCAAAGCGGCGGAAAATCTGTTATACTACTATGATATAAGGCGAAGTATAGGCCGAGAAAGGAACACCGAACATGGACTTTACCGGCTTTCTGGGAAATGACGCCGTCAAGGCACGTCTGAGCGGCGCATTCGCCAGCGGACGCGTGGCGCACAGCTATCTGCTCTGCGGGCCTGCCGGTTCTGGCAAGCATACGCTTACGCGGATCTTATCGGCGGCAATGCAGTGCGAGGGGCGCAGCGGAGAGATCCCCTGCGGCATCTGCTCCGGCTGCCGCAAGGCGCTTGAGGGTGTCCACCCGGATATCATCACCGTCGACGATCCCGACCACAAGGCCATGACCGTCGACCCCATCCGCGCAGCCAGAAGCGATATGTTCATCCGCCCGAACGAGGGAAAGCGCAAGATCTACATCATCCCGCGCGGGCAGGATATGAACGAATCCGCGCAGAACGCGCTGCTGAAGATTCTGGAGGAGCCGCCGGATTACGGCGTGTTCCTGATCCTGTCGACCAACGCGGAGCGGCTGCTGCCGACCATCCGCAGCCGCTGCGCGGAGCTGCAGCTCGGCCCGGTGGCGCAGGATGAGGCGCTGCCGTTTCTGCGGCAGAATGCGCCGGACAAGCCTGACGGCGTTCTGCGCGCGGCCTATCTGCGCGCGGGCGGCTTTCTGGGTCAGGCGCTGACGCTTTTGCAGGATGCGGAGGACGAGCCGTTCGTCCGGCAGTTTGCCGCAGCCTATGCCGCGCATGACCGGATGGCGCTGCTGCGCGTGCTGCTGCCCATGGAAAAGGCGAAGCGGGAGCAGCTGCTTCCCGCGCTGCAGCAGCTGCGCGCGTGCATCTGCGGTGCGCTGACGCAAAGAGGCGGACTGGACACCGCATCGGAAAGCGCCGCGCAGATCGTCGCCAGCCGCTCCGGCTCAGAGCTTCTGCAGGCGTCCGACAGCATTCAGGCTGCCATTGACGCGCTGGCCGCCAATGCGTCGGCAGGCGCGGTCACCGGCTATCTTGCGATGAAGCTGCGCTGAGCGCCGAATCTGAAATTTTACCTTGCCGCAGGCTCTGCGGCAGATTGGAGAGAACCATGCAAGAACAGACCCCCGATACCGTTCTGGAGCAGCAGCCCGCCGCCGCAGAACCGGAAGCCGCAGCGCAGCAGCCTGCGGCGGATACACAGCAGCCCGCGGAAGCCGCCGCACCTGCAAAGGAGGAAGCGCCCGCCCAACCGGCGGAGCCTGCCGCCGTTACCGTGGTGGACATCCGCTTCCGCAATAATGCAAAATCCTATTATTTCGACCCTGCCGGACTGACGCTGCAGGCCGGTGCGCGCGTCATCATCGACACGGCGCGCGGAGACGAATTCGGCCTCTGCGCTGCCGGCAACCACCCGGTCAAGCCGCGTGAGCTGGTGCTGCCGCTGCGCAGGGTGCTGCGCGTAGCGACGCAGCAGGACGAGCGCGCGAACGCAGAGAACCAGGAAAAGGAAAAGAAGGCCTTTGAGATCTGCCAGCAGAAGATCGCCGCGCACGGGCTGGAAATGCAGCTTGTCTCGGCGGAATGTGCCTTTGACGGCAGCAAGCTTCTGTTTTTCTTCACGGCGGACGGCCGCGTCGATTTCCGCGAGCTGGTCAAGGATCTGGCCTCCGTCTTCCGCACGCGCATCGAGCTACGGCAGATCGGCGTGCGCGACAAGGCCAAGATGGTCGGCGGACTCGGCGTATGCGGCAGGCCCTTCTGCTGCAAGGAATTCCTCGATGATTTCCAGCCCGTTTCCATCAAAATGGCCAAGACGCAGAACCTCAGCCTGAATCCGACGAAGATCTCCGGCACGTGCGGCAGGCTCATGTGCTGCCTGAAATACGAGCAGGAGGCCTATGAGGACCTCATCAAGACCGCGCCGAAGATGGAATCCTTTGTCGACACGCCCGACGGACGCGGGACGGTCGTCGAAGTCAATCTCCTGCGCCAGAGCGTCAGAGTCCGCATGGAAGACCACCCGGAGACGATCGGCAGCTATAAAAATACGGATATCTACATCCTGCGCAGCGGAAAGGCCCGCAAAAACGACACGCCGATCCCTCGCGATTTTGCGCCCATTTCCTCCAAACCGCGGCCGGTGCAGAAGACGGAGGCGTTTTTCGAGGAGCTGCCGGAGGTCATCTATCCGGATGCCGTCGCCGTGATCGAGCCGGAAGCGCTGGACACAGCGGAGGCAGCCGGCGAAGAAGCCGGAAAGAGCGCGAATCGCCGCCGCCGGCGCGGCGGCCGCCGCACGAAGCCCGCAGGCGAACGCCCGCAGGAGACTGCCGCCCCGGAAAAACCCGCGCCCGCGCCAAAGGATCAACCGCGCACCGACGCCCCCCGCAGGGACCGCCCCAAGAAGGAGCGCCCGCCCCAGCAGGACAAGCCCGACCGCAAGCCCGCCCCGCAGAAGCAGGAGCGTCCGGAAAAAGCGGAAGCAGCCGACGGCCAATCCAAGCCCCGCCGCCGCAGACGCCGCAGCGGGGGCCCCAGAAAGCCGTCGGGCGAGGGCCAGCCGCCGAAAGCCGAATAACAGACAAGCCCCCGGCCAGCCGCTTTACAAGCGGACGGCCGGGGGTATTTTGGTTCTGCAGAGCCGGTTCAGCCCTGAAACGGCTCTGCGTAGGATGCGTAATAGGATACTGGTTCTCCGCCGATCAGAAGGTGCGAGGTATCGCCCATCATCTGGCAGCGGAAGTATGCAATGCCGGGCTGGCGCTCCTCCGTGTTCAGAACCGTTACGGACGTCGGGGCGAGGAACGCCCCGTGCAGCACGGCAAACGGGCTGACGTTCCACAGGTGGGACAGCAGGACCGACGTGATGCCGAAGTGGCAGAAGCAGACGATGGTTTTTTCACAGGTCTCGCGGCAGGTATAATATCCGCCGTGCCGGGTGTAGCCGTATGACGCGAGCAGCGCGTCCAGTCCGGCGGTCACGCGGTCGTATTCGGCCTTGACGTTCGTACCCTGTAAGAGCGGCGCGGCCTCCCAGCCGGTGGGCTTCAGCAGCTCCGGCTGCGCCGTCCAGTCGGCGGGCATCAGATCCCAGCAGAGGCGCGTTCCGCCGGCCCCGTCCGGCACCTTGCCCAGAAATTCATGCAGCCAATCCATGATCTCTGCCGTCTTTCCGTGCGCTTTGAGCGTAAAGGACGCAGTATCCCGCGCACGGCCAAGCGGGGAAATGTAGAAATCATCGACATGCCAGTCCTTTGTGCGGGCTGCCAACAGCTTTGCCTCGCGCCAGCCCTTTTCGGTGAGCGAATCGTGCTCGTAATCGGGTTCGCCGTGGCGGATGAAAATAAGACGCATAAAAAAACTCCTTTGTTATCCCCACAGGGCGGTCAGCATTGGGATGACCTGCTTTTTCCGGGACACAACGCCCGGCAGGAAGCAGGTGTGATCCTTGAGCTGGACACCGAAGGCCTGCGTGATGATATCCTCGTCGCCGAGATACAGAAGGTGCGTGCCCTCCAGCAGCACGTCCGTCAGCATGAGGATCATGAGCGTATAGCCGCGCTCCTCCATCGTCTTCTGCATGACGGCCAGGAACTCGTCCTTGCGCTGCATCATGCGCTCGGAGTCGACGCAGGTGATCTGGCTGACGCCGAAATCGTGATCGGCGATATGGAAATCCTTAAAATCCGTGAACAGCAGCGTGTCGGCGGGCTTGTCGTCAGAGATGGACGCAGAGAAGATGGTCTTGCCCAGCTCGTCGAGCGAGATATTGGCGATGCGCGCCATGCGGTCGGCCATGCGGCGGTCGACGGCGGTGGACGTCGGGGATTTGAACATGACCGTGTCGGCGACGATGGCCGCCGCGATCAGACCGGCCAGCTTTGCGGGCGGCATGAGGCCGCGCTCCTGATACATTTCGGAGATGATCGTCGCAGTCGAGCCGACCGGCTCGTTCCGGAAGTAAATGGGGCCGCCGGTCTGGATATCGGCCAGCCGGTGGTGGTCGATGATCTCGACGATCTCCGCCTGTTCAAGACCCGGGACGGACTGCGCCGCCTCGTTATGATCGACCAGCACAACGCGCTTGCGGCGCGGTTTGATCAGATGATAGCGGGAGAGCGTGCCGACGACCTTGTCGTTTTCATCGAGGATCGGGTAGCTGCGGTGGCGGCTTTTGAGCACGACCTCGCGCACGTCGTCCACGAAATCGGTCAGGTGGAACGCCTCAAGATCCTCCGTGCGGCACACGCGCGCGACCTCAATGGCATAATAGACCATGCGGGCGGCCTTGTACGCGTCGAAGGGCGTGGCGATGATGCAGGTGTTTGTCTGCATCTGCCGCAGCTGCTCCGGCAGCTCGGCCTGGCACACGATCAGGCAGCTGACCTGCTGCTCGACAGCGCGGCGCGCCATTTCCGGCTGTTCGCCGACGATGACGATGGCGTCCGGGCCTTTAAAGAGCAGGTTTTCATTGTTCTGCGGCAGGGCGATGGACACCTCGCCGCTGATGGTGTCGGTCAGATAGCCGGACTCGTTCAGGATCTTGCCGTCCAGAACGCTCAGGAGATTAAAAACCGGGATCCTGTCGACGCGGGAATCGGAAAGCGTGCGCATATCATAGCTTGCGATCTCGCTGGGTGAGAGCATCCCGTACAGCTCGCCGTTTTCGTTCGTCACGGGGATAGCGGGGATGGATTTTGCCTTGTTGGTCTGCAGTGCCGCCCAGGCCCGGCTGACGGTGACCGCGCCGGACAGGGCCGGGGGCGTGTCGTAGTCCAGATCGCGCACCTGCGTGCGCATGGTCTGGATGCGCACAGGCGGCTCGAAGCCGAAGCGGTCGAGCACGAGCCGCGTCTCATCGGAGATATGCCCCAGACGCGCGGGAACAAATTCCCGATCGCCCAGCGCGTTTCGCAGCGCGGCATAGGCCATGGCGGAAACAATGGAATCGGTATCGGGATTGCGGTGGCCGGTGACATAGATGGGTTCCATGAGAAGCCTCCTTATGCGCGGGGAAACTCGATCCCCTGATGATGCAGAATGAAGCGGACGGGATAATAGCGGTCCAGATAGTGCCTGCAATACCATTCATAGGTTGCATCCGGCAGGTGCACCAGCTCCGGCGCCTGCGTGCGGAAGAGCTTGAAGGTTGTCTCGTCGCCGGAAAGCAGCGCCGCGATCAGCTCCATCTCTCCCTCCTGCTCCAGCCGGTACAGGCATTTGTCCATAATGGCCGCGCACGCCTGCTCATCCTCGCCTGCCAGCAGCTCCATATTGCCGAGCCAGGCAAGAAAATCGTCCAGCTTCAGCTCGGTGCGGGCCGCCGCGTGGGACAGCTTGGCAAATTCCGGCTCGGAGCGGCGCTTTAAAATGTCGATCAGATATGTCAGCAGAGCATCGTCCAGACACACGCTGTCGAGGAAAATTTCGAAGATATCGCGCGTTTCGGTCCTGACCGGCTCCTGCGGCGCTTCCTCCGCCGGCTCCTGCGGCTGGGAGGCTGCGGCAAGTTGCGCGATAGCCGTGTTCAGCTCAGCCGGGTCGAAGCTGTCATATTCCTCCTGTGGAATTTCCGTCCTGTCAGCCTCGGCGCAGGCTTTGACGAAGGCGGGAATGCCCAGCTTCGTGATCTCGGCCTGCAATTGCAGCGCCTTTTTCAGATCCTCCTGCTCCGTGAGCACAATGCCCGCAGGCGCCTTGCGCGTGCCCTCGCAGATCTCGGATACGTATTGCAGATAGTAAGGAATGAGAGACATAAACGTCCTCCTGTTTTTTCTTTCAGTGTAGCACGGGGAACGGAAAATGTCAAAAGCTTGGTGCGCGCTTCTGAAAAACAGCAAAAGATTTTTGTTTCCATGAAATACACAGCAAAACAGGAACACCGTTCGGCTGCTGCAAATTTTTGTTTGATGTGCTGAATTATTTTGTGGATTGACAGATATTTTTATCAGAATTATAATATGACGTGAACAGTCATTCACGTCATATTGAGGTGTTTTATGTATCGGAAGCTGGACGAAGCGGCGCTGGGCACGATTCTGGAGGCGGGCATTGCGGAATTTGCCCGCTGCGGCTTTCAGCCCGCGTCGGTCGCGTCGGTCGCGAAGAATGCGGGTGTAAGCGTCGGCGTGATTTATAAATACTTTGGAGACAAGGACGCGTTCTTCCTCGCCTGCGTGCGGCATTCGCTTGAGCTGCTGGACGCGACTCTGCAGGAGGCCGCCGCGGGCGGCGGGCCGCTGGAGGTGCGGATGCAGAGGCTCATTCTTGCACTCATCCGCCAGTCGCGCAGCCACGCGAGCTATAACGCGATGTACAACGAGATCACCTCCGGCAGCTGCCGGAAGTATGCCGGGGCGCTTGCCCGCGAGATCGAATCGCGCACGGCGGCGCTTTATACGCGCCTGTTTGACGGCGCGCAGCAGGGCGGCCAGCTTACAGAGCGGATCGAGCCGCAGCTGTTTGCGTTTTTCTTTGACAATCTGCTGATGATGCTGCAGTTTTCCTACAGCTGCGAATATTATCAGGAGCGGATGCGGATCTTCTGCGGCGAGGCCGCTTTGGAGGATACAAAAATGGCCGACAGGCTGACGCGCTTTTTGCTGGGCGCGATGAAAGGAGACGTATGCAGTATCTCATCGCTTACGACTTCGGAACGACCGGAGTCAAGACCTGCCTGTTCGGAGCCGAACAGGCTATCCGGCTGATCGCGAGCGCATACGCGGGCTATGGGCTTTACATTCTGCCGGACGGCGGCGCGGAGCAGGACGCGGACGAATGGTGGGACGCCATGTGCCGCACGACGAAGGCCGTGTTCGAAAAGACCGACGTAACGCCTGCACAGGTGACCGGCATTTCGTTCTGCTCCCAGATGCAGGGCATGGTGCTTGTGGACGAGTATGGCCGCGCGCTGCGCCGCCCGATGAGCTATATGGATCAGCGGGCTTCGGCAGAATTCAAAGCCTGCCAGACGCACGGGCCGTGCGTTTCCGGCGTGAACATCGGGATGCTGCTGCGCTCTTTGCGCGCGACGCACGCCGCGTCCACAAGCGTCAAGGACCCGCTCTGGAAATACAAATGGGTGCAGGCGCACGAGCCGGAGATCTTCCAAGAAGCCCACAAATGGCTGGACGTGAAGGAATCTCTGATCGCGCGGGCGACCGGCGAATTTGTCATGACGCGCGATTCGGCCTATTCGACGTTCCTTTACGACACGCGGCCCGGTCATGAGGGCTGGAACGAAGGGCTTTGCCGGATGTACGGCGTCGAGACGCGCCATCTGGCGAAGATCATTGAATGCACCGACGTGGCGGGGCTTCTGACGGAGCAGGCCGCGCGGGAGCTGGGCCTCTGCCCCGGCACAAGGGTCTACGGAGGCGGCGGCGACGCGACGCTCATCGGCGTGGGCGCGGGCTGCACCGCCGTCGGCAGCACGCATATCTATTCCGGCACGTCCGGCTGGGTCGGGACGGTGATGGACCATCAGGCGGTCGATCTCGTGTCGATGATCGCGGGCATTGTCGGCGCGGAAAAGGGAAAATACAATTATTTCGCCGAAATGGAGACGGCAGGCAAGTGCTTCGAATGGGTCAAGGATCATCTGGTGCTCGACGAGGTCAATATCTATCTGTCCAAGACCGACGTGGCCGAGAGCCAGGAAAGCGTCTACGAGAGCCTGTATGATTATATGTCTGACACCGTCGCGCGGGTTGCACCCGGTTCTGGAGGCGTGATCTTTACACCGTGGCTGCATGGCAACCGCTGTCCGTTTGAAGACCCGGCGGCAGCCGGGATATTCTTCAACATTCAGCTGGAGACAGGCAAGGCGCAGATGCTGCGGGCGGTTCTCGAGGGCATCTGCTTCCACCAGCGCTGGATGCTCGAATGCGAGGAAAAGAAGACAAAGACGGCCCCGGTCATCCGGTTCGTCGGCGGCGGGGCGCTTTCAAAGGTGACGTGTCAGATGCTGGCCGACATTACAGGCCGGACGGTCGAGACAGTTGAAAACACGAAGGATGTCGGGGCTATCGGCGCGGCGATGCTGGCGGCGGTCGGAAGCGGGCTGTTTCCGGATCTGGCGCAGGCTGCTTCGCACGTGAAGGTCAACGGGCGCTATGAGCCGAACGCGGCCTTAAAGCCGGTCTATGACCGCAATTACCGCGTATTCCGGCAGCTGCACGCGTCGAATAAGAAGAATTTTGCACTGCTGAACAGACTGAAGGAGGGATAAGCAATGGACGATCAGGCTTTACGGACGTGTATCTGTGAAACGGGCCGCGAGCTGCTGGAAAACGGGCTTGTCGCCCGGACGTGGGGCAATGTTTCGGCCCGCGCGGACGGCGAACATTATCTCGTCACGCCCAGCGGCATGGACTACGGCAGCATCGCGTCGGAGGATATCGCGCTGTGCGATCTGGCGACCGGCAAATGGACCGGCCCGCGCAGGCCGTCCGGCGAACGGGCGGTGCACGCGCTCGCCTATTCGATGTTTGAGGACGTCAATTTTGTCATTCACACGCACCAGACCTACGCCTCGGCGCTGGGCCTGTGCGGATACAAGCCCGGCTGCTTTACCGGCGAGGAGCGGCAGCAGCTCGGCGGCGTGACCGTGGCGGGCTACGGCCTGCCGGGCACAAAGACGCTGCAAAGCGCGATGCGCGAGGCCATGTCGCGCGGGGCCAGAACGATTTTCATGGCGCACCACGGCGTTCTGATCTGCGCGCGCAGCCACGACGAAGCGCTGATGCGTGCGCAGCTGCTCGAACGGCTCTGCCGCCGCTGCTGGCAGGGTGTATTAGAGCAAGCCGCGCCGGTCATGGAGCAGAAGCGGCTGGATTCCGTGCTTGCCAAGGTTCGCCACGCACATCCGCTGGCCTGTGCCGCGCGGACGGACGCACTTCTGACTATGGCGGCGCTGAATCGGCCCATCCGCGCCCAGCTGGACGACATGGCACAGATGATCGGCCCGGTGATCCCGGTCACGCAGAGCGCTGCGGCGGGTGAAATTTCCGTTGCGCTCGACAAGCGCTGCGCGGTGCTGGTTCCGGGTGTGGGTGCAGTCGTCTGCGGAAAGGACGAGGATGATACGCAGGCGCTGGCAGTTCTCGCGGACAAGGCTGCCGTCTGTGCGCTGCATACGGCGGCGCTCGGACAGCGCGCACAGCTTTCCCGCGCGGATATTGCCCTGCAGCATTTGGTCTATCAGCAGAAATACGCAAAACAGAAGGAGGCAGGAAAATGACCGGAGAAAAAAAGAAAGAAATTTGGCGGGTTGTCAAATTTGTGCTGTTTTCGGCCTCGGCAGGCATCATCCAGATCGGACTGTTCACGCTGCTCAATGAGCTGTGTAAATGGAGCTACTGGCCGTGCTATCTGATCGCGCTGGTGGCGTCTGTGGTGTGGAACTTCACGCTCAACCGGAAATTCACGTTCAAAAGCGCCAACAACGTACCGAAGGCCATGGCGCTGGTTTTGTGCTATTACGCCGTGTTCACGCCGCTGTCGACCCTTCTCGGCAACTGGCTGGTCGAAAGCTGCGGCTGGAACGAATATCTGGTCACCGTTATGAATATGCTTTTGAATTTTGTCACGGAATACCTGTTTGACACATTCGTCGTGTTCCGGGGCAGCATGGACACCAATGACCTTGCGAAAAAGGAGGAACAGAAATGAACAACTGCGGCATCAGCCGTTGGGACGATCCCAACGAGATCAACGCAAGGCTCAAGGCCCTGACCAGCCAGCCCATCTGGGAGGTCACGGACGACTATTACAACAATGTAATCCTCAAGTATTTCGATGAAAAGTGCAAAGCCTCCAAGGCTGTGTATGAGGAGTCGAAGGAGTATATCCCCGGCGGTGTCCAGCACAATCTGGCCTTCAACAAGCCGTTTCCCATGTGCATGGCGCGGGCCGACGGCGCGTACCTCTATGATAAGGACGGAAATCAGTATATCGACTTTTTACAGGCCGGCGGCCCGACAATTCTCGGCAGCAACTATCCCGTCATCCGGGAAAAGGTGATTGAACTGCTGAACGAGTGCGGCCCGGTGACAGGTCTGCTCCACGAATCTGAGCTGATGATCGCAAAAGAGATCAATAAGCATATGCCGAACGTTGAAATGTTCCGTATGCTCGGCAGCGGCACGGAGTCCGTCATGGCGGCGCTTCGCATCGCGCGCATTGCCACGGGCAAAAAGCGCATCATCAAGATCGGCGGCGCGTACCACGGCTGGTCCGACCAGATGGTCTACGGTCTGAAAATCCCCGGCAGCCGGGCGCTTCTGGAATCGCACGGCATCCCCGGCGGCTGCTATGAGGCAACAGACGAGGTGCGGCCGAACGATCTGACCATGCTTGAGGATATGCTCAAGCGCAACGTGCTGCTCGGCGGCACAGCGGGCGTTATTGTCGAGCCGGTCGGCCCCGAGAGCGGCACGCGGCCCGTTGCGCACGATTATAACGCAGGCGTGCGGGCGCTGTGCGACAAATACGGCGCGCTGATGATCTTCGACGAGGTCGTCACGGGCTTCCGCGTTGCGCTTTCGGGCGCGCAGGGCTATTTCGGCGTCGTGCCGGATCTGACGGTCTTCGGCAAGATCGTCGCAGGCGGGTACCCGTCGGCGGGCGGCGTCGGCGGCAAGAAGGAATACGCGCAGCTCATGGCGGCCGGTCTTGCCACGGGCAAGCACCGGGCGTATGTCGGCGGCACACTGGCGGCCAATCCTCTGTCCTGCCTCGCCGGGTACACGGCCATCCGTGAGATCGAGCGCACGAACGCCTGCGAGATCGCGGGAAAAATGGGCGACCGCCTGTGTGACGGCCTCAAGGGGCTGCTTGACCGGTACGGCCTGCCGTTCGTGGCCTATAACCAGGGCTCCATCGTGCATCTCGAGTGCACAGGCGCGATGAGCTTTGATTTCTCGTCCATGTCGTTTGCAAAGTCCGCGGTCGGTCTGCTCAAGCACAAGGATATGATGTATGTCCGCAAGGATTCGATGGAGCGCATGGGCGCGGCCTATATGGCAAACGGCATCGTCACGCTGGCCGGCAGCCGCCTGTACACCTCCATGGCCGACACGCCGGAGATCATCGACGAGGCGCTGAACCGCTTTGAAGAGGTCTTCAGGCACGTGAAAAAGACCAACAAGGGCCTGCTGCCCTGATCCCCATATATGCACAAAGCCGCCTCCTGCTGTTACGGCAGGAGGCGGCGCTGTCATTTTCGTTTACATACCGAAATACTCCCGGTTGGCACGGGAATTGCGGATGGCGTACCAGACGAGCGAGGCCAGAACGGCACCCAGGATCACCAGCGGCCACGGATACGGGAGGAAGGGCGTTTCGCGCAGGTCGTTGAGCAGCATACACACGCCGTAGCCCATGGTCATGACGGCCATGACCGCGAGCGGCGGCATCATATAGCCGATGTACATCTGCTCGTCCGCGCAGTCGGAGATTTTTTTCTCCTTCGGCACCAGCAGACCGTTTTTGAACAGCCGCTTCGTGACGGCCAGACGCAGGAACGTATACATACAGTACGCGCCGCTGGCTATCAGGATCAGGTCGAGAAATAATGTCATATCATTCATCCGTGTGTTCCTCCTGTTCGTTCTGCGCGTCCTGCTTCCACTCGCGCACGCTCCGGACTGCGGTGATCACCAGCAGAGCCGCGCCGATGATGGAAAACGCGATCGCTCCGCACAGCGCGATGATACGGTCACTGGACCAGACGCCGCTGGCGGCAAGACCCGGATAATCCCGTCCCATCTTGATGGCGAGATAGATCAGATATCCGCCGCAGAGCACATACATCAGCTTCCGCCGGTTGTCAAAGTCGTTTTTTCGTTCCGGCTTCTTTTCCGCAGACTTCTGCGGCGCGTCCGGCTTTTTTTCCAGCTCGTCCATATCGCGGCCTCCCATACGATCATATATATAGTATATCATACACGATTGCGCAGAAAAAAGAAAGAGAAAAAATGGGCCTGTCGAAAAAAGCAGCGTGCGCCGCCGGCTTCCCTTGCGCACAAGGGGAGCCGATGCGGGCGCGTGCCGGGCGGCATTATTTGAGGCAGCTTCTGATGTGCTTTGCGATTTCCAGGATCTCACGCTCGGTGTTAAACGCGGAGAGGCTGAAGCGGACGGTCCCGGTTTCGAGCGTTCCTGCGGACTCGTGCGCAAGCGGCGCGCAGTGCAGGCCCGCGCGCACACAGATCCCCTCGGATGCAAGCCGCGCGGCAAGCGTCTCGCAGTCCGTCTGCGCCGCGCAGAGGCTGAGTGTCCCGCTCTGCGCCTCGCCTGTAAACAGACGAATACCCGGAATATCCTCCAACATGGATGCAAGCAGCCTTCTAAGGCGGATTTCGTGCGCAAGCAGGCGCTGCGGGGTCTGCTGCCGCACAAAGCGCAGCCCGGCGGCAAGGCCGCAGATGCCGCAGACGTTCTGCGTCCCGGCCTCCGCGTGATCCGGCAGCTCCGGCGGCATATCCGGCAGGCGCGAGGCGCTGCCGCTGCCGCCCTCCAGAAGCGTATCCGGCATACGGGCGCACAGGAGCAGCCCTGTGCCCTGCGGGCCGTAGAGCGCTTTATGGCCCGGCATACCGATAAAATCCGCGCCCAGCTCCGCAAGGCGCACGGGCAGCAGCCCCGCCGACTGCGACGCGTCGAGCACGAACGGAACGCCGCGCGCACGGCACAGGGCCGCAATTTCTTCGACAGGCAGGATATACCCGAACACGTTGGACACGTGCGTGCAGATCACGGCGCTTGTGCCCGGCGTGATGGCGCGGTCGAACGCGGAAATCGTATCCGCCGGGTCAAACAGCCGCCGTCCGGCGACGATGATCTCTGCGCCAAGATGGTGCAGCGGCCGCAGGACCGCGTTATGCTCAAAACCGGAAATAACCGCACGTCCGCCAGGCTTTACGAGCGTTTTGATCGCCAGATTCAGCGCATGGGTCGCATTCATGGTGAATACGACCTGCTCCGGCTGCGCGTCAAACAGCGCCCCTGCCAGACAGCGGCAGTCATAGACCGCGTCGGCTGCGCGCATGGCGGGCGGATGCCCGCCGCGCCCGGGTGTCGCCATGCGGCACATGGCGCTCTGCACCGCAAGGGCAACAGCGTGCGGCTTCTGGAGCGTGGTGGCTCCGGCGTCCAGGTAGATCATAGCTGCGCCTTCTCCAGAAAGCCGTTCGGATGGACGCGGTAAGCGCCGGAAACGGGGCTGCTCCATGCGCGCAGGAGCTGTGCGGCGTGCACGCCGTCGGCCCCCTCCACATAAACGCCCCACGTGCAGCCGAGGCTCGACACCTCCTGCGGCGCACGGCGCAGCTGCGTCCAAAGCCCCGCCTCATAGAGGATCCGCCTGCCGGACTGCGCCGCTGTCTGGCTGCGGAACGTAAAGAGATAGGAAAACATGATACTCTCCTCCCGCTCTATCGTATGCGCAGGCCCCGGGATTCGCCACGGTTCGGCAGAATAATATTTATTCAGAAAAGATTCATAAATATTCTTGACATTTCTTTATCACGCTGTATAATGAAACCCGTTATGAGAGAGGCTGCGGCTGACAGGAGTAGGGCGCGTATCCGGCGGGAACCGGGCGTCTGAAAGGGGAAGCCGCCGAAGAGCCGCCGCCGTTCCCGCAGCGCCGGTATCTGGGACGCAGGGAGAAGATCCTGCGGACTGTCACGGGGTTTGCCCCGTGGAGAGCTGTCATGCGCGAACACGAGATTTGATGTGCGTCATGATGGAAGATCATGACGCATTTTTATTTAGGAGTGAGATCCATGAAACCCAAAGCATCCAGATCCAAAACGATCCTGACCAAGCTCGTCGCAGTCGTCATTCTGGCGCTGCTCGTCGTCGCGGCGGTCAAGTGCGCAAACGGCGCATCGCTTGCAAACACGGCCTGGTCGCTGCTGCCGCCGGTCATCGCGATCGTGCTGGCACTTATCACAAAGGAAGCCTACAGCGCGCTGTTCATTGGCGTTCTGGTCGGCAGCTTGTTCACCTGCGGCTTTGCGCCCGTCGCGACGCTCGACACCATCCTGAATGACGGTCTGATCGCCGCGATCTCCGCCAACGCGGGCATTTTCCTGTTCCTCGTGCTGCTGGGCATTATTGTCGCGCTGGTCAACGCGGCGGGCGGCTCGGCTGCCTTTGGCCGCTGGGCCGAGACGCACATCAAGACGCACGCAGGCGCGCAGCTGGCGACGTTCGTGCTCGGCATTCTGATTTTCATTGACGATTACTTTAACTGCCTGACCGTCGGTTCCGTCATGCGCCCGGTCACGGACAGCCACAAAATTTCCCGTCCCAAGCTGGCGTATCTGATCGACGCCACGGCGGCTCCCGTGTGCATGATCGCGCCGATCTCGTCCTGGGCGGCGGCAGTTTCCTCCACGGCCGAGGGCCTCGACACCGGCATGAGCGGCATTGAGCTGTTCGTCAAGGCCATTCCCTATAACCTCTATTCCATTTTGACCTTCGTGTTCATTCTCGCGATCATCGCCATGAAGCTCGATTACGGCCCCATGCGCAAATTTGAGGCCAAGGCCGCGAAGGGCGATCTGTCTGCGCTGGTGGAGGAAGCCGGTGAATCGGCCAACCCGAACGGGCGCGTGATCGACCTCATTCTCCCGGTGCTGGCGCTGATCGTGACCTGCACGATCGGCATGATCTATGTCGGCGGCTTCTTCGGCGCCGATATGTCCGGCGATCCGTCGTTCGCGGGCGATTTTATCGGCGCCTTCGGCAATACGAACGCCTTCGTCGGTCTGCCGTGGGGCGGTATCATCGCGCTGGTGCTGACGGTCATTTATCTCGTCGCGCGGAAGGTTCTGACCTTCAAGGAGGCCATGGCCTGCGTGCCCAAGGGCTTTATTGCCATGGTCCCGCCGATCATCATCCTGACGCTGGCCGTCTCGCTGAAGGCCATGATCAACGCCCTTGGCGCGGATGTATATGTCTACGATCTGATGTACGCCGCTTCTGCGTGGCTGTACAGTATGCTGCCCGCCGTCATTTTCGTCGTGGCCTGCATTCTGGCCTTTGCCTCCGGCACGAGCTGGGGCACGTTCGGCATTCTGATCCCGATCGTTACCGCCGTCTTCCCTGCTGACAGCAAGCTGCTCATCATCGGCATCTCCGCCTGCTGCGCGGGCGCCGTGTGCGGCGACCACTGCTCCCCCATCTCCGACACGACCATCATGGCCTCCGCCGGTGCGCAGTGTGAGCATCTTGACCATGTTTCCACGCAGCTTCCCTATGCGCTCACCGTCGCGATCGTCAGCTTTATCGGCTTCATCGTCGCAGGCTTCGTGCAGAATGTGTACATCACCTGGCTGGTCAGCGCAGCGCTGCTGCTCGGCGTGCTGCTGTTCCTGCGCGCAAGAGAAAGAAAACAGGCAGAATAACGAACGCTTCCAACTCCCCCTCCGCACTTCACTGCGGAGGGGGAGTTTTCACGCATTTGATTTTACATTCCACGCAAAAATTTGACCAAAGTTTTACCGAACCGTGCTTTCGAATTTTAGACAGCGGCGATATCCTTATGACCGTAGACGAGATGTCAAACAAATCAAAAAGGAGATCATCAAAATGAAAAAGATGAACAAAATTCTGACGACTGTACTTGTCATTGCCCTCGTCGCGCTGACACTGGCCGGCTGCGCGAAGAAGGACGCCTCCCCTGTCACGACCGACGGCTCGACCTCGATGGAAAAGGTCATCGGCACACTCGGCGAAGCGTTCACCGAAAAGGAAGGCATTGACGTGACCTATAACCCCACCGGCTCCGGCTCCGGCATTCAGGCTGTTTCCGAAGGCCGCTGCGACATTGGCCTGTCCAGCCGTGCACTGAAGGACGATGAGAAGGCAGCGCTGACCGAAACGACCGTCGCGCTCGACGGCATTGCCATGATCGTGAACCCCGAAAACCCCGTTTCCGACCTGACAGTCGAACAGATCGCCGATATCTACACCGGCAAGATCACCAACTGGTCTGAGGTCGGCGGCAATGACGCAGCTATCGTTCTCATCGGCCGCGAAGCCGGCTCCGGCACACGCGACGGCTTTGAATCCATCACGGGCACCAAGGATGCCTGCCAGTACCGTCAGGAGCTGACCTCCACCGGCGACGTCATCACCACCGTCTCCCAGAACCCGGACGCCATCGGCTATGCTTCCCTTGCAGCGCTGAAGGACAACGTCAAGGCTCTGACCGTCGGCGGCGTGGCCCCCACGGAGGATACCGTCAAGGACGGCAGCTATGTCATCCAGCGACCGTTCGTTCTCGTGACCAAGACCGGCGCGAAGCTCTCCGAGAACGCACAGAAGTTCTTCGACTTCGCCCTGAGCGCGGAAGCCGCCCAGTACATCACCTCCGCCGGTGCTGTCCCGGTGAACGGCTGATATGAAAAAGAAACAGACAATGGAAGACGTCGTACACGGCGTCTTCCTCCTGTTAGGCTTGGTCACAGTCGGCTGCGTGCTGCTCATTACCGTGTACCTGATCCTGTCCGGCCTGCCGGCCATCACAAAGATCGGCCTCGGAAACTTCCTGTTCGGCACGGAATGGTCCTCGACGGCCTCCGATCCGAAATACGGCATTCTCCCCTTTATCCTCACCAGCGTATACGGCACGTGCGGTGCAATTCTGCTCGGCGTGCCGGTCGGGTTCCTGACGGCGGTGTTCCTGTCAAAAATGGCCCCGAAGAAGCTCCGCTCCGTCATGGAATCGGCGGTCAGTTTGCTTGCCGGTATCCCGTCGGTTGTCTATGGTCTGGTCGGTATGCTGGTGCTCGTTCCCGGCATCCGGAAGCTGTTCCACGTGCCGGACGGCGCAAGCCTGCTTGCCGCGATGGTCGTGCTGGCAATTATGATCCTGCCGTCCATTATTAAGGTTTCCGTCAACGCGCTCGACGCGGTTCCGAAGGAGTATGAGGACGCGTCGCTGGCGCTCGGCGCAACGCCGGTCGAGACGTGGTTCCGCGTATCGGCTCCGGCGGCCAGAAGCGGCATTGCCGCTGCCGTCGTGCTCGGCGTAGGCCGCGCCATCGGCGAGGCCATGGCCGTCATGATGGTGTCGGGCAACGCGCCGAATATGCCGTCGCTGTTTGAAAGCGTGCGCTTTCTGACCACGGCGGTCGCAAGCGAAATGTCCTATGCGTCCGGCCTGCAGCGGCAGGCGCTGTTCTCCATCGCACTGGTTCTGTACCTGTTCATCATGCTCATCAACGCGGCGCTCAACTTCTTCCTGAAGCGCAAAAAGGAGTGAAACCATGCTGACAAACAAGCTTTCCGCGGCCAGACGGGTGTATACCGCCGTTATGCGGGTTCTGCTGCTCCTTGCCGCCGTGCTGACGGCCGCGCTGGTCGTGTTCATGATCGTATATGTGCTCTATAAGGGCCTGCCGTATGTCACATGGCACCTGATCTCGACGAAGCCGAGCTATATCACCGGCGCCATCGGCATTCTGCCGGATATCTGCAACACCATGCAGATCCTGCTCGCTTCCCTGCTCATTGTCCTGCCCCTCGGCGTGGGCGCGGCGGTCTATCTGACGGAGTACGCGCAGAACAAAAAGCTCGTCGCGGCCATTGAATACGCCGCCGAGACGCTTTCCGGCATTCCGTCCATCATTTACGGTCTGGTCGGTATGCTGTTCTTCTGTGAATTTCTCGGTATGCAGACGAGCCTGCTGGCCGGTGCCCTGACGCTCGTGATCATGAACCTGCCGACCGTCCTGCGCACAACGCAGGAAAGTCTGCGGACGGTTCCGCAGAGCTACCGCGAGGGTGCGTTCGGCCTTGGCGCAGGCAAATGGCGCGTGGTGCGCACGGTCGTGCTGCCGGGGTGCATCGACGGCATTGTGACCGGCTGCATCCTCTCCGCTGGCCGTATTCTGGGCGAATCCGCCGCACTTTTGTTCACGGCAGGCTTTGCCCACACGCTGAACAAATTCGTCATCGGGCTTGCCAGCCCCGGCGCGACGCTGACGGTCGCGCTGTACGCCTACGCGAAGGAGGAGGGCGAATTTGACGTTGCCTTCGCCATCGCGGCCATTCTTATGATCTTAACGCTTCTGATCAATCTTGCCGCCGGGATCCTCGGAAAACAGATCCAGAAACGGAGCCGGCAATGAAATCTGTCAACCCCTGCGGTTTGATGCGGGCCGCGCTGATCAACGACCTGTCTTGCTTCGGCAAGTGCTCCCTGAGCGTAGCAATTCCAATTCTGTCCAGCTACGGTGTGGAAACGGTGCCGCTGCCGACGGCGATCTTATCGACGCACACGGGCGGCTTTACCGGCTTTGTCGTGCAGAATATGACGGAGAATATGCGGCTGTTCGCCGCGCACTGGAAAAAGCTCGGCGTGAAATTTGACGCCATTATCACCGGCTACTGCTGCACAGTTGAGCAGATCAAGCTGACAGCGGAGTTCATCCGCAGCTTTTCCGATACGGACACGCTTGTGATCGTAGACCCCGTGTTGGGCGATCACGAAGCGCTCTACACCGGCTTTACCGACGCGCATGTCGATGCCATGCGGGAGCTTTGCAGTCTGGCCGATCTGATCACGCCCAACCGCACGGAGGCCGCGCTGCTGGCCGGTCTGTCCTTCTCCAGCGCAGACGAAACGCTTTTATATGCGCAGCAGGTCAAGGACGCGGTCATTACCAGCGTCGGCTCCGGCAACCGCATCGGCTATCTGGCGCGGCTGGACGGACGCGTGACGCTTGTGCAGAAGGAAAGCGTCGATATGACCGTGCATGGCGCAGGCGATGTGTTTACCAGCGCGCTGAGCGGTGAGCTTCTGAGCGGACAGGCGCCGCAGACGGCGCTGCTGCGCGCGGCGGACTTCTGCGACAGCTGCATCCATGAAACGGCCAAGCGGCAGCCCGGCCACTGGTACGGGCTGGCCTTCGAGCCGGTATTGAAAGGAACTCGTGTATGAACGATATTATCACAGTCAAAGACTTACAGCTCTGGTACGGGCAGACGAAGGCGCTCAAGGGCGTGTCGATGAACATCCCGGAAAAGAGCATTACAGCCCTCATCGGCCCCTCCGGCTGCGGCAAATCAACGTTTCTCAAGACGCTCGACCGTATGAACGATCTGGTTCCGGGTGTGCGCATTGAGGGTGAGGTCAAATATAACGGGCAGGATATCTTCGCGCCGTCCGTGGACGTGAACGAGCTGCGGCGCGAGATCGGCATGGTCTTCCAGAAGCCGAATCCCTTTCCCATGAGCATCTACGACAACATTGCCTACGGCCCCCGGACGCACGGCGTGCGCAAAAAGGATGAGCTGGACGAGATCGTCGAGCAGTCGCTGCGCGGCGCGGCGATCTGGGACGAGGTCAAGGACCGGCTGAAAAAGAGCGCGCTGGGCCTTTCCGGCGGACAGCAGCAGCGGCTTTGCATCGCGCGGGCGCTGGCCGTGCAGCCGCAGGTTCTGCTGATGGACGAGCCAACGAGCGCGCTCGACCCCATTTCGACCTCCAAGATCGAAGAACTTGCCACGAATCTGAAAGAGCAGTACACCATCATCATCGTCACGCACAACATGCAGCAGGCGCTGCGCATTTCGGACAAAACGGCGTTTTTCCTGCTGGGTGAGCTGATCGAATACGACGACACGCAGACGCTGTTCTACCAGCCGAAGGAGAAGCGCACCGAGGATTACATCACCGGGAGGTTCGGATAATGAGAAGCAAATTTGACCAGCAGCTTGCCCTGCTGAATGAAGAGCTGACGCAGATGGGCGAAACGTGCGCGAAGGCCATCGGTCTTGCCGCGCAGGCGCTCGAAAATCAGGACGCCGCGACCGCCGCACCGGTCGCGGAGCTGGAGGAGCAGACAAACGAGCAGGAACGGAGCATTGAAGCCCTGTGCCTGAAGCTGCTTTTGCAGCAGCAGCCGGTCGCACGTGATCTGCGGCAGATTTCGGCAGCACTCAAAATGATCACGGATATGGAACGCATTGGCGATCAGGCGGCGGATATTGCCGAGATCATCCCGTTTTTCCTCAGCCACAACACGTTTGACTGCACGCTCGTCTGCCGCATGGCGCAGCAGGCCAGCTCCATGGTCACGCAGAGCGTGGACGCGTTCGTCCGCCGCGATGTGGATCTGGCCCGCTCGATCACAAAGCAGGATGATCTGGTCGACGAGGATTTTTCCAACGTCAAGCAGGCACTGATATCCGCGATTGCCCGCGAACCCGGTCAGGGCGAGGTCGCGCTGGATCTGCTGATGATCGCAAAGTATTTCGAGCGCATCGGCGACCACGCGGTCAACCTGTCCGAGTGGGTAGAATTCTCCGTCACCGGCGTGCACAAGCACGACGGCGTGGAATACGAATAACCCCCTTATGCAAAAAGCTGCAGGCCCCTTTTCCGGGCTTGCGGCTTTTTGCTGCGTGTATTATAATCAATAAAAAGGAGAGCTGTCTATGGATTATCTGATCACCCGGCTCACGGACAGGCCGGAATTGAAAGCACATGCCGCCGCATGGTTTCACGCAAAATGGGGCGTGCCGGAGCAGGCATATCTGGACAGCATGGATGATGCGCTGCGCGGGGCAGCTTCTGTCCCGCAGTGGTATCTGGCGATGGAGGGGCCGCGCATCATCGGCGGCATGGGCGTGATCGAGAACGATTTTCATGACCGTAAGGACCTGACGCCGAATGTCTGCGCCGTCTATACCGAATCGGACTTCCGCCGCCGCGGCATCGCGGGCGCACTTCTGCAATTCGTCTGCCGGGATATGCACGAAAAAGGCATCGACACGCTCTATCTGCTGACCGATCACACCGGCTTCTACGAGCGCTGCGGCTGGGAATTCTTCTGCATGGCCCAGGGCGACGGAGAAGAATCTTTATCTCGGATATATGTGCATCGGTATCATAATGAATAATCGAAAAACGCTGCGTTTGCCCGCATTTGACTATGCCGCACCCGGCACTTATTTCATCACGCTCTGTACTTATCAGCGCCATCAGACTTTATGCAGAATTGGTAGGGGCGGGGCTCTGCTCCGCCCATTTGGGCGTATCTGCAAAGCACAAATTCAGGAATTTGAGCATCGCTTCAATATTCAGGTTGATAAGTATGTAATCATGCCAAATCATCTGCATATGCTTCTTTCTCTGGCTGATACAAATCCATACTGCCCAAGGGCGGAGCAAAGCCCCGCCCCTACCACGATTTCCGAAATAATTTGTGCGTTCAAGTCCATTCGTGCAAAACAAATCAACGCAATTGAGAATACCCCGGGACGGAAGCGCTGGCAGCGGTCATTTTATGATCACGTTGTCCGAACCGAAAAAGAGTATTTGCAGATATGGACTTACATTGACAACAACCCATTAAAATGGGAATTAGATCGTTTCTACGAAAGTGAATGAGGCCGCTTATGAAAAAAGTCAGAATCACGGTCATGAAGATGGGGTGTTATCCCGATCTGATGGCGGAATATGAGAACCCGATGGAGCATCCTTGCGATATGGTGCTCGGGCAGGTGTTTGTGGCGGACGGGTGGAACCGGCCGGAGGGGCTTTGTCTGAGCGCGTGGGAGAGTATGTCGCCGTTTGTGCTGGCGCTGGCCAGCGGCGGGGAGAATCTCTATGCCGGGTGGATGAAAAATCCGCGCTCGGCCATGATCTCCTGCAACGACGGCTTCCGGCCCGTGAGCTTTTTGTTGGAGGCAATAGACGCTTGACACGTTTACTATACTGAAAGCAGAATATGAAACAGGAGGTTTTTCTCATAGGTAAAACACTTGTCACTTATTTTTCGGCGTCCGGCGTAACGAAAAAGCTGGCGCAGACGCTGGCGGACGCCATCGGGGCCGATCTGTTTGCAATCGAACCGAAGGTTCCCTACACGCGTGCCGATCTCAACTGGATGGGCAAGCAGTCCCGCAGCACCATTGAGATGCAGAACCTCGCGTCCCGTCCGGAGATCGCAGGCACCTGCGCGAACATCGCGGACTACGACACCGTTTTTGTCGGCTTCCCCATCTGGTGGTATGTCGCGCCGACCATCGTCAACACGTTTCTGGAGAGCTGCGATCTGACGGGCAAGACCGTCGTTCCGTTTGCCACCTCCGGCGGCAGCGGCATGGGCGGCACAAACAAGGCGCTCGCACCGAGCTGCACGGGCGCACGTCTGCTCGAAGGCAAGGTCTTCCGAAGCAACACGAACGCTGATACCCTGCGCGAGTGGGTCAAGACACTGAAATAAGCCGCATATATAAAACCAGCCCCCGCTGCGGCGGAGACTGGTTTTGCGTATGCTGCAATTTCTCTGGTTTGGTTGTAGGGGCCGATGCCCACATCGGCCCATTAGGAAGTTGCAAATTCGCTGCGGATTTCCGTAAAAACGGTGCGATCTGCTGGGCCGATGTGGGCATCGGCCCCTACATGGGCAGTACGTTTTTGTATCGTTTCATAAAAAATAGGCTTCTGGATTATCAGGTGTTGCGGAATCGTGCCAAGAAATCCTTTGTCTGCTGGTGCTGCGGGTCGCCAAAGATCGCTTCGGGGGAACCCTGTTCCAGGATCACACCCTCGTGCATGAACACGACGCGCTCGCTCACATCGCGGGCGAAGGCCATCTCATGCGTCACGACGAGCATGGTCATGCCCTCGTGCGCAAGGTCCTGCATGACGGAGAGCACCTCGCCGACCATTTCCGGGTCAAGCGCGCTTGTCGGCTCGTCGAACAGAAGCACCTCAGGGTTCATGGCAAGTGCACGTGCAATGGCGACACGCTGCTTCTGGCCGCCGGAGAGCTGACGCGGCTTGGCGTTGACGTAGGGCGCCATGCCGACCTTTTCCAGATACCGCATGGCCTGCTGCTCCGCCTCTGCCTTACTCCGGCCAAGCACCTTCATCTGACCCACCATACAGTTTTTCAGAACCGTCATATTATTGAACAGATTAAACGACTGGAACACCATGCCGACGTGGGAGCGGTATTTTGCGGCGTTGACGCTTTTACCGGTGACGTTTTCGCCGTGGTAGAGAATGTCGCCGCTCGTTGGCGTTTCGAGCAGATTCACGCAGCGCAGCAGCGTCGATTTGCCGGAGCCGGACGCGCCGATGATGGAGATCACGTCGCCCTTTTTGACATCGAAGTCAATGTCGCGCAGGACCTCGTGCGTACCGAAGGACTTGCTCAAATGCCGGATCTCAAGAATATTGTCTGCCATATCAGCGATCCCCCCTGCTGCGTCCGAATTTAAGTTCCTGCTCCGTGCGCTCGCGGAACTCCTTGCTCTGCTCGTCATAGTTGCTGCCGCGCTTCGGGTGCGAATACGTGCCTGCGGTCATGGTCAGCGGATCCTCCTGCACGAGTTCGTAGCTGTCGGAGCCGTCCATCAGTTTTTCGACCAGCCGCAGAATGCCGGATGCAATCAGCGTCATGGCCAGATAGCCTGCCATTTCAATGACGGCGGACGGGAAATACTTATTGTTGATGCCGACGATATAGCGGTGCGAGGCGAAGAACTCCGTAAAGCCGATGATGAACATGACGGAGGTATCTTTTACGTTGATGATATAGTTGTTGCCGATCTGGGGCAGGATATTGCGGATGGCCTGCGGCAAAATGACGCTCGTCATGGTCTGGAAATGCGTCATGCCGATGGCCTTCGCGCCCTCGGTCTGGCCGGGGTCGATGGAGATAATGCCGCCGCGGACGGACTCGGCCATGTACGCGCCGGTATTGATCGAAACGATCAGGATGGACGCGGCCCAGATGTTATCGAAGCGCAGGGCATTATCCGTGAAATACGGCAGGGCGTAGAAAATGAACACGGCCTGCAGCATCATCGGCGTGCCGCGGAAAACCTCGACGTAGATGCGGATGATGACGCGGAGGATTTTCAGAAGGATACGCTTGGGCAGCGGATCGTTTTTGGCGCACGGGATGGTATTGAGAATGCCGCAGAGCAGGCCGATGATACAGCCGATCGCGGTCGCGGCCAGCGCAAGGCCGAGCGTGTTGAGCATACCGTTCAGGTACATCATGCGGTACTTTTCCCACAGAATCCCTATGTCCTGCATGAGCTTGGCGAGCTTATCCACGGGGTAGTCTCCTTTCACTTTTGATTTGCCCGCGCCGGAGGCGCGGGCAAACAGTTAAACCTCCGGCTGGATGCGGATGGCTTCGTCCATGAGCTGGTTGAAGTCGTCCTCCGTCATCTGGGAAAGAACCTTGTCAATGGCGTCCTTCAGGACCGTGTTGCCCTTGCGGACGGAGATGCCGATGTTGACGTTTTCGGCGCGCTCAGCCTCGGAGGCAAACTGGAAATCGCCGGGCGTGCCGGAGAAGTTCAGAATGACGAGGTTATCGTCCTGCGCGGCAGCGCCCATGGCGGTGGGCATATCGGTGCAGATGAAGTCGACCGCGCCGGTCTGCAGCTGCATGATCATGGCCGGAGCCGTCTCAGCGGGAGCCAGAAGCTCGGCGTTTTCGATCTGCGGCAGGCAGGAATCGTACCAGATCGTGCCGGACTGCGCGGTGCACTTGCCGCCCGCGAGGTCGGCAATGGAGGTCGCACTGGCATAGGGGCTGTCCTTCGTGGTGACGCAGACGATGGTGGCGTAGTAGTACGGGCCTGCCATGTCGACCTCCTGCATACGGTCGGCGGTCATGGACTGACCGGCAATGTTCGCGTCCATCGTGCCGGACTGCACAGCCGGGCAGAGGGAATCCCATGCGGAGGAGACGATCTCAAGCTGCCAGCCGTTGGCCTCGCAGATCTTCTGGGCGATCATAACGTCATAGCCGTTGGCGTAAGCGCCGGGAACGTTGGAAATGGGGACAGCGCCGTTGGAATCGTCCATCTGCGTCCAGTTATAGGGCGCGTAGGCGCATTCCATGCCGACGGTGAGAACGCCGTCTTCCACGCCGGTCACGGCTTCGGTATTCGTGTCTGCGGCGGCTTCAGCCGCTGCGGGGGTGGAGGCGGCGCAGGCCGCCATGCTCAGCAGCATCATGGCTGCCAGGACGAGGGCAAGGATTCTTTTCATTGTTTTCATTCACCTTTCGTTTTATTTTCCCAGACAGGCCCTACAGAAGCAGCAAAAAAGTGGGTCGCTTCTGTAAAGCGATCCACGGAATGAACAGAAAACGGAATCCCGCCCCTGCCGTATCCATCGATAGCGCTTCACAAAGCTTTTCTTTGTGACAGTCCGGCAGATCTTATCTGCCGAGCCAACACCGCATTTGCAGGCAACGCCTGCGGCATTTCGGCGGTCTCCCCTTTTCCGAACGGCCACTGCCTGTGCTTGCCGCCCGGTACTCTTGAAGCCCGCGCCTCTATCTGGAATGATTGTCTGGATTATAGCGTATCCGCACGCATTTGTAAAGCTGATTTTTCGTTAGAAAGCAAAAAATATTTTCTTATTTTTTGTATATTCTGCACGATACGACGCGCTGACCGGTGAAAAATCAAATTTATGAAATTGATTTGCTTTTACAGGGATTCTTTGCTATACTATAGAAAACACATCATCAGGAGGTTCGAAGATCATTATGGCTGACGAAAAAACGATCCTGACCTATAAGGGGCGCCCCCTTATGCGCAAGGACAATCTTGTCTACTACGGCTCGATGGCCGATTCTCACATTGTCATGCTCCAGATCCTTGAGACGAAAAAGGTCGGCGAGGCCGACGTGGCCAGCAAGGTCTCCGTCGAGCTTCAGCTGACCGACCCGAATGTCCGCGCCCGCGACCGCATCGTCAAGAAAAGCGAGAAGGACGGGTTCTTTACCGCGCTCGACCTCGGCTCCGTGTGGCTGGCCCGCGCGCTGAAGGACGCAAAAAAATAATTATTGATCCGTGTTTAAACGAAAGGAAGCCGTGCATACTATCTGTGCGACTTCTTTTTCATTTTTCCATTCCTCATTGGCTCGTTTTCATGCGGGCCGGCCGTCGAAGCTTTGCTTCGGCGGTTATTTTTTACGCTTTGCGCACATACTACCGGAAAAAGCGGAAGGGAGCTGATCGCGATGCGCAAGGGCGCGCAGACGCTTGTGTTTGGATCGAAGCCGGTCATTTTGTCCCGCGCGGCCATCGGCGGCAAAAAAGAAGGCGAGGGGCCGCTGGCGGCATATTTTGATTTTCTCGGAAAGGACGCGAAGCTGGGGCAGAAGACGTTTGAAAAGGCCGAGAGTAAATTACAGGAGCTGGCGCTGGACACGGCGAAGCGGAAGCTCGGCGTGAGCTATGAGGACATTGACGTGCTGTTCGCGGGAGATCTGCTGAACCAGTGCATTTCCTCGTCGTTTGCCGCACGCGGCACGTCGATCCCGTTTCTGGGGCTTTACGGCGCGTGCTCGACCATGGCTGAATCGCTGCTTCTGGCGGCGGCGTTCGTCGATGCGGGCTTTGCGGACACGGCGGCAGCGCTTACCTCGTCGCATTTTGCCTCGGCGGAGCGGCAGTACCGCTTCCCGCTCGGCTACGGCGGCCAGCGCACGCCGACGGCCCAATGGACCGTGACTGGCTCCGGCTGCTGCATCGTGGGAAAAAGCGGTCACGGGCCGCGCATTGAGGCCGCGACCATCGGAAAAATTCAGGACTACGGCATCAAGGACGCCAACAATATGGGCGCGGCCATGGCGCCCGCAGCCATCAGCACGCTGCAGGCGCATTTCCGCGATCTGCGGCGGGTGCCGTCGGACTATGACCTGATCGTGACAGGCGATCTCGGTATGCTCGGCAGGACAATTGTGCTCGACCAGTTCCGGCGTATCGGCGTGGACCTCTCCCCGGTCTACAACGACTGCGGACTTCTCATTTTTGACACGAAATCGCAGGATGTGCACGCGGGCGGCTCCGGCTGCGGGTGCGGAGCGAGCGTTTTGTGCGGATATCTGCTGGACAGGCTCGAAAAACGGGAGCTGCGGCGGCTTCTGTTCTGCGCGACGGGCGCGCTGCTCTCCCCCACGTCCAGCTGGCAGGGCGAATCGATCCCCGGCGTGTGCCACGCAGTCGCCATCACGGCGGAAGGAGTGTAGCGTATGGACTATCTGAAGGCATTTCTGGTCGGAGGCACGATCTGTATGCTCGGCCAGCTTCTGATCGACAAAACGAGGCTCACGCCCGCACGGATCCTGGTGTGCTATGTGGTGCTGGGCGTGATTCTGGGCGGTGCGGGCGTCTATGACAAGCTCGTGGACTTTGCGGGCGCAGGCGCGACCGTCCCGCTGACGGGCTTCGGCAATACGCTTGCAAAGGGCGTGCGCGAGGCCGTGAAGGAGCAGGGCATCCTCGGCGCGCTGACAGGCGGACTCAAGGCCTCGGCGGCAGGCATTGCGGCGGCGGTGTTTTTCGGCTTTCTCGCCGCGCTGCTCTGCAATCCGAAGGATAAATCCTGAAAAAGCGGACAAGCTATCCCTGCGGCTGCGCCGCAATTCATACTTTCAGGAGGCTCATCATGAGCAAGCAGAACAAAACGAACAAGACCGAATCGCAGAACACCTCGAACCAGACGCAAAATCAGGACTCGAAGAACTGCAAGTAACCAGAACGGGAGAACGCCGGTGCATGGCGTTCTCCCGTTTTTTATGTCCGTGCGTCCACAGGGATGTACGGCTCTTTGATGAGCATGGCGCGGTAGGCCGGGCGCATGATGCGGTTGCCGGTGGCAAGCTCTTCAAGGCGGTGCGCGCACCAGCCCGCGATGCGGGCCGTGGCGAACAGCGGCGTGTACAGATCCTCCGGGATCTCCAGCATACTGTAAATCAGGCCGGAATAGAGGTCGACGTTCGCGCACATGGGGATCGACTGGTGCTTGCGCGCCATGATCTTCTCGATGCCGCGCGCTTCCACGCGCTCCATCAGCTCCAGATCATGGAGCCGCCCCTTGGCTCCGGCCAGCGACGCGGCGTATTTTTTGATGACGACGGCACGCGGGTCTGACATGGTATAGACCGCGTGGCCCAGACCGTAGATCTTGCCGGAGCGGTCGCCCGCCTCGCCGTCGAGAATGCGATCCAGATACGCGTCCAGCGACGCGTCGTCCGGAGCTTCACCGACGTGCTCACGGATATCGCGGAACATCTGCATGACCTTGGCGTTCGCACCGCCGTGCAGCGGACCCTTCAGGGAGCCGACCGCGCCCGCAATGGCACTGTAGGTATCGGTGCCGGACGAAGTCATGGCGCGGCAGACAAAGGTGGAGTTGTTGCTGGAATGCTCGGCGTGGAGAATGAGCATGAGGTCGAGCAGATGCGCCTCCTCCGGCGTGTAGGCCGCATCGGGGCGGATCATGCGCAGGATGTTCTCAGCGACGGACAGCTCCGGCTCCGGATTGTGCAGGATGAGGGAGTCTCCGTCAAAATAATGCCGCTTGGCGGCAAAGGCGTTCGCCGCGATGAGCGGGAAGCGCGCGATGAGGCCGATGGACTGCCGCAGAACGTTGTCCAGCGCGGTATCGTCCGCGCGGTCGTCATAGGAATAGAGGGCGAGGACGCTGCGGGCCAGCTGGTTCATGATGTTGCGGCTGGGGGCCTTGAGGATCATGTCCTCGGTAAACCCGGATGGCATGGTGCGTGCGCGGGCCATGACGTCGTTGAAGCGCTGCTGCTGCGCCTGCGTGGGCAAAGAGCCGAGCAGCAGCAGATACGCGACCTCCTCATAGCCGAACGTGCCGCTTTTCCGATGGGCCTCGACAATATCCTCGACGCTGATGCCGCGGTAATAGAGCTTGCCGGGCATGGGAACGCGTTCGCCGTCCATCATATAATAGCCCTGCACGCTGCCGACCTTGCTGACGCCGATGAGCACGCCCGTGCCGTCCGCGTTGCGCAGGCCGCGCTTGATGCTCTGGTCTTCAAAATACTGCGCGGGGATGGCATACTGCTGCGCAATGTTTTCACTCAGATGGGCGATGTCGGTTTCAAGAAGCGTTGCCATGGTTCGGGACCTCCTGCGGATTTGTTGCCCATATTATATCGAAGCGGCAGCAAAAATGCAAGAGTGCGTTTTCGATTATGCAGAATATTTTTTGAATTTCTTAGAATTCGTAAGCAATGCGATGAGCTGTGCAATATGAATTTCTAAATCATGCATTCTTCACGCCTGCTTGATCTCCGGCATCCAGCGGAAGCACTTGTAATAGATTACGAACAGCACGGACGTGGTCAGCCACGTCGCGGGATAGCACAGGGCGATGGTCCAGTTATTCAAATGCGGGAACGTTACGAAAAACAGCAGCGCCAGCCGCAGCAGACACGTGCCGAACAGCGTCAGGACCGTCGGCATGACACTCCGCCCGCAGCCGCGCATCGCGGAGGAAAGCACCTCCACACAGCAGAACGTCGGATAGAAAAAGGCCAGCATGGTGATAATCCGGCTGCCCTCGGCCATGACGTTCGTATCGTCGGTAAAGAACCGCACGGTCAGCCCCCGCGTCAGGAACAGCAGAGCGCTGAACAGCGCGGAAAAGCCGACATGCATCCACATGCCGGTACGGATGACGGAAGTAATGCGGTCAAGCTGCCGCGCGCCGTAATTCTGTCCGGCGAATGTCATGACCGTGATGCCGATGGCGTTTGACACGGGCCAATAAAACCCGTCGAGCTTCCAGTAGATCGACCAGGCCGCCGCCGTGTCTGTGCCGAGCAGGTTGATGGCCTTCTGGATGATAACATTCGCGACGCTGTACATGATGGTAGCCAGTCCCGCGGGCAAGCCAATCGCCGTCATGCGGCGCAGAAGCACGCCGTCAAAGCGCAGCTCCGACACATGCAGGCGGCAGTCGCCCGGAATACGCAGCAGCACCCAGATCACGAGCCCCGCGCAGATCAGCTGCGACAGGCTGGTCGCCATGGCCGCGCCCGCCGTTCCAAGTCCGAAAACAGCGACGAACAGCAGATCCAGCCCCGTGTTGGCCAGCGCGCAGACGATGAGGAAGTAAAGGGGCCGTTTGGAATCGCCCACCGCGCGCAGGATACCCGCCCCCATGTTATAGACCATGGAGGGGATCATACCGGCAAAATACCACTGCAGGTAGACGATGGAATCAGTCAGCGTATCGGCAGGCGGGTCGAGCAGGACGAGCACGGGCCGGGCCATGAGAATGCCCAGTGCCGTCATGACCGCGCCGATCACAACGGAGAATAAAATTGCCGTGTGGACAGACTTCCGCACCATATCGCCCTCCCCCGCGCCGTAATGCTGCGAGACGACGACGCAGGCGCCGGAGGACAGGCCGACGAAAAAGCCCACGACCAGATTGATGATGACCAGATCCGAGCCGCCGACGGCGGCCAGCGCCGTCTTGCCGACCAGACGGCCGAGGACGACCGCGTCGACCATGGAATACAGCTGCTGGAGCAGCGACCCCAGCATGATCGGCAGGAAAAAGCGGGTCATATTCGAAAAAACAGGGCCGTGAAGCAGATCAGGGCCCCGGGAAACGGACTTTGTCATGCGGACAAACCTCCCCGAAAAAGAATCCAGCCATACTATACTATAGTAACGGTTTCCCGGAAAAAAGCAAGAGGCCGCAGTTCTTAAATTTTTCTTGACGGCTCCGCATCCGGACGCTATAATACCCACAGGCCACAGACAATCGAACACAGGGGCGCTGGGCAACCGGCTGAGATTGCGTTTTCGCATGTCCCTTAAACCTGATCCGGGTAATGCCGGCGTAGGAAGCTGCTTCGTATATGAGAGTTCTATCGATATGCTGCGTACTGCACGACACCAAAATCCGGTTGTGTGCGGTACTTTTTTATTTTTGGAGGGATTTTTATGAAAAAATCCAAGGTGTACGCGCTCTGCGAGGGCGCGATCATGGTCGCACTGGCGACGGCGCTGAGCTATGTCAAGCTGATGGAACTGCCGCAGGGCGGAAGCGTCTGCATCGGTATGCTGCCGCTGTTCATCTATTTCTATCGCTGGGACTGGAAGCACAGCTTCCTCGCCGCGTTTGCCTACGGTCTGCTCCAGCTGATCTTTGACGGCGCTTATGCGTGGGGCCCGACGTCGATGCTGCTCGACTATGTGCTGGCGTTCACGGTGCTTGGCGTTGCAACGTTCTTCCGGAAGATGAAGGGCGGCCTGTATCTCGGCGCAACGGTCGCGTGCGTCTGCCGCTTCCTTGTCCATTTCATCAGCGGCGTCACGATCTACCGCATCAACGAGCCGACCGAGCTGTTCAACTCCATCTACACGAACCCGTGGCTCTATTCCGCTGTTTATAACGGCAGCTATGTGCTCATCGACCTGGTTCTCTGCCTCGTGATCCTTGCAGTCCTGTCCACGCCCATGCGCAAATACCTGCGCGGTGACGATCTCAAGGCCATGCGCGGCGAATAAGCCGTTTTTCCGCAAAGCCCCGGCCAAAAAGGCCGGGGCTTTCAGTCTGTCAAAAACTGTTGTTTTCCTATTTTGCACAGGATTTCCAAGACAGTCGTAGGGGCAGAGCGATATCGATCATGATCGGACTTTTTTGACACGCTGAAAGCCCCGGCGGGGAAGGCGTTCGGTGCATACGAATTCGCCGAAAATTGCCGTAAAGCCAGTGCATCCTGCCGGGCGCTCAGGCTTTGGGCATTTCCTCCATTTCCAGATACTCGGCTTCGCAGCGCTGCTCGGCGCTGATCAGGATCTGCTTGGCCTGTCCGTAATCTGCGCGCTCAATTGCCGCAATCGCCTGCTCCGCTGCTTCTACCATCTGTGCGTACAATTTTTCATATTCCATAATGGAACCTCCTGATTGTATTTCTTGATTTTTCCATTATAATATACTTGCGTCAGTATGTAAATTGTTGGATTCCACAATTTTATACTGACGCAATTATTCATTTCGACTCATACTTACATTAGTATAAGCTCGAGGTGAGAAAATGGCATATTCGGACGCACAAAAGGAAGCGACTGCCCGTTATAACAAGAAAGCGTATGACAGGATCAATCTGATTGTCCGCAAGGGCAAGCGGAAGCGGATCGCAGAATATGCCGCCGCGCAGGGAAAGAGCATGAACCGCTTTATCAACGACGCCATCGACGCGCAGCTGCCGCCGGAAAAGCCGGAAGAATAAAGTTCCCGTTTCGCCGCTCGAAAACCGGCGAAGCGGGATGTTTTTTTGCAAACGCTCTGGAAACTGCGCCCGTTTTATAGTAAACTAGTCACAGCTCTCCCCCGCGCGGCATAGACTAGCGCGGAGGGATGCGGAATGATCTGGATGATCGTGTGCGCGGTGCTGGCGGCTGCCGGGCTGATTTTGATCGTGTGGGCGCTTCTGGGCTGGTGCGTTCTGCCGCCGAGACGCGAGGCCGTCACAATCTACCGCCTGTCCGCGTCTGAGCCGCAGCTGGAGCGGCAGGTGCGGGCGTTTGTCTGGTCGCGTGAAAGCGGCCTTGCGGGCGGGCGGCTGATTCTGGCGGGCGGAGAGGAAGCGCCGGAGACTGCGGCGCTGGCAGAGCGTCTGGCCGCGCAGTATGCCTGCGTGGAATACCGCCCCTGCGCGGGATGTCGGGAGTAAGAAGCATGGAACAGGAATCGCAAATGATACAGGGGACCGTTCTGGCGGTCATTTATCAGAATCCGGAAAACGGCTACTGCGTGCTGAAGGTCCGCACAGAGCAGGGCGAGGCCGTCACGGTCGTCGGCGTCATCCCCATGTGCGTCGTGGGCGAACGGCTGGCCATCATCGGCCGCTGGACGCGCCACCAGTCGTTCGGGCAGCAGTTTGAGGCCGAGTTTTTAGAGCGCCTCATGCCGGAAACGACGAGCGAGATTCTGGCGTTTCTGTCTTCCCGCGCCGTCAAGGGCATCGGACCGAAGATGGCGGAGAAAATCGTCTCCCGCTTCGGCGAGAAGAGCCTGAACGTTTTGGAGCAGGACCCCATGCAGCTGACGCAGATCCCCGGCATCAGCGAAAAAAAGGCACAGGAAATGTCCGAGAGCTTCCAGAAGCAGTCCGGCATCCGGCGCCTGATTGAATTTCTGACGATTTATCACCTGCCCGCCCAGCTTGCCGTGCGGCTCTACCGCGCCTACGGCGAGCTTGCGCAGGAGGCGCTGCGCGACGACCCGTATCTGCTGACCGACAGCTATTACCGCGCGGATTTTTCGCAGGTCGACGCGTTTGCCATCGCCCTCGGCGTCAGCGCCGACGATGAGCGGCGCGTGGAAGCGGGTATTTTATTTGAATTATCCTATAATCTCGGTGCAGGCCATACGTTTATCCCGCAGGACAAGCTTCGCACAGCGACGTGCGCGCTGCTCGATCTGGACGGCGAGATGATCGACGCCGGGATGCTCCGCCTGCAGGAGCAGGGGCGGATGGAACTGAGCCAGATCGCGGGGCTCACGGCCTGCTATCTGCCGGAGCTTTACGAGGCGGAAACCTACGTCTGCCGGAGAATTTTATCCATGGCGGACGGCGAATATCCCGAACCGGGACGAATCGACGATCTGGTCGCAGAAATTGAGAACCGGCAGGGCATCGATTACGCGCCGGAGCAGCGCAGCGCCATCCGCGCGGCGGCCTCCCGGCAGCTTCTGATCGTGACGGGCGGCCCCGGCACGGGCAAAACGACGGTCATGTCCGGCATTCTGCGGCTGTTTGACGCGCTGCGGCTCAAGACGCAGCTGGCCGCGCCGACTGGCCGCGCCGCGAAGCGGCTTTCCGAGGTGACGGGCCGCGAGGCCTCGACCATCCACCGGCTTCTGGAGGCGCAGTTCGACGAGGCGACGGGCCGCATGGCCTTTTTCCACGACGAGGACGCGCCGCTTGCCTGCGACGCGATGATCGTGGATGAAACCTCCATGGTGGACCTGCAGCTCATGGCATCGCTTTTAAAGGCGCTCAAGCCCGGCTGCCGCCTGCTGCTGGTCGGCGACCCGGATCAGCTGCCGCCGGTCGGCGCGGGAAACGTGTTTTCCGACCTCATCCGCAGCGGCGTGGTACAGACCGTCCGTCTGACGGAAATTTTCCGGCAGGCGCAGCGGAGCCTGATCGTCATGAACGCCCACGCGGTCAATCAGGGCGAGCTGCCCGTGCTCACGGCGACGGACCGGGACTTTTTCTTCCTGCGCCGCCGCGACCCGGCGGCAGCCGTGAAGACCATACAGGAGCTTTGCCAGACGCGGCTGCCGAAAAACATGGGCATCCAGCCGTCCGACATTCAGGTGCTCAGCCCCAGCCGCAAGCACGAGACGGGCACAAAGGCGCTGAATCTTGCGCTGCAGGCCGTGCTGAATCCGCCTGCGGAGGGCAAAAAAGAAAAAAAACACGGAGATTTTTCCTTCCGAACCGGCGATCGGGTAATGCAAATCCGGAATAACTATGATATAATGTGGAAACGGGCCGACGGGCTTGGCGCGGGAACCGGCATATTCAACGGCGATATCGGCACGGTCACGGACATCGACTTTCAGGAAGAGACGATGACCATCCAGTTTGACGACCGGACGGCGGAATACGCCTTCGATATGCTCTCCGAGCTGGAACCGGCCTACGCCATGACCGTTCATAAAAGTCAGGGCAGCGAGTACCGCGCGGTCATCCTGTCGCTCTGCGGCGGGCCGCAGATGCTCCTGACGCGCAGCGTGTTATATACCGCCATCACCCGGGCCCGCGAGCTTTTGATCATCGTCGGCAACGAGGAAACTGTCGCCGCCATGACCCGCAACGACCGCCGCCAGCGGCGCTATTCCGGTCTAAAGCTCCGGCTGGAGGGCAAGGCATGAGTGTGCTTTCATGGCTTCTCGACCTGCTCTACCCGCCCAAATGCGTGCTCTGCCGGAAGCTCCTGACAGGCAAAGGCCCGGTATGCCCGCACTGCATGGACAAGCTTCCGGAGTTTGACGGCGCAGCGCCGTCCGTGCGCTTTACGAGCGGCGGCGCGGTCAGCTTTTTCTATGAAGGGCAGCTGCGCGAGTCGTTCCTGCGCTTTAAATTCGGCGGGTCGGCGTTTTACGCGCAGACCTACGGCGCATGGATGGCTCACACAATCCGCGACAGGCTTGCGGGGAAATACGACGTGCTCACATGGGCGCCGGTCAGCCGGGCAAGGAAACGCAAACGCGGCTATGACCAGTCGGCGCTTCTGTGCCGCGAGATCGGGACGCAGCTCAGGCTCGAACCCATACAGACGCTCCGGAAGATCAAGGACCCGCCCGCGCAGTCCACGCTTGCAGACGCCGCCCAGCGGCGCGCGAATGTCTCCGGCGCGTACCGGGCCGAGCAGCCGGAGCGCTTTGCGGGAAAGCGCGTTCTGATCATCGACGATATTGTAACGACCGGCGCAACGCTGGCAGAGTGCAGCCGCACGCTGCTGCAGGCGGGCGCGTCGGACGTGGTTTACGCGGCATTTGCCGCGCCGAGAATACAAGACTGAAGGATACAACGCTATGAAATTGATTCGTGATATCGGCATCGACCTTGGCACGGCAAACGTGCTCTGCTATGTGGAGGGGCGCGGCATCGTCCTGCGCGAGCCGTCGGTCGTGGCCGTGGACAAGAATACCGGCAAGGTTTTGCAGGTCGGCGCGGCTGCGCGCAATATGCTTGGCCGCACCCCCGGCAACATCGTCGCCGTGCGCCCGCTGCGCGACGGCGTTATCAGCGACTATGAAATGACGGAGAAAATGCTTGAGCAGTTTCTCAAGAAGATCAACAAATTCACGCTCGTCAAGCCCCGCGTGATCGTCTCCGTCCCGTCCGGCATCACCGAGGTCGAGGAACGCGCGGTCATTCAGGCCGCCATGGAGGCCGGCGCGCGCCGCGTCTATCTGATCGAGGAGCCGTTCGCTGCCGCGCTTGGCGCGAAGCTGGCGATCTCCGGGCCGGAGGGCCATATGGTCGTCGATATCGGCGGCGGCACGACGGATATCGCCGTTCTGAGTCTGAACGGCATTGCGACGTCCTCTTCCATCAAGGTCGCGGGCGACACGTTTGACGAGGCCGTTGCGGCCTATATGCGCAAGCACTACGGGATGCTCATCGGTCTGAACACGGCGGAGGAGGTCAAGATCACCATCGGCTGCGTATACCCGCGCCCGCAGGAGCTTTCCATGCTCGTCAAGGGCCGCGACGCAAAGACAGGTCTTCCGAACGAGGTGACGATCTCGTCCACGGAAATGCTCGATGCGTTCAAGCGCCCGGCGCGGCAGATCGTCGACGAGGTGCTCGCCGTTTTGGAGCATTCCTCGCCGGAGCTGGTAGCCGATATCGCGCAGACCGGCATCGTCCTCACCGGCGGCGGCAGCCTGCTCTACGGCTTTGACAAGCTCATTTCCGAGCGCACGGAGATCGCCTGCTCCATCGCGGACGATGCGGACTCCTGCGTGGCCAACGGCTGCGGCCGGAGCCTGCAATGGATCAGCTCCATGCAGGAGGGCACGATCAATCTGGCCCGCCGCAAGCTGATGAAGGAGCAATAATTCAATTAGGGTGTATCTGAAAACTCCCAACGCACCCGGACAGCGGGCCTTTTTGCGGTGCGCCGCGTCATTTTTCCTTGAAATACGTCAGTATTCCTGCGAAAAAATGTCTTGCGCAACGCAAAAATCCCTCGCTGCCGGTCACATCATGAGTTTTCAGATACACCCTAAGACATACAAAAAGCCCGGCACGCCGGGCTTTTTCCGATTGGAGAACAGATATGAAAAAGACGCTGGACGCCAATCAGCTGAAGCTGATCGCGATTTTTGCCATGACGGTCGACCATATCGCGTGGCTGCTCTTCCCCGGCTATGCCAAAGGGGCGCTGCCGGTCGTGATGCACATCATCGGCCGTCTGACCTGCCCCATCATGTGCTATTTTATCGCCGAGGGCTATTATCACACGCGGAATATCAATAAATACACCTTCCGGCTGTTCCTGTTCGCCGTCATTTCGCATTTTGCGTATAGTTTCGCGTCCAACAACTTTGTGGACGCCCGCTCGTTCATCCCGTTTTACTTTGGGGACATCCTGAACCAGACGAGCGTCATGTGGCCGCTTGCGTGGGGGCTTGTCATGCTGCGCGTGGCGAACAGCGAGCGCTTTACGCAGCTGCAAAAGACGCTTCTCGTCATTCTCATCTGTCTGGTCAGCTTCCCGAGCGACTGGAGCTGCATCGCAAGCCTGTGCGTGCTGGCCTTCGGCACGAACCGAGGCGATCTGAAGGCGCAGGGGCGGTTGATGCTGTTTTTTGTGGCGCTCTACGCGGTCGTGTATTTCTTCGCGCTCGACAGGCTCTACGGCGTTTTGCAGCTGGCCGTTGCGCTGTCCCTGCCGCTGCTGGCCCGCTACAACGGCCAGCGCGGAAAAAACGCCCGCGTCAACAAATTCCTCAAATGGTTCTTCTATCTCTACTATCCCCTGCACCTGACGATTCTCGGCGCGATCCGGTATTTTGGGTAACACAAAACAGAAACCGGCTGTACCCGCGCATGTGGTTGTAGGGGCCGATGCCCACATCGGCCCCTACGACCAAGTGGGAAAATGTATACGAATTCGCCGAATGGCCGTCGCTTTTTGCCGCCGCCTGCCGCTTGACCTCCTCTTGGGTAAGAAAAATGCGTGACCGTGACAGTCACGCATTTTTTGCTGTCTTAAAAACCGAAAACGCTTATCTGGTCAGCGCGGCGGTGTCCTGCGCGATCATGAGCTCTTCGTTGGTCGGGATGACCCAGACGGTGACCTTGGAGTCGGGCGTAGAGATCACGACTTCCTCGCCGCGAAGCTTGTTCTTCTCCGGGTCAAGCTTGACGCCGAGATATTCCAGACCGTCGCAGATGGATGCGCGCATGGAGCCGGAGTTTTCGCCGACGCCGGCGGTAAAGACGATGCAGTCCACGCCGCCCAGCGCTGCGGCATAGGCGCCGATGTACTTGCGGACCTCGTAGGCGAACTTGTCGAGCGCCAGCTGTGCGGCCTCGTTGCCCTTTTCGGCTGCGGCGTCCAGATCGCGGAAGTCGGAGGAAACGCCGTCGGACAGGGCCAGAACGCCGGACTTCTTGTTGAGCATGGTCAGGCAGTCGTCGGCGGACATATTATACTTGTTCATGATGAACTGCGCAACGCAGGTGTCAATATCGCCCGCGCGCGTGCCCATCGGGACGCCGGCCAGAGGGGACAGGCCCATAGAGGTATCCTGGCACTTGCCGTCCTTGACAGCGGACAGGGACGAGCCGTTGCCCAGATGGCAGACGATGACGCGGTGCGCGTTCTCAACGCCGCCCATCAGCTCGATGCAGCGCTTGGACACGAAGCGGTGGGACGTGCCATGGAAGCCATAGCGGCGCAGATGGTCCTCGGTGTAATACTTGGTGGGGATGGCATAGCGGTAGGCCTTCGGGGGCATGGTCATATGGAACGCGGTGTCGAACACAGCGACCTGGGGCTTGCCAGGCATGGCCTTCTCGCAGGCCTCGATGCCCATGAGGTTGGCGGGGTTGTGCAGCGGGCCGAGGGGGATGCAGTCGCGGATGGCCTGCTTGCAGGCCTCGTCGATGATGCAGCTCTCAACAAACTTGTCGCCGCCGTGCAGGACGCGGTGGCCGACAGCGTCGATCTCGTCAACGGACTTGATAACGCCGTCCTGCGGATCGACCAGAATGGCCATGACCGCCTCGATCGCTTCCTTATGGGTGGGCATGGGGATGTCCTTTTCCACCTTCTTGCCGCTTGCGGGAACCTTGTGCGTCAGACGGCCGTCCAGACCGATACGCTCGCACAGACCCTTGGCGGTGACGTCGCCGGTGTCCGGGTTCATGAGCTGGTACTTGAGACTGGAACTGCCGGCATTGATAACCAGAATGTTCATACTTCCATTCACTCCTGTATTTCATTTTTCGATCATTCGTGTTACTATATTACATAGCTATTGTCTATCATACAACAAAACCCAAACAGAAACAAGAGCTTTAAAAGATTTTTTACCGGAGGGACTGCTATGCAGACAGCGGGCGTGATCTGTGAATATAATCCCTTTCATCTCGGCCATGCGCGGCAGCTGGGCCTGATCCGGCAGCAGCTGGGGCCGGAGGCGGCCATTGTCTGCCTGATGAGCGGGAACTATGTCCAGCGCGGGGAGCCGGCGGTCTTTGACAAGTGCGTCCGGGCGCGGGCAGCGGTGGAGGCGGGGGCCAATCTTGTGCTGGAGCTGCCGGTCACATACGCGCTGCGCTCGGCGGAGGGCTTCGCCGCAGGCGGCGTTAGCATTCTGTCCCGTCTTGGCTGCGGCTTTCTCAGCTTCGGCTGCGAATCCGGTGACGGGGACGCGATTTTCCGCGCAGCGGAAGCCTCCCGCTCGTCAGAATTCGAGCAGACGCTGCACGCAAACATACAGACCGGCCTCAGCTACGCCGCCGCGCGGCAGCGGGCACTGGAAGCGCTTGGGCAGGATGGGCAGCTGCTGACAAGGCCGAATGACATTCTGGCCTTTGAATACTGCCGCGCGATTCTGACGCAGAACAGCCCCATGCACCCGCTGGCCGTCCTGCGTCCCGGCGATTATCACGCAGACACGCCGGACGCGGAACATCCGTCCGCTACGGCGGTGCGGCGGCTGATCCTGTCCGGCAGCGGCTGGCGGCAATATGTCCCGGCCGCCTGCACGTATGAAAACGCGGTCCCCCACGCGCTTTTGTGGGGTGAAAAGGCCATGCTTGCGCGGCTGCGCGGCATGGAGCAGGCGGACTGGGCGCAGGCTGCGCACGGCTCCGAGGGGCTGTGGTCGAAGGTCTGGAAGGCCGTGCAGGCGCAGCCGGATTACGAGCGTATCCTCGAAGCGTCAAAATCGAAGCGCTACCCGCGCACGAGGCTGCAGCGGCTGCTGCTGTGCGCCTATCTGGGCATCGACGCGCAGGCGCTCCTGTGCGAAGCGCCGTATGTACGCGTGCTGGCGTTCGATGAAATGGGCCGCGCCGTTCTGCGGCAGGCAAAAAAGACGGGCGGCCTCCCGCTTGTAAACGCAGGCCAGACCCCGCCGGACACAGCGTATGGCGCGCTGGAGCGCCGCTGCGCGGCGCTCTACGGTCTGTTTGCCGCGCAGCCGGAGCTTTGCCCCGAACAAATCGCGCGCGTTTACCGGAAATGAAAAAACCGCCCGTCCGGGCGGTTTTTCACGTTATATTTCCTGCCGGCCTTCCAGTGCGCGCAGAAGCGTGACCTCGTCGGCATATTCCAGCTGGCTCCCGACCGGGATGCCGTAGGCCAGACGCGTGACCTTTACGCCCATCGGGCGAAGCAGACGCGACAGGTACATGGCCGTGGCCTCGCCCTCGGTATCCGGGTTCGTGGCCATGATGACCTCACGCACAGACCCGTCTTCGACGCGGTTCAGCAGCTCGCGGATGCGCAGATCGTCCGGCCCGACGTGGCTCAGGGGCGAAATGACGCCGTGCAGCACATGGTACACGCCATGGTATTCCCGCGCCCGCTCCATGGCGATCACATCCTTCGGCTCTGCCACAACGCAGATGAGACTGTGGTCGCGCTCGGGGTCGGCGCAGATCGCGCACAGCTCCTGATCGGTCAGGTTCTGGCAGACCGGGCAGAGGCGAACGCTGTCCTTCGCGTCCAGAATGGCCTGCGCAAAGCTCTGCGCCTCATCCTTCGGCAGCGACAGGACATAAAACGCCAGCCGCTGCGCCGACTTCATGCCGATGCCGGGCAGACGCGCAAATTGTTCGGTCAGCCGCTCAAGCGCGGCGGGAAACGCGCGCATCAGAACAGGCCGCCCAGATTCAGGCCGCCCGTCAGCTTGGCCATATTCGCGGACTGGTCGGCCTCGGCCTTGCGCATGGCCTCGTTGACCGCCGCAACGATCATATCCTGCAGCATTTCCACATCCTCCGGATCGACCGCTTCAGGGTCGATGGTGATGGACTTGAGCTCGCGGTTGCCTCCGCATACGGCTGTGATCACACCGCCGCCCGCCGTCGCCTCGTATTCCTTTGCCTGCAGCTCCTCCTGCATCTTCATGAGGTTTTCCTGCATCTTCTGGGCCTGCTTCATCATCTGCATCTGATTCATGCCGCCCATCGGCATACCGCCGCGATATCCGCCTTTTGCCATGTTTGTTCTCCTTCTATCGTAAATAAATTATTTGATCGTAAAAATGTCGCTGTGCTGCTGTCCAAACTGAACAAGCGCGTCCATCGGGTCGTCTCCCAGCCGTGAAAGCCGGTTTTTAAGTGCAAAGCGCACCGAAACCGGTTTTCCCAATATTGCCGACGCCTTTTCCCGGACAAGTGCCTCCGTATCAGGCGTTTTTTTAACCTGATTCAGCACAAAATCTGAATCCACCGCCATGATAAGCACTTCTCCCTGCAAAACCGGGTGAACGGGGCCGTTCACGGCAAAGAAGCCGCTGATCTTAGCCGGAAGCGCCGCACGCAGCTTTTCCGACAGCGCGGGCCAGAAGCCGGCAGGCGTTTCGGCCTGCGGCGCGGCAGACGACTGCTCCTGCGTCTGCGCCGGAGGCGCGCTCCCGCGTTCCGGATCATCCGCATCGTCCGGGAAGGGCGGGCGGTCGTCATCAAATGCATCCCCGCCGCTGGCTTTGGGCGCGCTTTTCACCAGCACGCCGGAGGCCAGCTGCTCCTCCACGCGCGAAATGCGCGCATCGAGCGCCTGCGCGTCCAGCCGCAAGGACGGCTCGCACAGCTGCATCAGAAGCAGCTCCGCCGCTACGCGCACGTCGGTGTTCTTGCCGAACGAGACGCGGGTTTTCTGCGTTTCCGTCAGTACGCGCATCAGTTCGCCCGGAGAGAAGACCGATTGCAGCGCCAGCGCCTGCTGCTCTGTCGCAATGCCGGAGAGCATGGAAAGCCCGCTCTTCGGGGCCGTGCGCAGCACGAGCAGATCGCGGCAGAGCGCGCACATCTCGCCCAGCAGCGCACTCACATCCTTGCCCGCGGAATAAAGCGCGGAAAAGATCGTCAGCGCCTTTGCCGTATCCTGCTCTGCGATGGCCTGCATCAGCTCCGCCGTGCGCTTTTCGCCCGCAAGGCCGAGCGACGCATAGACGCTTTCGAGCGTCACGGAGCCGTTTGCCGCCGACGCGCACTGGTCAAGCAGGCTCACGCCGTCGCGCATGCCGCCGTCAGCCAGCCGGGCCAGAAGATTGATCGCCTCCGGCTCAATTTCGATATGCTCCTGATAGGCGATGAAATTCAGCCGGGAGGCAATTTCATCGGGCCGCAGACGCTTGAACGCAAACCGCTGGCAGCGGGACAGGATCGTCGCGGGAACCTTCTGCAGCTCAGTCGTCGCCAGAATGAATAACAGATGCGCGGGCGGCTCTTCGATGATTTTCAGCAGCGCGTTGAATGCCGCCGTCGAGAGCATATGCACCTCGTCGATGATATACACGCGCATTTTGACCGTGCCGGGCGTATAAATTGCGTCGTCACGCAGAACGCGGACGGAATCGACGCCGTTGTTCGAGGCCGCGTCGATCTCCAGCACGTCCATGCAGCTGCCCTCGTCGATGGCGCGGCACGACGGGCACAGCCCGCAGGGGTCGCCATGATTCGGGTTTTCACAGTTAACGGCCTTGGCCAGAATCTTGGCGCAGGACGTCTTGCCGGTGCCGCGCGTACCGGTAAACAGATACGCATGGCTGAGCTTGCCCGTTTCGAGCTGTGCGCGCAGTGTGTCGGTCACGCTCTTCTGACCGACTACATCCGAAAATGTCTGCGGCCGGTATTTGCGGTATAACGCCTGATACATATCCGTTCACCTCCGGAGCTTCTATTATACACAAAAACTGCGCAGAAGGAAAGCCTCTGCGCAGTTTTTTATGATTCCGGCAGATCGATCTTCCGTGCAGATATGACGCTGCCCTACAGATGGGTACACTTCAGCCCAAAGCGGCGAAAGAGTTCCGTGTTCAGGTTCGGTGCAGCGGCGGTGTCGAATTCTGGCTGATAGGAAAGGCCGACCATCTCGTATTTCGCACCCGCCGTCACGTGGTACGGCAGCAGCTCGACCTGCTCCAGATTTTCAGCATCCAGCAGGCGCAGCGCGGTCTGCTCAAAATTCTCATCCGAATCGTTGACGCCGGGAATGACCGGAATGCGGATGCGGAACGGCCTGCCGCTTTTCTTGAGCCGTTCGAGGTTTTCCAGAATTGGCTCATTGGACACGCCTGTATAGTGCCGGTGCTGCTCCGGGTCCATCAGCTTCAGATCCATCATGACATACTCGACCCGCGCCAGCACGGCTTCAAATACGCTCCCGCTGCAATAGCCGCTCGTTTCGATCGCACGGTGCATCCCCGCGACGCGGTCCAGCGTTTCCAGCAGGAACTCCGGCTGCCCGGTCGGCTCGCCGCCGGAAAAGGTCACGCCGCCGGACATTGCGGCAAGATAGTCCTTGTCCCGCAGAAGCTTTTGGGCCAGTTCCTGTGCCGTATAGCGTTTTCCGCATAGCTTCCGCAGCCCCTGTGGGCAGGCGCGGATGCACCGGCCGCAGGCCGTGCAGGTTTTCCCTCCATTCGGGCAAGCCCTGATACAGGCCCCGCAGTGCAGGCAGTTGTTTGACGACACCATCAGCTGCGGTTTGTAGGAAAGGCCCTCCGGGTTGTGGCACCACATACAGCGCAGCGGGCAGCCCTTCAAAAACACCGTCGTGCGGATGCCGGGGCCGTCGTAGACGGCAAGCTGCTTGATGTCGAATACGGTTCCGACTGCTGACGCGTTATCCACGGGCATGGCGGACCTCAAAGTCGCGCAGCTCCTTGTAAAGCGCGAACTGCTTCTCATAATACGCGTGCCGCTGCGCGTCGGGCTTTGCCGTCTGGCCGTAGCGGACGAAGCGGGCGGCAAGGGCTGTCCGGTTCTTTTCGCCGGTCGCGGCGGCAAGACCGAGGATCGCGCTGCCGAGCGCGCCGGCCTCGTCGGCCAGCGTGGGCCGAATTTCAGCGCCCAGAATATCCGCCTTGATCTGCCGCCAGACGGGCGACTTCGCGCCGCCGCCCGCAGCGAAGAGCGTCGTCGGACGAATGTCGTATTTGGCAAGCTTTTCGAGGTTATAGCGCATTTCGAAGGTCAGGCCCTCAAGAATGGCGCGGTAGAGATCGGCGGGCGAGGTGTGCATTGTGAGGCCGTAGATCGTGCCGCGCGCACCGGTCAGCACATCCGGCGTGCCGCCCATACCCTGCAAAAACGGCAGAACGATCAGCCCCGTCGGCTCGGGCGGGCAGGTCTCGTTCAGAAGGTCGTAGACCGAGCACCCGCGCTCCTTCGCGGCCTGCTTGAGATAAAACGCCAGCGAATCGCGGTACCAGCGCACGACCGCGCCGCCGGAGATATTATAGGCGTAGGTCACGTAGCCGCGTCCGTCCAGATACGGGACGCAGGCGTAATTCTCGCGCTCAAAGTCCAGCGTTTCGGGGATGGACGCGAACAGCGGGCAGATGCACTCGACCGTGCCGGTCGTGTCGACGGCCTCGCCGGGATTTGCCACGCCGCAGCCAAGGGCGTTGACGATCTGATCGTGCGAGCCGATGACGACCTTGACGCTCTGCGGCAGGCCGAGCGCGGAGGCTGCCTCCTGCGTGAGCGTTCCGGCGCACGCGCCGGTCGGCAGGACGGCGGGGAGCGTTTCCGGGTCGATGCCGCAGGCGCTCGTCAGCTCGTCCGACCAGCAGAGCTTCCGCACGTCAAAGAGAATGCTGCGGCAGGCAAGGGAGCAGTCCGCGACCGTCTCGCCGGACAGGCAGAAGCAGATATAGCTTGCAATGAACAGGAACTTCCACACCGGGCGCGGAGCCGTGCGGAGCGTATACAGCATTTTTGCCAGCGAATATGACGCGTCCGGCAGGACACAGGTGATGTGCATGAATTTTTCCACGCCGACCGACTCGATCAGACGGGAGAATTCCCCGCTTTCGGTATTGGCAAAATAGAGAATGATGTCGCTCAGCGGCTGGCCGCCGCGGTCGACGGGGACGAAGGACTCGCCGAAGGAGGAGACGGTGATGGCCGCGACCTGCTTTGCGTCGTCCAGCTTTTTGACGCAATCGGAGATCACGAAAAACACGCTCTCGCGCAGTGCCAGCGCGTTCAGATTCACCTCGCCGGGCTTCGTGGGGTATTCGCGGTAGGACATGGCGATCTGCTCGCCGGTATCGCGGAAGGCGACGCATTTGCAGCCGGTTCCGCCGATATCAATGCCAAGGCTGATCATAGATGGGCCTCACTTTCTCACGCAGAAGCGATAAACGGTCGTTTCGTGCAGCGGCTCCCCCTGCCGGAGCACCGGGGACGGGAACGCGGGCTGATTGATCGCGTCGGGATAGTGCTGCGTTTCGAGGCAGAAGCCGCTGTAGGACGCATAGCGCGCGCCGTTTTTGCCCGCACGGTCAGAAATGAAGTTGCCGGTGTAGAGCTGCACGCCCTCGAGCGTCGTCTCGACCTCCATCACGATGCCGGTCTGATCGCCCTCGGCCTGTCCGATTTTACGAAGGCCCTGGCCATCGAGGCAGAGGTTCGTATCGTAGCCGCGGAAGGGGGCGAGCGCCGCGTCGTGAATGTCTTGGCCAATCGGCTTTGCGGTGCGGAAATCCATGCAGGTGCCGTCCACGGGGACGATCTCGCCGGTCGGCAGCGTTGCGGCATCGGCGGGCGTATAGGCGGAGGCGTTCAGCTGGAGCAGATGGCCCAGCACGTCGCCGCTGCCCTGTCCGTTGAGATTGAAATAGGCATGGTTGGTGAAGTTCGCGACGGTATCCGCGCTGCTGACGGCGCGGTAATCGATGCGCAGCGCGTTGTCGTCCGTCAGGGCAAACGTAATGGACACGTCAAGCCTGCCGGGGTAGCCCTCCTCGCCGTCAGCCAGAACCGTCGTGAATTCGACGTTGTTTTCGTGGCAGTTGTAATTCCAGAGCCTCTTGTCGAAGCCGCACAGACCGCCGTGGAGCTGGTTCTTGCCCTCGTTGGCCGTGAGGTGGAAGCGCTGGCCGTTCAGCGTGAAAGCCGCGCCCGCGATACGGTTGCCGTTTCGGCCGATGCACGCGCCGAGATAGCCGTCATTTTCTTCATATTCCTTTACCGTCTCATAGCCGAGCAGCACGTCGGTCAGAACGCCGTTCCGGCCGGGAACGACAATGGACTGGATCGTCGCGCCGTAGGACAGGAGCGTCACGCGCATATGATTGCTGTTTTCCAGCGTAATGGCGACAGGCGCGCCCTTCGAGCACAGGGGGAGCTTTTGAATGGTCAGCATAAAAAACGTCCTTTCGTAAAAAGTGCGGTGAGACTGTCAAAAAATACAGATAGCAGTTAGATGATAGAGTAGCAGGGGAAGAGTGAAGGGGGCAAAGAGCCCCCTTCGCGTTCAATCAACTAAGTTTTCGAACTTTGAAAAAGTTCGAAAACTTGCCTCAGCGTGGCGAAAAGACCTTTTCGCCACGCTGAGGCGCGCTGCAGCAGCAACGCGCCTCATGAAGATCTGCTGCGATTGCGTTCATTCTATCAGAACGCAGTGGCTTTGAAAAGCCGCAGCGCAATTATTTCTTTGCAACGTACTTCTGCACGTCGATGGCGACGGCGATGATGATGATCGCGCCGCGGATGATGTACTGGAGGTATGCGTTGACGCCGAGGAAATACAGGCCGTAGTTGATCGCCTGCAGGATGATCGAGCCGATCACGACGCCGGGGACAGTGCCGATGCCGCCGTTGAAGGAAACGCCGCCGATGACGCAGCCCGCGATGGCGTCAAGCTCATAGTTGATGCCGGTTGCAGTACCGACGGACTGGATACGGGCGCCCTCGAGGAAGGAGGCGATGCCGTACATCAGACCGGCGTACAGGAACACGCCCATGATGGTCTTCGTGACGGAGACGCCGGAGACCTCAGCCGCCTCGGCGTTGCCGCCGACGGCGAACATATTCTTGCCGAAGCGGGTCTTGTTCCAGACGAGCCACGTCAGAACGCCCAGCAGCAGGAAGATGATGACCAGATACGGCAGCTTGAAGCCGAAGATATCGACGGAGCCGGTCGCGAGCGCCAGATAGCGCTGGTCAAGGGAGGACAGCGCCTGCGTGGAGCCGGAGGGCTGGTTCTCGATGTAGATGCAGCACAGGCCGTAAGAGATCAGCTGCGTGCCGAGGGTGACGATGAAGGGGTGCATATGGAGCTTTGCCATGCCGAAGCCGTTGAACGCGGAGATGACGACCGCGATGGCCACGCAGGCGAGGAACGGCACGATCAGAGGCAGCGGCTCGGTGATGCTGGGATAGTATCTCGAAGCGAACGTGACCGACTGTAGCAAGGAGGCTGCGACAGCCGCGCAGAGGCCGAGCACACGGCCGACGGACAGGTCGGTACCGGCAAGGATGATGATGCCTGCGACGCCGTAGGCCAGAATGCCCTTCGTGGAGGCCTGCTTCAGAATGGAGATCAGGTTGCCGACGGAAAGGAAGTTGGGCTTGATCGCAACGATCACAACAAGGAGCAGAAGAAGGATGATGTACAGCGCGTATTTCAGCAGCGTATCCTTCAGCTTCTGCGGGTTCATTTTCTTAGAATTCGTCATTTTCTCAACCTCTTTATACATATTGCGCAGCCAGACGCATAATGGTTTCCTGCTCGTTTTCAATGCCGCCGAAGTCCTTGCCGCGTTCGAGGATACCGGCCATATGGCCGTTGCTCATGACAAGGATGCGGTCGCAGATCCCGATCAGCTCCGGCATTTCGGAAGAGACCATCATAACAGCCTTGCCCTCTCTGGCAAGCTGCAGGATCAATTCGTAAATCTCGTACTTGGCGCCGACGTCGATGCCGCGCGTCGGCTCGTCGAGGAGCAGAACATCGGGCTTCGTCAGCAGCCAACGGCCAAGAATGACCTTCTGCTGGTTGCCGCCGGAGAGGTTTTTGATGAGCGTCTTCTGCGACGGCGTTTTGATGTGCATGGAGGAAATGGACCAGTCCGTATCGGCGGTCATTTTTTTATCGGAAAGCAGCGGGCCCTTTTTATAGGAACCGAGGTTTGAAATTACGGTGTTGAACAGAATGTTGGCATAGGGGAAGATGCCGGTCGCGCGGCGCTCCTCCGTCAGCATGGCGAAGCCGTTTTTGATGGACTGACGCGGCGTTTTGTTGGAAATGGGCTTGCCGTTCAGCTTGATCTCGCCGCTCTCGCGCGCCATGATGCCGAAGATCGTGCTCAGAAGCTCCGTTCTGCGCGAGCCGACCAGACCGGCCACGCCGAGCACCTCGCCCGCGCGAAGCTCGAACGAGACGTCCTGACAGGTGGGCATATACTTGCCGGTCAGGTGCGAGACCTCCATCAGCACGTCGCCGGGAACATTGTCCTTGGCGGGGAAGCGGTTGGTCATTTCGCGGTTGACCATGCGCTTGATGATATCGTCGGTCGAGAGGTTCTCCGTTTTGTCGGTGGAGATCCACTGGCCGTCACGCATGATGGTGACCTCGTCGGAGATGCGCTTGATCTCGTCCATCTTGTGGGAGATATAAATGATGCCGACGCCCTGATCGCACAGGCGGCGCATGATGCGGAACAGGTGCTCGACCTCCTCGCTGGTCAGCGAAGACGTCGGCTCGTCGAGCACGAGGATCTTTGCGTTATAGGAGACTGCCTTCGCGATCTCAAGCATCTGGCGCTGGGAAACGGCCATGGTGCCGATGATCGTCTTCGGGTCGACCTTAATTTCCAGATCGTCCAGAACAGACTTGGTGTCGTTGTACATTTTCTTGTGGTCGACCAGTCCGGCCTTCAGCGGGAACCGGCCCAGCCACATATTTTCCATGACGCTGCGGTAGAGCACCTGATTGAGCTCCTGATGCACCATGGCTACGCCGTGATCGAGGGCGTTGCGCGGGCTGGTGAAATTGATCTCCTTGCCGTTCATCCGGATGGAGCCCGCGTCCTTTTTATAGATACCGAACAGGCACTTCATGAGCGTCGATTTACCGGCGCCGTTCTCGCCCATGAGGGCGTGGATGGAGCCGGGACGCAGCTGGAGCTTGGCATGGTCCAGCGCCTTGACGCCCGGGAACTGCTTTTCGATATCAAGCATTTCGAGCAGGTAGTTTTCTTCCAAGTGTATCACCAATTCCTTTTTGCATAATCAGGTGGCCCCGGAGGGCCACCTGATTCGATTACGATTCTCTTACTAAGATCAGCAGAATGGTCTGAACAGATTATTCCGCAGTGATCTTTGCGTACGGGATACGGATGGAGAAGCCGTCGTCAGCCATGGTGTAGTCGGTGCCGTCGAGCCAATCCTTGCCCAGAGCGCCGTTGATGGCCATGAGGATGTTGGCCTTGCCCATTGCGTCGCCGTCCTGCTTGACAGTACCGTAGAGCTTGCCGGCGTTGATGTACTCAACAGCCGTATCAGTGCAGTCAACGCCGATGACGATGATCTCATCGCCGCCGTCGCCGAGGTTGTAGCCGACCTCGTTCAGAGCAGCGATGACGCCGATGGCCATGTCGTCGTTGTTGCAGAAGACGACCTCAATGTTCTCAACGCCGAGGGAAGCGATCTGCGCGGTCATCATTTCCTGGGCCTTGGCGGTATCCCAGTTAGCGACCTGGTTCTCGGTCATCATCTCGCAGGGAACGCCCTTCTCGATCGCGGTGGACAGGGAATACTCGGTACGGGCGATGGCTTCGGGGTTGTTGATCTCGCCTTCGAACTCAAGGGTAGCGACCTTGCCGTCGCCATTTTTGTCAACGCGGGAGGGATCAGCGGCATACAGGTCAGCGAGGATCTCGCCCTGCATGATGCCGGCCTCTTCGGGCTTGGTGCCGACGAAGATGGAGTTGGAACCGGTCACGATCGTGGAGTCAACAGGCTCCTTGTTGTAGAAGGAGATGGGGACATTGTACTGCTTGGCAAGGTCAACCAGATACTGGCCAGCGGAGGTGTCGCAGAGGTTGATGATGATGTGGTCCTTGCCTGCGGCGAACATAACGTCGGCCTGGTTGTTCTGGGTAGCCTGGTCGTCGTTGCCGTCCTGCATTTCGAGGTTGATGGTCAGGCCCTTCTCAGCGCCGATCTCCTTGGCGTACTTGTCCATGGCAACACGGACAGAGGAGCCGTAGGTGTCGGAATACTTCCAGACGAGAACGCCGATGTTCAGCTCGGTCTTGCCGTCGGCAGCAGCCTCGGTAGCGGTTTCCTGGACTGCGTCGGTCTTGGTGTCAGTCTCAGCGGGAGCCGGGGTGTCGGTGGTCTTGGCGGCACAGGCGGCCATGGCCAGAACCATCATCACTGCAAGCAGCAAAGCGATGATCTTTTTCATTGTGTAATTCCTCCTAAATTAGTGTCGAAACGGAAAGTCCCGTTCGTGATTGTATTTTACCATGCGGGAAATGAAAGGACTAGTAAAAAACGTTTCCAAAGTAGAGAAAAACATCTTTAAAACCGTAAAAAAGGAAGTGCTATTTTTGTGCACATTGCCATATATCATTCTTTTTTTCAGATTGATACAATATAAATCAGAAGAAAACAGGGGAAAATTCGACTTGTCCCCGCATACGAATTTACTACTTTTCCGGAAGGAGCCGCCGATATGCTGGATCTGAAAAACGCCGGTCTGACGGAGCTGCTGCACGATTTTTACACGCTGACGGGGCTGAAGCTCTGCATCTTTGATACAGACTTTGAGGAATGCGCGTCCACCCCCATCAAGCTCTATCCCTTCTGCGCAAGAATGCGGGAAAATCCGGAATTTGAGCGCCGCTGCCACAGCTGCGACGCCGCCCATATGCAGACCTGCCGCCGCACGAGAAAGCCCGTGCAGTACCGATGTCACGCGGGGCTGACGGAATATCTCGCGCCGCTGTATTATGAAGGCGTGATCGTCGCGTTCATCTGCATCGGACAGGCCACGAACGGCCGGGACGCGGAGTTCCATACCATCGCGGCCTACGCCGCGCAGTTTGGCATCGACGAAGAGGAGTGCCGTTCGCTTTACAATATGCAGCTGCACTATTCCCCGGACGAGATCAAGGCCGCCTGCAACATTCTCGACGCCTGCATCAGCCATATCTACCACCAGCGGATGCTTGAGGTGCGCAATCTCGACACGGCGCAGCAGATCGAAAAATACATCAACGACAACATCGCCTGGGATCTGTCCATCGAGCACCTGTGCGCGCATTTTTCCGTCTCGCGCGCCGAGCTCTATCAGATCTTCCACACGAGCTTCAATTCCTCCGTCGCCGACTATATCCGCAGCAAGCGTATCTCCATGGCCGAGCAGATGATCCGCTCCACGGCAATGCAGATCTCCGAGATCGCGTCCAACGTCGGCTTTTACGACTACAACTATTTCTCCAAGGTTTTCCACCGGAAATTCGGCTGTTCCCCGCGCGAATACCGAAAAAAACTGGAGAGCGGCAGCGAAGCGGCGGACAAAAAATAATTTTTTCGGATTTTGTACAAAAATCACTATTGCCTGTACGTTTTTTCTGTTATTCTAGGATAGAAGGAACAACGTACAGGCTTTCTGTCTGTATGTACGTCTGGACTGAAAGGAGCACCCAAATGAACGAACGCGCATATTACGGACACGAATCGCAGCTGTTCGGCGTGGAGGAATACCGGCTGACCGGCGGCAAGGGCGACGGCATGCGCCTTTTGCAGGTACGAAACGGCAAAGGGCTGGACTTCACCGTCTCCGCCGACCGCTGCGCAGATATTTCCCGCCTGCATTTCCGCGGCGAAAACTGCGGCTTCTTCTCGGCAAACGGCTACGTCGCCCCTGCTTACTATGATGATAAGGAAGCGGGCTGGCTCAAGAATTTCACGGCGGGCTTTCTGACCACCTGCGGTCTGCTGGCCGTCGGCTCTCCCTGCACGGACGAGGGCGTGCGCCTGCCGCTGCACGGTGCAGTCGACAACATTCCCGCCGAGCGTCTGCTCTGGGACATGGACGATGAAAGGATCTGGGTCAAGGCCGTCATGCGCCACGCGCAGATCTTCGCCGAAAAGCTCATTCTGACGCGCACGATCACGTGCTCGAAGAAAACGAATGAGATCACCATCACCGACGAAATCGAAAACATCGGCGGCGAGGCCTCCCCGGTCATGATCCTGTACCACATGAACATGGGCTACCCCATGCTGTCTGAGGCGGCAGAGCTCTATATCCCCGCCGCCGAGATCACGCCCCGCAACGCGCACGCCGCGGAGGATCTGGATACGTGGAATAAAGTCCTCACCCCGACTCCCGGCTTTGAGGAGCAGTGCTATTATCACGCCTTTGACGGCAAACCCGGCCTTGCCGCCATCTTCAACCATGACCGCGGCTACGGCCTTGCCATTTCGTTCGACTCGTCCAGCCTCAACTGCTTTACGCAGTGGAAGATGATGGGCGTCAAGGACTACGTCATGGGCCTTGAACCCGGCAACTGCTACCCCGACGGCCGCGACGTGATGCGCGAAAAGGGCCTTTTGCAGATGCTTGCCCCCAGCGAGAAGAAGACCTATGGCGTGCGGCTGACAATGCTCGAAAACGAGGCGCGGTTCGAAGCGCTCAAGCAGAAATAAACATTTAAGGAGAGAGATCCATATGAAAGCACAGCAAGCTGTCCGGCTGGCATGGCAGCATCATACCATCGTCCCGGCGTTCAACATCCCCTATCTGCCGATGGCAAAGCCCGTCGCGCAGGCCATCATCGACGAAAAGACCGTCGCCATGCTGCAGGTCGCGCGGCTGGAATGGGAAAAGTTCGAGTCGCGGAGCCTTGAGGCTGTCGCGGAGGAGTATTTCAAGTATTATGACCCGAAATACACCCTTCTGCACCTCGACCACGTGCCCGTCATCGACGAGGATCAGAAACGCGTGGACTATATGCCCATTCTCGAGCGTGCCGTCAAGGCAGGTTATCAGTCCGTCATGGTCGACGGCAGCCGCCTGAGCCTTGCGGAGAACATCGCTGTGACGAAGCAGGTCGCAGACTTTGCGCACGCAAATGACATCGCCTGCGAGGCCGAGCTCGGCTCCGTCATGGGCCACGAGGGCGCGGGTGCGAACATGGATTACGAAGAGATTTTCCGCACGAAGAAGGGCTTCACTGATCTGGGCGAAGCAAAGCAGTTTGCAGAGGAGACAAAGTGCGACTGGCTGAGCGTCGCCGTCGGCTCCATCCACGGTGCGATCGCCGAGGGCGTGCGCAACCAGAAAAAGCCCGAGGCCCGTCTGGACATCGAGCACATCGCCGACCTCAGCAAGGTCACGGGCATCCCGCTCGTGCTGCACGGCGGCTCCGGCATCAACAACCAGTGCATTCTCGACGGCATCGCCAACGGCATCGCGAAGATCAATGTCGGCACCGAGATCCGCCAGACCTACGAGCGCACGCTGGGCGAGACGAACGACGTGGAAAAGGCCCGCGCCGCCGTCTATACCCGCACGTGCGAGATCATCCGCTCGTTCCGCATCGAAGGAAACCAGGAAAAACTGTTCGGATAAATAACAGGAGGAATCAACCATGAAAAAGAAAATGACCTTTGCCCTTTGCTTCTGCAACCGCGGCTTCATGCCAGGCGAGCTGATTTACGGCGCACGCGACGATATGGTCAAGGCTGTCACCGACGCCGGCTATGACTACATCATGATGGACAAGGAGCTGACCCGCTACGGCGGCGTTGAGACGCGCGACGAGGGTCTGCTCTACGCCAAGTGGCTCAAGGAGCACGAGGGCCAGTATGACGGCGTGATCTTCTCTATGCCCATTTTTGCCGACGAAAACGGCGCCATCACCGCGCTGCAGGACGCGGGCGTGCCCATTCTCATGCAGGCGTACCCCGATGAGATCGGCAAGATGGACTTTGCCCACCGCCGCGACGCCTACTGCGGCAAGTTCTCCGTCACGGACGTGTTCTGTCAGTATAACGTCCCGTTCACGGTGCTCAAGCCCCATGTTGTCCATCCGCTGAGCGCCAAGTTCCAGGAGAACCTGCGCGACTTCGCCGCTATCTGCCGCGTGGTCAACGGCATGAAGCGCTTCAACCTCGGCTGCATCGGCGCGCGCACCACCGCGTTCAAGACCGTCCGCTTCGACGAGGTCGCCATGCAGAAAAACGGCATCAACGTCGAGTCCTTCGACCTCTCTGAGGTCTTTGAGAAGGTCCGCGCCAAGGCCGACGACGACGCGGTCGTCCTGGCCAAGCTCGAGCATCTGAAGAACTACACCGACTTCTCCAAGGTCCCGGCCTCCAACGCCCTGACGCTGGCGAAGGTCTCCGTCGTGCTCGACGAGTACATTGAAGAATACCACCTCGACGCGCTGGCGCTGCGCTGCTGGAACGAGATGGAGACGTATCTGCGCATCTGCCCGTGCGTGCTGCTCTCCGAGCTGAACGACCGCGGCATCGTCGCATCCTGCGAGATTGACATGTGTTCTGCCATTTCCATGCGCGCCATGAGCCTTGCTTCCGAAGGCCCGGCCGCTGTGCTTGACTGGAACAACAACTACGGCGACGACGAGGACAAGATCATTCTGTTCCACTGCGGCCCGGTCGCCCAGAGCCTGATGGCCGGCAAGGGCACCGTCACCGAGCACAAGATGTTTGCCAAGAACGATCCGGGCTCCGGCTGGGGCTGCAACGAGGGCCGCATCAAGCCCATGCCCATCACCATCTCCAACTGCCAGACCAAGGACGGCAAGATCGTCATCTACGCGTCCGAGGCCAAGTTCACCGACGATCCCATCGAGGACGGCTACTTCGGCTGCGGCGGCGTGGCGGAGATCCCGCACCTGCAGGATAAGTGCATCACGCTCGCCAAGGGCGGCTTCAAGCACCACACTGCCATCTGCGAGGGCCATTACAAGGACATCCTCAAGGAAGCGTTCACAACCTACCTCGGCTACGAGTGGGTCGATATCGACCGCTAATTGCAAAAGGGGGCTGCAGCGAAATGACACTCGCTGCAGCCCCGCTTTTTTGTTTTTATTCTTCCGGCAGCTCCTTCCGGACGCGGGCAGCCTGACGGCGTCTGGCGTTCAGACAGCCGTAGAAGCCGGGCACGAGGAAGCAGTCGGCCAGCAGCCACGCAAGCGGGCTTGCCAGACAGGCCGCGTCAAAGCCGAACGCAGGCACGGCCCAAAGGCTCACCGCCGTGCGCGCAAGCATCTCCAGAAGGCCCGAGATCAGAGACAGGCGGCTGTAGCCCATGCCCTGAATGGACAGGCGCAGCACGTTGACGCCCAGCAGCAGCGGCGTTGCATAGGCATAGGCGACGTTCAGCTGCTGCGTGTAGGACATGACGCTTGCCGCCTCGTCCGCGTTCATGAACAGAAGCGACAGATACCGCGTGCCGAACTGCGCGATCAGGATGTACAGGACGCAGTACAGGATGCCGATGAAAAGGCAGGCATACGTCCCCTGCCTGATGCGGTCATACTTGCCCGCGCCGAGATTCTGGCCCGTAAAGTTCGTGGCCGCCATGGCCAGCGCATCGAACGGGCAGGCCAGCAGCATATAAATCTTTCCCGCCACCGCGACGCCCGACACGCACACTGCGCCGAGGGAATTGACGGCGCTCTGCAGCATGACGGAGCCGATGGCCGTGATGGAGAACTGCAGTCCGACCGGCACGCCCATGCCGAGCAGGCGCATGACCTCCGGCCGCCGGAGCTTCCAGTCGTCCTTTTCCATGCGCAGGATCGGGAAGTGCTTTTTGAGATACCCGACGCACAGCAGCCCCGAGCCGAGCTGCGAGACGACCGTTGCGAGCGCCGCGCCTGCCACGCCCAAGCCGAGCACGCACACCGTCAGCAGATCGAGGACAATATTGATGGCCGAGGCCGCAGCCAGGAACCACACCGGCGATTTGCTGTCGCCCAGCGCACGCAGGACGCACGCACCCATATTATAAAGGATCGTCGTGGGGATGCCGACGAAAATAATGAAGATATAGTTGAACGCGTAGTCCATCTGCTCCTCCGGCGTTCCCATGAGGCGCAGCAGCCCGCGCGTACCCGGAAGCGTCACGGCCAGCAGCACCGCCGACATAATAAGTCCCAGCCAGACGCAGCCCGCCACATAGCGGCGCAGCTGCCGGTACTCGCCCGCGCCGAACGCCTGCGCCAGCGGGATGGCCATACCGGTGCAAAGACCGCTGCAGAAGCCGATTACGAGGAAGTTGACCGACCCTGTCGCCCCGACGCCGCCCAGCGCCATCACGCCCAGCGCGTGGCCGACGATGGCCGTATCGACCAGAGAATATACCTGCTGCAAAAGAAGCCCGAACAGCACCGGAACGGCAAACTGCCAGATCCGCGAAAGCGGCCTTCCAACTGTCAGATCCTGTGTCATAGCTGCGCACCTCCTGTTTGTTGCGGATACCCGTTATATCATATTTTTTCAAATTGTCAATTCATTTTTGTGCGCATCCGACTAATTTATGTTATCATTTTTGTGCATAACGGTCATAAGCTGTGCTGTCGGGCAGCCGTGCGTTCCCGGCAAAGTTTTTTCATGCTTTCTTTACAATTCGTTCTCATATTTTTCAGCGTTATTTCAGATTCGTGCAGTATGCTGAAGGCACAAAAACAAAAGACCCACACGCACCGCAAGGATGCGCGGAAAGGAGATTTTCAATATGTCTGAAGGATTCAACAACAACGAATTTACATCGGAACCCAGCCAGCAGTCCTCTAATTCCTACCCGTACAGCTTCGAGCAGCCGTTCGACGCGCAGCAGCAGCCCTTTGCCGCACAGCCGCAGCCGTCCGCTCCGGTGCCCGAGCAGAAGAAAAAGAGCGGCAAGGCCGGGAAGATCGTCGCGCTGCTTCTGGCCTGCGCGCTTGTGGGCGGCGGCTCCGGCTTCGGCGCGGCAGCGCTGATGCAGAAAAACGCGGCAGCCCAGCCGCAGAGCACAACGCAGGCATCCTCCGATGCGTCCGTCATGCTCGAGGCCAAGCGGCAGGCCGCAGCCCTGCAGGTCGCATCCGTTGACACCGGCAAGGTACTCACGCCGAGCGAGGTCTATGCGCAGAACGTGAACTCCACCGTCGGCATCACGACCTCCATCACCACGAACTACTTCGGCTACCAGACCACATCTGCCGCGGCCGGCTCCGGCTTCATCCTGACGCAGGACGGCTACATCCTCACCAACTATCACGTGGTTGAAGGCTCCAACTCCATCAAGGTCACGACCTATGACGGCACGGGCTACGACGCGACGCTCATCGGCTACGACAAGAGCAACGACATCGCCGTTCTGAAGATCGACGCGTCTGACCTGACCCCGGTGGTTCTGGGCGACTCCGATACACTGAACGTCGGCGACAGCGTCGTCGCCATCGGCAACCCGCTCGGCGAGCTGACGTTCTCGCTCACGACCGGCGTTGTCAGCGCGCTTGACCGTCCCGTCACCCTCTCCACCGGCACGACCATGAACCTCATCCAGACCGACTGCGCCATCAACTCCGGCAACTCCGGCGGCGCGCTGTTCAACCTCTACGGCGAGGTCATCGGCATCACGAACGCAAAATATTCCTCTTCGGGCTCGTCCTCTGAGGCGTCCATCGACAACATCGGCTTCGCCATCCCCATCGATCAGGTCCGCTCGATCTTTGAGTCGATCATCACGAACGGCTATATCGTAAAGCCCTACATCGGCGTGACCGTCTCCGACGTGTCCTCCGAGAGCCAAAGCTACGGTCTGCCGCAGGGTGCGGCTGTCCGCTCCGTCACGGAAAACGGCCCGGCTGCCGAGGCAGGACTGCAGGAGAACGACATCATCACCGCCGTGAACGGCGAAACGATCACCGGCAGCAATGATCTGGTCAAGCTCGTCAAGGCTTCTGCCGCAGGCGATACGCTGGAGCTGACCGTCTACCGTCAGGGCCAGACCACGACGCTCACCCTGACCGTCGGCGAACAGAAGACCGACGCGCTGCCCGCCCAGACCACCGACCAGAACCAGCAGTCCCAGCAGGGCTATTATGACGGCGGCCAGTCCGATAATCAGTTCGGCGGCTCGTGGCCCTTCGGCTTTGGTTTCGGCGGCTAACATTACCCGCTTCTGACCGGTTTCTTCTCTACTCCTCCATGATTTCTTCCTTCCGGTCATAAAACGGCGGACGCTGCTTTACGCAGCGCCCGCCGTTTTGCGTATTTTATTTACCGCAGCAAATTCCAGCTGCGATGCAGGAGCAGCCAGACCGTGAACGGCCCGATCAGGTAAATGACCGCGCCGATGCCGCCGCCCAGAATGAGCTGCGCGGCGCTCAGCAGCACAGCCGCAACGGTCAGAATATAAAACGCCAGCTTCCGCTTCGACGCGAGGAACCAGATCACGCAGCCGAACTGCACGGCAACCAGCACGCCGACCACGATTAAACGGATCGGTTCGGCCTCAATGGCCGACAGCAGCTGTCTCAGGTACTCTTCCATATAGGCCAGCTCTTCAAACTGCCCCAGAATCTCAAAATAGAAGTCCCGGAACCGGTAAACCAGCAGTGTAATGGCGAAGCTCAACAGTAAATTGCCCAGATAGATCGCGCACAGGACCAGCCAGAACGTCACATAGCCGCTGAATTTCAGCTTGCCGTCCTCCTGCCGCCAGACAGCGCCGCGCGGCTGCGGCTGGGTATCGAAGGCTGTCTCCCGCGGAAATGGATCGGCTTCCTGCTCCGGCTGCGCAGACTCCGGCCTTCCGTAGCGCTTGACCAGCGCACCGCAGTCCGGGCAGATCAGGACGTTGTCGTCCACTTCCTTCCCGCAATTATAGCATTTCTGCACGGTATCATTTCCTCCTGCGCCTGTTTTCTTTATTCTAGCGTGAAAAAGCGCGAAAGTCAATGCGGCGCTGTTTGGAGCATTTTATGCAATGTTTTCAGCACGATTTTGCATTTACTTTCGTTTCCGTGCAGCATATAATACCAGCAGAGGCGCACAGGAGGGATGCACGGTGCGATTTACCAAGATGAACGGCGCGGGCAACGACTTTATCCTGCTCGACGCCATCGCGGAGCCGTTCGACGAAAGCGCCGCGCCTGCTCTGGCCCGCGCGCTGTGCGACCGGCGGCGGTCTGTCGGTGCGGACGGTCTGATGCTCGTGACGCGGGCGGAGGGCGATGCGGACTACCGGATGCGGTTTTACAATTCCGACGGCTCGCTCGGCGAAATGTGCGGCAACGGCGCACGGTGCATCTGCCGGTACGGCTATGCACGCGGCTATGCAGGCCCCGTACAGCGCGTGGAGACGACCGCAGGACTTGTGACCGGCTGGCGCATCACGGAAGAGCAGTACCGCATCCGGCTCAACACGCCGTCCGTTGTGGAGCTGGAAAAGCAGCTGGACGCGGACGGCAGGACATACCGATGCAGCTACGTGGAGCTTGGAAGCCCCGGCATCCCGCATCTGGCGCTGGAGGTCCCCGCGCTGGCAAAACAGAGCGAGGACGCGCTCCGGCGGCTTGGCCGGGCGCTCCGGTACCATCCGGCGCTGCCAAAGGGCGCAAACGTCAACTTTTACGAGCTGACCGGCCCGGATGAGATTCTGGAAAAGACATATGAGCGCGGCGTGGAGGACTTTACGCTCGCCTGCGGCACAGGCACAGGCTCGGTCGCGGCGGCGCTGACGCTTCTTGGAAGGGTCAGCGGCAAAAACGTCCGCGTCCGCATGGACGGCGGTGAGCTGACGGTCGACGCGGAAGAAAAAGACGGAAGCATTGAAAACCTGTACCTGACCGGCCCGGCGGCGATGGTCTGCGCGGGCGAGATTCTGGACGAGGCAATTTTGAAGCTTGTAAAAAGGCAGGAGGAGAAAACATGAAAAAGAGTAACTTTTGGAAAAGCTACGGATTTCTGATTCTGATGCTGACCGGCATCGTTGCCGGCTGCGTTGTGGGCGCGCTCTGGCCCGCAGTCAAGGAAGTCGTTGACGGTAAAACGGTCATTGTTGTCAAGGGCGCGACCGTGCTCGAACCGCTCGGCACGGTGTTCCTGAACCTGATGTTCTGCATCGCCGTTCCCACGGTGTTCTGCTCCATTTCGTCGTCGATTGCAAACATGCAGAGCGCCAGGCGCGCAGGCAAGATCATGGGCGTGACCATCGCGACCTTCCTCGTGACCGCCGCGATCGCCGCCGTCATCATGTATGTGACGGTGCGGCTCATCCCGCCGGTCGTGGGCGAATATGCGCTGGTCGAGGGCGAGGTCGGCGGCACGCTGGGCGTGGCCGACATGATTGTCAACTTCTTTACGAAGCCCGATTTTACCGAACTGTTCAGCCGCAGGGCCATTCTGCCGCTCATCGTCGCGGCGATCCTGTTCGGCTTCGGCATCCAGATGGCAGGCGGCGCGGAGACGAAGACCGCGAAGCTGCTCGAGGACGTCACGAACTGCATCATGAAGACGTTCAAGATTATCACCTATTACGCGCCCATCGGCTTCTTCGGCTTCTTCGCGTATCTCATCGCCTACCACGGCTCTGACCTCATCGGCGATTATGGCCGCGCGCTTGCGATCTATTATATTCTGAGTTTTGTTTATATGCTCGTCTTCTCCCCGATCTACGCCCGCTTCGGCGGCGGAAAGGGCGCGGCAAAGGTCATGTTCTCCAAGCTGTTCCGCCCGGCTGCCATGAGTTTCGGCACGTGCTCGTCCGTCGCGACGATTCCGACAAACATGGAGGTCGCGGAGGAAACGGGAATCTCCAAGGACGTATCCAATATCGTCATCCCCCTCGGCGCGACGATGCACATGGACGGCTCCGCCATGTCCGCCATCATCAAGGTCGCGTTCCTGTTCGGAATGTTCGGGCAGGACTTCACGACGGGCCGCGCAATCCTTGCGATCATCGTCGCCGTGTTCTCTTCGGTCGCCATGTCCGGCATCCCCGGCGGCGGCGGCACGGGCGAACTCGTTCTGTGCTCGATCTTCTTCCCGGATCATCTGGCCGTCGCCTTCCCCATCGCGCTGGCGCTCGGCAACCTGGTCGATCCCCCCGCGACGATGGTCAACTCTGCTGGCGATTACGTTGTCTCCTTCATCGTCTCCCGCTATGTTGACGGCAAAGACTGGCTGCAGAAGCGGCTGGCCGGAAAGAAGGAAGCGGATGCTTCCGAGCTTCGATAACGACCCGCATTTCCCGCCGGTGTGCCCCATTTTCGGGCACACCGGCGTTTGTGTCTGTTGACATCTGAATTTTTTTAGTTTTTCATGCTTTTTTCCATTCCATGCTTTTGTGCTTTTTACCGGTTCTGGGACAATTTTGCCGAATACTCGCGAAAAAAACCGGCAAAATCAATAAAAAAGCGCAATGCAGAAAATTGTTGTGGATATTCTTGACGAACCGTGATATACTGCTAATTGGTGAACAATGGCCTAACTGGAAACATGCTTCACCAGCCAGAAATTTTAATTTTTTTAGAAAGAGGTTAATATACGATGGCAGAACTGAATTTGAGCAAGTATGGCATCTCCGGCACCACCGAGATCGTCCACAATCCTTCCTACGAGATGCTCTTCGCCGAAGAGACGAAGCCCGGTCTGGAAGGCTATGAGGTCGGCCAGGTCAGTGAACTGGGTGCCGTCAACGTCATGACCGGCATCTACACCGGCCGCTCCCCCAAAGACAAGTATATCGTCGTCGACGAGAACTCCAAGGACACCGTGTGGTGGACCTCCGACGCGTACAAGAACGACAACCATCCCATGAGCGAGCAGGTCTGGAGCACCGTCAAGGAGATCGCCGTCAAAGAGCTGTGCAACAAGCGTCTGTTCGTGGTTGATGCATTCTGCGGTGCCAACAAGGACACCCGCATGGCCATCCGCTTCATCATGGAGGTCGCATGGCAGGCACACTTCGTCACCAATATGTTCATCCGCCCGACCGAGGAGGAGCTTGCAAACTTCGAGCCGGACTTCGTTGTCTACAACGCGTCCAAGGCCAAGGTCGAGAACTATAAAGAGCTGGGCCTCAACTCCGAGACCTGCGCCGCCTTCAACATCACCAGCCGTGAGCAGGTCATCATCAACACCTGGTACGGCGGCGAGATGAAGAAGGGTATGTTCTCCATGATGAACTACTATCTGCCGCTCAAGGGCATCGCTTCCATGCACTGCTCCGCCAACACCGACATGAACGGCGAGAACACCGCCATCTTCTTCGGCCTGTCCGGCACCGGCAAGACCACCCTCTCCACCGACCCGAAGCGTCTGCTCATCGGCGACGACGAGCACGGCTGGGACGACAACGGCGTGTTTAACTTCGAGGGCGGCTGCTACGCCAAGGTCATCAACCTCGACAAGGAGTCCGAGCCCGACATCTACAACGCCATCAAGCGCAACGCGCTGCTGGAGAACGTCACGCTCGACAAGGACGGCAAGATCGACTTCGCCGACAAGTCCGTCACCGAGAACACCCGCGTCTCCTACCCCATCGACCACATTGAGAAGATCGTCCGCCCGGTTTCCTCCGCACCGGCCGCAAAGAACGTCATCTTCCTGTCCGCCGACGCCTTCGGCGTTCTGCCTCCCGTCTCCATCCTGACGCCGGAGCAGACCAAGTACTACTTCCTGTCCGGCTTCACCGCGAAGCTGGCCGGCACCGAGCGCGGCATCACCGAGCCCACCCCGACCTTCTCCGCCTGCTTCGGCCAGGCCTTCCTCGAGCTGCATCCGACCAAGTACGCCGAAGAGCTCGTCAAGAAGATGGAAAAGAGCGGCGCGAAGGCGTACCTCGTCAACACCGGCTGGAACGGCACCGGCAAGCGTATCTCCATCAAGGATACCCGCGGCATCATCGACGCCATCCTGAACGGCGATATCAACAAGGCTCCGACCAAGAAGCTGCCGTACTTCGACTTTGAGATCCCCACCGAGCTGACCGGCGTCGCCACCGAGATCCTCGATCCGCGCGACACCTATGCCGATGCGGCTGACTGGGACGTCAAGGCAAAGGACCTCGCCTCCCGCTTCGTCAAGAACTTCGTCAAGTACGAAGGCAACGAAGCCGGCAAGGCGCTCGTCGCAGCTGGCCCGCAGCTCTAAGCACCAGGCATTTTTCTCCGAAGCCCGTATCAGACGCGCAAGCGGGCTTCGGACGCTTCAAGGCATTTTCTTAACAGCCGCTTGATTTTACACGCGGCCCGATATCAGGTATACTGGATGATAGCGCGAGACACGCCGCGGCAATCTCGCTGCAGCGTGTCTTTTCATTCATGTGCCTGATTCTCATAATCGATAAACGCCATACGGCGTGAAAAATGGAGGAGCACACATGAAAAAAGTTCAAATTACTGAAACTGTCCTTCGTGATGCCAACCAGTCTTTGATGGCGACCCGTCTTCCGTATTCCGATTTTGCCGAGATCCTGCCCGAAATGAACAAGGCCGGCTATTACTCCGTGGAATGCTGGGGCGGCGCAACGTTCGATTCCTGCCTGCGCTATCTGGGCGAGGATCCGTGGCAGAGACTGCGCGATATCCGCAAGGCCATGCCCGACACCAAACTGCAGATGCTGCTGCGCGGCCAGAACCTGCTCGGCTACAAGCACTATCATGACGACGTCGTCGAGAAGTTCGTCGAGCTGTCCATCAAGAACGGCATCGACATCCTGCGTATCTTCGACGCGCTGAACGACTTCCGCAACATCGCCACCGCGCTCGAGGCCACCAAGAAGTACGCCACCAAGAACACCGTCGCGTCCGGCTGCATCTCCTACACGCAGAGCCCGGTCCACACGGTTGAAAAATATGTCGAGATGTGCAAGGAGCTCAAGAACATGGGCTTCGATACCATCTGCCTGAAGGACATGGCCGGCACCATGAGCCCGTATGAGGCCGAGCACCTCATCAAGGGCATCAAGGACGCCGTCGGCGATGTCCCCCTGATCCTGCACACCCACTGCACCACTGGCATGGCCTACATGACCGTGACGAAGGCCATCGAGTCCGGCATCGACGTGATCGACTGCGCGACCTCCTGTTTCTCCAACGGCACGAGCCAGCCCTCCACCGAAACCATGTTCTACGCCCTGGGCCAGTACGGCATCGAGACGGGCCTGAACGAGGACGTCATCAACAAGGTCAACGATTACTTCAAGCCCATCAAGCAGAAGTACGTCGATTCCGGCCGCATCAGCGCCAAGTCCATGGCGACCGACGCGCAGGCGCTCGTCTACAAGGTCCCCGGCGGTATGCTCTCCAACATGATCGCGAACCTGACCGATATGAAGGCCATGGATAAGTTCGACGCAGCGCTCAAGGAGATCCCCGAGGTCCGCAAGGATCTGGGCTATCCTCCGCTGGTCACGCCGCTGTCCCAGATGGTCGGCAACCAGGCTGTTACCAACGTTCTGATGGGCGAGCGCTACAAGATCGTCTCCAAGGAAGTGCAGAACTACTTCAGAGGCCAGTACGGCATCGCGCCCGCGCCCGTCTCCGAATCGCTGCAGGCCAAGATCCTCGGCGAGGGCGGCAAGCCTGTCGACTGCCGCATCGAAGACTCCAAGCGCACCGGCGAGGACTTCAAGAAGGCCAAGGAAGCACTCGGCGATCTGGCACGCTCGGAAGAGGACGTCATGAGCTACATCTGCTATCCGGATCAGGCCATGAAGTTCTTCGAGGACCGCAAGGCCAAGGAAGAAAACATCTGCACCTACGTCATCGAAGAAGCGTAAGCGAGGTGGCCTGAGATGTTTCTGATCAATACTTTGATGGAAGATATTTCCGTCGGTACCGCAGGCCTCGTAGCCCTGCTGGGCTACGCCGTCGTGTTTATCGGTCTGATTGCGCTGATGGCGGTCATTATGATCGTCGGCAAGATCATGGTTGCCAAGAAGACCGCGCCTGCCGCCGCTCCCGCTGCAGCAACTGCCGCTCCGGCTCCTGCGCCCAAGGCTGCCCCCGCACTTGCCACCGGCACCGCCGGAGAATGCAAGCTCTATAACGTCGGCGACCGCGAAGCCGCCATGCTCATGGCCATCGTCGCCAACAAGCTCGGCAAGCCCCTCAATACCCTGCGCTTCAAATCGATGAAGGAGGTCATCTGATATGAAATACAAGATCACGCTCAACGGCAAAACCTACGAGGTCGAGGTCGAAGAAGGCCAGGCCATGCTCGTCGACGAGTACGAGGCATATAAGCCCGCCGCTCCCGCTCCCGCCGCAGCACCTGCGCCCGCGGCTGCTCCCGCTGCCGCTCCTGCCGCAGCGCCCGCCGCTCCCACGGCTGTCGCCGCAGGCGAAGTCGTCGCGGCTCCGATGCCCGGCAACATTCTGAAGGTCAACTGCTCCCAGGGTCAGGCCGTCAAGGCCGGCGACATTCTGGTCGTGCTCGAGGCCATGAAGATGGAAAATGAGATCCTTGCCCCGCGTGACGGCACGGTCGCACAGGTCGTGACCACCAAGGGCGCTGTTGTGGATACGGGTGCTCCGCTGGTCGTTCTGGCATAAGGAGGATCAAAGATGTTTAATGTTGGTGATACCCTGTTAAAGCTGGCGACGGAATCCGGCTTTGCGGGCTTCTTCGCAAACGGCGGCTGGCAGAACCTTGTCATGATCGTCATCGCCTGCGTCCTGCTGTACCTCGGCATCGTCAAAGGCTTCGAGCCGCTGCTGCTCGTCGGCATCGCGTTTGGCTGTCTGCTTGCGAACGTCAGCTACTTCCCCGGTCTGGACGCGGTCAACCCCGAGCTGAACGCGACCAACGCCATGTACCACCCCGAGCTCTGGAGCGCGTTCCTTGACTCCACCAGCCCCTACTATCACAGCTACGGCCACATTCTGTCGAATGCAGGCCTGCTGGATATCTTCTACATCGGCGTCAAGGCCGGTCTGTACCCGTCCCTGATCTTCATGGGCGTCGGCGCCATGACCGACTTCGGCCCCCTGATCGCAGATCCGAAGAGCCTGCTGCTCGGCGCGGCTGCGCAGCTGGGCGTGTTCGTCGCCTTCTTCGGCGCCATCTGCCTCGGCTTCACCGGCCCCGAGGCTGCTTCCATCGGCATCATCGGCGGCGCGGACGGCCCGACGGCCATCTTCCTGACCAACAAGCTCGCCCCGCATCTGCTGGGCGCAATCGCCATCGCGGCGTATTCCTACATGGCTTTGATCCCGATGATCCAGCCCCCGATCATGAAGCTCATGACCTCGGACGCTGACCGCAAGATCAAGATGGTGCAGGCGCGTGTTGTCTCCAAGACCGAGAAGATCCTCTTCCCGATCATCGTCACCATCTTCGTTATCCTGCTCCTGCCGTCCACGGCTCCGCTGATCGGCTGCCTGATGCTCGGCAACCTGTTCCGTGAATGCGGCTGCACCGATCGTCTGTCCGACACCGTGCAGAACGCACTCATGAACATCGTCACGATCTTCCTGTCCACCTCTGTCGGTGCGACCATGGTCGCTTCCAACTTCCTGAAGCCCGAGACCCTGAAGATCATCTTCCTCGGCCTCGTCGCTTTCGGCATCTCCACGGCCGGCGGCCTCATCGGCGGCAACATCATGTGCAAGCTGTCCGGCAAGAAGGTCAACCCGCTGATCGGCTCGGCCGGCGTCTCCGCCGTCCCGATGGCCGCGCGTGTTTCCCAGATGGTCGGCCAGAAGGCCAACCCCGCCAACTTCCTGCTCATGCACGCCATGGGCCCGAACGTCGCGGGCGTCATCGGCTCCGCCATCGCGGCAGGCTTCCTGCTCGCCGTCTTCGGCTAAGTCCCGCTTTCCAAAAGACCGTGCTGCCCCGCAGCACGGTCTTTCATTTTCACTATTGAGAAACGACTGCCGCTGTGGTACAATATCTGCAAATAAACCGCGCTTTCCCCCGGCCTTGCGCGAAAAGGAGATAAGAAGCCATGAAATTGGGCATCGTTGGGCTTCCAAACGTTGGCAAGTCTACCTTATTTAATGCAATTACAAATGCGGGCGTTGCGGCGGACAACTATGCGTTCTGCACCATCGACCCGAACGTCGGCGTTGTGTCCGTGCCGGACAAGCGGCTCGAATGGCTGCGCGACCAGCACAACCCCAAGAAGTTCACCCCCGCTGTGATCGAATTCGTCGACATTGCGGGTCTGGTCAAGGGTGCGTCCAAAGGCGAGGGTCTGGGCAACAAGTTCCTTGCCAACATCCGCGGCTGCGACGCCATCGTCCATGTCGTGCGCTGCTTCGACGACGCAAACGTCACGCACGTTGAGGGCTCGACCGACCCGCTGCGCGACATCGACATCATCAACACCGAGCTGATCATGGCCGACCTTGAAATGATCGACCGCCGCATCGACAAGGCGCAGAAAAACGCCAAGGGCGGCGACAAGCGCTTCAACCACGAGGTCGAGGTCTTCACGGCCCTGCGCGACTATATGAACGAAGGCAATCTGGCTCGCACGTTCGAATGCTCCGAGGACGACGCCGCCATGATCGCCACCAGCGATCTGCTGACGCTCCGCAAGACGATCTATGCCGCAAACCTGAGTGAAAACGACGTAAACCAACCCGAAGCCTGCAAGTATTTCACGCAGGTGCAGGCGCTGGCCGCGAAGGAGGGCAGCGAGGTCCTGCCCATCTGCGCAAAGCTTGAGGCCGACATTGCCGAGCTTGACGACCCGGACGAGAAGGCCATGTTCATGGAAGAGCTGGGATTGCAGCAGTCCGGCCTTGACCGGCTGATCCAGTGCAGCTACGAGCTGCTGGGCCTCATCTCCTTCCTGACGGCAGGCGCGGACGAGTGCCGCGCATGGACCATCAAAAAGGGCACGAAGGCCCCGCAGGCCGCCGGTAAGATCCATTCCGACTTTGAACGCGGCTTCATCCGCGCCGAGGTCATTGCCTTCGACGATCTCAAGGCCTGCGGCACACTGGCCAACGCAAAGGCAAAGGGCCTGCTGCGCAGCGAGGGCAAGGAATACGTCATGCACGACGGCGACGTCGTGAACTTCCTGTTCAACGTGTAAGCAGCAGACCGCAGCAGCACCCCAACGGCTTCCCCCTCCGGGGAAGCCGTTTAAAATATGCCCGCACTTGTCGATTTTCCACAATTCCGCAGATCCGGGACGGAATTTCTTTTTGCAGTATTGCTTCTTTACATTAGCGAATCAGTATGGTAAATTATTAGCACGATAAACAATCCACTACCCGATCTTAAACTTTCAGGAGGAACAAAAAATGAAAAAGATGACCGCTCTGCTGCTGGCTGCGCTGATGGTTCTGTCCATGGCGGCCTGCGCGTCCAAGCCCGCCGAGACTGCCGAATCCGATCTTGCCTACATTCAGGACAAGGGAACGCTTGTGGTCGGCATTACCGATTTTGCCCCGATGGACTATCAGAACGAATCCGGCGAATGGGTCGGCTTCGACGCCGATCTGGCCAAGGCCTTTGCCGAGTCCCTCGGCGTCAAGGTGGAATTCGTCGAGATCGTCTGGGACAACAAGGTTCTGGAGCTCGACAGCAAGACCATCGACTGTGTCTGGAACGGCATGACGCTCACGTCCGAGGTCACAAGCGCCATGGCGTGCTCCAACGCCTACTGCAACAACGCGCAGGTCGTGATCGTCCCGGCTGATAAGGCCGCCGACTATCAGACCGTCGAATCCGTCAAGGATCTGACCTTCGCCGCCGAAGCCGGCTCCGCCGGTGAGGCTGAGCTGAACGCCCTCGGCTACAGCGTCACGCCCGTCTCCGCCCAGTCCGACGCGCTGATGGAGGTCGCCGCCGGGACGTCCGATGCCGCCGTCATCGACTCCCTCATGGCTGCCGCCATGGTCGGCGAAGGCACGGGCTATGCGAACCTCACTTACACCTGCGGCCTCAACTCCGAGGAATACGGCGTCGGCTTCCGCAAGGGCTCCGACCTTGTCCAGAAGCTGAACGATTTCTTCAAGGCCAGCTATGCCGACGGCTCCATGCTGAAGATCGCAGAGACTTACGGCGTACAGGCTGCCGTCATCGAACAGAAGTGATTGACACAGCGCTGCTTTTCCAGTAAGATAGACAACGGTTTCCCCGGCGGAGCTGCCGCCGGGGAAACCGCCGTGTCCAGACTAACGACAGGCGGTACATACCATGACGACTTTTTCCGAACAGTTCCCCATTGTCTTTCAGGCGCTGAATATCGGCTTTGTGCAGACGCTCAAGCTGTTTTTTGTGACGCTTATCGGCGCGATCCCGCTGGGCCTGATCATTTCCTTCGGCTCTATGAGCAGCTGGGCGCCGCTTGGCTTTCTGCGCCCGCTTCTTAAAAATCTGCCGAAAAACACGAAGCTGACGTGGTGGCAGCGGTTCCAGATCTGGTGCTATGTGGACTTCAAGCCCATCCGCATCATCGTCCGCTTCATCATCTGGGTCGTGCGCGGCACGCCGCTGATGCTCCAGCTGCTGGTGTTCTATTATTTTCCCGGCCTTGTGCTGGGCAAAAACATCTGGGGCGGCGGCGAAGCCGGGCGCTTCCTCGCGTCCTCCATCGCGTTCATTTTCAATTACGCGTGCTATTTCTCCGAGATCTTCCGCGGCGGCATCCAGGGCGTCCCCAAGGGCCAGCAGGAGGCCGGGCAGGTGCTCGGCATGACGAACCGGCAGATCTTCTTCAAGGTCACGCTTCTGCAGATGGTCAAGCGTATTGTCCCGCCCATGTCCAACGAGATCATCACGCTGGTCAAGGACACGTCCCTGTCCCGCATCATCGCCCTGCAGGAGATCATCTGGGCCGGTCAGGCGTTTTTGAAGGGCTCACAGGGCATTTCCGGCGCGATCTGGCCGCTGTTCTTCACGGGCATTTACTATCTGCTCTTCTCCGGCGTTTTGCAGCTGCTGCTTGACGGGCTGGAGAAGAAGCTGGACTATTTCAAGGCGTAAGGAGGCGGCGATATGTCTGTTCTGGAAGTCAGAAATCTGAAAAAAAGCTTCGGTAAGGACACCGTCGTCCTCAAGGGTGTCGATTTTTCGCTTGAAAAGGGCGAGACGGTCGCCATCATCGGCTCGTCCGGCAGCGGCAAGACGACGCTGCTGCGCTGCCTCAATTTCCTGACCGTCCCCGACGAGGGACAGATCGTGGTGAACGATGAAACGCTCTTCGACGACGCCGACCCCAATACGCAGAAGGAGCGTGAAATCCGCCGCAAGCGGCTGCACTTCGGCCTTGTGTTCCAGAATTTCAATCTGTTCCCGCAGTATACGGCCCGGCAGAACGTCATGCTGGCAAGCGAGCTGCTGGCAAAGGAGCAGCCGGATTACAAGGCACAGAAAAAGCTGCTCCACGCGCAGATCGCCGCCCGGGCCGAGGAGCTTCTGACGCAGGTGGGGCTGAAGGAAAAGATGGATCTCTATCCGCACCAGCTCTCCGGCGGCCAGCAGCAGCGCGTGGCCATCGCGCGGGCGCTGGCCCTGCAGCCGGATATCCTCTGCTTTGACGAGCCGACCTCGGCGCTCGACCCTGAGCTGACCGGCGAGGTGCTGAAGGTCATCCGTTCGCTTTCCGAGCAGCATATGACGATGATCATCGTCACGCACGAAATGGCGTTCGCCCGCGACGTCGCCAACCGCGTGATCTTCATGGACGGCGGCGTGATCGTCGAGCAGGGCCCGGCACGCGATGTGATCGAAAACCCGCAGGCTGAGCGCACAAAGCAGTTCCTCGCCCGCTACCGGGAGAACCAGTAACCGGCACGCTATCAGGAATTTTATATGCGCAGATACCGTGAAACACAAGATATTGTGTTTCACGGTATTATTTGTTTTCGATATCCACAAAATATAGAGATAAGCCCTTGACATCGGACACAATATCCAGTATAGTTATGACTGCGCCGCACGGGATGTGCTGCACGCAAAGCCTGTCCCCGCGCGTTTTTTTACGCGCGCACAAATAGAAAGCGAGGAACCAGCATGAAGATCATCAAGCGAAACGGCTCGGAGGCAACGTTCGATATCGTCAAGATCATCGCAGCCGTGACCAAGGCCAATAACGTCGTCTCGGAGGACGAGCGGCTGACGCCGATGCAGATCCGCCGCATCGCCGAGAGCGTGGAAAACAGCTGCCTGTCCATGAACCGCGCGCTGTCCGTCGAGGAAATTCAGGATCTGGTCGAAAATCAGATCATGGCCCACGGCGCGTTCGAGGTCGCCAAGAACTACATCACCTACCGCTATACCCGCACGCTTGTGCGCAAGTCCAACACGACGGACGAGAAGATCCTGTCCCTGATCGAGTCGAACAACGAGGAGGTCAAGCAGGAGAATTCCAACAAGAACCCCACCGTCAACGCCGTCCAGCGCGACTATATGGCGGGCGAGGTGTCGAAGGATCTGACGGCCCGCGTGCTGCTGCCGCAGGACATCGTCGACGCGCACAACGAGGGCATCATCCACTTCCACGACGCGGATTATTTCGCCCAGCATATGCACAACTGCGATCTGGTCAATCTGGAGGATATGCTGCAGAACGGCACGGTCATTTCCGGCACGCTGATTGAAAAGCCGCACAGCTTCTCCACGGCCTGCAACATTGCGACCCAGATCATCGCGCAGATCGCCTCGAACCAGTATGGCGGCCAGTCCATTTCCCTGACACACCTGGCCCCGTTTGTCGATATTTCCCGGCAGAAGATCCGCCGCTCCGTGCTCGAAGAGATCAAGTCCTTCGGCGTGCAGCCCTCGGAGGAGGCCATCACCAACGTCGTCGAAACGCGTCTGCGCGACGAGATCCGCCGCGGCGTGCAGACCATCCAGTATCAGGTCGTCACGCTCATGACCACCAACGGGCAGGCCCCGTTCATCACCGTCTTCATGTATCTCGGCGAGGCGCGGAACGAGCAGGAGCGCAAGGATCTTGCCATCATCATCGAAGAAACGCTCCGCCAGCGCATCGAGGGTGTCAAGAATGAAAAGGGCGTGTGGATCACCCCGGCCTTCCCGAAGCTCATCTATGTGCTCGAAGAGGATAATATCACAGAGGACAGCCCCTATTGGGAGCTGACGAAGCTGGCGGCCCGCTGCACAGCCAAGCGGATGGTTCCGGATTATATCTCGGAGAAAAAGATGCGCGAGCTGAAGCTCTCCAAAGGCGAAACGCCGGGCCACGGCGACGTGTACACCTGCATGGGCTGCCGCAGCTTCCTGACGCCCGACCGCTCCGGCACCGGCTGGAACAACGTCGCAAACGCCGGCAACTATGAACCGGGCAAGCCCAAATATTACGGCCGCTTCAATCAGGGCGTCGTGACGATCAATCTGGTCGACATCGCGCTGTCGTCCGGCGGCGGACTGGATAAGTTCTGGAAGATCTTTGACGAACGGCTCGACCTGTGCTACCGTGCGCTCATGTGCCGCCACAACCGGCTCAAGGGCACGCTGTCCGACGCCGCGCCGATCCTCTGGCAGTACGGCGCGCTGGCCCGCCTCAAAAAGGGCGAACCCATCGACAAGCTGCTCTACGGCGGATATTCGACGATTTCCCTCGGCTACGCGGGACTTTATGAGTGCGTCAAGTACATGACCGGCAAGTCCCACACCGACCCGGCCGCCACGCCGTTCGCACTCGATATCATGCACCACCTCAACGACGCGTGCGCCAAGTGGAAGGCCGAGACGGACATCGATTTCTCGCTCTACGGCACGCCGCTGGAATCCACGACGTATAAATTCGCCAAATGCCTGCAAAAGCGCTTCGGCATCGTCCCCGGCATCACGGATAAGAACTATATCACAAATTCCTATCACATCCATGTGACCGAGCATATCAACGCCTTTGATAAGCTGGCCTTTGAGTCGCAGTTCCAGGCGCTCTCCCCCGGCGGCGCGATCAGCTATGTCGAGGTCCCGAATATGCAGCAGAATCTCGACGCCGTGCTGGAGGTCATGAAGTTCATCTATGACCACATCATGTACGCCGAGCTCAACACGAAGTCCGATTACTGTCAGGTCTGCGGCTACGACGGCGAGATCGAGATCAAGGAGGACGAGGACGGCAAGCTCATCTGGGTCTGCCCGCAGTGCGGCAACACCGACCAGTCCAAGATGAACGTCGCCCGCCGCACCTGCGGCTACATCGGCACCCAGTACTGGAACCAGGGCCGCACCCAGGAGATCCGCGACCGCGTGCTGCATCTGTAATTCTGAAATTCGATCTGCAATAAGACATTTTCGTTAAAAAACAGCCCTGCTTGGCACCTTTGCAGTGTCAAGCAGGGCTGTTTTCTGAAGTATGTGTGCAGCATCGGCTGCTGTGCCGCCTCCGGGGCATCCTGTTATTTTGTCAGGTATCGGTGCAGCAGGACGGCGACCTCGGCACGGTTCGCGCCGGTCTGGGGGTTCAGCTTCGCGCCGCTTCCCTTGAGATACCCGCAGCCGACAGCCCAGCGCATCGCATCGACAGCGTAGGCGCTGACATCGGAGGCGTCCGTATAGCTGCGCAGGCTTGCGGACACGGCGGGTTTTCCGGAAAGCCGGTAGAGAATGGAAGCCAGCTGCTCGCGCGTGACGGCCTGCTTCATGCAGAATTCCGTCTCGCTCACGCCGCCCGCAACGCCGTTTTTCCAGGCCCAGACGACCGCGTCATAGGCGTAATCCGATTCCGAAACATCCGTGAACGGGAGGCTTCCTCCGGAAACGGCGGGAGAACCGGCACTCCGGTACAGAATCAAAATCAGATCGCCGCGCGTCATGCTGCCGCGCCAGTTGAAGGTCGACGCGTCTGCGCCCTGAATCAGCCCGTAGCCGTTCATGAAATCAACGGCGTCCGCCGCCCATGCGCACGTCCCGGCGTTCACATCCGAGAAGACGGCGGAGGACTGCTTCGACGTGACGCGGACGGTCAGCTCACCCGTGCCGAGCTGCGTGCCGCCGCTGTCATAGGTGGTATAGACGAGCTTCAGCTGCGAGGCGCAGTCTGCTGCCGGGAGGAAGTAGAGCGCGTCCAGAAGCGGCTCCGATTTCCCGTCGTCCGTCAGATAGAACCGGTCCTCCGGATAGCGGACGGCGATATACGCGCTGCCCGCCACGCTGCGGAAGTCCTTCAGCAGCCGTCCTGCGCTCGTCTCCGGCTGCTGGAAGCTGACGCAGACCGCATCCGGATATTGCTGCGCGATACGACCGGCGGCGTCCAGCGTCTTCAAGAACGCGCCGGATGCCGTGATGGTGCTGTCTCCGGAGACGGTGACGACGGCGCTGCCCTCGCAGCGCGTTCCGGCGGTGCCGACGGCGGTGAAGGGGATGCAGACGGTATACCGTGTGCGGTACGAGCCGGTCAGATACGCCGCCGTGTCGAGATCGAGCTGGGAAAAGCTCGCCTGATAATAGCACGCGTCCGTATCGGCCAGCGCCTGTCCGTCCTCCGCAGCCGTATAAAGCGCACCGAACATGGACGCGCTGCCGGAGGCGCTCAGGTCGTAGCTCCTGCCGCCCGTCTCAGCCGTCGCGCGGGACACCGCAAACAGCACGTAGTCCAGCGTTTCGCCGGGCTTGCCCCGACCGGAAAATGCCTTGCTGAAATCAGCCTCGGAAAAGCGGACGCTGCCGCCGAAGCCGGCTGCGTACTCCACGCTGAGGCCCGGCACGGAAGCCGCGGCCGGCGTGATCGTGATAAACGCACCGGAGGCGGAATATGTTTTCCCCCCGACCGTCACGCTGACGCTCAGCGGCAGCTGCACGGCAGAACCGGTCACGCCGCCCGCTTTGGTCAGCAGCTCAAGGCTCGACGAGGAAGAGCCTGCGTTCAGCGCCGTCGTGACGGGCTTGTCCGCGTCCTCGCCCCGGAACGCGGCAACTCCCTCGCGGTACGCCTGCCACGTGATGACGGCCCCGCCGCCAAGATATTCGCTCCATTCGCCGTCCGTCTCGCTCCGGCTGTAGACCGTGGCGGAAACCGTCGCGGAGCCGCCCGCCGTTACAACGGTGGGGACAGCGCTGACGGCGATCCTGTATGTATCCGCGCCGCCATCCGCCAGCGCAGCCGGAGCCAGCGCAGCCAGCACCGCGCATACCACCAGCAGCGCGGAGATCCGTTTCCAAACCCGTTTCATATCGTGACACCTCTTTCCGCAGCCGAGTGCCGCAGTGTTTGTTTTCTGCTTCCAGTTTACTGTATCTTTTCGGAATTGCAACACTTTTGTAAATAATTCAGGATTTCTTCACAACTTGCCGCCGCGCAATACGCCCCCTCCATGAGCAGCGGCGCAATCGCCGTCGGACATAGAGGGGGCGTACCGTTACCGTCCCCGGTGCTTTTCCTTTCGCTTCTGCTGTCTGCGGTCAAATTTCAGCTGCTTTTCCGCGTCCCGCTGTTCGCGGGTGCGCGTTTTCCGTTCCAGCTTCTGCTCCTCCCGCTGCAGCTGCAATGCCTGCTGCGCCTTTGTCCCCACGCCGCAACCGGAGGAAGCCCTTCGGATCTCCCGCTGCATACGCTTCGGATTTGCCGCATCCTGCCTGACAGCCGCTGCGACAGCCGGACTGAATCGGAGCCGCGCGTAATTTTTCAGCACATACGAAAGCACGTCATAGTCCTTCGGTTCTGCGCCGAAGGTGATCTTGCAGACCGAGAGCGTCCCGCCCTCGAACCGCTCGAACACCCCGACCCAGAACGGCGCCTCAAAAAATACCGTCAGCCTTGTCAGATCACTGTCCATCACGAAACCCTCCTGATTGTATGGTACACAGGAACGGACGACCCGGAGGGGAGGGTTACTTACCTGCGCCGAAGTGCAGACGGCTGGGCTACCTACCAGCTCTGGCGGGTGAAGGCCCGCGTTGCGTTTTTATCCTGCGCGCGGCAGCCGCGCCTGCGCCCGCCGTCTGCATTCATATTACCAGAAAGCCGCCGGTAAATCCAGTCCCGCAAAAAATCCGCGCTGTCCGCCGCCGGAATCCATGTTTCAGAACAGATTTTACAATTTCACTTGCAGCCGTTCCCTTCTTCAGGATGCTGCACAAATTCACAAGTCCTCATTGTACAGGCCAATCCACCGCAGGATGAATAGTCTGCGGGGGAATTTTTTGTGGAAACTGACAGTTTTAACAAACGCGTGTACTTTTTCTTGATTTCTTTTGACAGTTGTGCTATACTGTCAAATGTAAGAGGACACTAACAATCAAAAAAACGCCCGGAGTATTGAGCATGGGGACAAGCGGACAAATCGTGCCGCGTGTTTACTGTGCTTTTTTGCATCTGGCAAAAGCCAGAATATGGAGGGAGGCGGAATGAAATTTGGAACAACGACTTTATGAAGCCCTGCAGCGCAACCCCATTATCGCCGCTGTGCGCGACGACGAGGGGCTGGCGCAGTGCCTGCGCACCGATATCCAGACCGTATTCGTGCTTTACGGCGATATCTGCAATATCTCTGAGATCGTCCGGCAGATCAAGGACGCCGGAAAGATCGCCATCGTCCACGCCGATTTGATCAGCGGTCTGGCTGCGAAGGAGATCTCCGTCGATTTTCTCCGCCGCAGCACGCAGGCGGACGGCGTGATCTCCACCCGCGCGAACATGATCCAGCGGGCAAAGGAACTGAATATGATCGCGATCCTGCGGGTCTTTCTGATCGATTCCATGGCGCTCGATTCGGCGCTGAGCGCGAAGAATCTCAAGCCGGACGCCATCGACATCCTGCCCGGGCTGATGCCGTCGATGCTGCGCAAGGTGCGGCAGCTGACGGGGCTGCCGATCCTGACGGGCGGACTCATCACGGAAAAGAAAGAGGTCATGCAGGCGCTCGAGGCAGGCGCGCTCGCCATTTCCAGTACGGCCCCCGCCGTATGGCAGATGTGAGGAGGAACCGCATATGTGCACCGATACAAAGGGCAGGATCGCCGAGGCTGTTGAACAGATGCTGCAGACAAGGCCGGTCTGCAAGATCACGGTGCAGCGCGTGATGGAGCAGGCGCAGATGAAGCGGCAGAGCTTCTATTATCACTATCAGGATATCTACAGCGTGCTGGAATGGATCGTGGAGACGCAGCTGTGCGCCCCGCTGCAGTATGACGGCGCACAGGCCCCCGGCGAATGGTGTTTGCAGGCGCTGACGCTGCTACGGGAAAAGCAGCCGCTGCTGCGCAAGATCTCGCATGCACTCGGTCAGGAAACGATGTACCGGCTCACAGGGAAGGTCATTCGCCCGCAGCTCGCCCGGCTCCTGCCGGATCCGGCCGCGGTGGACGGCGCAACGCAGTCGCTTGCGCTGGATATGCTCTGTCAGGCCGTGTTCTGCACCGTCGACAGTCTCGTCGCTCGGCGGACGCCGCTCGACGCGGAAGCGTTTATGCACCAGCTTCAGGCGCTGTTCCTGACCGTGCAGCAGATTTGATTCTTTATTTTTGAAGTCCTTCTATTCTCTGGCTTTGCGCATAGAATGTTGTGTGCATATACGCTATAAATCAATCGATAAAATTTTATTTTTTGTTGATTTTGACATTATTCCAAGCTTGTCTAATGACAGCGGCACAGGTTTCCTGTATACTGACAGTTAGAAGATACCACCATAGAGTGATTCATTTTAATCTGCAAGAAAGATAAGGAGGACGTATTCATGGCAAAATACATCATGGCCCTGGACGCCGGCACGACTTCCAATCGCTGCATTCTCTTCAATGAGAGCGGCGAAATGTGCAGCGTCTCGCAGCGCGAATTCCCCCAATACTTTCCGAAGCCCGGCTGGGTCGAGCACGACGCAAATGAGATCTGGGCTACGCAGCTTGGCGTAGCCGTCGAGGCCATGCAGAAGATCGGCGCAACTGCCGCCGACATCGCGGCCATCGGCATCACCAACCAGCGCGAAACCGCAATCGTCTGGGATAAGGTCACAGGCGAGCCCATCCACCACGCTATCGTCTGGCAGTGCCGCCGCACGAGCGAATACTGCGACAGCCTGAAGGCCAAGGGCCTGACGGACAGCTTCCGGGCCAAGACCGGCCTCGTCATTGACGCCTATTTCTCCGGCACGAAGGTGCACTGGCTGCTTGAAAATGTCCCCGGCGCACGCGAGCGCGCAGAGCGCGGCGAGCTGCTGTTCGGCACAGTCGAAACGTGGCTCATCTGGAAGCTGACGGGCGGCAAGGTCCATGTCACCGACTACTCCAACGCCTCCCGCACGATGCTCTTCAACATCAACACACTGCAGTGGGACGATGAGATCCTGAAGGAGCTGAACATCCCCAGATGCATGCTCCCGACCCCGATGCCGTCCAGCTGCATCTACGGCGAGACGGATCCGGCGCTGCTCGGCGGCCCGATCAAGATCGCGGGCGCTGCGGGCGACCAGCAGTCGGCTCTGTTCGGCCAGGCCTGCTATCATCCCGGCGAAGCCAAGAACACCTACGGCACCGGCGCGTTCCTGCTGATGAACACCGGTGAAAAGCCCGTCTTCTCCAAGAACGGCCTCGTCACCACCATCGCGTGGGGCCTGAACGGCAAGGTCGAATACGCGCTCGAAGGCTCCGTCTTCGTTGCGGGCGCCGCGATCCAGTGGCTGCGCGACGAGCTGAAGATCATCGAGTCCGCACCTGACTCCGAATACTATGCCGGCAAGGTCAAGGACACCAACGGATGCTATGTCGTCCCGGCGTTCACCGGCCTCGGCGCACCGCACTGGGATCAATACGCACGCGGCACTATCGTCGGCATCACCCGCGGCGTCAACAAGAACCACATCATCCGCGCAACAATGGAATCCCTCGCCTATCAGGTCAACGACATCCTTGTCGCCATGCAGGCCGATTCCGGCATCAAGCTGGCCGCGCTGAACGTTGACGGCGGCGCGTCTGCCAACAACCTGCTGATGCAGATGCAGTCCGATATTTCCGGCGCTCCGGTCCAGCGTCCGACCTGTGTCGAGACGACCGCGATGGGCGCTGCGTACCTGGCTGGTCTTGCCGTCGGCTACTGGGCCAGCAAGGAGGACGTCGTCCGCAACCGCGCCATTGACCGTGTATTCCATCCGGAGATCACCGCAGAAGAGCGCGCAGCCAAGGTAAAGGGCTGGAGCAAGGCTGTCAAGTGCTCCTACGGCTGGGCGAAGGACGAATAAAAAAGCTTTTTCAGGAGAAGAAACGGAAAACAACCAAATATTGATGTATGACAGGGAGGAGTATTCATGTTCTTAAAGTACTTATGTGAGTTCCTTGGCACAATGATGCTGATCCTGCTCGGCGACGGCGTCGTTGCAAACGTGACCCTCAACAAGTCCGGCATGAAGGGCGCAGGCTCCATCCAGATCACCATTGCATGGGGCCTTGCGGTCATGGTTCCCGCATTCATCTTCGGCAAAGCCTCCGGTGCGAGCTTCAACCCCGCGCTGACCATCGCACTGGCAGCCGGCGGTATGTTCGACTGGGCGCTGGTTCCCGGCTACGTCATTGCGCAGATCCTCGGCGGTATCGTCGGCGGCGTTCTGGTCTACATTCTCTTCAAGGATCACTTTGACGCGACGGAAGATCCCGGCACCAAGCTCGGCGTCTTCTCCACCGGCCCGTCCATCCCCAACACTGTCCGCAACATCGTGCAGGAGGCCATTGCGACCTTCGTTCTGGTCTTCGCCATCTGCGGTCAAGGGCAGGTTCCGGAGCTCAACGACGGCGTTGGCAAGCTCCTGGTCTTCGGCATCATCGTGTCCATCGGTATGTCCCTCGGCGGTCTGACCGGCTATGCGCTGAACCCGGCGCGTGACCTTGGCCCGCGTATCGCGCACGCCATTCTCCCCATCAAGGGCAAGGGCTCCAGCAACTTCAAGTACGGCCTGATCGTCCCCATCTTTGGGCCCATCATCGGTGGTCTTCTCGCCGTCCTGCTGTACAACGTCATCCCCTGGGCTGCTGTGTAAGTACTGCCCACGCATCTGAATATACTCTGCTCTAAGTGAATGTGTCGGGCAGTCCAACCCTCCCACCGGAAGGCTTATTTGGGCTGCCCGACTTTCTTTGGCAGATGAAGGAGGAATCTTTTTGTACGACATCATCATTATCGGCGCAGGCGTTACCGGCTGCGCGGTCGCGCGGTACCTGTCCCGCTATGAGGGACGGATGCTGGTGCTGGAAAAGGCAGAGGATGTGTGCTGCGGCACCTCCAAGGCCAACAGCGCCATTGTCCACGCAGGGTTCGACGCCGCGCACGGAAGCCTGATGGCAAAAATGAATCTCGAAGGCAATCTCATGATGCCGCAGCTTGCGAAGGATCTTGATTTTGCGTTCAAAATGAACGGCTCGCTTGTTGTGTGTATGTCCGAGGAGGACCTGCCGAAGCTGCGCGCGCTGTATGAAAACGGCGTAAAAAACGGCGTAAAGGAGCTGGAGATCGTAGACGCGAAGCGTCTGCACGAGCTGGAGCCGAACGTGTCGAAAAACGCCGTCGCTGCGCTCTGGGCGCCGACCGGCGGCATTGTCTGCCCGTTCAATCTGACCATTGCGCTGGCAGAGAATGCCTTTGACAACGGCGTGGAGTTCCAATTCAATACCGAGGTCACCGGCTTTACATGGAACGACGGCTATTGGACCATCCACACCAACCACGGCGAGTTTGAAACGCGCTATGTCATCAACGCCGCAGGCGTCTATTCGGACGTGCTGCACAACATGGTCTCGACCCGCAAGCTGCACATCACGCCGCGCCGCGGCGATTACTGCCTGCTGGACAAGAGCACAGGCGATTTCGTTTCACACACCGTCTTCCAGCTGCCCGGCAAGCTCGGCAAGGGCGTTCTGGTCAGCCCGACTGTCCACGGCAACACCATCGTCGGCCCGACGGCGATCGACATCGAAGACCGCGAGGGCACGAACACCACCGCCGAGGGTCTGAACGATTTGATCGAAAAAGCGGGCGCAACGGTCGAGAACCTCCCCATCCGCCAGACCATCACGAGCTTCGCGGGTCTGCGCGCGCATGAGGATCACCACGAATTCGTCATCGGCGAGGCTGAGGGCGCGCAGCAGTTCATCGACTGCGCGGGCATCGAATCGCCCGGTCTGACCTCCTCCCCCGCCATCGGCCTGCACGTGTCGGAGCTGATGCGCGATCTGATGGGTCTGCGGGAAAAGGAGCACTTCATCGCCACGCGCAGGGGCGTGCTCGACCCGAAGACGCTCTCCAAAGAGGACTATCAGAAGCTCATCCACGAAAAGCCCGCCTACGGCCAGATCATCTGCCGCTGCGAGCAGGTCACGGAGGGCGAGATCCTTGACGCCATCCACCGCCCTCTCGGTGCGAAGAGCCTCGACGGCGTCAAGCGCCGCACCCGTGCGGGCATGGGTCGCTGCCAGGCGGGCTTCTGCAGCCCGCGCGTGATGGAAATTCTGGCACGTGAGCTGCACGTTGATCAGAGTGAGATCACCAAATGCGGCGGCGCGTCCCGGCTGATCGTCGGCACAAACAAGGACAAGCTTGAGGAGGTGCAGGACAAATGAAATATGACATTGTCGTCATCGGCGGCGGCCCCGCCGGTCTGTCGGCGGCTATCGCGGCATATGACGCAGGCTGCCAGAGCATCCTGATCCTCGAGCGCGACGTGCAGCTGGGCGGCATTCTGAACCAGTGCATCCACAACGGCTTCGGCCTGCACACCTTCGGCGAAGAGCTGACCGGCCCGGAATACGCTGCGCGTTACATCACGCAGGCGCTTAAACGCAAGATCGAATATAAACTCAACACGATGGTACTGTCCATCAGCGCAGATAAGCATATTACGGCGGTCAACCGCGAGGAAGGACTGATCGAGATCGACGCACGCGCGATCATCCTGACCATGGGCTGCCGGGAAAGAAGCCGCGGCGCGCTGAACATCCCCGGCTACCGCCCGGCGGGCATTTATTCTGCCGGTACGGCGCAGCGGCTCGTCAACATGGAGGGCTTCATGCCCGGCCGCAGAGTCGTCATTCTCGGCAGCGGCGACATTGGCCTCATTATGGCGCGGCGCATGACGCTTGAGGGCGCGAAGGTGCTGGTTGTAGCGGAACTTCTGCCCTACTCTGGCGGTCTGAAGCGTAATATCGTCCAGTGCCTGAACGATTTCGACATTCCGCTCAAGCTTAGCCACACCGTTGTGAACATTGAGGGCAGAGAGCGCGTTTCCGGCATCACGATCGCGGAGGTCGGCCCCGACCGCAAGCCCATTCCCGGCACGGAGATCCACTATGACTGCGACACGCTGCTGCTGTCCTGCGGTCTGATCCCGGAAAACGAGCTTTCGCGCGGCATGGGCGTGGATATTTCCCCGGTCACGAACGGCCCCGTCGTCGACGAGAGCCTGCAGACGAGCATCCCCGGCGTTTTCGCCGCCGGCAACGTGCTGCACGTGCACGATCTGGTCGACTACGTCTCTGAGGAGGCTGCGGCGGCAGGCCGCGCCGCCGTGCGCTATCTTGCGCAGGGCGAAACCACAGAGCGCCATGAGATCTCCGTCACGTTTGAGGGCGGCATCCGCTACACCGTCCCGGCAAGCATCGACCCGAAGCTGGCTGCGGACGATCTGGTGCTCCGGTTCCGCGTGGGCGGCGTGATGAAAAAGCGCGTCGTGAAGCTGCTGCTGGACGACGACGCGGTGCTCACGCGCAGGCGGCCCGTCATGGCCCCCGGTGAGATGGAGGAGCTGAAGCTCACGAAGGATATGCTGGACGCACATCCCGGTCTGACGCGCATTCATATCACAGTGGAGGAGGCATAACGATGGAAAAACGAGAACTGACCTGCATCGGCTGCCCGCTCGGCTGTTCGATCACCGTCACGCTGGAAAACGGCGAGATCAAAGATGTTGCCGGGTACACCTGCAAGCGCGGTCATGATTACGCGAGAAAGGAGGTCACGAACCCGACGCGCATCGTCACGAGCACCGTCCGTCTGACCGGCAGCGCGACCGGCGCAGCCGTCGTCAGCTGCAAGACGGCGCAGGACATCCCGAAGGGCAAGATCTTCGAGATCGTCGCGGCGCTCCGTCAGGTCACGGCGCACGCGCCCGTGAAGATCGGCGACGTGCTGCTGACAAATGCCGCCGGAACGGGCGTCGATATCGTTGCGACGAAAAATGTACAGTAATTAGGAATGAAGTGCGGAGAAAGTTCACAAATCCTTTCGGATTCGTTCACAGTTCCGACATGATTGGCCGGTATACTCATACTCGTAAGCAAGCCAATCTTTTCTTTCCTCTCTTCTCTTTCTTCTTTCTTTTCTACACCAACAGAACCGGCCTGCCGCACACGCGGCAGGCCGGTTCTGTTTTGTCTGTCAGATTCATTATGAGGCGTTTGCAGCAGGCAACTGCAAACCCGAAAACCTTTCGGCGAATTCGTACCGCGCCGCGTAGGGGCCGACGACTCTGTCGGCCCGATAAATATTGCGGATTTGCCGAAGATTTCCGAGAAAACGCTGCATTCTGCGGGCGGACAGAGGCGTCCGCCCCTACAAGAATCGCAGCAGTTCAATCATATCCCGCACTCAGGTCTGGTGCCCACGGGGTGCGAGAAGGCTTTTGCCGCAGTGCGGGCAGGTCTCGCCGTCGCTGCGGCCGAGGCGTTCGCCGCAGAAGGGGCAGCGCCAGCACAGCAGCCAGACGGCTGCGTAACCGATGGCGAACAGCGCCGTAAACAGAAAATACACCGGCTTGGACACGCCGCAGCCAATAAGAAAGCTGGCCAGCGTCAGCGCGAGCAGCGTGAACAGCAGAACCTTGATCGTTTTCAGATTCATAGAGAAGCCTCCTCTTCTTCATCCGAACCGCAAATCTTTCCGTTTCCTTCTGTCTATATTATAGCACTCTGTCCCGGATCCGTATACGGCCTGAGGGAAAATTTGTGCAATATTTCTATTGTGCGTCAATGCGCTCCTTCAGGTCGTTCAGGTAGACCCAGCGCTCTGTTTTCGCGTCCAGCTCTGCCGTCAGGCGCTCCTGCTCGGCCGTGAGCGCCTGCAGGCGGACATAGTCGCTGCCGCAGGACTCCTGCTCCTGCCGGCACGCAGACAGCTGCGCATCCAGCTCCGCGATCACGCTGTCGATGGTGTCAAATTCCCGCTGCTCGTTGTAGGAGAATTTCAGCTTCTTCTCGCGCGGACGTTCCGGGGCGGGCTTTTCCTGCTTTTCAGGCTTCTTTTCCTCCGGCGGCGTCCGCTTGCGCGCCCAGTCGGACCAGTTGCCGGTAAACACGTCGACGCGGCCCTCCGGGCGCACCTCGAAGATGGTATCCGCCAGCTTATCAAGGAAAAAGCGGTCGTGCGAGACGGCGATGATGGGGCCGGGGAAGCTTTGCAGATAGTCCTCCAGAATGGAAAGCGTCGTAATGTCCAGATCGTTCGTCGGCTCGTCAAGCAGCAGCACGTTGGGTGCCGCCATGAGGATGGACAGCAGATAGAGTCTCCGCCGTTCGCCGCCGGACAGACGACCGATGGTGGTCTGCTGCAGATCAGGCGGGAACAGGAAGCGTTCCAGCATGGTCTTGGCGGAGAATGTGCCCTCGTCCGTTTTTACCTGCGCGGCGACGCTATAAATGAAGTCGTATACGCGCTGGTTCAGATCCAGCTCCCGGCCCTCCTGCGAAAAATGACCGATCTTGACCGTCTCGCCCAGCTCGACCGTGCCGCTGTCCGGCGGAAGCTCGCCCGCGAGCACGCGCAGGAGCGTCGATTTGCCCGCGCCGTTTCGGCCCACGATGCCGATGCGGTCGCTGCGCAGAAGGCCGTAGGAAAAATCACGGAAGATCGTCCGCCCGTCATAGCCCTTGGAGATGTGCTCCAGTGTGATGATCTTTTTGCCGAGACGGCTCGAAGCCGCCGAGAGCTGCACTGTGCTGTCGCGCTCAGGGGCCTTCTGGTCCTTCAGCTCCTCATAGCGCTGAATGCGCTCCTTGCTCTTCGTGCTCCGGGCCTGACAGCCGCGCAGGATCCATTCGCGCTCGACACGCAGGATGGACTGCCGCTTGCGCTCGGACGCCTCCGCCATCTGCGCGCGCTGCTCCCGCAGCTCAAGATAACGGGAGTAATTGGCCTCGTAGTGGTAGAGCTTCCCGCGTGAAAGCTCCGTGATGTGGTTCACGACGCGCTCCAAAAAATACCGGTCGTGCGTGACCATGACCAGCCCGCCCCGGAATTTTTTCAGCCAGTCCTCCAGCCACTGCACCATTTCGGTATCCAGATGGTTCGTCGGCTCGTCGAGCACCAGCACGTCCGCCGGGTGGATGAGCGCTGCGCACAGGGCCGCACGGCGGCGTTCGCCGCCCGAAAGCGTGCCGATCCGCCGGTCGGTGTCCGCAAGACCGAGCTGCGTCAGCATACGCTTGGCCTCGTATTCGTTCAGCTGCCGGAATTCCGGCGGCATACTGGCAAAGACCTGCTCCAGAACGGTCAGCTCATCTCGCATATCCGGATTCTGTGCAAGCACGCTGACCTGCAAATTCGGCTTGCGGGCGATCGTCCCGCCGTCCGGCTGGAGCTTTCCGGCCAGAACCTTCAAAAATGTCGACTTTCCGGTGCCGTTGATGCCGATCACGCCGGTCTTGTCGCCCTCGTTCAGATAAAAATCCACATCGTCCAGCAGCTGACGGCTGCCGAAATTGATGGAAAGATGCTCTGCGGATATCAGCATAAATTTCCTCCTGCAAGGGGTTTCTGCGTCTATTCTATCACAGTCTTCGCCGGAAATCACGCGCTTCTTGCATTTTTGCCGGGCTTCTGGTATCATGGGGGTGAAAAGCATGGAATCGAGGTGCGTTTCCAATGAATTCCGTGAAATTACTGGCGCTTGATCTGGACGGCACACTGCTGAACTCCCAAAAGGAGCTGACGCCGCGCACCCGCGATGCGCTCTATGCCGCGGCAGAGGCAGGCGTCGAGATCGTGCCGACCACGGGCCGCTTCTTTACCGGTATGCCGGAGGTCATTCAGAAGCTGCCGTTTCTGCACTACGCCATCACCATCAACGGCGCGCAGGTCTATGACATCCGCGCGGAAAAGGCTGTCAGCAGAGCGGAAATTCCGCTGGAAACGGCTCTGCGGGTCCTGGAGTATCTCGACGGCTTCCCCGTGATCTACGACTGCTATCAGGACAACTGGGGCTGGATGACGCGCAGTATGCAGGAAACCGCCGCCGCGTTTATCCCGTTCGAGCACGCCCTGCGCATGGTGCGTGAGCTGCGCACGCCGATTGACGAGCTCAAGGCCTATCTGCGGGAGCAGAACCGGGGCGTTCAGAAATTACAGCTGTTCACGCCGGACGATGCGCTGCGCAGACAGCTGCTCAAAGACCTCACAGAGCGCTTCGGCACGCTGAGTGTCAGCACGTCCATGCCCTGCAACATTGAGATCAACGACACGCACGCCAACAAGGGCGAGGCCATTGCGAGTCTGACAGCCTACCTCGGCCTGCCGATGGCGGCAACGATGGCGATCGGCGACGGGCTGAACGACAGGAGCATGATCAAAATGGCCGGGATCGGCGTGGCCATGGCGAATGCGTGTCCGGAAATTCTGGCGCTTGCCGATGAAGTAACAGCCTCCTGCGACGAGGACGGCGCGGCGCTTGCCATCGAGCGGCACTGCGTACCGGGAAGGACGTAACGGAAATGGTCGACTGCCACATTCATATGGTGCTGGACGGCGTAAACTGGAAGGACGCCATCGCCCGGCATAAAGCGGCGCCGCAGGAGGCACTGATCCGGCAGACGCTGGGTCACTATCAGGCGCTGGGGTTTTCCTATCTGCGCGACGGCGGCGACCGCTGGGGCGTGTGCGATCTGGCCGCGAAGCTGGCCCCGGAATACGGTATACGCTACCGGTCGCCGGGCTTCCCGATTTATAAAACCGGACATTACGGCGGCTTTATCGGACGCGGCTTTGACGGGCTTGCCGAATACCGTGCGCTTGTTCGCGAGGCTAAAACGCGCGGCACACACTTTATCAAGCTCATGATCTCCGGGCTGATGGATTTCAGCCAATACGGCGTGCTGACCGGCGAGCCTCTGCTGCCGGACTTGATCCGGGACATGATCGCCTGCGCGCATGACGAAGGCTTTTCCGTCATGGCCCACGCCAACGGCGACGAGGCCGTGCGCGCGGCGCTTGCGGGCGGCGTGGACTCCATTGAGCACGGCGCGTATCTCACGGATGAGACGCTTTGTCAACTGGCAGAGTCTGGCGCTGTCTGGGTGCCGACGCTCGTGACGATCGGCAATCTCATCGGCTGCGGCCGTTTTCCGGACGAGGTTTTAACGCCGCTGCTGGCCTATCAGATGAACGCCGTAAAAAAAGCCGCCGCGCTGGGCGCAAAAATTGCTTGCGGCAGCGACGCGGGCGCGTACCGCGTCCTGCACGGGCAGGGCGGTCTGGACGAGCGCACGCTCCTGCGCCGCGCCATTGGAGAGGGTGCAGACACCGTAACCGACGCGGGAAACGCCGTAATTATGGCGCGGTTCTGAATCTGAACCTAAAAAAATATCTGTTTTTGCATCTTTTTATAGTACCAGCATTGGATATAATCAGGGTATCTTAACAAGAGAGGTACTCTGGTATGAAAAAGAGAAACGAAACCATCCGTATGCTGGTTCTGAGCGCGATGTTTGCCGCGCTGTGCTGCGTGACGACCATGCTGGTGCAGTTCCCGACCGTTGCCGGGTATACCAACATCGGCGAGGGGATGTGCCTGCTTGCCGGGCTGGTGCTCGGCCCGTGGTACGGCTTCTTTGCCGCAGGCATCGGCAGCGGTCTTGCTGATCTGCTGGCAGGCTATGCGCATTATGTTCCCGGCACGTTTATCATCAAGGGCCTTGTGGCGCTGGTGGCCGCGCTGCTGCTGCAGCCGATGCTCAAGAAGGGCGAAAAGATCCCGTTCTGGCGTCTGGCGCTCATCGAGCTGCCGTCCGAGGCCATCATGGTCGCCGGGTATTTCGGCTATAAGGCGCTGATCCTCGGCAAGGGCCTTGCCGCCGCCGCGTCGATCCCGAACAATCTGGTGCAGGCCGCCGTCGGCATCGTTTTGTCCGTCGTGCTCTACACCGCGCTGGCCAAGGTTCCCGAAATTCATAAGGCATTCTGGAAGGGTGGAATGAATCATGTATGAAGAACTTACCGCACAGGCGAAGCAGGCCGTCACGGAGCTGCTGGACGTTGCGAAGCTGAAGCCCGGCAAGCTGTTTGTCATCGGCTGCTCGTCGAGTGAAATGGTCGGCGCGCGCATCGGCAAGGGTTCGAGCCTTGAGGCCGCACAGGCCGCGTTTGCGGGCATTTATCCCGTTTTGCAGGAGCGCGGCATTGAACTTGCCGTGCAGTGCTGCGAGCACCTCAACCGCGCGCTTGTTGTTGAGCGCGATGTGGCCGAGGCGCACGGCTTTGAGATCGTCAATGCCATCCCGCAGCTGCACGCGGGCGGCTCGTTCGCCATGACGGCGTGGGCCAATTTCAAAGACCCCGTACTCGTCGAAACCATTGTTGCCGACGCGGGGCTTGATATCGGCGGCACGCTGATCGGTATGCACCTGCGCCGCGTCGCGATCCCCGTTCGCCTGTCAATCAAAAAGATCGGCGAGGCCAACATTCTCTGCGCCCGCACGCGCCCGAAATACATCGGCGGCGCCAGAGCGGTTTATCAGGACTTGTAAACAGGAAAAGCTCCTCTTGCCGACTGCAAGAGGAGCTTTTGACATTTGCAGGGGACTTGCAAAAATCCTCGGCGAATTCGGGTGCGCGTTTCTGTGGGATTTTGTTGGATTTCCCTGTTTTGATACAGAATTCTCTTTTCATCATGACGGGAACGTGCTATAATAAAATAAACCGCTGCGGGCGGTCTATGGATTTGCAAAGGAGCGAAGCATATGAAAAAATTACGTTGGGGCGTGATCGGAGCCGGCGGCATTGCGGATCGCAGGACGATCCCCGGCATGATGCTGGCCGAAAACGCGGAGCTGATCGCCGTCATGGACATCAATGCCGAGCAGGTTGAGAAAATCCGTCAGAAATACGGCGCAAAGCGCGGCTATACGAAGGAAGAGGACCTGCTGGCAGACCCGGAGGTCGACGCCGTTTATATCGCCACGCCCATCGTCCTGCACGCAAAGCAGGCCAAGCTGGCCGCAGATTACGGCAAGGATATCCTGATCGAAAAGCCGCTGGCCATGACGTCCGACGAAGGGCAGGCGGTCATCGACTACTGCGAACGCAAGGGCGTGAAGATCGCGGCGGGCTTCATGATGCGCTTCGGTTCGCACGTCATGAGCATGAAAAAGGCCATCGCCGAGGGCAAGATCGGCACGGTCGTGTCCGGCTATTCACAGTTTACGCTCTGGCTTCCGTACGAGTCCGGCAACTGGCGGCAGTGCAAGGCCAAGGCCGGCGGCGGCGCGATGATGGATCTGTCTGTTCATACCATCGACCTGATGGAGTACATCACCGGCATGCGCGTGACCGAGGTCGCGTCCATGAATGAAAAAATCGCCTTCCCCGAACCGCAGTATGACGTGGAGGACACGTCCACCATCCTCATGCGCATGGAAAACGGCGCACAGTGCGTTGTGCAGTCCAACTTCAATATCCCGGACGAAGCCTCCAAGTGGCGCGTTGAATTTTTCGGCACGAAGGGCCGTCTGTTGGGCGACACGATGATCGGCCAGATCGACGGCGGCAAGCTGAACGCCGTGTTCATTGACAAAAATGTCGCCTATTCCGCCGAGCAGACCCACGCCGACGATGTGGGCGTCGAGATTCCCGGCGACTTCGGCAATATGTACACCCGCGAGATCGAGAGCTTCTCGGACTCCATTCTCAACAATAAGCCCCTCGTCGTGCCTGCGTCCGACGCCGTGCACGTCCAGCGCATCATGGAAAAGGCCTATGCCAGCGGCGAAGAGCTGAAGATCCTGAAAATTTAAGCGACACCCAGCACATCCAGCAGCGCCCGGCACTCGCCGGGCGTCAGGATGCGCTGCGCTGTACGCGGGTCCTCTGCGGACGGGGCCCGGCTCGGGTCCGGGCGGTTTTCCAGCAGCCACTGGCGCGGCGACATTCCGAGGTTTTTCTGGAAGCTCCGGTTCAGATACTTGGGGTCGGAGAAGCCGCAGGCATAGGCTGCGTCGGTCAGCGTCGTGTCGGACTGCCGCAGCAGGAGCATCGCCGCCTCCAGTCGGAGTCTGCCCAGATAATCCTGAAACGGGATATGCAGCTGCTCGCGGAACAGGTGCGACAGATACGTCTGCGTCAGCCCCTCCCGCTCCGCGATCTCGCTGAGGCGGACAGGCTCAGAATAGTGCGTCTCCAGATAGTGCAGAATGCGGTGCATCCGCTCGGCATTGCGCGTCTGCGTCATGTTTTCCGTGTCGCTCAGCACGCGGTATGGCGTTCCGCCCAGCAGGATCGCAAAGATCGCGTTGATCTGCGCCATGCAGGCGAACGGCGCTTCCGGTGTGTCGCGCAGATAATTGGAAAGCGCCAGCAGCATCGCCCGGCGCAGCGCCGGCAGCTGCTCCGGCCCCAGACAGGAGGACAGCCCCCGGCAGCCGAAGCGGATGCTGCGGATCTGCGGATAGAAGCGGGCGCAGAAGCTGTTGGAGATCTGCAGCGTCAGGAGCCTTGCAGGCGCGCCGGACGCGCACAGCTCATGGCTGCTGCCCGCGTCGAACAGCAAAATCTCGCCCGGCCCGGCCTCAAAGCTCTGCCGGTCGGTGCTGACACGGCAGCTGCCGCTCAGCACCACGCACAGCTCCAGCTCCTTATGCAGGTGCATGGGGCGGTACACCATGTCGACGATAAACATGGTGCAGTCGGCCAGCTTGGAATGGGAGATCAGCTCATATTCATTGTAAAGTTCCATTTGTTTCACCAAAAACGCATCTTTGTCGGGCGTCAGGCGCATCTTCATCGGTGATAAGCCCGCCCCGTTCCTTCATAATAACAGTAACCGGAACAAAAAACAAGGGAATCCGGGCCGCACGGCCTGAAAACAGGGAGGAAGTATGAAAAAAGGCATTTGCTGCGCAGGCAATATGATCGTAGATATCACCTATCCCATCGAAACATGGCCGAAGCAGAACGAGCTGACGCACATCACCGAGGGCATCACGCGCTCCACCGGCGGCTCGGTCTGCAACACCATTTCCGATCTCGCGCGGCTCGATCCCGCGCTGCCGCTCGTCGCTTCCGGCTTCGCCGGGCACGACGCAGAGGGTGATTTTGTGCTGCGGGAGATGGGCAAGTACAAAAACATCGACCTTTCCATGGTCAAGCGCAGCGGCGACACCTCGTTTACCGCCGTCATGTCGAACAACCAGACAAAAGAGCGCACATTTTTCCAGTACGCGGGCGGCAACGCCTATTACGGTGAGGACGACATCGACTGGGACAGGCTGAACGTCGATATCTTCCACATCGGCTACATTCTGCTGCTGCCGCATCTGGACGAGCCGGACGCGGAATACGGCACAAAGATGGCGAGGCTTCTGCACCGGGCGCAGCAGGCAGGCATGAAGACGTCCATCGACGTTGTTTCCGAGGCGGGCGAGCGCTTCAAGCGGCTCGTGACCCCGGCGCTCAAATACACGGACTACTGCATCATCAACGAGCTTGAGACACAGCAGACCACGGGGGTCCTGCTGCGCGGAGAGGACGGCACGCTGCACGTGGAAAACATGAAGGCTGCGCTGCAGAAGCTCCACGAGCTGGGCGTGGCAAAATGGGCCGTTATCCACTGCCCGGAACTCGGCTGCGGCATGGACGAGGCCGGAAATTACTGCGAATTTGAAAGTCTCAAGCTCCCCAAGGGCTATATCAAGGGTACGGTCGGCGCAGGCGACGCGTTCTGCGCGGGCGTTCTGTACGCAGCGGAGACAGATATGCCGCTGCGGGAGGCGCTGAAGCTCGGCGCGTGCAGCGCGGCGGCTTCCCTGAGCGAGGTCAGCGCGTCGGACGGCGTGAAAACAAAGGACGAGGTTTTGAAGCTCTATGAGCTTTACGGAAAATAAAGAAAGAGGTCAGAGTATGAAACAGGCAGTTATGTACGGCGGCGGCAACATTGGCCGCGGCTTCATCGGCGCAACGCTCAGTCAGTCCGGCTATAAGGTCACATTCATCGACGTGGCAGAGCCGGTCGTGAAGGCGCTGCAGGAAAAGGAGCAGTATCCCGTCCGCTATGTGTCCAGCGAAGGACATGAGGACGTCGTGATCGAGCACGTGACCGCGGTCAACGGCAACGATCAGGAAGCGGCCTCCGAGGCCATCGCAAACTGCGATATCATGGCGACGGCGGTCGGCGCGAGAATTCTCAAGTTCATCGTCGGCAACATCGTCGCGGGTCTCAGAAAGCGCTGGGCACGGGACGACCGTCCGCTCAACATCATCATCTGCGAAAACCTGATGGACGCAAACAAGGTCATGGAAGGGATGCTGAAGGACCTGCTGACCGACGAGGAAAAGAAGCACTTTGATGAAAAGGTCGGTCTGGTCGAGGCCTCCATTGGCCGCATGGTGCCCGTGCAGACCGAGGAGATGAAGGACGGCGATCCGATGCGCGTCTGTGTCGAGCGCTATGGTTTCCTGCCGGTCGACAAGGCCGCGTTCAAGGGTGAAATTCCGGAGATCACGAACATGGTTCCGTTTGAGCCGTTTGATTTTTATATTAAGCGCAAGCTGTACGTCCACAACATGGGCCACGCGACCTGCGCGTATCTGGGCGGCTACGAGGGCCGGAAATATATTTATCAGTCCATCGACGATCCTGAAATTCTGAACATCGTGCAGAACGCCATGCTGGAAAGCGCGCTGGCGCTGCATAAAAAGTACGGCGTCGGGCTGGATGGCCTGATGCTGCACATCACCGATCTGCTGGGCCGCTTCCGCAATGCCGCCCTGAAGGACACCTGCAAGCGCGTCGGCGGCGACCCGACGCGGAAGCTCGGCGCAGCCGACCGGCTGATCGGTTCGAGCCTGCTGTGCCTCGAGCAGGGCGTGAAGCCCGCGTATATCGCCGTCGGCGCAGCCGGTGCGCTGTACCGCTATCTGAACGAGGCGGGCATCGAGCAGTCGAAGGAAGAAGCGGCAAAGGTTCTGAAGGACGTCTCCGGGCTGGAGGCCGATTCGGAGCTGGCCGGGATGATCCTCGATCTGTACGCATACTTCCTTGAGGGCGAACCCGTCGCGGCCCTCCGCCGCGCCGCGCAGGCCGCAAAGACCGCCAGCCTCGGCAAGATCATCTGATCGTCCCTCTCCCCCGCTGAAATCATGAAAAAAGCCTTCCCCTTTCATCATGCACACGGCATGAGAAGGGGAAGGCTTTTTGATTTGGATCCAGGCCGCTTCTTACGCCTCCGTAGAGAACGACGCGACCTCCTTGAGTTCCTTGTCGATCAGAACGACCGTTTTCTCGCTTGTGACGAAGGCAAGATTCTTTCCGACAGGGATCACGCGGGGTGCACTGTCCAAGTTGGACCGCAGCGTGTATGGCAGCTTGAACTCCTTTGTCACGATCAGCGGGTCGTTCAGCGATCTGAGCTCCGCGTTTCCATTCTCGTCACAGACGAAAATCTGATCGTTCCAGACCGCAGCTTCCGTCTTGCCGTTTTCGAGCGTGTATGCGGTACCGCTGTTCAGCTCATAGATACACAGCTTCTTTTTCCCGTCTTCCTTCACGGTATAAAACAGGTCGATTGTAAAATGAAGTTGGGCGGGAACATATAAAACTGGATGCAGATCCACAGCATCAGCGTCACGCCGAACAGCCCGCCGAGCGTGACGCCCGCACGCTTTTCAGCCAGCAGCAGTCCGGCTGCGGTCAGATTGGTCAGGCCGTTGACGATCAGCAGCGCCCAGCCGGAGAACGTCAGATCCCGGAACAGCATGTCCGCAAACGGCAGCACCTGAAAATACGGGAGCATCGCGTCCATGCCCAGCGCCCGGCCGCTCGGGTCGAGCAGCATCCCGGCCACGCCTGCGACCGCGCCGACGCCGATAAGCAGCGTCCAGAACAGCAGGATGCGCCGGGCCGTCCGGTATCTTGAATGTGTCTGCATATGCGTTTTGTCCATAGCGGCTTACAGCTCCGAGAGCATATAGAGCATCTTTGCGACCTCTGCACGCGTGACCTTGCCGGTGGGGTTCAGCTTGCCCTTTGAACCGCTGATGATCTTCTGCTGGGCCATCTGCGCAAGCGCGGTTTTCGCCCAGTCGGCGATCTTGCCGCTGTCAGAGAAGGCGGAGAGCGTGTTGAGGTCGGCCTCGGGGAAGTCCTTTGTGCGTGAGAGGATCGTCATGGCCTCCTGCCGGGAGATCGTCGCGCCGGGCTTGGCCAGAAGCTGGCCGTTTGTCTTCGAGCCTGTGAGATAGCCGAGCGAGTACGCCGCCTGCATCGCGGATTTTGCCCAATCGGCAATCGAGCTGCTGTCGGCAAACGGGAGCGAAACGGTCTGATACGCGCTCAGATCCGTGCCGAGATAGCGCATCATGGCAACGATGAACTCCTGCCGCGTCATGCTGGCGTCGGGGCGGTAATAGAGCTTGCCGTCCTTCGTGGAGCCCTGCAGCGTGCCCGCGTAATAGAGATCGGTGATATAGCTCTCGGCCCAATGGCCCTTCGTGTCCGCGAACGGCTGCGAGGAGCCGACCGTGACCTTGAGCGAGAACGACGTTTCGCCGTAGGAGGCGGTAATCGTGCCGGTCAGATCCGTGCCGGTCTTCGCGGCGGTAAAGACGCCGCTCCCGTCGATCTCGCCGATCTCGCCCGTCACGGCCCATTCAAAGCTTTCATCGGCGGAATAGACCTGATTGCCGTAGTACCAGGCCGTAGCCGTCAGGTCTGTTTTGCTGCCGCCCGCAATATGCAGCGCGGTCAGCGGGGTGTTTTTGCCCTCCTGCTTGATGGTGATGGAGGTCGGCGCGGCGGGGATCTCAAACGTCGCGCTTGCGCGCAGACTGCCCGCCGCTGCGGTGACGGTCGCCGCACCTCTCGCGCCGGGCTCGACCGTGACGGTGCTGCCGGAGGTCTGCGTGACGTTCGTGCCGCCGAAGGTCACGCTCGTCGGGACTGCCGCCGCCATATAGCTGCTGTCAGCGGCCTTGATCGTCATGGTGAGCTTCGCGCCGGGCAGCGCGTAGCCGCCGAAGGGATACAGATACAGCTTCGAGGCCGCGCCCGCGTCCTGCTTCTGGCGGACAAGGAAGATGAAGTTCGCGCATTCGCGCAGCTTTCCGTCCGACGGCACATTCGCCGTCGCGCCGGAGGCATAGCCGGGATAGGTAACGCCTGCGGCGGTCGAGCCGCCGCCGTCGAGATTCAGGGCCGTCCGGCAGCCGAGCGCAAGCATCCGCTCGGCCAGCTGCGCAAGCGTCAGACCGTCGGAATTGCCCGCCTCGTCGCAGGTATACAGAATGAGCGAGCCGTCGTTTGTCACGCCGATGGCCGTGCGGGCGGCCATTTTCTTCGCGGAATCGAGTGTAAAGTCCATGCAGACCTGCCCGTTTTCAACCAGCATATCACCGCCGCCTGCGGCGGAGGTCACATTCTCCCAGCCGGAGGCGCAGGTGACCTGAAGCGTCATCTGCTGGCCCATGACCATACCTCTGAGCGCAGCGAGCGCGCTTTTATAGGCGGTATCGTTCGCAACAGCAAGCAGGAAGCCGTCTTCCGGGATGGAGCAGGACTTCGTATCCTCCACCATGCCGACGACCTCGACGGTCAACGACTGCCCCAGACGCAGCTCCGCCGCACGGGAGCCGACCGGGCGGACGATCACATGATAGCCCTCAATGGTATTCTTGGTGCGGGTATCGTAGTCCTGCGAATACAGGAGCACGCCGTTCTGCACCGTCATGGCCTTGTTATAGTTGAGCACCAGCGGCGCATCCGCGCCGTAGTCCAGCGTGACGGCGACGGTCGGGTCGCCGATGAGCGCGGAGCCATCGGCCAGAAAGCCCACCGCGTTGGCAGAGCCGCCGGAGCGCAGGATGCTGTTCGTGACGACGATGCCGTAGGGAATGCCGGTCGCCCGGTCAAAGAACGAACCGTTGATCCCTGCGACCATGCTGTAGCCCTGCTCCTCAAGCGTCTTGATGGTCTTGTTCATGGGGCTGGTGCCGTAGAGCGTCGAGCCGAAGGCGACGACGGGCCGCACCTGCGCCTCTTTTTTATAGGTAAAGATATTCTCATGCAGATTCGTCTGCTTGCCGGAATCGGAGGTAACGGCCTGCGTGCTGTATGTATAGACGGTCCCGTCCGCAACGTTCAAAGAGCGGCTCCCGACAGGCTCCGCCGCAGCCAGCACCGGCACGGCCAGCAGCGCCAGCGTCAGCACCGACGCGGCGATCCGCTTCAGCTTGTTTTTCATGATCTGTGGCTCCTTTCGAGGGAAAATGAGAGTAAAAAGGGGATACGCATTATGTTAACATGAAGCGCGAAAAAAGTAAAGAGCGCGCGCGGAAGAAATATTTTCTGCGCTGCGCATGATCAGCTCCATAGTCACAGCCGTTCCCGGCGAAGGAGCGCAAACCCCTTGCGCCGCAGGCACTCTACCGCGGGTAGACCGGGCGTTCGGACTTGTAGAGCGAAAATGGCGATTTTTGAATAGCATTTTGCGGCGCGGCGCGGTATAATATGCAGCAGAAATCAAGAACCGGAGGTCACACATGGAAAAACGTTTTCAAATCGTCACCGACTCCTCCTGCGATCTGCCGCAGGCACTGGCGGACGAGCTCGATCTTGCCGTCCTGCCGCTGCACGTTCTGATCGGGGAACATACATACGCCAACTATCTCGACGGCCGTGAGATCGGCTTCAGGGAATTTTACGACAAGCTCCGCGACGGCGAACGCGCCACCACGAGCGCCGTTAACGTCTCGGAGTTCACTGCCGTCATGGAGGAAAAGCTGAAGGCGGGCCTTGATATCCTCTTCATCGGCTTCTCCTCCGGTCTGAGCACGACGTACCAGTCCGGCGCGATCGCCTGCGGCGAGCTGCGGGAAAAATACCCGGAGCGGAAGCTCATCGCCATCGACTCGCTCTGCGCGTCTCTGGGCGAGGGCCTGCTTTTGTATCTGGCCGCGAAGAAGCAGCAGTCCGGCGCGTCCATGGACGAGGTCGCAGACTACGTCCGCGAGACGATCCCACATCTTTGCCACTGGTTCACAGTCAACGACCTGATGTTCTTAAAGCGCGGTGGACGCGTCGACGCGGCGACGGCCCTTGTCGGCACGGTTCTGCAGATCAAGCCCGTCATGCACACCGACGACGCCGGAACGCTCAAGAACGTCACCAAGGCCAGAGGCCGCAAGGCTGCGCTCAAGGCCCTTGCGCAGAAGCTGGCCGACACGGCCATCAACCCGGCAGAGCAGACCGTCTTCATCTGCCACGGCGACTGCATTGAGGACGCAGAGTACACTGCCGAACAGATCCGCGCCCTGACCCCGGTCAAGGATATCATCATCAACTATGTCGGCCCCGTCATCGGCGCCCACACCGGCCCCGGCGTCATTTCCGTCTTCTTCGTCGGCACCCACCGGTAACGATACTGACGCATTGCGGCTCCCCGGACACATCCGGGGAGCCGCGTTTTTCATATCAATGAAGCTTCTATGGATCAGTCCTTCAGCGCCTCTAATGCGCCGAGCAGGAAGCGCCAGGTGCGCTGGACGGAGGAGATGGACATTTTTTCGCGCGTGGTATGGATATCGACCAGATCCGGGCCGAAGGATACGCAGTCAAGGCCGGGGAGCTGGCCCGCGAATAGGCCGCATTCCAGCCCCGCGTGGATGGCTTCGATCTTCGGGGTCTTGCCGGTCTGCTGCGTGTAGACGGCGGCGAGCTTATCGCGCAGCGGGGATTCGCGCCGGTATTCCCACGCGGGATAGGCCCCCGTCACATGAAGCGAACCGCCCAGCAGCTGTGACAGCGCGTCGATGCGGGCAAGCAGCATCTGCTTCTGCGACGAAACCGAGCTTCTGACCGAGCTGACCGCCGTCAGAACGCTGTCCGTCACATGGAAAATGCCGAGATTGCAGGACGTCTGCACCAGCCCCGGGATGTCCATGCTCATGGCCGCGATGCCGTTCGGCACAAGCAGCAGGAAGCGGACAACACGCAGCGTCGCTTCCTCCGTCAGCGCCTGATCGCAGGCGGGGGCAGGCTCCAGCGCGACGGTCACACCGGGGTCAGCTGCGGCGTATTCCTTCCGGAAGTCCGCTTCGCAGGCCGCCGCGATCTCACGCGCGGCAGGCATATCCTCCTCCCGCAGGGCCAGAACGGCCTCGGCCGCATTCGGAATGGCGTTGTCCTTCAGACCGCCCGCGGCGGAAACGAGCCGGAAGGAAAGCTTGCACTGCACCGCGTTCAGCACGCGGCCCAGCAGGAGATTCGCGTTTGCGCGGCCCTTGTCGATCTCCTGGCCGGAATGGCCGCCGATGAGGCCAGAGACGGTCAGCTGCGCGCAGGCCAGCGCGCAGGGGGCGCTCGTCAGGCCAATGGAGACGTTGGCGCTTGCGCCGCCGGCACAGCTGACGGTGAAGATGCCCTCGTCCTCGGAGTCGACGTTCAGCATACGGCGGGCGGAGAGCTGCGAAAAATCAAGGCCCTGCGCGCCCTCCATGCCGATCTCCTCGTCGACGGTAAACACGACCTCAAGCGCCGGGTGCGCGATCTCGCTGCTGTCCAGCACGGCCAGCGCCATGGCGACGGCAATGCCGTCGTCGCCGCCGAGCGTCGTGCCGTTCGCCGAGACATAGTCGCCCTCGACGCGCAGGTCGAGCGCGTCCTTTGTGAAGTCGATGGGGCTTTCCGGCGTTTTTTCCGCAACCATGTCGAGATGGCCCTGTAAAATGACGGCGGGCGCAGCTTCGTAGCCTGCTGTGGCGGGCTTTTTGATGATGACGTTGTTGAGCGCGTCCTGATACACCCACAGACCGCGTTCCTTTGCAAAGGCGACGCAGTAGTCGCTGATGGCCTTCGTGTTGCGCGAGCCGTGCGGGATACGGGTCAGATCCTCGAAGAAATGAAAGACCGCTTTCGGTTCCAGAGTTTCCAGTACACGGGACATGATGATCGTTCCTTTCCGTTTATAAGCTTGATATGGTTATTCCGGCAGCTTTTCAAAGTCCTCCGCGCCGTGCTTGCACAGCGGGCAGATAAAATCGGCGGGGAGCGTTTCGCCCTCGTAGACATAGCCGCAGATCTTGCAGACCCAGCCGGTCTGCTTTTTGAGCGCCGACGGCTTGGGCTTGACGTTTGCAAAGTAGAAGCTGTAGGTCATGGACGGCGCGTTGGAGAGCACGCGGGCCTCGGTCACGTCGGCAATGAACAGCGTGTGCGTGCCGAGATCGATCTCCTGCGTGACCTTGCCGCTGACAAAGGCGTTGGTGGAGTACGGCAGGTAATACACGCCGTTCGTCGCGCGGGCCATACCCTTTACATCCGCGAACTTGTCCACGTCGCGGCCGGACTGGAAGCCGTAGTGCTGGAACAGGCCGAACGGCGCGTCGGTCGAGAGCATGGACAGATTGAACACGCCCGTCTTGCGGATCATGTCATGCGTGAAATTCGCCTTGTTGACGGCGATGGAGATGCGCTTGGGTGTGTCGGTGAGCTGCGCGGCGGTGTTGATGATGCAGCCGTTGTCCTTTTCGCCGTCGCGGGCCGTCAGGACGAACAGGCCGTAGGAGAACGAGAAGAACGCGTTCTTTTCAACCGGCGCGTCGGCCTTATGCTCTGCCGGAGCAGGCTTTGGCATGGAATCGAAAATGGCCTGCGCCATAGCGTCGACGTCCGCCAGCTGGGATTCCTTGAGCGTCGATTTGATCGTGACTGTCTCATCGAGGATCGTGCAGTTTTTGAGCTTCTGGAACTCCGCGCGCATCAGCCCTGCCGCCGTCGGGGCCCAGGAGCCGTTTTCCATGAGGGCGATGGTGCGGTTCTGGAGATTGTGATGGACGATATCGTGCACCAGATTTTCCATCGTCACGAACATGCCCGCGTTGTACGTCGTGGAAATAAAGACCAGATGGCTGGCCCGGAAGCATTCGGAGAGGATATAGCTTGGGTGCGTGACGGACACGTCGTACATCTGCACATTGCGCACGCCGAGGTCGGACAGCTTCGCGGCCAACACATTCGCCGCGTTTTCCGTGCCGCCGTAGACGGAGGCGTAGGCGATGACGACCGCGTCGTCCTCCGGGGTATAGGTCGCCCAGTGGATATATTTGTCGAGGAACCACGCGATATCCCTGCGCCAGACCGGGCCGTGCAGCGGGCAGATCATCTCGATCTCCAGCCCGGCGGCCTTTTTCAGCAGCGCCTGCACCTGCGTGCCGTATTTGCCGACGATGTTGGTATAGTACCGGCGGGCGTCGGCGAGCCATTCCGTGCGGAAATTCACCTCATCCGCATACAGATTGCCGTTCAGCGCGCCGAAGGTGCCGAAGGCATCGGCAGAGTAGAGCGTTTTCGTGGCCGTGTCATAGGACACCATGACCTCCGGCCAGTGGACCATCGGGGCCATGACGAAGGCAAAGGTGTGTCTGCCGGTCGTGAGCGTGTCCATCTCCTTGACGAGCTGCACGCGGCTGTCCAGATCGAACGTGAAGAAGTTCTGCATCATCGTGCGCGTCTTGGCGTTGCAGACGATGGTTACTTCCGGGTGACGCAGGACAAGCTCGCCGATGGTCGCGGCGTGGTCCGGCTCCATATGCTGCACGATGAGGTAGTCGAGCTTCCGGCCCGCGAGCACATGGTCGACGTTTTCAAAGAACAGGCCGCTGACAGACTTATCCACAGTGTCGATCAGGACGGTCTTCTCGTCCAGCAGCAGATAGGAGTTGTAGCTCACGCCGTTCGTGAGCGGGTAGGCGTTTTCAAACAGATTCAGCCGCCGCTCGCTCGCGCCGACCCAGTAGAGATCCTCGGTCATTTTCTTGACACAGTACATAAATCGGATTCCTTTCAAATATAATAATAATTTCTATTATCACAATAACACAGGACGCGCAAAAAATCCAGCGGAATTTGCGAGGTTTCCGCGATTATTTTCCCTTGTTCTGCCGCCGCAGACGGTTCAGGTGGCGCTCAAAATAGCCCTGCGAGATAAAGCGGGCCAGAACATACTGGTCGAACAGCGGTACAGAGCAGGAATAAAAGCCGAGCGTCTGCCGGTACTGCTCCATCAGGCGCTCCGGCAGCACCATATAACCCATACGCATGGATGGGGCCAGCGAATGCGAAAACGTGTTCACGTAGATCACGCATCCGCGCCGGTCCATGGAATAGAGCGTCTGCAGCGGCTTTTTGTTTTCGGAAAACTCCGAATCGAAATCGTCCTCGATCAAAATCGCGTTCCGCTCCGCCGCCCAGGAAAGATAGTCGCTGCGCTTGGCCGCTGACGTGGTGATGCCGGTGGGGAAGCTGTGAAACGGCGTGATGTGCAGGACGGACGCGCGTGCGTTTTGCAGCGCGCCGGCGCGGATGCCGTCTTCGCCCATGGGCAGCAGCTCACAGACCGCGCCGTTGGCCGCGTAGACCTGCCGGACCTTTTCATAGCCGGGGTCTTCCAGCCCATATACGCGCTCCCGGCCCAGCAGCTGCACGATCAGACCGTAGAGATATTCCGCGCCGGAGCCGATGACGATGCAGTCCGGCTGGGCCAGCATCCCGCGGTAGCGCAGCAGATATTCCGCGATCGCGTTGCGCAGTTCCGCACAGCCGTAATGCGGCGGCTTTTCCAGCAGCCGCGTGCCGCAGTCGGCGATGACCTCGCGCATGAGCCGGGTCAGCGCGGAATACCGGAAGCCGTAGCCCACAGGCTCCTGCGCGGCGGGTGCGTCGGCAGGCAGCATATGCAGCCGCGCCTGCGGCTGCGTGTTCTGCGGCAGGCGGGAGATGGCGCTGACATAATAGCCGCTGCGCGGCTTCGCTGTGAGATAGCCCTCGTCCACGAGCTGCTCATACGCGCCGGAGACGGTCGCGAGGCTGATATGCAGATGCTCCGCCAGCGCCCGCTTCGACGGCAGCTTCTGCCCCGGCAAGAGCTCGGCCCGCAGGATATCCTCGCGGATGCAGGTATAGAGCCGGTAATATTTCGGCTGATCGCCCGCTTGCAGATCGTAGGTCAGCATACGCTTACCATTTGTTTTCGACCTTCTCGGCAAAGCCGAAGAAGTCGCGCACGGGCAGGACCGTTCCGTCGTCAAGCGTGATGCGGCCCGTGAAATGACCAAAGACCTGATGCTGATCGGACAGCACAACGCCTGCGCTCATGAACGCGCTGCGGTCGAGCACCGGTGTAAAATTCATATAGAACCGGTTGTCGTCGCTCGTGAAGACCCAGGGCTTCATGAAGTCCTCAAAGCCGTCTTCATCCATGGGAATTTCAAACTTGACCTCGCCAAGCTTGTGGATTTTTCCGTCGTAGAACAGCACGTTCTCCGTCGCGGCGCTGGTGTTGCCGAAGCCGTAGCCGATGTTCCAGCCGAAGGGTACGCCATCCAGCTCACCGGAGGCGCTGCCCCAGTACCACGTGTTGTGATACGTCCACACGCCGCGGCCCCAGTCGAGCACAGCGAAGAATTTGTCCTTCGTCAGCTCGTACCGGCGGCTGCCCAGCTCGATCCAGCCCTCGGCGCGCATACAGTTGATCTTCTGGTTGTAATAGAAATGTCCGGGCTTGTCAAAGGGCGTGGCGATGACCATGCTCTCGGCCGGCTCGTCGGTGAGCTTGACAATGCCCTCGATCGGCTCCTTGTCCAGAAATTTGTCCATGTGGAACGAGAGCATCCGCGCCCCGTCCTCGTGGTAAAAGGCCAGAGCATAGCCGCTCCTTGAAATTTCCGACGCGCCCTCCGCGCTCGATTCCGGCAGTTGCGTCCGGCCCAGCGGCAGCGCACGCATACGGCTCGCCGTCTTCTCCCATTTGCCGTCAAAGTCCAGGAAGGAAACGGAGTCGAGGCCCATATAGCCGTTGTCCGCGATGGTCAGCGCCAGACCGATATGGCCGTCGGTGATGAGGTAGTAATCCCATTCCTTGACGCGCATCGCGTCGGCTTTGATGTCCGCGCGCCGGTAGACCGGGAGCAGGGAACGCGCCCAGCCGGGTTCGAGCAGATTGCCGTCGCTGCCGAGCAGCGGGCCGGAAGTGGTGATCTCATGCTGCTGTCTCATTGGATAGCCTCCTGTGATGTGTATTTTTCCAGAAACGCTGCCAGCGCCGCCTGCACGCGCGGGCGGTCGACCAGATAGCTGTAGCCGTGCCTTGCCCCGTCGACGAGGATTAGTTGCTTTTCAGACGCACAGACGTCATAGGCGGCCTGCGACATGGCGCAGGGGACGAAGGTGTCCGCCGTGCCGTGGATGAACAGAATAGGGTGCTTCGTTTTCGATACCGCGTCCAGCGTGGACGCTTCTTTGATGGAAAAGCCCGCGAACACACGCGTGCAGACGTCCATCAGCGCCAGCAGCGGCCCCGCCGGGAGCCATTTTACGTGCGCCCGCAGAACGCTTCGCATGATCGCCTCCGGCGAGGAGAAGCCGCAGTCGGCGATCACGCCCCGCACGGACGGCGGAAGCTCCAGCGCGGAGGCCAGCAGAACCGTCGTCGCGCCCATCGAAAGCCCGCCCAGAAACAGCGGGTGCTCCGGGCCAAAGTGCATGGCCGCGTACTGTGCCCACGTCGCCGCGTCCCGGCGCTCGTGAATGCCGAAGGTGATGTATACCCCCTCCGACTGCCCGTGTGCACGCTCGTCGACGGCGAGTAAATTATATCCGAGCGAATAGTAATAGGGAAGGACAATGGAAAAATCGATGATCCAGCTCGACCGGTAGCCGTGAAACAGGAGGATCGTGCCCTTCGCGCCGGGCTGCTGCAATAGCTGCCCGTGCAGGCGCAGGCCGTCATAGGACGGCAGAAACACATCCTCCGCGTCCCGCATCAGCGCGGCGCCCGCAAGAATTTCCTCCGTCTGGTCTTCCCTGCCCCATTGGGCGATGACCGCGGGCTTTGTAAAATCCGGGACGGGGCTGCGGCGGCAGGCGAACAGGAACAGGCCCAGCGCCAGCAGAACGACCGCCAGCAAAACGGCCAGAACGATCATAGCCGCCGTCATGCCGCGTTCCCCTTCCTTCCGAGCTTTGCGAAGAACGGGAACGTAAGCGGCCAGACAATGCCCGCAAACAGGACAAGCAGGAAATACCGCACAAAGCTTTCCGCCTGCGACCCGGCAAAGAGGGACACCAGCAGCGGCTTCAGCCCCGCCTTGATGCCGACGATCAGCGCAAGGCCCAGCACCAGCTTCAAGACCTGTCCCCAAAACGGCGCGCGCACGTCAAAATGCAGCTTTTTCTCGTCGGCAATGTACACGATCAGAAAGCCCAGCAGCGCGCCCAGCATGGTGTACGCGTTTTTGAGGCCGTGCGTGATATTGGAAAGGTCTTCGCTGCCCTCCGGCCAGTCGCACCGGGCGAGGGACGAGGCGTAGATCAGATATCCGCCGCACAGCACCGCCACGCCAAGTAAAAGCCACGGCACTGTCTTTTTTGCGGCAGATTCTGTCCGGAACGCCGGATAGAGCGCCGCAGCCAGCGCCAGCGCCGTCAGGAAGGCCACGCCGACGTCCAGCGGCGTGTGAACGCCCAGATACATCCGCGAAAACGGCACCAGAAGCATCAACACGACGCAGACGATACGCACCCATGCTTCCTTCCGGCTCGCAAAGATTGAGGCCGTCGTGCCGACGATATTCTGCGTGTGGCCGGAGGGGAAGGAATAGCCCGTCGCGTCCGCGCGGGCGGCTTCGACGATCTGAAAGTCCGGATCGAGCACCCACGGACGCGGAATGCGGAAGGCCAGCTTCAGAAACTGGTTGCAGACCGTGCCGAGCGCACCGACCAGAAAGACATAATAGCCCTGCCGCTTGTCAACGCACCAGAAGATCAGCAGCGCCGCCGCCATGAACGCGATCTCCGAGCCGAAATAGGTCAGACCCGAGAAAAACGTGTCCAGCGCTCCGCAGCGTCCCGCCGCGAGAAGCCGCAAAAAATCCATACCGGAACCTCCTGAATTGAGATACAGAATCAGTATACCACCAAACGCCGGATTTGCCAAGCATCTTGCATTTTCAGATAAATATAGTATGATATAAGAAAAGCAACGAAAGGTGTGCGAACCATGTTTTCCAATGAAGAACGAATGATCTACGCCAAGCGCCAGCTGGTCGAGGTGATCTGTCAGCTTCGTTTCCCGGAGATCCTGTCCATCGACGCAAGCGAACCTGCCGCGTTTCAGGACCGCATCCGCCGGGAATATCCGCAGTATGAAAAGAAGATCGAGCAGCTGCCGCCGCAGATGGTGAACGGCAAGCCTGTTCCGCAGGGAACGGTCAACAACTATCAGTTCGTTTCCGCCGAGGGGCAGTGGAAAATCAGTCTCACCAAGGGCTTTATCGCCCTTTCCACCTACGGCTATACCCGCTGGGAGGAATTTGCCCAGCGGCTCGACCGCATTCTCGCCGTGTTTATTGAGACGTATCATCCCTCGTGGTTCACCCGCGTGGGCCTGCGGTATGTCAACGCATTCCGCCGCGCGCCGCTCGGTCTGGAGGACTGCCTCTGGAAGGAGCTCATCACGCCGGGCTTTTTGGGCCTCATGGGCGATGAGGACGCGCAGGAGCAGGCGTTCATGAAGAACGAGCTGACCGCGACCGTCCAGATGCCCGGCGGCGCGAAGGCCAACGTCAAATCCGGCCCGGGCCTGCTGCGCAAGGTCAACAACCGCACCCGCGAGACGACGGAGGAGCGCGTGTTCATGCTCGACCTCGATCTCTACATGGACAGCAAGATCGAGCTGAACCACACGGCCCCTGCCCTGAACATCGTCCATGACAACGCAGGCAGCCTCTTCCGCGCCGCCATCACCGACACCCTCGCAGACGCAATGGAGCCGCAGAAGGCGTAAACTGAAAAATCCCTCTGCCGCTAACTGCGGCAGGGGGATCATTTTATGAACGGACGGCTCAGGCCGGTTCCTCCGGCTGCCAGAAGATGCGGAAGGCGCTGGGAAGCGCGATGTCCTGCCGAAACCGTTCGCCGCTGACCCATGTGAAGCTGCCGACCGGGGCCGAGACGCGGATGTCATAGCAGCGCATATGCCACTCGACGTGCGTAAAGATGTGCGTCCGTTCGCGCGTGCGCGTCAGCTCCTCCGGGACGAGGCCCCAGCTGTCGAGCAGCGCAAGCGCCTGCTGCGCGCTCAGCGTTCCTTCCACATTCGGAAGCTCCCAGAGTCCGGCAAGCAGCCCCGTCTCCAGCCGCCTGCGCACGGCATACTGCCCGCCGCATTGGAGAAAGAACACCGTCTTCTCCTCAACGCGGCGGGGTTTTTTTGCCTCCTTAACGGGAAGACGCGACCATGCGCCGCTTTCTCCGGCGCAGCAGATCTCCCGCAGCGGACAGGCAGCGCACTTCGGCGCGCCGTTCGGGACGCACACGCAGGCCCCAAGCTCCATGAGCGATTGCGTCAGCTCACTTCTTTTTCCCGGATTTTTCTCATAAGCCGGCCGCAGCGCGGCTTCATACGCCTTTTTGACGGCGGGCCGCGTGACCGGTGCTTCGTCCTGCGTTACGCGGGAGAGCACGCGCAGCACGTTCCCGTCGACCGCAGGCTCCGGCGCGTCAAAGCAGATGGACGCGACCGCGCCCGCCGTATAATCCCCCACGCCGGGCAGCGCCCGGATGGCAGCGTAGTCCCGCGGGAACTCGCCGCCGTGCTGCGTCATAATGACGCGGGCGGCCTTCTGCAGATTGCGCACGCGGGAATAATAGCCCAGGCCCTCCCAAAGCTTCGTCAGGCGGTTTTCTTCGCAGGCTGCAAGCGCGGCGATATCGGGCAGCTCCGATAAAAAGCGCGCGTAATAGCCCTTTACGGCCTCCACGCGCGTCTGCTGGAGCATGATCTCCGACAGCCAGACGTGATACGGCTCATGGTCCTCCCGCCACGGCAGCGCGCGGTGTCCCGCCGCGTACCACCCGAGCAGCCGCCCGGCAAGCGAATCCGGAAGCTGCATGGAAATACCCCCTCTCTAATATAGAAAAAACGCCGGAGGGAAATCCTCCGGCGTTTTGGGTTTCTTAATAGCCGGGCTTGCCGAGCAGGTGGAACATATTCTTCTTATAGGCCTCAACGCCGGGCTGGTTGAAGGGGTTGACGCCCTCCATGTAGCCGGACACGCCGCAGGCAAACTCGAAGAAGTAGATGAGCGCACCCAGCGCTTCCTCGCCGATCTCCGGCAGGCGGATCTCGGTGACGGGCACGCCGCCGGAAATGTGCGCGGCCTTGGTCGCCTGCATGGCCTTTTCATTGATATAGCTCATCTCGCGGCCCGCCAGATAGTTCAGGCCGTCCAGATTTTCCTCGTCGGACGGAACAGTAACAGATGTCCTGGAGTTGTCGAAGAAGACAACCGTTTCCTGCAGCATGCGGATGCCATCCTGGATATACTGGCCCATGGAGTGCAAATCGGGGGTCAGATCAACGGAGGCCGGGAAAATACCCTTGCCGTCCTTGCCCTCAGACTCGCCGTAGAGCTGCTTCCACCATTCGGCCATGAAGCGGAACGCAGGCTCGTAGGCCGCCAGGATTTCAATGTTTTTGCCGTCCGCGTACAGAGCCTGACGGCTCATGGCGTACTGCACGGCGGCGCTTTCCACACCGCGCTTCAGCGTATCCTCACGCTCGGCCTGTGCACCGTGCATGAGCGCTTCAATGTCGATGCCGCAGCAGGCGATGGGCAGCAGGCCCACAGCCGTCAGAACGGAATAGCGGCCGCCGACATTATCGGGCACAACAAAGCTTTCATAGCCCTCACGGGACGCAAGCGTTTTCAGCGCGCCGCGCGCCTTGTCTGTCGTGGCATAAATGCGGCTCTTTGCACCCTCCACGCCGTATTTCTTCTCGAGCGCAGCCTTAAAAATGCGGAACGCGATGGCAGGCTCGGTCGTCGTGCCGGATTTGGAAATGACGTTCACGGAAAAATCGCGGTCGCCGATCATGGCGAGGATCTCCGTCACAGCGTCGGAGGAAATGCCGTTGCCGGCGAAATAAATGTCCGGGGTGTTCTTGGGCAGAGCGTTGTAGTTCGGGCTTTTCAGAAGCTCGACCACGGCGCGCGCGCCAAGATAGCTGCCGCCGATGCCAATGACGACAAGCGCCTTGGAGTCAGACTGGATCTTCTTTGCCGCAGCCTGAATGCGGGCGAACTCTTCCCTGTCGTAATTTACCGGCAGGTCGACCCAGCCGATGAAGTCATTGCCTGCGCCGGTGCCGTTTACCAGCGTGTCAAACGCGGCCTGCGCCGCGGTCTTGTCCGGCTGCTTGGCATAAAACTGCTTTGCGCCTTCAAAATTGATGCTTACCATATTGATCGCTCCTTTTATGATGAGAAAATAACAAAAACCGATGCGCGGCGTTAAGCTTCCGCGTCGCGCGCGAGAAGCGCCGCGCCGATCATTCCGGCCTCGTTGCCGAGCACGGCGGGGACGAGCTTGCCGCGCGTGGAATAAAAGCACTTTTTGCTGACCTTGTCCTGCAGGGGGTCAAACAGGAACGGGCCTGCCGCGCTGAGGCCCCCGCCGAGGGCAAGTACCTCCGGGTCGAGAATATTATAGATCGACGCGCAGGCGGAGCTCAGGTGCTCGATATAGTCGTCGAAAACGGCGGTCGCGGCGGGGTCGCCTGCCTTGGCGCAGTCGGTGACGAGCTTGGGCGTGATCTTCGCCGGGTCGCTGCCGGTCTTCTCGGCCAGCATACTCTCCGGATGGGCCTGCATGGCTCGGCGGCCCTCCCGCGTGAGCGCGGACGCGGCGCAGTAGGCCTCCATGCAGCCGTGATTGCCGCAGGTACACGGCTCGCCGCCGTCGACCAGATACGCGTGGCCCAGCTCAACGCCGTGGTTCATGCCGCCGTTGAACATTTTGCCGTTCAGAATGATGCCGCCGCCAAGCCCCGTGCCGAGCGTCAGCAGAACGCCCGTTTTGCAGCCGGTGAACGCGCCCTTATAAAGCTCGGCCAGCGCCGCGCCGTTTGCGTCGTTCGCAATATAGACGGGAATGCCGGGGAACTGCTCCTGCAGCAGCTTCCGCAGGGGTACATTGTGGAAATCCAGATTGTGCGCGTCAAGAACCGTCTCGCCGCTCGCGTCGATGCTGCCGGGGACGACCGCGCCGAGCGAGCCGACGTCGCAAAGCGCCGCGTTCTTCTCTTCCAGCAGCGCAAGGACTGCCGCGCGGATCTTTTTCGCCAGATCCGCCGCCGTCGTGTGCGGGAACGGGACAGACGTCTCGGCGGTCAGCTCCAGCGCCTCGTCCAGCAGGCCGATCTTGACGTTGGTTCCGCCGATGTCAATGCCGATCTGATACATATGCAGTGCCTCTTTTCCTTTCAAACTCATCCATGGACACTCCGGGTGTCAGGCCATTTCTTACTGAAAATAATACGACGGTCCAGTCAAAAAAGCAAGAAGTGCTGCAATTATTTTTTCTCCGGCTCCATAAGTCCGCGCTTCTCCGTCATATCCGCAGGAGGAAGTGGCTCTTGCGATACTCGAGGACGCCGTCCTTTTTCATCCGTCCAAGCTCCAGCGACAGGCCGCTGCGCTCGACGCCAAGATAATCCGCAAGCTGCTGTCTTGAAAACGGAATGTCAAATTCGCAGGTCCCAAGCCGCTGCGCCTCTGCGGAAAGGTAGGACATGATCTTTGCGCGCGTGGTGCGCTGGCCCATGTGTGTGAGCTTTTCACCGAACCGCAGGTTCTTTTCGGCAAGCTCGCCGAGAAGATTGCGGATGATGCGGCTGTGCCGGGCGCAGGCGGACGGGCACATGGTCAGCACGCGTTTGACGTTCAGAAACAGCACAGTCGCGGGTGTTTCCGCCGCGACGCTCACCTTCAGCACCGAACCGGGTGCGCAGGCATAGGCGGCGGCGAAGGTCTGTCCCGGCCCTGCCTTGGACAGAATATTGCGGTTGCCCCAGACGTCCTCCTGCTCGACCAGAACGCTCCCGGACAGCACCAGACCGATCGATTCCGCCGTATCGCCGGCACGCAGCAGCAGCGCATCCTTCGGGAAACGCGATGCTTTCGTGCCAAGACAGGCGAGCATGGCCGTAAGCTCCTGTTCGGAAATACCGGAGAAGAGCGTGGAAGACCGGATCACGGATAAAAATTCCTGCATATTTTCCTCTTTCGTTGAAAATTCAACCGACCTGTTGATTTTATTCTATTATAATATAGCCACAAATGCAAGAACCCGAATCATGAAAGTGAGGATCTCAAAATGGAACACGCGATGTTTTGTTTTCAGTGCGAACAGACGGCGGGCTGCACCGGCTGCACAGGAAAGGCGGGCGCGTGCGGCAAGAGCGCCGGTACGGCGAAGCTGCAGGACGAGCTGACGGGCGCGCTCATTGGCCTTGCCCGCGCGACGGACCATGCGCCCGGCGTGAATGCAGGCACATGGCAGCTTCTCATCGAGGGTCTGTTCACGACCGTTACGAACGTGAGCTTTCACGATGAGACCATCCGCGCGATGATCAGCCGCGTGCACGCGGAAAAATCGCGGCTCGTGCCGGGCTGCGCGGCCTGCGCTGCCGCGTGCGGACGAACCGGCGATTATGACATGGCGCAGCTCTGGGACGCGCAGGAGGATATCCGCAGTCTCAAATCGCTCATTCTCTTCGGCGTGCGCGGCATGGCCGCGTATGCGCACCACGCCATGGTGCTGGGCTATGCCGATGAGACGGTAAACCGGTTCTTTGCCAAGGCGCTCTTTGCCGTGGGCGAGGATTGGGACATGGAGCAGCTGCTGCCCATTGTGATGGAGGTCGGCGAGAAGACCCTCCGGTGCATGGCGCTTCTGGACAGGGCCAACACCGAAAGCTACGGCACGCCCACGCCGGTCACGGTTCCGCTGACCGTGGAAAAAGGTCCGTTCATCGTCATCTCCGGCCACGATCTGCACGATCTGAAGCTGCTGCTGGAGCAGACCGAGGGCAGGGGCGTCAACATCTACACCCACGGTGAAATGCTCCCCGCGCACGGCTATCCGGCACTTAAAAAGTATGCCCACCTCAAGGGCAATTTCGGCACGGCATGGCAGAACCAGCAGAAGGAATTCGCGGCGCTTCCTGCGCCGGTGCTCTTCACCACCAACTGTCTGATGCCGCCGAAGGCCAGCTACGCGGACCGCGTATTTACCACGTCAGTCGTATCTTACCCGGAACTCGTCCACATCGGCGAAGAAAAGGACTTCACGCCTGTCATTGAAAAGGCGCTGGAGCTGGGCGGCTACGCCGTGGACAGGCCCTTCACCGGCATCAACGGCGGCAGCACGGTCATGACCGGCTTTGCACGCGGCGCGGTGCTCAGTGCGGCAGACACGGTCATCGAGGCCGTCAAGTCCGGGGCCATCCGGCATTTCTTCCTTGTCGCAGGCTGCGACGGAGCACGCCCCGGCCGTAACTACTATACGGAATTTGTCAAGCAGACGCCTGCCGACACCGTCGTTCTGACGCTTGCCTGCGGCAAGTACCGCTTCAACGACCTCGATCTCGGCACGATCGGCGGACTGCCGCGCCTGATGGACGTCGGCCAGTGCAACGACGCCTACAGTGCCATTCAGATCGCGCTTGCGCTTGCGAACGCGTTCGGCTGCGGCGTGAACGAGCTGCCGCTTTCCATGGTGCTTTCGTGGTATGAGCAGAAGGCGGTCTGCATCCTGCTGACGCTGCTGCATCTGGGCATCCGGAACATTCGTCTCGGCCCCACGCTCCCGGCGTTCCTTTCGCCCAACGTACTGAACTATCTTGTAGACAACTTCGGTATTGCGCCCATCACCACGCCGGAGGCAGATCTGAAGCAGCTTCTCAAATAACAGCGGCTCACGCGGCGTATGCGTTCCCCTTTTTCGCCCCGCAGCGCAAAACGGCGGTCTTGAACTGTTTTACATTCAAGCCGCCGTTTTCTTTTTTGACAGGAACCGCTCAGTTCAGACTGACCTCCTGACGGGTGAACAGAGCCTCGACTCTTGCTTTGAGGGGGGCGAGCTCCGGGGCGTTCAGGCTGTCCGCAGTCTGAATGACGGCAGCTGCGGCCTGCTGGGCGTCGCGCAGCGTTTCCAGATCCATCTGCAGGCTTGCGACCTTTAAGAGCGGAAGCCCGTGCTGGCGGCTGCCGAAGAAATCACCCGGCCCGCGCAGGGCCAGATCCTGCTCGGCGATCTTAAAGCCGTCCGTCGTCTTGCAGAGCGCCTGCAAGCGCTTTTTTGTCTCCTCGTTTTTCGTCCCGCTGACCAGCACGCAGTAGGACTGCGCGCTGCCGCGCCCGACGCGTCCGCGCAGCTGATGCAGCTGACTGAGGCCGAAGCGCTCGGCATTCTCAATGACCATCAGCGTCGCGTTCGGCACATCCACGCCGACCTCCACGACCGTTGTGGCGACGAGAATATCGTAGTCTCCCGCGCGGAACGCGCTCAGCGCCGCGTCCTTTTCCGCGCTTTTCATCCGTCCGTGCACCAATCCGACGCGAAGCTCCGGGAACGTCTCGTCCCGCAGCGTCTGCGCCCAGCCCTCGGCGGATTTCATGGTGTTCTCCTCGCCGTCCTCCACAGCCGGGCAGACGACATAGACCTGATGGCCTCCGGCGCACTGCTTCCGGATAAAGCCGTTCAGGCGCTCACGCAGAGCCTCGCTGACCAGAAATGTCTCGACCGGCCGCCTGCCCGGCGGCAGCTCGGCGATCACGGACACGTCCAGATCGCCGTAGGCGATGAGGGCCAGCGTGCGCGGGATGGGCGTGGCGGACATGACGAGCAGATGCGGCGCATCGCCCTTTTCCGTGAGTCTCGTGCGCTGCGCGACGCCGAAGCGGTGCTGCTCGTCGGCCACAACGAGGCCGAGCGCGTGGAACTCCACGCCGGTACTGATGAGCGCGTGCGTGCCGACGATCAGCTGCGACTCGCCGGAGGCGATTTTCTCCCGCGCAGCACGCTTCTGCGCCGGGGTCTTTGCGCCTGTCAGCAGCAGGACATGGACGCCAAGCGGCCCCAGCAGCGCGGACAGCGTCTTTTCATGCTGCTCGGCCAGAATTTCCGTCGGCGCCATGAACGCCGCCTGCTTCCCGTTTTTGACCGCGCAGAAGCAGGCCGCCGCCGCGACCATCGTCTTGCCGCTGCCGACATCGCCCTGCACGAGCCGGTTCATCACATGGCCGGAGGACAGATCGCGCAGGATCTGGTCAATTGCGCCGCTCTGCGCACCCGTCAGCCGGAAGGGCAGCGCGCGGAAAAACGCGTCCATGCAGGCGGTGTCATACGGGATGGTATGCAGCTCCGTTCTCGACGCGCGCAGGACGGCCAGACCCGCCGAGAAAATGAAAAATTCCTCAAAGACGAGCCGCTTCCGCGCCCGCTGCAGCGCGTCCCAGCTCTCCGGCGCATGGACAGACGTATACGCCTCCGTCACGCCGCACAGGCCGTACTGCTCCCGCACCGTCTCCGGCAGAAGCTCCGGCAGCGCGCCCGCCGCCGAAAACGCCTGCCGGATGCAGGCGCAGAGCGTCCGGTTGGACAGCCCCGCCGTCAGCGGGTACACAGGCAGCAGCCGGTTCGTAACGGTGCCGGGCCTGCCCGCCTCCTCAAAGGCAGGATTCGCCATCTGCATCCCGCGCTCCAGCAGCGCGCCGTAGAAATAATAGCGCTCGCCGTAATGCAGCTGGGTCTTGATGTAGGGCTGGTTAAAATAGTGCAGCGTCAGCTTGCCTGTCTCGTCTGCGACAGTGAGTTTCGTCACATCGCGGCCCTTTCCGATGCGCCGCAGGACCGGCTGCGAGACGACCAGCGCTTCAAAGCACGCCGGGACCCCCGGCTGCAGCTGCGCGATCTCGACCGGATTCGTCCGGTCCTCATAATCGCGCGGAAAATAGGCCAGCAGATCATAGAGCGTGAAAATCCCAAGCCTCTGCAAAGCCGCCGCCCGCGCCGGCCCTACGCCGCGCAGATCGGTCACGGGGGAAAATAAGTCCATGGGTTCGCGCTCCTTACCGACATATTGCTGCAGATCCTGTAGGGGCCGATGCCCACATCGGCCCGCTGGGCAGTCGCAAATTCGCCGAAGAGTTCCGTAAAAAACCGGCGCATCCTGCGGGCGGACAGAGTCGTCCGCCCCTACATGATGCAGCGCCCGAATATGCGTCGTAGGGGGCGAGGACTCTGTCGGCCTAAAAAATGTTGCGAATTCGCCGAAGATTACCGTAAAAACAGTGCATCCTGCGCGGTCCGATGTGGGCATCGGACCCTACAGAAACTCCCGCACCGGTATATTATATAGTATTCCCGCGTGTTTCCGCAAGGCATTCCCTAAAAAAGTGCGCGAAAAATCCCCCCGAAGAGAAACTCCCGAGGGGCATTTATTTCGCAGCATTCGGCATCAGGCCAGCTTGTTCATCTTCAGTGTGATCTGGCTCTTCTTGCGGGCGGCAGCATTCTTATGAAGAATACCCTTGCCGGCAGCCTTGTCGATGGACTGAACCGCAGCCTGGTAAGCGCTATCGGCCTGCTCACGATTGCCTTCCGTGACGGCAGCTTCAAACTTCTTCAGGGTGGTCTTCAGGGCGGACTTGTCAGCCTTGTTGCGCTCGTTGTTGACCTTGGCAATCAGAACTCTCTTCTTTGCAGACTTAATGTTGGGCATAACTACACCTCCTCCAATAGCGTGAATATAGAAACAGATACCGTTTCATGCAGAAATACATTATAGCGGCATGGTCCGATAAAATCAATCTTTTTTTCGGATTTTTTCAAAAAAATTTTTCACATATTTCCCGACTTTCCGGAAAAACTAGCCGGGAGGTGAGTCTATGCAGCCAAGAACGGATCTGGCGATGGAGGCCAAGGCGCTGTATGAGCGCTCCGCGCAGGAACAGACGCAGCTTTCCGGCGTCGCCGCGCGCGAACAGGAGCGGCACGGTGTACGCATGACAGTCGTGAAAATCACAAACGCCGATGGCGAGCAGGCGCTCGGCAAGCCGCGCGGCACGTATATCACAGCGGAGCTTGAAGCGCTCTCGCGCCGGGAGCCGGGGAGCTTTTCAAATGCCGTGCGCACCGTGAGCCGGGCGCTGCGCGAGCTGCTGGGGCCGTGCAGGCAGGCGCTCGTCGTCGGGCTGGGCAACCGGGACATCACGCCCGACGCCATCGGCCCGGAGGCCGTGAAGAATCTGATCGTCACGCGCCATCTGCAGACGGGCCCGGATGAAGCGCTGCCGGGCCTCATGCGCGTCGCGGCCTGTCAGCCGGGCGTACTGGGCCAGACGGGCATTGAAAGCCTGGAGCTTGTCAAATGCGCCATGCAGACCGCGCAGCCGGACGTTGTGATCGTGATCGACGCGCTGGCAGCGGCAGAGCCGGGGCGGCTGTTCCGCACTGTCCAGCTTTCGGACAGCGGCATCGTGCCGGGCTCCGGCGTAGGCAACAGCCGACAGGAATTTTCCCGGCGGACGCTGGGCGTGCCGGTCATCGCCGTGGGCGTGCCGACGGTCGTGGACGCGATCTCCCTGTTCCGGCAGGCGGAGCTGGAGCTGGACGTGCCGCGGGGCGTGCTGGTCACGATGCAGGATGTGGACACACGGGTACGCGAGATGGGCAGGCTCGTCGGCTACAGCTGCGATTTAGCGCTGCACCGGGGATTGTCGCTGGGTGAAATTCCGGCTTTTTTGTCATAAAAGGTCGAATTATCGTTATGTAAACTGTATTATGTCCCCACCGGAACAAATCGCCGCAAACAGGCGGGTGTTGATAACGATGTGGAAATGTGGAAAAGCGATTGGTGTTCAAAAGTTTTTCACACTGTCAACAGAGTTGTCAACACCCGTATTTTGTGAACTTTTCCTGACCAATTTCGGTTCCCAATAACAGGCCTTCGCTTTTTACGTCGACGGGACGGAAGGGATTATCGTCAACTGCGCACGGACAAAATCCGCGAAAAAGTTCGGAATCTGCCCGGAAGTTTTCCGTATCAAATGGGAAAGCCGGGAAATACTGACGATATATCCAGAAACAGAAGATGGAGGTAGCAGATATGCAGGGAAAGGTCGAGATCTGCGGCGTCAACACATCGAAGCTGCAGACGCTCTCGAACGCGGAGATGATGCGGCTGATCGAGCGCTCGCAGCAGGGGGATATGGACGCGCGCAGCCGTCTGGTGGAGGGAAATCTCAAGCTGGTCCTGTCTGTGGTGCAGCGGTTTCTGAGCCGGGGCGAAAATCCGGACGATCTGTTTCAGGTCGGCTGCATCGGACTTTTGAAGGCCATCGCCAACTTTGACACCACGAAAAACGTCCGCTTTTCGACCTACGGTGTGCCGATGATTGCCGGGGAGCTGCGGCGGTATCTGCGCGACTACAGCCCCATCCGCGTCAGCCGGTCGCTGCGCGACACGGCCTACCGCGTTCTGCAGTGCAGACAGCAGCTGACCGACCAGAACGGCCGCGAGCCGTCCATCGACGAGATCGCGCAGGCGCTCGATCTGCCGCCCGCGCAGATCACCGCCGCGCTCGACGCCATCACCGCGCCCGTCTCGCTCTACGAGCCGGTCTATTCCGAGGGCGGCGACGCGCTGACGGTCATGGACCAGGTGCGCGACCGGAAAAATACCGACGAGCAGTGGATCGAATCCATCACGCTGCGTGAGGCCATCTCCCATCTGTCGGAGCGCGAAAAGCGCATTCTGGCCCTGCGCTTCGAGGCAGGCCGCACGCAGATGGAGGTCGCGGGCCAGATCGGCATCTCGCAGGCACAGGTCTCGCGCCTTGAAAAAAGCGCCATCCGCTCCATCCGCAAGGCGATCCTCCCGTCATAACGGGGATACCCGCCGCATATACTTCCTGCAAAGGGGGCTTGTGCGATGACGAACCGGTTCCAGGAGCTGCGGGACAAGGAAGTGATCCATGTGTGCGAGGGGGCGCGGCTGGGGTATGTGAACGATCTGGTGGTCGATATCTGCTGTGGGCGCGTGACGGCGCTGATCGTGCCGGGGCCGTGCCGGTTTCTGGGGCTGTTCGGCCGGGAGGACGACTATGTGATCCCGTGGCTGTGCATCAAGCGCATCGGAGACGACCTGATTCTGGTCGACGGGCCGCTTTCCGAGTGGCGCACGCCGCGCAAGAAGCGGAGCCTGTTCTGACATCGGCGGAAAGCGCAAAAAATGCAGGGGGTTTTGCGAAAAAACACTTGCATTTGGAGCGCTTTTCCGCTATAATGTCAAGGCGCTGTGCGAAAACGGCGACATTACTACACCACACACCGGGCGGTGGCGCTTTCTCGTGTCCTTCGGGATGGAAGCGGTCAGCCCTGTGGAGGTCAAAAACAAAAGGAGAACACACAATGGCAGTCGTATCCATGAAGCAGCTTCTCGAAGCTGGCGTCCACTTCGGTCATCAGACCCGTCGCTGGAACCCGAAAATGGCCCCGTATATCTACACGGAGCGCAACGGCATCTACATCATTGACCTGCAGAAGACGGTCAAGAAGCTCGAAGAGGCTTACAACTTTGTCCGTGAGCTGGCAGCGAACGGCCAGTCCATCCTGTTCGTCGGCACCAAGAAGCAGGCGCAGGACGCCATCAAGGAAGAGGCTGAGCGTGTCGGCCAGTACTACGTCAACGCCCGCTGGCTCGGCGGTATGCTGACGAACTTCCGCACCATGCGCACCCGTATCGACCGTCTGGCCCAGCTGAAGAAGATGGAAGCCGACGGCACGTTCGCAATGCTTCCCAAGAAGGAAGTCATCAAGCATCAGGGCGAGATCGCCAAGCTTGAGAAGTATCTCGGCGGCGTCAAGGAAATGAAGAAGCTGCCCGGCGCGCTGTTCATCGTTGACCCGCGCAAGGAGCGCAACGCCATCGCCGAGGCCCGCAAGCTGCACATTCCCATCGTCGCCATCGTCGACACCAACTGCGACCCGGACGAGGTCGACTATGTCATCCCCGGCAACGATGACGCCATCCGCGCCATCCGCCTGATCGCCGCCACCATGGCCAACGCCGTGACCGAGGGCCGTCAGGGTGAAGAGAACACCGAGGCTCCCGCATCCGAGGAAGCTCCCGCCGCTGAATAATCCGTACTATTTATAGCGCCCGCCGCACGACGGGCGCTTTTCAAAAGATAAAAACAGGAGGAATTTACAATGGCATTTACTGCTGCTGATGTGAAAAAACTGCGTGAAATGACCAATGTCGGCATGATGGACTGCAAGAAGGCACTGTCCGAGACCGACGGCGATATGGACAAGGCTGTCGAATGGCTGCGCGAAAAGGGTCTGGCCAAGGCCGCCAAGAAGGCCGGCCGCATCGCGGCTGAGGGCATGGCTTACGCGACTGTCTGCGAAAAGTGCGGCGTCGGCGCCATGGTCGAGGTCAACTGCGAGACTGACTTCTGCGCGAAGTCCGCTCCGTTCGTTCAGTTCGTCAAGGATATCTGCCAGGTCGTTCTCGAGAACAACCCCGCTGACGTCGAGGCCATCAAGGACTGCACCTACCCCGGCACCGAGCTGAAGGTCTCCGAGGTCCTGCCTGAGAAGGTCATGTCCATCGGCGAAAACCTGCAGATCCGCCGTTTCGCCCGCTTCGACAAGAACACCACCGTGTCCTATGTCCATGCCGGCGGCAAGATCGGCGTGCTGGTCAACCTCGCGGTTGAGGGCGGCATCGACGCCACCACCATCGGCAAGGACGTTGCCATGCAGATCGCTGCGCTGAATCCCCGCTTCTGGGACAAGAGCCTCGTCACCGAGGATGTCATCGCCGAGGAGAAGAAGGTTCTCGTTGCGCAGATGGACAACGACCCGAAGATGGCCACCAAGCCCCAGCAGGTCAAGGAAAAGATCGCTGCCGGCAAGCTGAACAAGTTCTACGAGGAGAACTGCCTGCTGCAGCAAGCCTTCGTCAAGGACGGCTCCATGTCTGTTGAGCAGTACATGGCCTCCGCAGCCAAGGCTCTGGGCGGCAAGGTCACGTTCGTCGACGCCGTTCGCTTCGAAAAGGGCGAGGGCATCGAGAAGAAGCAGGAAGACTTCGCTGCCGAAGTCGCTGCGCAGATGAACGCCGGTCACTAAGCTTCAATATTTCAAAGCGCCCGCTGCCATCCGGCAGCGGGCGCTTCGCCTTATTTGCCGGAATCAAAGTCCGACTCGGTTCTTGTGCGCAGGCGGCTGATGGCGTTTGTCAGGCGTTCTGTTTCCTTCGGGAACAGGCCGGAGGCGATGGCTGTGCGGATGGGGAGGATCTCGTAGCGGCTGCCGTCGGCCTCCTTGCCGCTGTCGAGCAGGTACAGGGGCGTATAGCTCACATTCGTCAGCGTTGTCTCGCCCGTCTCGCCGTTTTTGGTGAATTGCAGGTTCAGAATGACCGATTCCTCGCAGCCGCTGGCATAGCTGCTGCTCTGGCTGGAAAAGAAGTTGCCGAGGCTGTAGGCCACGAAGCAGGTCTTTTCCTTTCCGTCGTCCGTCGTGATGTCCATCGTCTCCATTCTGCCGACCAGATGGCTGTGTGAGCCGATGACCGCGTCCGCGCCGCGCTCAAACAGCTGCTTTGCGATGGACTCCTGCGTTCTGGTAGGCTCCAGTGTCGCCTCACTGCCCCAATGGAGCATGACGAGGATGATGTCGGGCTTCAGCGCCTTCGCCGCGTCTACCGAGTCCAGAAGGGCGCTCATGTCGAGCTTTTCATAGTCCGTGCTGTAATCCTTGTACAGGAGATTCACCGCGTACTCTGCGCCCTCCGGCAGCTGCAGGCCGCCGAGGCCCTTCGTATAGGCGATGATCGCGATCTTCATGCCGCTGACGGTCTTGAGCACGACGCCGCCGTTATTGGAGCGCTCGGCCTCGCTTGCGTAGGTGCCCGCATGGTCGATGCCCGCGTTTGTAAGCGCGTCGATGGTGCTCTGCAAACCGGACAGGCCGTTCTGGATGGAGCAGGTGTTGGCCGTCTGCAAAAGATCAAAGCCGATGGTCGACAGCGTCATGGCAAGTGAATCCGGCGCGCGGTAATCCGGCTTTCCGGCATACGGCTCACCGCAGAAATTGCATTCCAGATTGCCGATGGCGAGATCCGCCGAGAGCGTATAGCCGGACACGGCGGCAAAGCTTTCGGCAAACTGATAGCTGCCGTCCGGCTGTCTGGCGTCGGCAAGCAGATCGTCGGTGATCATGATATCGCCGACAGCGGCAATGTTGACGGTCGCATCCGGCTCCGTCTGCAGCTCCAGCGCATTGTCCTTTTTGACGTAAAGCTCCGGGTGCTCGCGCCGGTTGCGGCAGCCGCGCAGAATGAGGATCAGAGACAAAATCACGATCACAAGCAAAACAATGACCAGCACCCGCTGGCGCATCAGAAGCCTGCGCTTCTGCTCCTGCCGGCGCAGCCTGCGCGCCTCCAGCAGCTCCTCGTTCTGCCTGCGTTCCATGTTATCCACGCGTTCGCCTCCTTTGGGTCGTGTAATTTATATATTATAACATATCCTTCGAAAAAAGACAAGCCGCTTGGCTTTTGCCGCAGAATATGCTATAATTCTACATCATTTACTTACAGAGGATCAGTTCATGCGTCAAACAAGCAAACGTGCGCGGCGCTCCCGGGCGCTGATGATCGTGATTTTTGTGCTGCTGGCAGCGCTTGTGATCTGGGGGCTGACGGCCCTGCTGGGCCGATTGCTCCACTACGGCACGAACGCGACCGTCAGCGCGAAGGATCACGAGCAGCTCACGCCGATCGAGCCGAGCGCCGCGGACAAGACGGAGGAAATTCCGGAAAATACATATGATCCGTCCTGCTTTTATATGGACGGCGGCTTCCTGCGCTATGAAAGTGACACCATAACCAGCCAGGTCGGCATCGACGTCTCCGCGCACCAGCAGGAGATCGACTGGCAGCGCGTCGCGGACAGCGGCGTGCAGTTCGTCATTCTCCGCGTGGGCTACCGCGGGTATACGGAGGGCACCATTCAGGAGGACGCGTATTTCACGCAGAATCTGGAGGGGGCCATTGACGCCGGGCTTGACGTGGGCGTGTATTTCTTCTCGCAGGCCATCGACGAGCAGGAGGCGCGGGAGGAGGCCCGGTTCGTGCTGGACAAGATCTCCGGGTACCTGCTCGCCTTCCCCGTCTTCTTCGACTGGGAAAAGATCGGCTCGGAGGCGCGCAGCGACACCATGGATCTGGCGTCGCTGACCATCGTGACCGATACGTTCTGCACCGAGATCCGGAACGCGGGCTATCAGGCCGGGCTTTACTTCAATCAGCAGCTCGGCTATGAGGAGCTGCATCTGCCGAGCCTGCAGACGTACACGTTCTGGCTGGCTGAATACAACGATACGCCGTCGTTTGCCTATCACTTTGACCTCTGGCAGTATTCTGCCTCCGGCACGGTCGACGGCATTGAGGGCGACGTCGATCTGAATCTTGCATTTTTCAGGAAGTAACCTATGAGAAAAGAAAAAGCAGAGCACTCGGCCCGCCTGCCGTTCGCAGCCAGTATGCTCATTTTCGGCACCATCGGCCTGCTGCGCCGGTTCATCGACCTGCCGAGCGGCGTGATCGCCTGCTTCCGCGGGCTGCTGGGCTGCGTTCTGCTGCTGCTTTTGCAGCGGCTGGGCGGGAAAAAGCCGGGCCTGCCTGCCATCCGGAAGTCTCTTCTGCCGCTGCTCATTTCCGGCGGCATGATCGGTTTTAACTGGATGCTGCTGTTTGAGGCGTACCGCTACACCAGCATCGCCGTCGCGACGCTCTGCTATTACACGGCCCCGGTCATGCTGATCCTGGCCTCGCCGTTCGTCTTCCACGAGCGGCTCACGTGGCGGCAGCTCGTCTGTGTGGGGCTGGCTGCGTGCGGCATGGTGCTCGTCTCGGGCGTGCTGGACGGCGGCACGCTGCCGGACGGAACGCTGACGGGCATTGCGCTTGCCGTCGGCTCGGCGGTCCTATATGCCGCCATCACCGCCGTGAACCGCAAGGCGCTCACCTCGCTGGACGCATACGACAAGACCATCGTGCAGCTTGGCGCGGCGGGACTGGTCATGGCACCGTATCTGGCGCTGACGGGCGGCTTCTCCGGTCTGCATCTGACGGCGCTGTCCGCCGGACTGATGCTTCTGGTGTCGCTGACGCATACGGCGATCCCCTATGCGATGTATTTCGGGGCCATGGTGCGCCTGCCGACGCAAACCGTCGCGCTCATGAGCTATCTCGACCCTATCACGGCCCTGATCCTCTCGGCCCTCGTTCTGCACGAGCCGCTCTCCCCTGCCGGTCTGGCCGGAGCCGTCTTGGTTCTCGGCTCTACGATCCTCAGCGAGCTCTGGGTCGGAAAGAAGCAGTAAAATCACGAAACGACCCCCGGACATACCTGACACGGTACGTCCGGGGGTCGTTGTATTTACGGTTCCAGCAGGACGCCGGAGAGATAGACGGCTTTCCGGTTCAGCGCTTCGTCACAGACGACGAAGTCGGCCAGCTTGCCGGGCGTGATCGAGCCGGTCTCGGCCTCGCGGCCAAGCTCCCTTGCGGGGACGAGCGTTGCGGAGAGGATGGCCTGCTCCTTCGGGATGCCGAATTCCACAGCCTTGCGCATACAGTCGTACAGATTCGTGGCCGAGCCTGCAATTGTGCCGTCGGCAAGACGTGCGACGCTGTTTTTCAGGAACACATCCTGTCCGCCGAGCGTATACTGCCCATCCGGCATACCGCAGCAGCGCAGCGCGTCGGAAATGAGGCAAATCCTGCCCGGGAAGAGCCTGAAGGCCATGCGCACGGCGCTGGGGTGGACGTGCTGGCCGTCGCAGATCAGCTCGGCAGCCACAGCTTCGCGTTCGCTGCCCGCGCCGATGGGGCCGGGCTTGCGGTGGTGGATGCCGGGCATGGCGTTGTACAGGTGCGTCAGATGGCTCGCGCCTGCGTCAAAGACGGCGGAAGCCTCTTCATACGTGCAGTCGGTGTGCGCGATGGAGACCGTGCAGAGCTTACTTGCAAGCTTCGTGAATTCCACCGCGCCGGGCAGCTCCGCAGCCACGTCCGCAATGCGGATGAGGCCCTCGGACACGTCATAAAGCCGTTTAAACGCGCCGAAATCCGGATTTTTCAGATACGCGCCGTTCTGCGCGCCCTTTTTCTTTTCGGAGAAGAACGGCCCCTCCATCTGGATGCCAAGCAGGCGGGCGCAGCCCGTCGGCTGCTCGTTTCTGAGCCGGACTGCCGTTTTGTACGCCGCCTCCAGCACGTCGTAGGGCAGCGTCATGGACGCGGGCGCGAAGCCGATCACGCCGTTTTGGGCAAGATAGCGCGCCATTTTGACAAGGCCGTCGGAATCGCCGTCGGAAAAATCCGCGCCGGAATTGCCGTGGTTATGCACGTCGATGAGGCCGGGAATGACATACTGATTTTCCAGATCAACGCCGTCCTCTGTGGGCACAGCGTTCAGAATTTCCGTAAATTTTCCGTTTTCCACACGGAACGAGCCGTGCTGAAACTGTCCATCTACAAAGAGATTCGCGTTTTTGAACAGCATTCTCATACCTCCGGCAGACTGGCCGCGGCCATGGACTGGCCGACGCGGCGGAAGTTTTCATCCGGCAGCATGACGCAGAGCTTCTGTGCCAGCGCCGGGTATTCTTCTTTCAGCACCCGCTGGCACTCAGAGACGATCCGCTCTCCGCCCACGCCGGAGGCCACGCGGCCCAGCACGATCAGGTTCCGGATGTCATAGAACCGTGCGTACAGGAAAAGCGTATGGGCGAGATACACGCCGATGGATTTGAAGATCTCCAGCGCATACGGCAGGCCCTGTTCGGCCAGCTTCTGCACTTCCTTGAGCTTCTCGGCAGGGGTCAGGCTCTCGGAAAGCGCGATTCCGGCGGCGGGGGCCAGCTTGGAAACTGCGTCCTGCGAGAAATACTTGCAGCCGACACCGAGATCGCCCGACCACTCGTCGCGCATGGCGTTCTCGTTCAGATCGACCGGGGCAAAGGCCAGCTCACTGAACCAGCCGAGCAGATTGCTGTCGGCGTTCACGTAGCCGACCGCCTCGCTCGTGCCCATGGCAAGGCCCATGACGGAGCCTTCGCCGAGGCTCATGGAGCCTGCCAGCGCCGACACATCGCCGTCGTTGGCGACAACGATGGGCACGTCGCCGATCTCTCGGGCCGCACGGTCGTAAACCGTCTTGACCTCCTCGCGGCGGGCGCGCGGTACCTTGATAAAGATGGAGGACACCATCGGCGCGTTGCCGATGAACACGCCTGCGGACGACACGCCGATGCCGTCCACGCGGGGCAGTTTGGACGCCGCCGTTTTGAACGCGGCGACGATGCCGTCATACTGGTACTGCGGGTCCTCGCTCGTCTTGGGATGCCAGACGACCTCCTCGGAGTAGACCGTCTTGCCGTCTATGACGGCAGACACCTTGCGGTCGGAGCCGCCCGCGTCAAAGCCGATGCGGCAGCCGTTCGTATGGCCGCCGACCTTTCTGGTCTGCTCGTGCGCCTGCGGGAAGCCCGCCTCGTCCGCGAGGACGATCTCAAACGGGCGCTCGTACACGTCCTGCATGAAACCGACGTCGAACTCGCGCTTCCCGCCCGCGCGGTACTCGTCCTGCATACGCTTCGCGATCGCATCGTCGCCGCAGAGATATACGCGCCAGCCGCCGACGCTCCACAGGAGCATCTTGACGCAGCGCTCAGCATAACGGTAGTTTGCCTCGGCGAATGCAGGGCCGCGCAGCTTCGTCTCGTATACGGTCACAAGACCGTTTTCGCGCTCGACCGCGATTTTGAACGGGCGCTCCGCGCCTTTTTCATATGCGCTGGCCCAGATGCCGAAGGGAATAAACGCGTGGTCCAGCGCGGGCAGATTCCTGATCTGGTATTCAATGCCTAAATACTGCATAGCTGTCCTTACTGCGGCATTCTGGCTGCCGCTGCCTCGTCGCAGATGAGGGTCACATCGGGATGGAACTGCAGGATGGAGCCGGGAACCTCCGGCGTGACCGGCCCGAAGAAAACCTTATAGAGAATGTCAGCCTTGTCCGCGCCCGTGATGACCATGACGATCTTCTTCGCGGCCATGACTGTGCCGACGCCCATGGTGATGGCGGCTGTCGGGACCTCGTCGATAGAATTAAAGAAGCGCTTGTTCGCTTCGCGGGTCATGTCCGTCAATTTCACTTCATGCGTCATGACCGGGAAATGGTCACACGGCTCGTTGAAGCCGATGTGGCCGTCGTGGCCGATGCCGAGCAGCTGGATATCCACGCCGCCCCAGTCCTCGATCTTCCGCTCATACGCCTCGCACATGGCGGGGATATCAGCGGCAAGGCCGTCTGGAACGATGGTGTTCTCAGGCTTGATGGAGATATGGTCAAACAGATTTTCCTGCATGAACCGGCGGTAGCTCTGCGGATGGTCGGGGGCAAGGCCCTTGTACTCGTCCAGATTGGCCGAGCGCACACGGCTGAAATCGATCAGACCGGCCTGTTCGCGGGCGATCAGCTCGCGGTACAGCGGCAGCGGGGTCGAGCCGGTGGCAAGACCGATGACGCAGGCAGGCTTGGCATGGATGACGGCTTCAAATTCGTCGGCAGCGGCCTTGCCCATTTCTTCCGGGGTCTTTACTTTGATGATATTCAGGTGCAGCATAATTTATCTCTCCTTATTTGCTTCTTCAGCAACGATTTTCTGCATTTCGTTCCATTTTTTCTCCATATCCGCGACCAGCCTGAACTGCGTGCGGGCACGGTCGAGGTTCTGGCCGCCGCGGTGGACGGCAAAATAGTGGTCGCCGTCGAGATAGTCCGTCAGGAAACGGACGCCGCATTCCATCGTCATGGTCTTCGCGCCAAGCGGAAGCAGCTCAAGCTCCTTCTGCGTTAGGCCCGGGCAGGAGCGGACATAGCCGCGTGTGAAGACGTGGAAGCGCTCGAGGCTCATTTCCATTCTGGACAGATCGCGCTCGTCCTCCGCGGCGGTCGCCGCGCCGAAGCGGATGGAGTCGCCGAAGTCATAGAGGCTGGAGCCGGGCATGACCGTATCAAGGTCGATGACGCACAGGGCCTTGCGCGTCTTTGCGTCCAGCAGAACGTTATTGAGCTTCGTGTCGTTGTGCGTGACGCGCAGCGGCAGCTCGCCTGCCTTCAGCGCGGTTTGCAGCGCAGCCATTTCAGACTGCCGGGCAAGCGCAAATTCAATCTCGGGCTGAACCTGCGCCGCCCGGCGCATGGGGTCGCGCTCCAGTGTCTCAAGGAACGCGCGGTAGCGGTCAGGGGTGTTGTGGAAATTTGGGATCGTCTCATGGAGCTTTTCTGCCGGGAATTCCGCCAGAAGCTGCTGGAACGTGCCGAAGCCGACGGCACTCTGGTAAAAATCCTCGTCCGTTTCCGGCTGCTGGAGGCAGATCGTGTCCTCCACAAAGTCATACACGCGCCAGTAGCCCTCCTGCGCGTGCAGATAGCTTGCGCCGTCCGCCGTTTTGACCAGTGTCAGGACGCTGCGCGGGTCGTCTGTTTTTGTGCGCAGGAATTCCGTGACGGACGTGATGTTCTCCATCAGACCGGCCACGTCGCGGAACGTGTGATGATTGATCTTTTGCAGAATATAGCGGCGGCCGCTGGCCGTCACGGCCAGATACGTCGCGTTGATATGCCCGCAGCCATACGGCTCGCAGGAGACAGGCTCCGCGTCCAGGCGGAAGCCGCGCAGAATTTCAAACAGCGCTTCGCTCATCTCATTGCTCCTTTTTCGTCTTTTCTCCATCTTATCCTCCCCCGCTGCGGAAGACAACAGGTTTTTCGGATTTGTGCAGGATCTGATAAAATTCAGGCAGAATTTGAAAAAGCAGTTGTCTGCGGTGCGAAATTGTGGTAAAAAGGATACAAAGGAGGCGGTCGTTTTGCAGATCAAAAATCTTTCCGCCGCACAGGTGCAGCCGTTCGGCGAGATCCTTTCCGCAGAATCGGAGCTGCTGCCCCCCTGCGCCGAGCGCTGGCAGATCCGGCCCGGCGCGGACGTCAGGGAGCTGCGCGCGGACGGGCCGGTCGTGCTGGACTATGTTTCGGGTATGCCGCTGCTGGTGATCTATGAGAAGGACGCGCGGAGCGTCTATTATCTCGACCGGGTGCTTGCGCTGCGGCCGGGCGTGCGGTTTTCCATCGCGGCGCTCGGCAGCGGCTGCGAGGTCGACTGCCGCGCGCGGCAGCCGGGACTCGTGCAGCTGCTCGCGTGCCACCCGGCGGAGGAATTCTCCGGCACGGGGAGCGAACTGAAGCTGGAGCGGCTTTACACATTTTTTTATCAGGAGTGCGCCAGCGATTTTTATTTTCGCGGCGAACAGCACGAGGCGTTTGAGCTGGTCTATGTCGACCGGGGTGAGCTGCACAATCTGGCCGGAGGCGCGGATGTGCTGCTGCGGCAGCAGCAGCTGATGCTCATCGGACGGAACGTCTGGCATATGCAGTACGCCGACCGGCCGGTCAGCTTCCTGACCGTCTCGTTCCGCGCGGCGGAGCTTCCCTGCTCACGCCTGACCGGGCGGGCGCTCAGCTTAACGGCCCGGCAGATCGGGCTTGTCCGGCAGATGCTGGAGGCGCACGGCGCGGAGAGCTACGCATACGACTGCGTGGAGAGTCTTCTGAAGCTGCTGCTGGCCGATCTGCTGCGCGGTCTGGACCGGCAGCCGTCCGCCGACGCCGCGCAGCCCCTGCCCGCGACCAGCCACACTGAGCGCCGCATCGTCGACCGCCTTGTCCAGCTCATCTCCGCGCGGGCCGGGGAAAAGCTCAGCCTGCAGGCGCTTGCCGACGAGGCGCACATCAGCACGACATATCTGCACCGCCTGTTCCGCTCTCAGCTCGGTATCTCGCCGGGGGCGTATATCGCAAAGATCCGGATCGAGGAAAGCAAGCTCCTGCTGCGCGGCGGAGCGCTGTCCATGGGCGAGATCGCAAAAAAGCTCGGCTTTTCCAGCCAGCAGCACTTTTCCCGTCAGTTCCGCACCGTCACGGGCATGACGCCGTCCGAATACGTGCGCAGCCTGCGCTGACAGGCGGGGACGCGTTGCGCAGATCGCCGGATTTAACTGTTGTTTTTTTCTGTGCAGCGCGGCATAATACATTATATATTATATTGGAAAGGGAGTTCTTTTTATGGAATCCATCCGTGGGTATTTCAAAGCGCTCAAGTGGCGCAGTCTGATCGTCGCGTTTTCGGCGATTTTGCTGGGTCTTCTGTTCATCCTGACACCGCAGGCGTCGGCGGACGTGATCTGCTACGTGGCTGGCATTTTGCTGCTGGCCTCCGGCATTGCGGCGGTCATTTCGTATCTGGCCTCCGGGCGGCTGTTCGGGTCGTATGCGCTGGTGTCGGGCATCGTGCTGCTGGTGTGCGGCGTGTTCTGCCTGCTGCGGCCGGAGATCATTCAGGGCCTGCTGACGGTGCTGTTCGGCGTGTTCCTCGTCATTGACGGCATGATGACGCTGCAGGACGGCGTGGACTGCGCGCGGGCGCGGCTTGCAGGCTGGTGGGTCCCGGCGCTGCTGGGCGCGGTCACGATCGCGCTGGGCTGCGTGGTGCTGTTCGGCAAATTCGACTCCATCATGCTGCTGGCCGGGATCTCGCTGATCGCAGACGGCGTGTTCGATCTCATTGTGACCCTCGCCTTCTCCAAGCGCATCCGCACCGCGCGGGAAAAGCTGCGCATCTACGCAAACGGCCCCATCATCGACTCGGAAAAGGTCGACGACTGACCGCGGCATGAGTGCCAAAAAAATTTAAGGACAGATAAATATTTTTTGTTTTCCCCGTGCGGAATGCTTGACACCGCTCTGTCAATCCTGTACAATGATCATGGGGATTTTGTCCCCGCAATCATACAGATTGAACATGATGGAGGAACAAACATGAAAAAGATCATCGCATTGCTGCTCGCAGCAATCATGGTTCTCGGTCTGGCGGCCTGCGCCTCCAAGACGGAAACCACCGAAGCCTCTGACGTCAAGAACGTCGTCTACATCGTCAACGGCAACCTGGGCGACAAGTCCTTCTTCGACTCCGCACAGGCCGGCATCGACGAGCTGGTCAAGGCAGGCCGCATCACCTGCAAGACCATCGAGCTCGGCGGCACCGACGAAGACCAGCCGAAGTGGCTGTCCACGCTGTACGACGTTTCCCAGTCCGGCGAGTATGACCTCGTCATCTGCGGCACCTACCAGATGCCCGACTACCTGAAGGAAGTCGCCACGAAGTATCCCGATCAGCTCTATCTGATCTTCGACGACAACACCTATGCCGGTGAGAACTCCAACGTTGTCAACATCACCTACAAGCAGAACGACATGGGCTATCTGGTCGGCACCTTCGCCGCCTGCATGACCACGGATACCAGCGTTGCCAACATCAACGAGGACGCGGTCATCGGCTTCGTCGGCGGCGTTGATTCCCCGGTTATCAACGACTTCCTGACTGGCTTCATTGAGGGCGCACAGGCTGTCAACCCCGACATCAAGGTCGACACCCGCTACACCAACGACTATGTCGATACCGCAATCGCCAAGGAGTTCGGCTACTCCATGATCAACGACAACAAGTGCGACATCATCTGGGGCGTTGCCGGCAACGCGGGCAACGGCGCGGCTGAGGCTGCTCTGGACACCGGCAAGGCATGGTTCATCGGCGTCGACTCCGACCAGGAGCTGACCTTCTCCTCCGACCTGGCAGCGCTGACGCTGACTTCGGGCCTGAAGAACATCGGCAACTCCATCATCTGGATCTTCGACCAGTGGGATGCCGGTAAGACCTACTGGGGCAGCGAAGTCCAGCTCGGCCTCGCAGAGGGCGGCGTCGGCATCGTGACCGACAAGAACTACGACAAGTACGCCTCCGCCGAAACCAAGGCCGCCGTTGAGGCTGCTCAGAAGGGCATCATGGACGGCAGCATCAAGGTCGACACCGCGTTCGACGCCAACTTCGACCTCGCCGCTCTGCGCGACTCTGTCAGACCGTAAGTTCATTTTCGATCAAGCTTTCTTTTAACCTTGTAGGGGCGGGCGACTCTGCCCGCCCCTTACATGCTTCTGCGATAAAAGCGGGCGGCAGAGTCGTCCGCCCCTACAAAATCAGATTCTCCTTAAGTAACAGTGAATAGCGAAAAAACGAACCCGCGTTTGTTCTTTATTCACTATTACTTATTGCTTTTTCATACGCACGACTTTTTCTAAAGAAAGAGAGGAACATATCGTATGCCAGACGAAAAAACCGGCCGTTTGGACGAGGAATATGTCGTCCAGATGAAAGGGATCACAAAGGTGTATCCCAACGGCGTCGCGGCCAATCAGGGTGTGGATTTTAACCTCCGCAGGGGCGAGATCCACGCGCTGATGGGTGAAAACGGCGCCGGAAAATCCACGCTCATGAAGATGCTGTTCGGTCTGGAGCAGCCGACGAGCGGCGAGATCTGGGTGCACGGCGAAAAGCTGACGCTCTCGTCTCCCACCGTCGCCATTTCCCACGGGATCGGCATGGTGCACCAGCATTTCATGCTCGTGCCGAGCCTGACCGTTGCGGAAAACATGGTGCTCGGCATGGCTCCGCGCAAGGGACTGTTCATCGACCACGCGAAGGCCGTCGCCATCACAAAGGAATACGCGGAAAAATACAACCTGCACGTCGAACCTGAGGCCAAGGTCATGGACATCCCGGTCGGCATGAAGCAGAAAGTCGAGATCCTCAAGGCGCTCGTGCGCGGCGCAAAGATCCTGATCCTCGACGAGCCGACGGCCGTTCTGACCACGCAGGAGACGGTCGAGCTGTTCAAGGAGCTGCGGCATTTAAAGGAGCAGGGCTATACCATCGTCTTTATTTCGCACAAGCTGAACGAGATCATGGAGATCACCGACCGGCTGACGATCATGCGCGGCGGGCGCTCGATGGGCGTTTACAACACGTGCGACGTGACGAAGGAGGAAATTTCGCGTCTGATGGTCGGCCGCGATGTCATTCTGAATGTGCAGAAGGACAAGGCGCAGCCGTCGGATGTTGTGCTGCGCGTGCGCGACGTCGAATACGTCAACGAGTGGCACAAGAAGATGCTGGACAAGATCTCCTTCGACGTGCGCCGGGGTGAAATTCTCGGCATTGCAGGCGTCGAGGGCAACGGCCAGAAGGAGATGGTCGATATGCTCTTCGGCTTCCTGACGCCGAACGCGGGCACGGTGACGATGCAGTCGGAGAATCTTCTCGGCCTTTCGCAGCAGAAGCTGCGCGACAAGGGCGTCGCCCTCATCCCGGAGGACCGTATGCTCTATGGCATTGCGGGCAGCGCGTCCATCGAGGAAAATCTCATTTCCGACCGTTCGGCGGAAAAGCGGCTGAACCATGGCCCGCTTTTCAACATGAAGGCCATTCACGACGAGGCGGACAAGCTGATCGAGGACTACGCCGTTTTGTGCAAATCCCGCAAGCAGCAAGTCGGTATGCTCTCCGGCGGCAACATTCAGAAGGTCGTCGTCGCGCGCGAATTCTCCGGCAATCCGGTGCTCATTCTTGCCGACCAGCCGACGCGCGGCATTGACGTCGGCGCGACGGAATTCATCCGCAAAAAGCTCGTCGAGCTGTCTCGCTCCGGCATTGCGGTGCTGCTGATCTCGGCAGATCTGGCGGAGGTCATGGAGCTGTCCGACAGTCTGATCGTCATGCACGGCGGCAAAATTGCCGCGTATTTTGAAGACCCCTCCACCCTCACCGACGATGTGATGGGCGAATATATGCTCGGGCTCAAGACCCAGAGCGAAGAGGAAATCAGGAGGGTTTGCCATGACTAAGAAACGTCAGATCCTGTTCTCCGTGATCCGCGGTCTGCTCGCCATTCTCATCGCGCTGCTTGTGGCGACGCTGCTGATCTTCCTGTCGGCAGACGGAAGCAGCTTCTCCGAGAAGCTTTCCGCCACCGGCGACGCATTAAAGCAGCTGCTCGTCGGCCCGCTGTTCCGCATGGGACGCAGCGGCACCACCTTTGATTTCAAGCGCCTGACCGACATTCTGGCCTCGATGATCCCCATCATCTTCACCGGCCTTTCCGTCTGCGTCATGTTCTCCGCCAACCAGTTCAACCTCGGCGCGGAGGGCGGCATCATGCTCGGCGCGTTCACGACCGGCATGGTCGCGGTCTATGTGCCGATGGCGGCGTTTTTGCATCCGGTCGTGGGCGTTCTGGCCGGCGGTCTGGCTGTTGCCGCGATCATGCTGCTGCCCGCGCTTTTAAAGACCAAGCTGAATGTGAGCGAAATGGTCTGCTCGCTGATGCTCAACTACATCATCATGTATCTCATCAAATACCTGATGAACACGTATCTTGCCGACAAGACCAAGGGCCAGATCCAGTCGTATGAATTTCTGGAGACGTCCAGGATCGCGCCGCTCATTGACAACGGCTCGAAGCTCTCCTGGGGCTTTGTCATTGCGATTGCCTGCGTGGTGCTGATTGGCCTTTTCATGTTCAACACCCGCTGGGGCTACACCATCCGCATGATCGGCATCAATCAGGCGTTTGCCAAATATTCTGGCATGAAGGTCGCGACCGTGATCGTGCTGTCGCAGGTGCTGGGTGGCTTCCTGGCCGGTATCGGCGGCGGCATCGAGATGCTTGGCCGGTACCCGACGTTCTCGTGGAGCTCGCTTCCCGGCTACGGCTGGACGGGCATCACCATTGCGATCCTCGCGGGCAACAATCCGTGGTTCGTACCGTTCGCGTCGTTCTTCATGGCGTATCTCACAAAGGGCTGCGAGCTGATGGCGACGTATGCAAACGTACCGTCGCAGCTGATCGATATCATTCAGGGCGTCATTTTCCTGTTCTTCGCCGCCGAGCAGTTCCTGTCCAAATACCGGCAGAAGCTGGTCGTCAAGACGGCGCAGGAGGAGCTTGCCGCGAAGGCTGCGCTTGAAGCGCAGAAGGGAGGTGCCGAGCGTGCTTGATTTTCTGAAAATGCTGCTGACGCCGGAGTTCTTCTTCTCCATCATCCGTATTTCCGCGCCCATCCTGTTCGCAACGCTGGCGGCCATCGTGGTTGAAAAGGCGGGCTTCTGCAACATCGGTCTGGAGGGCCTGATGATGTTCTCCGCGCTGACCGGCTCGCTCGTGTCCTATTATGCGCACAGCTGGGTCTGGGGATTGCTTGCCGCGTTGGCCATCGGCGTTCTCATGAGCCTGATGATGGGCTTCTTCGCCTTCCAGCTCAAGACCGATATCACGCTTGTCGGCATCGCCGTCAACATGATGGGCTCCGGCGGCACGCTGTTTTTGTGCAAGGTCATCACGAACCTGTCCGAGGGCACATCCATGGCGTCCTCCACCGGTTTGATCACCTCAAATCTGCTGATCCCGAACATCAACATTCCGCTGATCGACAAGATCCCCTTCCTGGGCAGCATCATTTCGGGACACAACCTGCTGACGTGGATCGCGTTCATCTGCTGCGCGCTCACGAGCGTGATGCTGTATAAGACGAGCCTCGGTCTCAATATCCGCGCGGTCGGCGAAAACCCGAACGCGGCCAGCTCCGTCGGCGTTTCCGTGCTGAAGATCAAGTACATCGCCATCGGCTTCTCCGGCCTCATGTGCGGCTTCGGCGGCGCGTTCATGTCGATGTACTACGCGGCCGGATGGTCCCTTGACATGGTCGCAGGACGCGGCTTTATCGCGCTGGCTGCACAGGCCATGGGCGGCGGTGAATGCCTCGGCGGTATGCTGTCCTCGCTCGTGTTCGGCTTTGCGCAGGCGCTGGGCATCAAATTCTCCGCCGTCGGCCTCGACTCGAACCTCGCCTCCCCCATCCCCTACGCCGTTACCATCATCGGCCTTGTGATCTTCTCCCTCGTGCGGCGCAGCCGTGCGAAGAAGCTGCACTCGGCTGCCGCGCTCAAATAAGGAGGGCTTTATGTCCGAACACAAAAAGATCCCCGTCATTCTCGACGGCGACCCCGGCCATGACGACGCCATTGCGTGGGTCCTGGCGCGGGCCAGCCGGGAACTCGGGATCCTTGCCGTAACGTCCTGCTGCGGCAACCAGACGATTGAAAAAACGACCTATAACGCACTGCGCGTCTGCACGCTCATCGGCCTGCACGCACCGGTCGGGAAGGGCTGCCCGCATCCGCTTCTGAACGACGTGATGAACGCGCCGTCTGTCCACGGCGAATCGGGCCTTGACGGCCCGGCGCTGCCGGAGCCTGCGTTTGAAGCCTCTGCGCTTTCCGCGCCGGAGCTGATGGCGAAGGTGCTGCGCGAATCGCCGGAGCCTGTCACCATCGTGGCGACCGGCCCGCAGACGAACGTTGCGGCGCTGCTGCTGGCGCACCCGGAGCTGAAATGCAAAATCGCCCGCATTTCCCTGATGGGCGGCGGCATCGCCACCGGCAACTGGACGCCTGCGGCGGAATTCAACATTCTCGTCGACCCGGAAGCAGCACGGATCGTATTCACATCCGGCGTCCCCATCACAATGGCCGGTCTGGACGTGACGGAAAAGGCGCTGATCATGCCGGAGGATTTTGAGCGCGTGCGCGCACTTGGTAATCCGGTCAGCGATATCGTCGCGCAGTGGCTGGAGTTTTTCTACAAGTTCCACCGTTCCATTGGCTACGCTGGTGCGCCGATGCACGACCCGTGCGCGGTCATGGCGCTCATCCATCCCGAAATTTTCACCATCCGGCCCATGTATGTCCAGATCGAAACAGCGGGCGAATACTGCCGCGGCACGACCGTGGGCGATCTGCTCGGCTTCTCCGGTCACGCGCCGAATGCGGACGTGCTGATGGACGTTGACCGGGACCGCTTCGCCGATCTGCTGGTCGAGGCCATCAAATTCTACGGGGAGGCAGAGGCATGACAACCAAACAGATTCCAGTCTGGATCGACTGCGACACCGGCACGGACGATTCCGTTGCGATCATGCTGGCCCACGCGCTGCCGGAGCTTTCGGTCGTCGCGCTGTCCGCCGTGGCGGGCAACAGCCCCCTCTACAACACCTTCCCGAACACACGGCGCATCGTGCATCTGCTGAGCGCCGATTATCCGGTCTATCCCGGCGCGGAGCGCCCCCTTGTGCGGGAACCGCACGTGGCCGGCAAGTTCCATGGCGAAAACGGCCTCGGAGATGTCGAGCTGCCCCTGCCGGACTGTGCGCCTGAAACCACGCCCGCGTGGGACGCACTCTATGAAGCGGCGAAGCGGATGCCGGGCGAATTGCGTCTGGTCGCGACTGGGCCGCTGACAAACGTGGCCATCGCGCTTACAAAATACCCGGAGCTGAAAACTCTGCTGCACTCCATCGCCCTGATGGGCGGCGCAGCCGTCGGCGGCAATGTGACGCCTGCGGCAGAGTTCAACATTTACGACGACCCGGACGCGGCGCAGATCGTGTTCAAATCCGGCGTTCCGCTCGTCATGTGCGGTCTTGACGTTACAATGCAGGCCGAGCTTCGCCCCGCAGACTGGGACGAAATGGCCGGATACGGCAATCGCTGCGGCAGCCTGGTACGCGAGCTGTTTGCCTGCGCGTGGAGCGCGGTGCAGACCGTTGGACTCACGGGCGTCGCGCAGCATGATTCCTGCCCTGTCCTGTATCTGGCACACCCGGAGCTGTTCGAGGGAAAAATGGCGGGCGTTTTCGTGGAAACGCAGGCCGAGCTTACGCTCGGCAAGACCGTCACCGATCTGCAGAGCGACAAAAAATTCGAGCAGAAAAACGCGCTCGTGCTGCTGAAGCTCGACCGCAAAGCATTTATGCAGCTCCTGAAGGACTGCATCCAAACACTTCCGTAAATCCGCAAAACACCCCGTATGTCAGACATACGGGGTGTTCGTTTTACACCACCGCCCCTTACCGCGCGCGGTGCGGCAAGGGGCGGCTTTGAGCGAGATCATCTATCATGCTCCCGCACTCATTTCAGCTCTGCGGCAAATGTGATGCGGCTTTCCTGCACGCTGGCGCGGATGGTGCCGTGGTGGGCTTCTGCGATGCTCTTGGCGATGGAGAGGCCGATGCCGAAGCCGCCGGTCGCAGCGGTGCGGGAGGCGTCCGGCCGGTAGAAGCGGTCAAACAGGCGGTCCAGCGGCCCGTCTGGCGGCTGGACGCATTCGTTTTCCACTGTAAGGCGGACGCCGCGCCGGAGCGGTTCGAGCGCGACTCGGATCTCGGTATGCAGACCGCGTAGGACACGCCCGACCAGACTGCCAGCGTCCGCACGGCGCGCAGCTGCTGGTAGCAGTCGAGGAAGATGGCCTGATACTGCCCGTTTTCCTGCGCAGTCACAAGGAATTTGAAGCTGGAAGAAAAGAAGCTGTAGCCCTCGCCGTGCCGCAGCGCAGCAGAAAGATCGCCGGCGTTATTTCCGAGGTAATGATCGAATCAAGCACAAAACATGACCTCCTTTATAGCCCCAGCATAGCAGACGCACCTAAAGCCAGCCTAAAGGATCATACGGGCCGCGGCGCGGCGGGCCTGTGCGAAGATCGTCCGCGTCCGAACAGACGAAAAAAAACGCTGCGAACGAAACTGTTCGCAGCGTTTGGAGCGGGTGACGAGGCTCGAACTCGCTACCTCCACCTTGGCAAGGTGGCGCTCTACCGGATGAGCTACACCCGCAACTCAAATTGCAGGTTTATTATAGCAGAAGTTCCGGAAAAGTCAAGTGTTTTTTTCGAGATTTGCGGATATTTACGGCAGCATATAGGGCTGCAGCGTGCGGAAGATGAGGCTGAAGACCTGCTCATCCAGTTCGGGCGTATCCTGCAGATCGCCGCAGAGCACGTGCGAGACAAAGCTGAGGATCGTCTCAAATATATGCGCCATCAGCAGCCAGCTGTCGTGCGAGGAGATGAAGTAGCGGCTGAGACGGGCCTGAAGCTGCTGGTAATTGCGGTGGTGCAGCTCGTGGGCGCTGGCAAGGAACTGCGCGGAATAATAATAGCGCAGATAGAACCGAATGTCGTCCGGCTGGGCCAGGCAAAAGCGCCACACCGGCTCCCACAGCGCGCGGCAGCGCTGCTCCAGCGGCTGGCCGGGCGCGTCCATCACGTCCAGATTTTTCAGAACCGTCTGCACGAAGCGCAGGTCAGTGCGGCTGAACGCAGCCTGAAGCAGCGCGTCCTTGCTGCCGAAATTCCGGTAGATATAGACCTCATTGCACGGAACCTCCGCCGCGATCAGCTTGGTCGTTGTGCGGTCAAGCCCCTCGCGCGCAGCAACGCGGACGACCGCGTCGATCAGCAATTCCCGGTAATTCTCTTTGAGTGCCATAGCCGAACCTCCTGAAAGCAGAGCAGGTATTTTAGCATACTATACTACGCGGAGCGAAAAAAAGCAAGGTAATTGCTGTAAACCACGCAAAAAGCCGAACAAGAAGACTTTTCACGCACGCATGTGTTTTTCAGTCTTTATGCTCCCGCTCGGTCACGTTCGCCCACTTCATCATATTGCAGATCAGCTTCTCCATGTCCACGACCGGAGAGATCAGATCCGCCGCGTCGACCAGCGTCTCATCCAGCGAAAGCAGCGAAAAAACGCGCCGATGCTGTTCGCGATCAGCGTGAGCCGCCCGCAGCGTGCGCGCTGGGCAGCAAAAAACTGTGGAAATTCCTCCCTGGCCTCCCACGGGGCCTGCGCACGGTAATCAAAGCCGATCACCTCGCTGTCCGGGAACAGGAACTTATAGTGCTCCGCTTCCTCCGCCGAGCCGCCCTTTCCGTGGACGTATACCACAATTTGCTTCATTCTCATATAACTCCTGATAAAAAATAAATGCAGCACAATCCGGTTTATCCGGGCTGCGCTGCGTCTTCGCGTCTGGCTGTCTGTGCTGTTCTGTTTTCGTTTTGAATAAAAATCATCCAATACGTATCGATGATTATAAATCGCATCTTGCACCTTGTCAAGACGGAGTTTTGCACGCCAACGCAAGTGTGCCCTTCTCCGGGTCGGAGAAGGGCACACTGCGGCTTATCTTATTCGGTGTAGAGATAGCTGTACTTGCCGCGGAGGGTAAGGATCAGAGTCTCAATATCCTGCGGCAGCTCGTTCGGCTGGGACAGGTCGAGGACTTCGTCTTTTTCCAGACGGACGCGGATCTTGTCGCCGCCGAGGAACAGGACGCCCTTATTTTCGCTCTCGTTCATGTCCTTTTCGGTCTGGAAGAGCGTGAACTTGTCATGGCACGGCTCAGAGGCATACGGGCAGAACTGCGTGCAGTTGCCGCACTCGTTGCACATCTTGTCGACGTGGACGATCTCGTGGCGGCCATCGGCCAGCTTGACCACGACGTTCGCGCGGTTCGGGCAGGAATCGACGCAGTTTTCGCAGACGGTATTGCAGTCGAGGCAGCGTCCGCCCTCACAGCAGGCGCAGGAGGCCATCTTCAGGATGCCCTTCTTGGCAATCGCATCAGCCTTGGCAGGATAAGCCTGCTCGGGAATTTCATACGTGTGCGCCTTGCCGATGACGGCCTCCGCAAACGCGGCGGCGTCCGCAATGCCCTCGACGACGGTGGCCGGGCCGCGGTGCGCATCGCCTGCCGACCAGACGTTTTCCACGTTGGTCTGGAAGGCCGGACCCTTGCGGCCCATTTCGATGCCGTTTTCGGCCATGAGCTTCGCGTCGACCTTCTCGCCGATGGCGGAGATCACGAGATCGCACGGAATCTCAAACGTTTCGCCGGTGGCGACGGGGCTGCGGCGGCCGGATGCATCGGGCTCGCCGAGCTTCATCTGATTGCAGACCAGCTTGCCGTCCTTCTGCTCGACGGGAGCCGCCAGCTCGACCAGCTTCACGCCCTCGTCGATGGCAAGCTTCAGCTCATGCTCATCGGCGGGCATTTCCTTCTTCGTGCGGCGGTAGACGATGGTGGAGGAGGCCGCGCCCATGCGCTTGGCGACGCGGGCTGCGTCCATGGCGGTGTTGCCTGCGCCGACGACGACCACATGGCCCTCAAGGCACGGCTTGACCTGCTGCTTCATTTCCTTCATCCAGCCGATGACGCCCTTGACATTGCCGGGGATGCCGAGTTCGCCCGCCTGCCATGCGCCGGTGGCCATCAGGATGTGGGTGTAGCCCAGCTTCTTGAGCGCTTCCACGCTGGGAGCCGGTGTGCCGCACTTGACTTCGACGCCAAGGCGCTCCATGAGCGCAACGTCCTTGTCGAGCGCTTCGTCGGAGATGCGGAACGCGGGAATGACATAGCGCGGTACGCCGCCGAGCTTCGCTTCGCGCTCGAAGATCGTGGTTTCCACGCCGCCGCGGGCGAGGAAGTAGGCAGCTGCAATGCCGGTCGGGCCGCCGCCGATGATCGCGGCCTTCTTGCCGGGCAGCTTCGCGGTCGGCTTCATGGACGCCATGAGCGCGCCGTAGCCGTGCTCCGCTGCGACGAGCTTGGTGTCGCGGATGTGGACGGATTCGTCATAGAAGTTGCGCGAGCACTTGTTCTGGCAGCGGTGCGCGCAGATCGTGCCGGTCAGGAACGGCAGCGGGTTCTTTTCCGTGATCAGCTTCAGCGCCGGGCCGTACAGTCCGCGGCGGACAAGCTCCATATACTCCGGAATGTCCTGATGGATGGGGCAGCCGCCCTTGCAGGGTGCGGTGAAGCAGTCGATGAGGGGCACCTTGTCCTCACTCTTGCGGGCAGGCAGGGGCTTGATGGGCTTGAGGTGATGGAAGTCGCTGTGGCTGGCAGCGGACATATCGCTGATCGCGGCGGAATCCGTGCCATTGAACGCGTGATACGGCAGCTTTTCCGTCTTTTCGACCATCTGGGCCAGACGGTTGTATCCGCCGGGCTTGAGAATGGTGGTGGCGACGGTGATGGGCCAGATGCCTGCGGCAAACAGCTTGTCGCAGTTGAAGAATTCCGCGCCGCCCGCGAAGGAAATGCGCATTTTGCCGTTAAACTGACGGCTGATACGGCTGCACATCTCAATGGTCAGCGGGAAGAGGCTGCGGCCGGACATGTACATTTCCGTGCCGGGCAGCTCGTTCCGGGTGGTGTCGACGGGGAAGGTGTTGGAGAGCTTGAGGCCGAATTCCAGGCCCTTGGAGTCTGCCAGCGCCTGCAGGCGCTCGAACATCGGCACGGCGTCGGCCCACTGCAGATCCTCATTGAAGTGGTGCTCGTCGAAGACGATGTAGTCATAGCCCATGGAATCGAGGATGGTGCGGGCGGTCTTGTAGCCGAGGATGGTCGGGTTGCACTTGACGAAGGTGTGCAGGCCCTTTTCGGTCAGGAGATAGGACGCGATGCGCTCGATCTCCTGCGGAGGACAGCCATGGAGCGTAGAAACCGTGACGCTGCGGCTGACGCGCGGGGAGATGGCGGCAATGAAGTCCTTTTCCTCCGGGAACAGCTCGGTCAGGACGGCAAGGCATTCCTTGAACTGCGCGGTATTGGACGCGTCCATCATGTTGTCGATGTAGCTGTTGACCTTCTCGCCCTTGATGCCCTCGAGATCGTAGCCGACGGACATATTGAACACGAAGCCATCCGGAGAGCCGAGGCCATAGACCCTGGACAGGACCTTGAGCGCGCACCAGGCCTTGATATACTCGTTCTGCGCCTGCGGGACCTCCAGCTCGGTCGACCATTCCTGGTTGTAGCCCTCGTCAGCGGCCAGAATGCACGGACGCGGCACGCAGCGGGCCAGCTCTTCGCCGTCCATCTTCTGCACGGTCTTGACCTCGAAGAAGCGGGCGCCTGCAAAATAGGCGGCGATGATGTTCTGCGCCAGCTGGCTGTTGGGGCCTGCTGCCGGGCCGAACGGTGTCTCGATCGTCTCACCGAAGATGGGGAGCGTCTTGCCGGTGGCATAATACGGCGTATGCACGCCGAAGATTTCACCCTCGCGGGCGTATTCGGTGACGATCCAGTTCATCAGAGACTTGAACGGGATCGGATACATTTTTTCAGACATGTGATTACCTCCTAATTTTTAATAGCCGCGGCCCTTCCAGAAAAGCATCAATCCGATGGGCAGCCCGGCTGTGACGAATGTCACGAAATCCTTTGCGAATGCCAGCGCCTGCGCGCCGAGATCCGCTGCGCTGAACAGGGCCAGAATGCTGGTCAGGAAGATCAGAATACTTTTGAAAAACGGAAGGACTGAAACGGCAAAGATCACGGTTGTTCCCGCGCGTTTTCCGCAAAGCAGCAGGAGCCAGCCGACCAGCGCGGCCAGTCCGGCAAACGCGGCAATATACACGGTCAGCTTCCCCGGAAACAGCTCCGGCAGGTAGAATTCAAAGAACGAATTGAGACAGCGCAGGCCGAGCCGCTCCATGCCGATGTCGAAAAGGGCAAACAGAGCGGCGTCGAGCGTGGAGAACACAAGCACGGCAAGCAGGAGCCACTTGCAGACTCTCTGACGGGTGGTTTCGTACATTGGGAACCCTCCTGTTCTTCACTGTAGGGGCCGATGCCCACATCGGCCCGTTGAGAAGTTGCGAATTCGCCGTAGATTTCCGTAAAAACAGGTATATTCTGCACGGGCCGATGTGGGCATCGGCCCCTACAAAACGCAGAAGCGGCTTAATACTCTCTGTGGTTCAGTGCGCCCCAGAGCTTCTTGGCGGCTTCGAGGATATGCGCGTTTTCGGCTTCCTCGTCGATGCCGATGAGCTCACGATCCTTCATCAGAAGCTTGCCGTTGGCAATGGTCGTGCGGCAGAGCTTGCCGGTCATGCCGAAGAGGATGTGGCCATCGATATTCTCATCCGAGAACGGGGTGAACGGCTTGTAATCCATGACGATGATATCGGCAGCGGCACCGGCCTTGAGCACGCCCAGCTCGTCCGGGAAATACTTTGCGCCGATCTTCGCGTTGTTCTTAAACAGCATACCGGTCACTTCGCACCACGCGACGTTCGGCAGGCAGGCGTTCAGGCGCTGGACGCAGAGCGCGGCCTTGAGCGATTCGATCATGTCGTTCGTCCATGCGTCGGTGCCGAGGCCGAGCAGGATGCCCGCCCTGGAAAGCGGCAGCACCGGGCAGACGCCGACAGCGTTGGACATATTGGATTCGGGGTTGTTGACGACCATGGTGTGGGTGTTCTGGATGAGTTCGATCTCAGCCGGGTTCACATGGATGCAGTGGCCGAGGATGGTCTTGTCGCCCAGGATGCCGTGGTCGTGCAGGCGCTGCACGGGGCGGCGGCCATAATTCTGCAGGCTGTCATAGACGTCGTTCATGCCCTCGGAGACGTGGATGTGATAGCCGGTACGGCCATTGTTGGCCTCGACCATACGATCGAAGGTCTTGTCGGAGATGGTGAACAGCGCGTGGCCGCCGAACATGGCGGCGAGCATCGGGTCCTTCTGCTGTTCGCAGTAGGTGATCCAGTCGGCGTTCTCCTTGATGGCCTGCAGGCACTTTTCCTCGCCGTCGCGGTCGGAGACCTCGTAGCACAGACAGGAGCGGATGCCGAACTTCTTGGCGCTCTCGCCGATCTGGAACAGGGAGCCGGGGATCTCGCAGTAGGCCGCGTGATGGTCAAAAATAGTCGTAACGCCCTGCTTGATGCAGTCGATGTACAGGGCATCTGCGGAGGCGCGGGAGCCTTCGAGCGTCAGCTTGCGGTCCATGGCCCACCACGTACCGTCGAGGACCTCATAGAAGTTCGTGGGATTGTTGCCGACGATGGACAGGCCGCGTGCAAGCGCGGAATAGATGTGGGTATGCGCGTTGATGAATGCGGGCATGATGACGCCGCCCTTGGCGTCGATGATCTCGGCCTGCGGGTATTTTGCGCGCAGCGCGGCTTCTTCGCCGACCTCGACGATTTTGGTGCCTTCATAGGCGACGGCGCCTTTTTCGTAATAGCCCTTGCCGCCCTCGTCGCGGGTGATGACGCGTCCGTTTGTGAGTAAGTTCATGGGGAGTCCTCCTTTTCGTGATGCTCACCGGTGCATATAACAAAAGTGCTTCAGATCTTCATCTGAAACACTCTGCCGTGCAAGCCGAGTGATAGTTGCAGCCCGTGTGCGAAACACTTCCTTACAGCTACCAATCTTAGATTGTAGTTTCATTATAAAGGGCGGGCAAAAAAATTTCAATGCTCCTGTCAAATTTTCTGCCCGCCATTTTTTACAAACTTCGCGCCCCATTTTTGAGCATTTTGCACGCCGTTTGCGATTGCGGAACAATATCTAGCCGATGCCCGTCCACTGCTCCGCCGCAACCGGGACGCGGCAGGTATGATCGACCGCCGCCTCGATCAGATCGGCGTAATACCACGCCGTCTCGTCCTGATTGTCCCAGTACCACGCGGCGGCACGCAGCTGCGCATCTTCCCTGTCCGGACTGCGGGAGAGCAAACTGTTCATTGCGCGCGCAAGCTCCGCCCGGCTGACCGCCGCGCTGCCTGCGGCGCTCCCCTGCCCCGCTTCAAAAACCGTTTTCTCTTCCCACGCACCAGTCAGCGCCGGAAATATCTCGCGGCCCGTCTCCGAGTCCGCCAGCGTGTCCAGCACGCCGCACAGCTCCTGCCAGCTGACTGCAGCAGACGGCAGGAACCAGCCGCCGTCTCCGAACGGCAGCAGTCCCAGGCCCGTGAGCTTCCCGATCTGCGCGCAGGCCCAGTGGTCGCCCGGCACATCAAAAAACGTCACGCGCTCCGGCTCCGGCAGCGGCTCCTCCGCCAGCCGCACGAGCGCGCAGGCAAGCTGCGCCCGCGTGACGGGCGCACCCGGCTGGATGCTTCCATCCGGGTAACCGCAAAGATAGGCGCGGTGCGTCTGCTCCGCTGCCCGCGCAGGAAGCGCCAGCACCGCTGCCAGCGCCGCTGCGCAGAAAAGCCCCCGCAGCTGTTTTTTCATCTGCATCCCCTCTTCCGAAAGTTCTGCCCTTAGTGTGGCAGATTCGCCGCGCGGATACAGTCGGGACATGGGCAGGGAAAAGCAGGCAGCGCCGGCAGTGCGCTACAGCATTCCCATCTTCTATGAAGCGGCAAAGGCTCCCCTTTGGAACAAGGGGAGCCTTTGGTACGGCGGTTATTCTTCCTCTCTATACGCCTTCAGCCCCGCGCGTCCCTCTTCGGTGACGGGCTTGAGCCAGCGCATGGATCTGAAGTGGAGCAGACACAGGATGCTCTTCGGGATGTCCTCGCCCAGATACGCGAGGATCACGACGCCGAGGAACGACACGTGCAGCACCCGCGTACCCAGCAGAGCCAGCGGGATGGCGACGACCCAGAGACTTGCAAGGTCGAAGATCATGCCCGTCAGCGTATCGCCGCCGGAGCGGAACACGCCCACGACCTGCACATAGGAGATATTGCGGAAGCAGTATTCCAGCGAGCAGAAGATCGTCACGGCGTAGGCCGTTGAGATGGTCGTGGCCGAAAGATTGTCGCCCATGGCGAACAGGGACACGAGCAGGTGCCGCGCGGCGATCATCGTCAGGCCCACAACGAGGCCCATCAGCGGCACCAGCACGGAAAAGCGCCGGGCGTCGGACACGCCGCGCTGAATTTTGCCGCTGCCGATGGATTTGCCGACCATGATGACGCAGGCGTTGCCGAGGCCGACATAGAACGCGAAGGCCAGCTCGGAAAACGTCTTGAAGATGGTCATGCCCGCGTAATATTCATAGCCCATGTTGGCATAAATGCGGTTGAGCATGAGCATACCGAGCGCCCACAGGCCTTCGTTCGACATGACGGGCAGTGCGCGGGCACAGAACTCGCCGAGCTGCTTCAGGTTGAAGTCAAGCAGCTCCCGCACCGGGCCGATCAGCAGGTTTTTCTCAAACGCAGAGAAGATCAGAATCAGCACCGGCCCCAGCCAGGACGAAATGCACGTTGCGATGGCCGCGCCCTCTACGCCGAGCCGCGGCAGGCCGAACGCGCCGAAGATCAGGCCATAGTCCGCAAAGGCGTTGGCGATGGTCGTGACGATAGAAACATAGAGCGGCAGGCGGACGCGCTCTGTACCGCGCAGGACGTTGGACAGCAGATACGTCAGCGCGACGGCGGGATAGGAAAAGCAGACGATGCGCAGATACCGGCAGCCGGTTTCCACGACGGCGGGGTCTTGATTGAACAGGCCCAGCACCCATGTGGGCGCCGCCAGCGCGACGGCCAGAAAGCCGAGCGAGATGAACATCGCCAGCATCAGGCCGATGCCCATCACGCGCCGTATGCCCTTGAGGTCCTTGACGCCCCAATACTGCGAAATGAATACGCTCATGCCGGAGCACAGGCCAAAGCCCAGAAGGCCGCACAGCCAGCCCCACTGGGCCGCCATGCCGACGGCGGAGAGCGTCACGTCGCCCAGCTGCGACACCATCAGCGTGTCGACCAGCTGGAACGAGCTTGTCAATACGTTTTGCAGCGCGACTGGAACCGCCAGCTTCACGGTCACGCGCCAGAAGGGCTTATCGCCCAGATAATCAGTCAGTTTCATAAGAAATAATACTCCAAGGCAAAGATGTGGGGATGCTGCCTTGCGGCAGTATCCCCACGAAGTTTTTCAGGTGGCGCAGGACACCGCGTCAGAAGAAAGCCTTTCGGAACGCATCCTTGCAAAGCAAGGCTGCTTATCCTGTCGGCTTCCTTCTTCCGCTCCAAAACGCAAGCGAAGCTCGCGTTTTGGCTTTGACGGAGTGCGTAGGGGCCGACGACTCTGTCGGCCTCAAAAATGTGGCAAATTCGCCGCAGATTTTCGAAAAAACACTGCGTTCTGCGGGCGGACAGTGTCGTCCGCCCCTACAGATTGTGTTCGAATTTACGCAAATTCTATAAAATTACAGCTTACGCCATACCAGCGGTGATGATGGCCATCTTGTAGACCTCGTCGGCGTTGCAGCCGCGGGAGAGGTCGTTGATGGGGGCGTTCAGACCCTGCAGGATGGGGCCGTAGGCCTCAAAGCCGCCGAGGCGCTGGGCGATCTTGTAGCCGATGTTGCCGGCTTCGATGCACGGGAAGATGAACGTGTTGGCGTAGCCCGCGACCTTGCTGCCGGGGAATTTCAGCTGGCCGACGACCGGGGAGACAGCCGCGTCAAACTGCATTTCGCCGTCGATGGCCAGCTCGGGTGCAAGCTTCTGCGCCTCGATGGTGGCGTCGTGGCTGAGCTGGACCGTGCCGCCCTTGCCGGAGCCCTTCGTGGAGAAGGACAGCAGCGCGACCTTCGGGTCGATGCCGAAGAACTCTGCCGTGCGGGCAGACTCGACCGCGACCTCAGCCAGCTTCTGCGCTGCCGTGAAGGTCACCTCGCCGGTCGCCTTGTCGACGGTATCCTGATAGTCGATGTTGATGGCGCAGTCGCCCATGCAGTACTTCTCGTCATTGCCGTCCTTGTCCTTGCGGAAGAGGATGAAGGAGGAGGACACCAGATGCGCGCCCTTCTTCGTCTTGACGAGCTGCAGCGCCGGACGGACGGTATCAGCGGTGGAATAGGTCGCGCCGCCGAGCAGTGCGTCGGCCTTTCCCATCTTAACGAGCATGGTGCCGAAATAGTTGCCCTTGGCGAGTGCCTTGCGGCAGTCTTCCTCGGACATCTTGCCCTTGCGCAGCTCGACCATCTTTGCGACCATCTCGTCCATGCCGGCATAGGTGACCGGATCGATGATCTCAGCCTTGGCAATGTCGAAGCCGCCCTTTTCGGCTGCGGCCTTGACCTCGTCGACATTGCCGATGAGGATGACGTTCATCAGATCGTCCTTGATGAGGCGGTCAGCCGCTTCGAGAATACGGGCGTCGGGGCCTTCGGTAAAGACGATGGTGCGGCGGGTAGCCTTCAGTGCGTCGATCAGCTTTGTAAACATGGTATCTTACCTCCATTATGCGGTTTTTCCGCTGTTATTCTGACTCCCAGTATACAACGAAACCCGGCATAAAACAACACCCCCGGCAAAAATTTTCCGTCTATCCGGCAGGCCGCACCGGGATGGTAATTTCGGTCACGAATTTTTCAGATCCATCCTTATCCTGTCACGTCGCCCTCAAACACGTTCTTTTCGGCGAGTGCGAGTCAAGCGGTTTTTGCAGAAAGGGTTTACTTTTTTTCGGTTATCGTATGTAATATGGGTCGTTTGCGCCGGACTTGCGGCGCAAGTCTAACTCAAACGAGGTGCGGTATGCAGCGCAGTCATCATTTTCACGGGCAGATGTCCGATACCTTCCGCGCAGCGGTCTTCGTCACGCTCTCCGGCGGCTTTCAGGACGCCTATACCTACATCAGCCGCGGTCAGGTCTTCGCCGCAGGCGCAGGCCTCGGCAGTCTCGTGACGGAGTTCACTGACATCCGCACCATCTGGGTCTGCTGCGGATTGCTGCTCGTCAGCTTCATCCTCATGTTCATCCGCGATGATCGGAGGCATGAACGCGTGCGCACATCGAAGCCTTCCTCCGGGGATGCCTTGGGGCGCTCCCGCGCCCGTGGTTCATACAAAACCGGCCCGCTGCTTTTTTGCAGCGGGCCGGACTTTTTACAGGACCTTCCCCAAGAAATCCTGCAGACGGGGATTCTGGGGGTGCTCAAAAATCTGCTCAGGTGTTCCCTGCTCGACGAGCTTACCGTCGGCCATGAACAGCACGCGGCTGCCGACCTCGCGGGCGAAGCCCATCTCGTGCGTGACGACGACCATCGTCATGCCGTCGTGCGCCAGCTCCTTCATGACCTCCAGAACCTCGCCGACCATCTCCGGGTCGAGCGCGCTCGTCGGCTCGTCGAAGAGCATGACCTCCGGCTCCATCATGAGCGCACGGACAATGGCCACGCGCTGCTTCTGTCCACCGGACAGCTGCGCGGGGTACGCGTTCCCACGGTCGCCGAGACCGACGCGCTGCAGCAGCTTCAGCGCCTGCGCGTCCGCTTCCTCCTGCGATTTATGCAGGAGCTTTACGGGCGCAAGGGTCATGTTGCGCAGGATGGTCATATGCGGGAAGAGATTGAAATGCTGGAACACCATGCCCATCTTCTGGCGGTGGAGGTTAATATTGCAGCTCTTATCGGTGATATCGACGCCGTTAAAGAGAATCTGTCCGCCCGTCGGAACCTCCAGCAGGTTGAGGCAGCGCAGGAACGTGGACTTGCCGGAGCCGGACGGGCCGATGACGACCACGACTTCACCCTTTTTGATATCGACCGAAACGCCGTCGAGCGCCTTGATGGCGGACGTGCCGGTAAAATGCTTTTTCAGATCCTGAACCTGGATCAGAACGTCAGTGGTCACTGCTGCGCAGCCTCCTTTCCAGCTTGCTTACCAGATGCGAGAAGAATACGACCATGATGAGATACAAGGCTGCGACGATCAGCAGAGGCATGGCCTGAATGTACGTCTGCGAGCGGATGATCTCGCCGCCCTTGGTCAGATCGTTGACGGCCACATAGCAGGCGACGGACGTTTCCTTCAGCAGCACGATAAACTCGTTCGCCAGCGCGGGCAGCACGTTTTTGAGTGCCTGCGGAATGATGATATAGAGCATGGTCTGCGCAAAGTTGAGGCCGAGCGACCGGCCCGCCTCGTTCTGTCCTTCATCGACAGCCATGATGCCGCCGCGTATGATCTCAGCGACGTAAGCGCCGGAGTTGATGCCGAAGGTGAGCATGGCGACGGGCGTACCGTTGCGTGCGGTGGAGAAGACGACAAAGAACATGATGAGGATCTGGATCATCGCAGGCGTGCCCCGAATGACAGTCAGATAGACCTTGCAGAGCCAGTTTGCGATGTTCAGAAGCGTCCGGCCGGGGCCGGGACGCATGGTTTCATGCGTCTTGTCGTGCGTCGAGCGGATAATGGCGACGATCGTGCCGATCAGGATACCCAAAAGCACGGCGGCCAGCGCGATCTGGAGCGTATTGCCCAGACCCTTTACGATATATTTCCAGCGATCCTTGGTGATGAAGCAGGTGACAAAGTCCTTTGCGACCTTTGCGATCCATTCCCGAAACCATTCTGTCATGGGCGAAGCGCTCCCTCTTTTCTATAAAGTCGTATGGCGCGAAGCAGCGGGGCGGAGCATCGCTCCGTCCCGTTGCGAAGATACAGATTCAATTGGATTACTTGATGTACTTGTCGACGATGGACTGGAGCGTGCCGTCGGCGGTCAATTCGGACAGCGCCTTGTTGACCTTCTCCAGCAGGTCGGTGTTTTCCTTGGCGATGGCAATGGCATAATCCTCAACGGCATATTCGGTGTCGAGGATGTGCAGGCCTTCGTTGGCCGCGACCAGCGCCTTCGCAGGCTCATTGTCGAGAATGACGCAGTCAACCTGCCCGTTCTTCAGGGCTTCGACGGCATCGGTCGTCTTGCCGAAGGACTTGACGGTGCCGAGACCGGCGTCTTCAATGTCGGACGTGGCATAGATAAAGCCCGTGGTGCCCGCCTGCGTGCCGACGACGGTGCTGGCGCCGTCCGCGAACAGATCGTCGACCGAGGTGATGGGGCTGTCGTCCTTGACGATGACGACCTGCACGCCCGTGGCGTAGGAATCGGAGAAGTTGACCTGCTCCTTGCGCTCGTCAGTCACGGTCATACCGGCCATGCCCATGTCATACTTGCCGGTCTGCACGCCGGGGATGATGGAGTCGAATGCGATGTCGGTGACTTCCAGCTCCATGCCGAGCTTGTCTGCGATGGCCTGTGCGACCTCCACGTCGATGCCGACGATGGCGTCGCCGTCATAGTATTCATACGGCTGGAAGGTGGCCTCAGTCGCCATGGTCAGCTTGCCGGAAGTGGAAGCGGCGTCCTCAGTCTTTGCGGTGGAAGCGCAGGCCGCAAGGCTCAGCGCCATAATGGCTGCAAGCAGCAGTGCAAGATACTTTTTCATGTTCAGTTCCTCCTGTGACGCGTGTGCGTCGTGCGTGTTATTTTGTATGCTCATAATTATACACGTAGAATGCATAATGTCAAGAGAAACTGAATAAAAAACCGCACAACTCTGTTGGTACAAGCGTCCAGAAAAGCGGCGGTTTGCACAATTCCGCGCAAACCGTGTAATTTTTCGCAAAAGCGGCAGCCTCTCGTGCGGGCCGGTCCATACATATCTTTTGTATATATACAGAGCGTATACTTTTTGTGCAGCGTCCGTTGTTTTTTTGCCGGGCCAATTTGTAAAGGGTCAGATCTGTGCATTCAGTGAGACGGTGCCTTCGTTTGCGTGAAAGAGCCTGCGGTTTCATCACAGCTGTACGGAATCAGCACCCGCATGAGCGTGCCTTGCCCGATTTTGCTCTGCGCCGTCAGCTTTGCACCGCAGACCATCTGTAAGCGGCCGCGGACGAGCTGCAGTCCCACGTGTTCCTTTCCGTCCTGCGGCGGCTGCTCCGGGTCAAAGCCCACGCCGTCGTCCGACACGGTGATTTCCGCGCCAAGCGGCGTTTTTCTGGTCATAAGCGTCACCGTGCCGCCATCCTCTTTGCGTCCGACGCCCCATTTCACGGCGTTTTCGACAAGCGGCTGAATCGTCAGCGCGGGTAAGTAAAAGTCCGTCTCGGCAATGTCCAGTTCAACATGAAGCTCGTCGCCGAAGCGCAGCTGCTCCAGATAGAGATATGTTTTGATTATCCCGAATTCAGGATAACCAGGCGTTTTCTACAGCTGGCAGGCGAAAAGGATTTGAAGATGCAAGAGGTACTCTCTTCTTTGAACTGGCCAGAGTGGTTAAAGAAAAACGACCGCCGTATCTTTTCTTTGAAAACGTGCCTGGGCTCCTTTCGCATGACCGAGGCCGGACGTTTGGTGTCATCCTCTCCGCGCTTTATGACCTGGGGTATCATGTCGAATGGACTGTGCTTAACAGCAAACATTTTGGAGTCCCGCAATCAAGACGGCGGCTGTTCCTTATCGGATATCTTGATCCCCGATGCGCCGGAAAAATACTTCCTGTCTTTGGAGCAGATGCAAAAGCTCTTGTACAGATCGTCCATGGACGGCTGGGCAAACGAGTCTATGATTCTGCCGGGATCGCCTGCACGCAGGACACCAGCAGACAATCCGGGCTCTACTTTGTAGATCTGACAAAGGGCGATCCGAAGATCACGCCGAACGCCAGATGTTTGCATACCCGGCAAGACGGCTCCCTTACCAACTTCAAAGGGCAAAATTCCGGTGTTCTCTACATTAAGGAAGCAGCGAAGAAAGGCTATAAGGAAGCGCACGAAGGCGATTCTATTGATCTCGGCTGCGCGGCGGCAGAGTCCTCAGGCTGATGCCGCGGGAGTGTTTCCGTTTGCAGGGTTTCAGAGAGGATCAGATTGACAAGATCCTCGCCATCAATTCTGATGCGCAGGCATACAAGCAAGCCGGAAACAGCGTAACTGTGCCGGTCATAGAAGCCATTGGCCGCCGCATCCGCGCAGCGGATGCGGAACTACATGATAAAGAGGAAGGACGTGACGTATGCCCTACGATGTAGTAAACATGATCTTCCTTCAGGACTGTGAGCAGCGATGATTGGCATCAAAGATCAATGCTTCGGCGTGGTGATTGAGCTGACCGGCATCACGCGAGCAGAAGCGGCAGAGGCACTTGCTGCGTATTTTGAAACAACGCCGCAGCGCAGCTATGATAATTACGATACTGGAGGAATGACGATGGAGAAATCGCTGTATTTTGCCTATGGCAGCAATATCAATCTGGACCAGATGCAGTACCGCTGCCCGGATGCGACCGTCTACGGACAGGCTGTGCTGGACAATTATGACCTGCGCTTTCGCGGCAGCGGCGTTGCGACGGTCGAACCCAAGGAAGGCGCTTGTGTCTACGGCCTTTTGTGGGAGTTAACTGACAAATGTGAAGCATCCCTCGACCGCTATGAAGGCTATCCGCGCTTATATATCAAGCAGACGCTGGAGGTGCGGACGTTTGACGGACAGCGCGTCCCGGTCATGGCCTACATTATGAACCCCGAACTGCACCTGAAGCCATCCCTGCCGCCGAGAGACTACTATCTCGGTATCAAAACGGGCTACGAGCAGAACGGTCTGCCGGTTGGTTGCCTCAAATATGCATTCAAGAACTGCCTCAAAGTGTGCGGCATGGAACCGTATCCGAAGAAGTCACAGACAAGGACAACACAGAAAAAGCAGCAGAATCAGGAACGATAAAGCGCGTCTGCCATCACAGCAGACGCGCCGGGTCTATTTCTCGTTGTTCACAATGATATCCAGCATCTGCCGGGGCGTCACGACAAAGTGTTCGGAAGGAAAATGCTTCAGATTGCCTGTCACCAGATAGGTATCCTCTGTTTTGCGCTGCTCCATTGTCACTTCATAAAATACCACATCTTTTGGGTCAGGCAACTCCAGCATGAGCTTGTGTGCGTCTGCAAAAACAGCACGGGCGCTGATATTGTCCAAAAAATCACCGACGATACGCTCCGTCAGATGAAACTTTGGACGCAGAAGCACCTGGCGGTACTCTTCCAGAATTTCGTGGTTCAATACAGGCGTGATTGGTCCATCGAGCGCCAACTCCAAAATGCTTCCGGGAATAGAATCCCATTTCAGCATGGCGGATACGATGACATTCGTGTCAATGACTGCGTAATACTGCATCTCGTCTCAATGGCTTCTGGCTGCGGCGATTTCTGCGTTGATCTCGTCGAGCGACAGATCTGCGATTCCGTTTTCAGCGGCAATGCGGCTGGCTTCCTTCATGGCCTGAAGACCCTTGTTTTCGGGTTTCGGTTCCAGCTTCATGCTGAACGGAATGCCGTTTTCCTGAATCAAACGGGCAATACAGGCGCGCAGATACGTCGGCAGGTCGATTCCAAGCTGTTCGCAGATGCTGGCGGCTTTGATTCTGGATGTGTCTTCTGTGCGGAACTGAACCAATGAACTTGCCATAAACAATCCTCCTTGCATGATGTTCTATATGGATTATAACATGAAACAACGTCATTTGCAAGCAAATGAATGCAAACGATTTTATTATATACAAATGAAACCAACTTTATTACACGGAGGGGAAAGTATGGACGAAGAAAAGAATTTGAATGTTGAAAAGCCGCTCTGCCCACTGATCGGTCAGGACGGTAACATTTTTAACCTTGTCGGCATTGCGGCGAGGACGCTGCGCGAAGCTGGTCTGCAGGATCAGGCAAAGGAACTCACCCACCGCATTTTCAGCGGCGAGTGCCACAGCTACGGCGAAGCCCTGTGCCTGATTGGGGAAT